>Ga0187847_10000242_pt1 | contig 65872 bp, 51 predicted proteins | sample June2016WEW_4_10_FD_132458 | JGI IMG/M metagenome (GOLD analysis project Ga0187847, IMG submission 132458) | Peatland microbial communities from SPRUCE experiment site at the Marcell Experimental Forest, Minnesota, USA - June2016WEW_4_10 | ecosystem: Environmental > Terrestrial > Soil >...
GCACTCAGATCAGCAGAAGCGGCGAGGGAAAAAGCCATCGCAGTGAGTATGCCATAGAAGCTGCGGAGTTATAGATCAAAAATGCGTGAGTTATCCTGCCAACTGTGGTTCCCATGTTCTCTGCGGCTGGCGCCAGTCAATGCCCTCCAAAAGCATCGATAACTGCGCGCGTGTCAGAGCTACGGTTCCACTCGTAGCCTGTGGCCATACGAAACGGCCGCGCTCCAATCGTTTCGAAAAAGACAGAGCCCATCGCCGTCGAACCATAAAAGTTTTATCAGGTCGCCGCGTTTTCCCCTGAACACAAAGACGTGTCCAGAATACGGGGCCTGCTCTAATACCGTCTCAACGATGGACGAAAGGCCTTGGAAGCCGCGGCGCAGGTCAGTGAACCCAGCGGCGATCCAAATGCGAGTACCAGGCTTGAGATCAATCACCGCAGAAGGCTCCCGAGTACTGTCCGCACCAACTCAGGATCAACGCCAGCTTCGACACTAACCAGCGCTCGGCCCGGTATCTCGATGTGGATCGATGCAGCAACTGGCATGGAGGTGGGCGCCGCTGCAACCGCCGACACAACGACAGTGCTCGGCTCTGCCGCAACGGTCACGGGTAGAAGCTTCTGCCGCGGTTGTTTCGCCGCCCAGCCGCTGCCGTTTCGATACTCGTATCGCCACTGGAAGACTTGGTTGGCGTTCACTCCGTTCTCTCGCGCCGCTCGCGCAATCGACGCGCCCGGAACAAGCGTCGCCTCGACAATCCGTCGCTTCTCTTCAGCCGGACGGTGAACCCGCTTCGCGCGGCCACCTGCTGCAACTTGATTCGTCTCGCTCACAAGGCCATCGTCGGCCACACAGACGCTCATGTCCATACGGCGAGACCCGGACGCTTACAACTTATCAGACTCTGACTCCGAAGTAGAACGGCTTGGGCTTGCTTCTGCTCGCCCTTTATGGTCTTTGTTATAGCACTCGAGGCTTCTTCTCCCCGGCGGGGTCTGGAGTTCGCTCTTGCGCTCCGATACAATTCGGAATGCCATCTTCAATCGCCGTACCCTCTTCATGATCGTTCCACGTGTCAATCATAATGAATGGCAACAGATCGTCCGGGGAAAAGTACTTATGCCATAAGTTAGAGGTATCGGTAAATGTCTGACCGCACCGGGCAGATATGTGACGGTTCAAACCCCAGGAAGCTTTGCTGTCGTCGAAACTTGACCAAACGCCACCTACAATAATCTTGTCAGAATATTTTGAGTGCATCGTTTCATAGAAATTACTCAAATATTGCTCGCCCCAATTGCTACCATCGCCCCCCTGCACTGGACTAACCCAGGCATAGAAGCCATCGAAAGCATCTGCATCTGGCCCGGGTAGGTTCTCCTGAATTAGCAAAGGTGCCGGATTCCATTTGTTTGTCAGCGCACGTATCTTTTTCCAGTCAGTGTGCCCACCCTTGGGAAAGATGAAAATCAATGGCCGGCCTTCATAAGTTAGATATGCCTGATGGCCAGGTGCCTTCGACGAAAGATAGGTATCATGGAACATCGTGAAATCTGCGAGAGCTTCGTCGGTCGATGCATCCTCGTCGTCGGTTTCGTCGTACATCATCGCAACCTTGAACTTTTCATTAGCGGCGATCTTCTGCATCAAAGCATAACTGCGATCGATAAATGGCTCTCGATCCCCATACCAGTCCACCACGAACGCAGAAATTCCCATGGCCTTCGCCTTACGAATCTGACTGCCTATCACGACGGGATCCTGCGAAGAATAGCCGACGGAGATGTGCTTTGGATGTCCAAACCATGCCTCATACACGGCAATTGTCTCAGGGGCGTCTCCCGTTGCCCTGTGCTTCAATCGCAACGCATGGCTCAACCCTGGACGAAAGCATCCGTGAGGCAACAGAAAAAGAAAGAGAAATGCACTAGCTGTACGATTCAACATCGGCTTATCTATTAGAAGTCTTGAGAACTCTGTGGGTTGCCCTGAATCCAACACAAGGCCCCGTCCACATCCATTCTAAGCAGCCCGACTTTGCATTCTCGCATCTTACGAATGTTGCTGTGAACAAATCTATATTTCCGATTCGACGCAGACTCTTTTTATTCTGGTGAACCGCAGTTTCATGATTTTGATGAATGGCTTGACCCAAAAAACGAAAACGTTGCCGGCTCGCATTGTCTCGGGAAGCATTGTGTTGCTCTCGGGCTCAGGCCTCACGACCGCGATCAACCTCGCTTACAATATAGTAGTTGCGCAATTTCTTGGCCCTAAAGGCTTTGGACACGCGACAGCTGTCTATACCATCCTCACTCTGATATCTGCGGTAACCCTATCCTTTCAAATCATCTCAGCAAAGTTAGTCGCGCAAGAGAACTCTCCGGAAGGGAAAGCTGCCGCTTATAAACTTCTTCATCGAGGTTCTTGGGGATGCGGGATTCTCGTTGCCTGCTTGTTGCTGCTATTTCAGAAGTCAATTGCAGAATATTTAAATCTGCCTGGTTCTGTTCTTGTTGCCCTCCTCACGGTCGGCGCAGCTTTCTACATACCACTGGGAAGCCGACGGGGATACATTCAAGGCACTTATGGATTTCGTCGTCTTGCCGCAAATCTTGTATTGGAGGGAGCGGTTCGACTCGGTGGATCGTTCCTTTTGATCCTCTCAGGTTTGGGTGTGGAGGGAGTGATCGCGGCCAATTCCGCAGCTGTCGCGGTGGCCTATCTTGCGATCGCGCCCGAACTGGCGGGTCGGATTCCGAGCCCTCCTCGCTTCTGGTATGCCCTTCGCGAAACATCTCAGGCAATGGTCTTTTTTTTCGGCCAGGTTCTGATCAACAACTGCGACATTGTTCTGGTCAAACATTTTTTCGTGGCAAAAGAAGCGGGGATCTATGCGGCCGTGGCGATGGTTGGTCGGGTGATATATGCCTTTTCCTCCGCCGTCGTAAACACCATGTTTCCACTTGTGGCTGGCACTCCCGATGCGGAGAGAAGGGATCTCCGGGTCATCGCAACTTCACTATTGCTGGTCTTGGGTACGGGCTCGGCCCTGGCGCTCGGTTTGAGCATCACACCCGCAGGGATCTGGACAGCGTTTCTCGGCTCCGGATTCGAGATTGCTGGGAAGTACAACATTTCCCATCTCCTCGCTCTCTATGCAATTACGACAATTGTTTACTCGCTCAGCGTAGTGATCATTAGTTTTGAGATGTCCTACAAAATTGCAAACACAAGCTGGGTACAGTTGGCATTCAGCGGTGTGGTCATTGCGGGTATTTGCCGTTTCCACTCGTCTTTACAAGAAGTCATCTTCGTTCAACTAGTTCTTATGGCTGTTCTGCTCGTCTTCGTGGCATTACCATTCCTTGTCGATTCGCTAACTAAGCCGAGGGACCTTCTACCGGCTTGGAGCGCCCAGCCAGTCAGGTTAATCCGGCGCGTATCGGAAGACGAGGTCATCGCGGAATTTTTGATGAGCGACTTCCACTGTTCCACATTTCGTGACTATCAGGACAGTCTGCGCGAAATTGTCAGCACGCCGAATCTCGATGATGCTGGCGAAAATGCAAAACGGCGAGCCCTGCTGTTCCTTCGGCACCTTGCCCTGTGGCAGGAAATCCCTGTCGGCACGGAATGGTACGAGGTGGAAATCAATGAATCGCACCTCAAACAGATCAGGGCGTTTCCTCGAGCCCAGTGGCGAAAGTTGGCGCGGGGCAATTTTTCGATCATCCAAATTGTGAAAGGCGTGCGCACCCGTCAGCGCCGGGTCGACAGAGCATTTTTATCCAAGATCGCCGCAATTGGCAATCAGCTGCTCCAAGAAGACCCTGGATTTCGAGCGGTAATCCTCATCGGCCTCAACGAAAGTGAACTACTCACTGTTCTGGATGGAAATCATCGGTTGGCGGCGGCAATGCTCGCGTCGCCAAACAGGCTAGATAAGCTTAGATTTCTTTGTGGGCTATCACCTCGCATGACTGAGTGCTGTTGGTATAACACGAATCTCATGACTCTCTTTAGATATGGGCGAAACGTGCTGGCACACATTATGCGGGACCCCGCAACCGAACTCGCGCGTCTTCTGCAAAACCCTGGATGACCGTAATGCGTCGGTTTGAAGGTGCGGAAGGGGGCGATCTTGCGTTCTCAACTCAATTCGATAACTCTCGCTGCGAGGGACGAACTGAAACACGAGATATTGACAAGGAGGCTAACATGAGACTTCGAGTTAGTACCGTTACGGTGAAGCAGTTACCGGAAACACTGAATGTGAAATACGTGCGAACCTTTATAGGTGAATTGGAGAATGTTGATCGTCCTCGCATCGTTCTTGACTGTTCAAAGATTCGGCAGATGGACCGATCGGGTAGCCTCCTGCTGCTATGGTGCCTCGAGGAAGCGATGAAGAGCAACGGCGACGTGAAGCTTGCAGAAGTTCCTAACGGCGCGCGGGCGATTCTGGAATGCACCGGAGTGGACCGGCTATTTGAGATTTTTAACACGACTATTGACGCGGTTAATAGCTTTCGCCGACTTCCGGTGGATGCGGCTTCGCATCCGCTTGTGCTATGCGACTCACTGCAAGTTTCCGAGAATGCAGCTTAGCCACCACTTTGGGTATGATCAATCTGTGTCTCGCGGTATGACAGGAGGAGACGATGAGGATTACAACTCGTTCGCTAAGGAAACATATTGCTGGCGTGCTTGTGATGTTCATGTTGGTATTGCTGGAGGAAGCGGCTGCGGCACCGCGACAAGAAATCGTCGGTCAGCAGGCGCAAAGCATACCTTCCACCCAAAATCAGTCGCGAAATTCAAATGTTCGGGCCGAGAAATCGAGCCCAGACGCAAGCCGGTCTGAGGGAAGTTATCCCGACGATCCTGTCCCATCGCGTCAGCAAACTGCCGATCAGAGTGTGCAGTCAAGCGCTCTGCAGGCTGGCTCGGAACAACCTCAAGACAGTACTCAGAAACCGGTCGGCACGGCTGCGGCTCCGTATGGAAAGACGAGCGGCGTTGCGGCATCCAGACCTGCCGGGGTTTTAATCGCGCCTGCAAAACAGCGCCGGGCGCGTGCCATCCTGATCAGGGTTGGAGTAGTGGTGGGCGCAGGTGCCGCTATAGGAACTGTAGTGGCGCTCTCCCATGGGAGTCCTAGCCGCCCAAACTGAGATATAACCGAGCGGCTTCAAACGGACAATGGGCCAAATTGATGGATGTATTTCGAGAGATCAACCACACTAACTTCGTAAGCTTCTCCGGTATTGATGGCGCTGGAAAAAGCACCCAGATCGAAGCGCTTTGCATGCGGCTGAAGAAGAATGGGCTGCGGATTCTGCTAATCAGGTTTTGGGATGATATTGCGAAATTGACTCGGCTCCGGGAAGGTGCCGGTCACCGCATATTCAAAGGGGACCACGGAGTTGGATCGCCTTCCGCTCCAATCAATCGACAAGACAAGAACGTCAAGTCGTGGGTGATGACCTGGGTACGGTTGTTCCTTTATTTCATGGATGCTTTCTCGACCCGGCAGGCGGCGCGTAGAGCTTTGCGTCCGGAGGTCGATCTTGTTATTTTCGACCGATACATGTATGACGAACTTGCAAACCTGACATTACACAATTTAGTCATTCGCGTATATGTCAAATTGATCATGAAAATCGTTCCCAGGCCTCACATCAGTTTTCTATTGGATGCCGATCCGGTGAAAGCTCGTGCACGAAAGCCTGAATACCCCATCGAATTCCTCCGAACCAATCGCCGGTCCTATCTGACTCTTAGCGAGTTGGTCGGTGGGATGACAGTGATACACCCAATGTCTATTGAGAAAGTCGAGCATGCCATTCTTACGTACGTTCTCAACCGACTATCATTTAGGGCTCCCTCAACGGAAGAACCATCCTGACGCGGCTACGACTAGCATTGGCGTTGAACGTGCGCATTTGGTCGGGCTGCCGGCCCGATTATCACTTGAAGCAATGCGGATCCGGCCACTAACGATGAAGTTATAGTAATCGTTCCGCTCTTTCACCATCGATAGAAAAAGACGCAATCATAAAATGCTTTCCTGGGAAGGCAAGCCTTTACTCAAAATTTAAAGAAGCGTGGCTTATGCAGATCGCCCTCGTGTCGTCAAAAACTTCTCGGGGGCTCGGGCAGAGAAACCATTTCACCGAGCTAACATTGCGCAAGTCCAGCCTGCACTGCAAAGCATTTTAGCTGAAGGCTTGCAAGTTGCTTTCGCTTTTATTGTTAGTTCGCCACTTGTCATCTTGCTGTCGCTGATTGGGGAACTGCATCGGAAAGAGTTGTGGCGTGACATGGGCCACTTTGTGAAATTTTCCTGCATCATAGTAATTAGAGTAGCGAGGAGCTGTGTTCCGCTCAATTTCAATTAAGGATCGACGTGAAGGCCGCACCCATGTTGCTGAGACGATCAAATGAAAGCCGCGAATTATTGTTGCTCTTGACTTTGGCAATTACGATGTTACCCCTAGCTGCAAGGGCAGCATCCTGCAAGACGCAATCGCAAATGACGGCCGCACAACGCGATGCTCTTTCGATTGCTGCTCGTACCATGGTCGGTGAAATGCAGATTGGGGATGCGCAGGCCCTTCGGACGAACACGATTCCCACAGTGGCGGCGGATTTCAGTGGGATCGCAAGTTCGGTCGCAAGTCTAAAACCTCTTATACAACAAGCAGTCATTACCGTAGATAGTCTTTATGCGTTGGACGCATCGACTGAGCCTGGAGGCACAGCTCAAACAGATTTCTTTTGTGGCACGCCAGTCGTGGTATTGAACTTTACTGATTTACCGTTAGGATCATATGCGTTGGCAATCCTGCATGCTACCGGTATAACACAGCCACAACAGATTTCACTGATCTTGTCCGAAACAGCAGAGCACCGCTGGATGCTTGCCGGCTTCTTCAGCAAGCCAATGATCGAGGCAGGTCACGATGGCCTTTGGTATTGGGTGTCGGCGCGCAAATACGCTCAGAGAGACATGAATTGGAATGCCTGGTTCTACTACCGCACGGCCGCCTATTTTCTGGATCCGGTGGATTTCCTATCCAGCCCCAACCTTGAGAAGCTGCAGCACGAAGAAGACCGAGTACGCCCCGACAATCTTCCGGGCGCGAAGCCTGTGATGCTCGACACGCACGGTTCTGCTTTTCAACTGACGGCGATTGACACCACGGCCGAATTTGGCGAGTTGGATCTCGATGTCCACTACATTCCTGACGCTGCGCAGACGTCGCAGTTGCACGATCCTCCATCTGCCAGGAAGCAAGTAGTCGAGGTAATGGCAGCACTGCTGACGCTGCACCCTGAACTAAAAGAAGCCTTCCACGGTATCTGGATGCATGCGGATGAAGGATCTGCTTCCCTCTTTTCATTGGAGCTACCCATGGACCAGATCATCCGTGAGGCACATCCGTCCGCGATAAGTTCGATTTCTATTGCCCGATAAGTGAAGGGCTGCCGAGAACTTTGCGCGAACCTATTCGCATTTAGCAAGTGCAGCAAAGAGGTGGAATATTGGACAGTAACGGAACAGCTCGGCCGGGCCACCAAACTCCTACCGACATTGAAAAATCACTTCAAGTTGGCCGCCTCAACCTCCACTCTAGGGCTTCAGGCCAGTTCACTACAGCTGACGCTTCATGCCGCGAAGTTGAGCTGTTAAGATCTCTCTCGGCGCAACTTGCCCCGGCGGGGAAGGCGCAGTGGCACACCAGCATGTCCACTTTCGCTCGTACTTGCATTTTATTACTACGGCGTAAGAAGCGATTGTTGACTTTTAGCCATCTTTCCAGGTTCTCAATGGGCTCCTCAATATTACGCACCCTTCGGAGCATTCGTGCGGTGGTCCTTATATCGCTCGTCTCAAGCGGATCATCATTACTCTGCCAGACTCCGCCCCCACCACCCGCGCAGGCGCAATCCGTCACGCGCGATCCTACGCATCCCGAGGTCCAGTCGCGCTTGGATGTCGAACGCGATCCGATTCCCTCGCCCGATCCTGAAGACATCGCACCTCTGAGCACATCTGCTCTTACACCAGTTGCGCCGGGAGAAATTCAGAAGCGGCAAGATGGTGTCTATACCATGCACCAAGACGTCGATGAGGTTCTGCTAACCTGTGCGGTGGTCGACGAGAAGGGCCGGCCAGTCACGAGTTTGACTCGCGATAATTTTCGCGTCTGGGAAGACGGGGCACCGCAGGTAGTCAGCTCATTCCTGCACCAAGGCCAGCCCGTTTCTCTCGGCATTCTCGTCGATAACTCCGGCTCAATGCGCGATAAGCGTGCGGCAGTCGATGCGGCCGCTTTGAATCTGCTGAAGGCATCAAATCCGCGGGATTCTGCATTTATCGTCAATTTTTCCGATCGCGCTTTTCTCGATCAGGCATTTACCTCGAACATCGAGGCCCTGAATCGGGGGCTTTCGCACTTCGATTCCAAGGGCACTACGGCCTTATATGATGCGGTAGCCGCCTCTGCCGACGAATTAGCCAACCATGCGAATCACCCAAAGCAGGTGCTGTTGGTTATTACAGATGGAGCAGACAATGCTTCAAGGCTGAACCTGGAACAAGCCATCCGGCGTGTGCAGAATCTGGGCGGTCCGGTGGTTTATACCATCGGACTGCTTTATGATGCCGACAAGAAGGAATCGGAGCAAGCGGAAAATGCTCTAGAGAAGTTATCGCAGGAGACGGGCGGCATCGCTTACTTCCCAGATTCCTTGCAAGGCGTGGATCGCGCCGCATCTGAGGTTGCAAGTGACATTCGAGATCAATATACCATCGGCTATCACTCCACTAAACCGTCTAACCTTGGGGGCTACCGCATCGTGCACGTTGAAGTGAGCCAACCAAAGCATGGCAAACTAGTCGTGAGGACACGCAAAGGATATTATGCTTCGAAGCCGGGTTCGCAACATACGCAAACAGCGCAGGAAACTCAGCGCTGACGCAATGGGAACGGGATGCGGCCGATGACAGCGGTGTCGATCATCCGCCGTCGGACCTTTGAAATATTTTCGATGTGAGTCATCACGGAGTTAGATGAAAATTCCTGTGTTCGGCAAATGAGCCCGAGAAATTTCCCACCTTTAAATCCGATCAGAAATCGATGAAAAAACAAGCTGTTCGCGGAGCCAAATTTCTTCGCGTCGCCCTCTTTCATTACATTCTTTCGATCAATGCAGATGAAAATCCACGTCAATCACGATCTGCACCGATACAGGACGACCCTGGTACATGGCAGGCTTAAACTTATATTGCTTCACAGCTTCAATGGCTTTTTCGTCCAACCCCATGCCGAGGTGTCGAACCAGTTGGACGTCTTGCGGATTCCCTTGTGAATCGACAATTAGCTTGATCGACACTGAGCCCTGAAAATTCGCTTGGCGGGCTTCCTCTGTGAAATCCGGCTCAACGGAATGGATAACCTTCGGCGCAGTCACACCGTCGCCCACGCTCATGAGGCCGCCACCGTAGCCGGCACCGCTCCCATGAACCGAACCGATGCCGCCTCCAAAACCCTGGCCGAATCCCGAGCTACTGCCCCTTCCCTGCGAAGCTAGGCTGATCTGCGGTGACTGAGATATGCCAAGCTTCGGCATATTGCTGCTGACTGGAATCTTCACTGGCTCGGAAGGCTCAACCCCTAACTTCGGATGGTCGATCTGGAGGATCTGCGGAGACAGCACCGGCATCTTCATGACGACTACTGGAGGCTTTCCTTTGACCGCTTCCACCACTTGATGAGCGCCCCCCCCGCCTCCCATTGCCTTTGCGACCGGCACGATTACAGGCGGAGGAGGAGCATAGAGCGTGAAGTTCAATGGCGTAACATTGGTGTTCGGCGATTGCATCATGCTTGTGTGTACTCTTAGCGTAAGCCACAGTATGACGGCGACAATGACGCAATGAATAACGAATGAGACAGCCCGGGACGCAGGGTCACTTTTAAATGCTAACGGATCACTTGTGAAGATCGGCCGCGAAGTCGGACTTAGTGGCATCTCGTTGCTAGAGGAAGACGCATCAGGCCAGTTCGAAGGCTTCGACCGCCATGTTAAAACGCCGGTGTCCGGCAGCATACTTGACTTCGTTCCAGATGGCATAGGACCTGAGATCGAATTGGGAGTCGTCGTCACCAGATTGCCCATAACATTTTGCCGGACGCGTAGGCCCGGCATCTCCTCGCTAACGTTAACCACAAATTAACCACCAACGAACACAGCATGTTTCCCAATCTCGTAATGTAAAAGGCTAGAGCTTGACTTGCCGTTACCAGATACCTTTGTCGCTTCCGATGATTTTTTGTCCGACCACTGCTGCTGTAGCAAGCCATGGCAATAAACTGAGTCGGGCACCGTTATGCAGGTCCCCTCTTCCCAGCAAACTAGCGAGCTGCGATCCATAGAGCTTGGCAGATTGCGGCATGATTGGTACACGTAGAAAGCCTTTGCCGTAATAAACGCTATCGCCGCCAAAATGCGCTTCCGATATCACGAACTGCGGCAAAACAAGGCTCGAGCCCCTGTACTCCATCACGTAGTCCGATACAATCGCGAGATAAGTCGCGACTCCTTCCCAGATGCCGGCATGGATCGCCGAAGATCGCAGATCCTCGTAGTCAATACTTCCCGACTCTACCAATGCCGCTGAGTCGACAATGTCGCACAACCGGAAATAGAAATGGCGGTACATCCGTTGAAGTGTGGAAAGCATCAGTCGATCCGACACCGATGGAACCCGAAACTCATGGCCACCGATTCGGACCAATCGCGTGCGCTCCGCCAGGCGCGAAGCAATTACGACCTGTTCTCCTGTCTGCCCCAGGCGGCCCATATGAATTTCGACCGCCTCGGGTAGTTCGGGAATGTGGAAGTTCCATTTCCGCGCCAGCCGGTCTCCCCAGCTTCGCGGAGCAAGGTGTGCGTTATAGCGAGACCGTATCAGATTAGAAATATCTTCCGAGCCGGCATTCGTATAGAGATCCAGGTCACTACCAAGATCGGGCCAATGATCCAGCGACTTAATCACGGCGACGTCATAGTGGCTGTCCTCGAATGCGGCGCAAATCTCATGCAGAAAGCTCACGGCCTTTGCAATTCGTACTCGCTCGACGGCAAGGGCTGTCTCTGCCCATTCGATGCGGACGCTGTCTCCTGCTTCGCGCATTATGCCAAGAAACGCTTCCAATCCACGCACGACCACATGGTGGGAAGTCGCCAACGTTAGTAAATCATCGAACTCTTCTCGGCTGATATTCTGAACCTCTGAATTCAGGGCCACCCTCATCGATAAAGATGATGGACCGCCGTTCCGCGGCGCCAGAAGCATACGCGAAAGTAGAGTCATCGATCGATGCGAGGCTAACTGTGCTGCTGGCTTGGTCATGGGTTGGATCCTTTTTTCGTTACTGAGGTTTTTGCGATTCGAGAGATGGAGATACTAAGTGCGGATCCGTCGACGGGTTACCCTCTTTCGGACCCTTCGATACTCCCGTCGGCGTGTCGTAGCGAGGAGTCAATTCGATCGGGCCTGTTCGCCGGTGACGCTCAGCACTGTATTTATCGAGTTCGCCGTCAACTTGGTGGTGACTGTCCGTGGCCACGATCGCGAGGCTTTTACCTTCGGCTGTATGCTGGGTCGCCGATCCAATACGCGCATTCGAATTGGATGCGCGGCGAGCTTTGTCATAAAAAAACTGCGCCGTTTCAAGGTCACCATCCCTTTCCGCCACATATCCGCGGTTATTAAGTGAAAACGCGCTGGCTGGATCGATCATGTATGCCGTGAGAAAATTTTGTCTTGCCGCAGGCCAGTCGTTCTTGTTTGCCGCCGCGACTCCACGCACTGTAAACACGGTGGCTTGCACCTCTGCAGGCCCCAGCTTGCGAATCCGTTCTTGCAATCTCCGCGCGCTTTCTCCGGCCATGTTGCTGATGGGCTTTCCCCTCCATGCGCGGCCCGGCGTAACGACTACCGGCTCCAGGGAATTCGAATCGGCGGCCTCGCGATAGTATTTCAATGCGTTATCGAAATCTCCGATAGCTTCATTTGCAACCCCCAGATTGTTCAACGTGAAAGGGTTTTGCGGATCCAACGACAGCGCTTCCTGCAGAAGTACAACCGCCTCAAAGGTGCGATTCTCTGACATAAGGCTCATGGCGTTTACGTTCATGCGATTCATCCGCATAGGGCCATTCTCGCGACCATTGACGGCGTACATCATCGGCTTCCCTTCCAGTTGCTTGGCATTGCTGCGGTCAATATCCGCGGTGCATCCTTGTTCCGATGCCAACGCGTAGAACTGAAGCGCCCGATCCACCTCTCCTTGCAATTCTGAGATATAACCCAAATTATTCAGAGTGAAAGGATCCGCGGGATCGTAAAGGTATGCTTTGTAAAAAAGCGCCGCCGCTTTTTCGTATTCGTTCTTTTTTACAGCTTCAACACCCTCGCGGTTGAGCCGCTGCACCGGAGTTAGCTCACTGCGTCTCGGAATAGTGATTTTCAGAACATCGCCTGCCCGGGCTATATTGGCCCCTGTCACTGCAATGAGCATAGTTAGCGAAGCTGTTCTTAGCGACATCATCTCGTTCTATTTCTCTCCCTGGCGCTACGCTCTGGCGCTACGCTCTCGCGCATACCTAATAAGATGCGCAATCCTTGCCTCTGTTGCCAGGGCGTTTTCAAATATCCTGCAGGCCACCAATGCTCACTTGATAACATCAAAGTATGTCAATGAACTGCCTGAGCGTAATCAATTGAGGATTTACTGATATGGCGGCGTTTCTTGCGACAATTGCGATAATCATGATCGGTGGCGTGTCAATTGCTCAAAAGTCGGTTGCTGACGCACCGTCACAAGTTGCTGATTCGCAATCGGCGTTGAAAACTGCAAGTGGGTCGATTGAGCTACCCGCGCTGCCGCCAGTGCCGCGAGGGGAAAGCACCATCATAGGCGGCGAGATCCAGAATATTGATTTGGTCCGCGATGAGCTCACGTTGAGAGTCTATGGGCAGAGGCCAATGAAGATATTGTTTGACGAACGAACACAAGTCTATCTAGACGGAAAGAAGATTCCTCTCCATGACCTGGGTTCCGGAGATCACGCATCAGTACAAACAGTGCTAGACGGAACAAGCGTGTTTGCTCTCAGCATCCATATGCTATCGCGATTGCCCCGAAAGCGATTACAAGGGGATGGTGCTGAGCTACAACTCCAACAGAAGAGAGCCGATCGTCAGGCCGGCCATATCAGCTAAGTTCCTCAAGCTACTGATACCCACAAGCACATTAGTGATTGGCGAGAGCCGTTCAGCCTCGTGGATTTACCAAATATCCAGCGGAACGCGCAAGGACGAAACTGACGTACTTCTTGAGCCGGCCGCCCCAAGCACCGCAAGCCGCGTGCAGTCAGAGTCTTGAATTTGCTGAAGCAATTCTGAAACACCTGGCCATGGTCTCACGCGTAACGGCCGATCTCAAACGGGGCGCGGTTCCATCAAAGTTCAGAAGCGGTGCAATTCGACGTGTTGAGATCAGCGATTGTAAAACTTCTCGGCAGACAACCCAAATCGTTAACCTACGAAAGTATCACTCTGCTCCAACATGATTGGCATGAATCATTTTCATTGGGGTATTTGTCATTGTATCCTGAGTATCTGTTTCAGCCACAGTGAATTTGCTGAGAACTTGACTTGCGTGCTATCGCTACGCTCATGCCAGCTTGCGGCGCGAGCGGTTTAGAGAAACCTCGAGGAGTTCATCTTCGATTTGTACGGCACAAAGATCCGTCAAAATTGTGGACGCCCAGTAATACACATTGTGTTCCTTCACCTGCTGCCTCATGCGTTGCATTCGCAGACGTCGCTCTGCCGGGTTCATGCGCAGCCCGGCATGAATGGCTTCGCTCACCTGCTCCGTATCGTAGGGATTTATCAGCAGAGCATCCTTCAGTTCCCGAGCGGCTCCAGTGAAGCGGCTTAGCACTAATACCCCATCGCCATCATGGCGAGCAGCTAGATACTCTTTGGCAACAAGATTCATGCCATCGTGAAGAGAAGTTACCAGGCATAGATCGGCGGCTCGATAGAAACGCTCCACCTCGTCATGACTGCACTGACGTTCAATCAAAATGATCGGTTTCCAGTACAATGACTCGTAACGGCGGTTGATGCGCTCAACGGTCTCCTTTACCTGAACACGCAGTCCAGCATAACTCGAGATGCGAGTGCGGCTTGGGGAGGCTATTTGCAAGAAGACAATCTGTTCGAGGTACCTTGGGTACTTTTGAAATAAGAGTTCAATCGCGAGCAACCGCTCCACGATACCCTTGGTGTAGTCCAAACGATCCACACCCAGCAGAAGTTGCTTGCCTTCGATTCCGAGTTCGCGATGCAAAAGGCCTATCGAATTGGCAGATTTTCCTACCAGAGCCACAACACCCATATGCTCCTTAGTCGTGCAGTCACTTATCTTCGCCGGCCGTACGTTTCCTTCGCCGGTATCAACATCGCCGCTGAGAAACGGCTGCGCTATGTTCTTATGTTCGTCCCACGCGACGCTGATCGGGTACGGACGAACCACGGATTGATGCCCGTTGCGTCTAACACTGAAGTGTTCCCAATCTGTTCTCGCCTCTAGTACGCGGTCCACGGTTTGGAGAAAATTGTTACAATGCGCCTGTAGATGAAAACCGATGACATCAGCGCCAAGCAATCCATCTATTAACTCTGCTTGCCAGGGGCAGATGCCGAAAGTTTCGGCATTGGGCCAGGGAATGTGCCAGAAGATGGCCACGCGCGCGTCGGGCCGGACATGCTTGATGATTCGCGGCAACAGAGCGAAATGGTAATCTTGCACAAAAACTACGGGATGATTCATTCCGCGCATTTCTTCAAACAGCACTTCACCGAACTTGGAATTCACCGCCTTGTAAGAGTTCCAGTCACTGGCGCGAAAGATAGGCCGGGTATGCGCGATGTGACAAAGAGGCCACAGGCCCTCATTGCAGAAGCCCTCATAGTAGCTTGCCTCATCTTCGGGGCTGAGCCACACCCGGCGCAAGGTGTAGTGTCTTTCATCGGGAGGTACGCGCAGGCGATCATGGTCATCCACAAAGAGAGCATCTTCACTGCCGCTTCCATGTGCGATCCAGGTTCCGTCGCAAGCATGCAATATGGGCTCGATGGCTGTCACGAGTCCGCTGGGCGGCACAATGCACTCGGTATCTCTTCCATGCCGCACATGCATGTACGGTTCCCGGTTGGAGACGACCAGCAGCCTGTCACTGCCCAAACGTTCGCGCACATGCACAGCCAGGCGGTCCGCCGTCCATAGGTGCTCCGCGCGATCGCGAAGCCGCGCTTCGGTTTCCGCTGCCAAGCGTGCATGGGTCAGATTTTCGGCCAGCGAAGTTACCTCTTTTGCCAATGGAACCAAATAGCCAAATTCACTTGCTCCCTCCTCGACGCCTGCTTCTCCACGTCGCAACCGGCGGAGCCACTCCGCAGCTCGAACCATAGGCTTCTGCAGAAACCATCGAACCATAACCAGGGTCACTACAAAGACAAGAACCAGCATTGCCAAGATACGCAGAAAGCCTCTCCACCAAACGTCAATTCCCTCACTGTCGATGTATTCGGCATCGGCCACCAACAACAGAACAGCGACGGTCCGTTCGTCGCCTTTGACTCTGAGCGGAATTGCATCTTCAAACAACAGCCAGCGTGAAGAGACACTGCCGTTCCCGCGATTGCTTGCTGATCCTGAATACTCCCCCACTTGACGGGGAGCATCATGAATTCTGACAAAGGCATTTGCTTCTCTGCCTGAAGTCAGTGTGCGCTTTAAAGTATCTAACGGAAGAGTCTGCCATGGAAGGGTATCATTTCCTGTGGAGGCAAGGAGTTTGCCATTGACGTCAAAGGCGGCCACCACCGGTTGATCAGAATTTAGGCGCAGGCTCCCCAGCATCTCAGGCCAATCCACCTGAGCCCCCATCATGAGTTTCTGTTCGATCTGCGGCTGCAAGCCAGCGGCTAGCCATCGCGTTCTTCGTGCGAGGTCGCTACGCAATGCGTGCTTATGCGCCAATACATCAAAGTAAGTGGAAGCCACTGATATCAACGTAATTCCGAACAACAGAGCCGCAACCAGTCGAAGACGAAAGGAGTGCATCTTGTATTTCCTCCATATGGAGACACAAAAGCCCCCTCTTGGGAGGATGCGTCCAGGGGTTCAAAGGTTGCGCCCAGATGTTCATCGCGGCGCTATCCAAACTCAGCAAACACGGGGGCCAGTTGTTCATTGGCAAAAACAACCGTTCAATCCGGCTACCGATGGATCTGACTCGCCCACTCGTGCGTGAGGAGCCATTCGCGACAAAACCGGCAAAGTCTCCCTTGAAAAGGCCGAACGCAATTATATGAAAAGACAATCCAAGGCAGACATAGTGGAGGGTGATCTCGATGAGCAAAAGGCGTAAATCCTGCTGCAATGAACAACCAGTCATCAGTGGTCGGACATCAAAGGATGTGTTGGATTGAATGTTGAAATCGGGAGCGCATAGCTCTGGAAGGGAGGTAGGTGCCATGCTTTGGACAATCTTTGTCATTCTTCTGGTATTGTGGTTGGTCGGAGTGGTCAGCTCCTATACGCTGGGTGGATTCATCCACATATTGCTCGTAATTGCACTTGTTGTACTTCTTCTACAGTTGATTTCGGGCCGCAGGCCTATAGTATGACTTTACGCCGATAATTGGTTCGCTTTAACCTTGAATGGGAGAACTGGCATAATTCCGTGCCGAATAACGGTAAGACTCTAAAACCTATGGAGGTGAACAAATGGACAAGGACAGGGTAAAGGGTACGATCGATGATACGGCGGGACGCATTAAGCGCCAGGTGGGAGAATGGACTGGGGATAGCGAGGCCCAAGTTGAAGGCGTAGCGCAGCAGGTGAAAGGCAAAGCCGAGAAGATAGTGGGCAAAATAAAAGATGCAGCACGCGAATCCAAAGGAAAGACAGATGGTCATGCCGATAAGACCCTCGAAGACGAGCACATTATAATCAGCGACCATTAGAATTATGGCGAGTGGAAAATCGGCGGGTGGTCGAAGACGCGAGGTTTCCATAGCTCCTGGAAGCGAGCGATGGCATAATCGAGAAAATCACCCGCCGGAATACCAATGATCATCGTTGGATTTATGTCTATGTGCAGCGCACTTTGGTAACTGAATGTTCGGTGCTGCCGAGTTTGTATAGGTGAAACCGTTAAAATGTGCCTGCCAAAGATTAGATTCATGGCAAGGCTTCTTCCTATCATTTGATGAATGTATCGAATGAAACAGCCATGTGCGCCAGAAATGAGAGCGGTTCTTGACTGTGGGCGGCGCGCTCGCCGATTTCTGATCCGCAAGCGCACAATCACGTAATACATTGATCTGCTGTTTCACTTCAATGACCGCGATTTCGTCCCAAGGAACCGAAGGATATCGACGGTCAGACTCTGCCGGACCTTCGCCATCGCTTTCCATGGATCGCGCCGCAGGCGTTTTATCCATACCGTGAGATCCATCACGTGGAACGCGGGCCGAGTGTGGCTTTCCAATTCTTTCCAGTCGAGAGGCATTGCAACTGGCACCCCACTGCGCGCTCGCGATGAATACGGCGCGATCGATGTCGCCTCATGATCGTTGCGCAGGTAATCGAGATAGATGCGGTTCTTCCGTGCCGCTTTCGCCATCTTGGTTAGATACAGATCGGGACGACTTTTTTCCATTCTTAGAACAACCGTGTGAGCAAACTGCTTTACAGTGCTCCAGTCCGAATCGGCTTCAATGGGAACAACAACGTGCAGTCCCTTGCCACCGGTGCTCTTCAGGAATCCCTCCAGCTTCATCCTTTTGAGGAGCGCTCGGAGCTCAAGCGCGGCGGCCGCTAGTGTTTGCCAGTCAATGCCGTCGCCGGGATCTAGATCAAATACGATGCGGTCGGGAACGTTGGGCGAGTTGTTGTTCGAACCCCATGTATGAATCTCAAGCACGCCCATTTGCGCCAATCCAACCAGACCCTCGGCGGAATTCACTGTCAGAAACTCTTCCTTCTCTCCAGTTTTGCGATTGGCGATTGGAACACTGCTAACACCCATGGGCACCGCGGTTCCAACATGCTTCTGAAAAAAGCACGGCTTGCTGCTGCCGTCTGGACATCGAACGACGCTGAGCGGTCTGTCAGCGACGTGCGGCAGCATATGCTCAGCCACTGCAATGTAGTAGCGCGCGAGGTCCTCTTTGGTCATCCTGCTCTCCGGATCTAGCACTTTGTCGGGATGCGTAATGAAAAGATCCATCATTGCTGCGCGCTCCCTTTCGTGTTCATGTTTACCGGCATTATTGCTCGCAGTTCCCGTGCGCTTGAAAATCTTATTCGCCACTATGGGTACTTCACGGATGACTTCTTGTGCTGGCTTGTCCTCGCGCAGCCCCTTGAACGATGCCTGGCGTACGAGATGGTCTCTTGTCCACGTGGCGAAGGCAACTCGAGCTACCAACTCGGGCCGGACCCAGCGAGCATCGCGGCGCGCGTCCGCCGGAGGCGAAACGAATGCAGGCTTTGGTTCCGCGAGTCCGTCCAGGCGTTTGCGCAACGCTCGATGCGTCTGCCGCGTGAACCCCGTACCGGAGCGGCCCGCATAGCTGAGATTGCCATTTTCATAGTATCCCAAGAGGAGCGCGCCGATCCCTTTGCCGCCCTTGGAAGGCACTGTAAATCCCCCGATGACAAACTCCTGTTCCTGAATGCACTTCGCCTTTATCCATGTGCTACTGCGTCCTGATTGATAACGGGAGGGCGCAAACTTGGAGACAATGCCCTCGGCCCCCAGCGAGCACGCCTTGACAAATACATCGTCTCCGCCAACTTGCAGATGTTCGCTAAGGCGCAGAGGTTCTTCTGACTGCGCGAAGATGTCTGAGAGAAGCCTCTTGCGTTTGGAAAGCGGTAGATTGCGAAGATTGCGTCCATCCAGATGTAAAAGGTCAAACGCGAAATAACTCAAGGCCCCTTGCTTGCCTTCCTGGAACGCTATCTGCAAATCGGCGAAATTACTTTGCCCTTTCTCATCGAGCGCCACGACCTCTCCGTCGAAGATCGCGCTCTCGACGGGCAGCTCCGCTGCAGCGCGTGCGATATTGGGCATGCGCGCGGACCAATCGAGTCCCTTCCGCGTCAGCAGCATGGATCTGCGGGTCTTTCCTCTGCTGCGAGACTTATTCGCTCGAACGTGGATCTGGATTCTGTAGCCGTCCAGCTTCAACTCGTGTATCCAGTCCGTGTCCTTGGGTGGTTCCGTGGCCTGCTGCGCCAGTTGTGGAGGAACAAAAGCTGGCATTTTTTCGCGCGGGCAGAATGCAACGATTGCGCTGCGATTGTCGCCACGCTTAACTCCGCGTTTAATTGCGCTTTCTTCCATCGAGTTCGTGGGTTGTATCGCGCGGGTTCGTGTCGATCCGTTTCGTTCTGTTCTAATCTCTGTTGAGACTTGCCGTCTATTCTCGTGTAATGCTGACCTCTTCTGGTCATTTCGGCTGGAAAAATCCCACACATGATCTTCGCTCGTAGCAATCTCATCAATGCTGCGCCGAGTGATAGCGCTGTCTGGAGATTTGTCGACAATGGCTGGTTCGGAATCGTCTCGTGCGAACCCATCCTTCTCTTTGATCAGCAGCCAATTTGGTTTGTCGGAACGGCCTGCAAGGGCGTGCATGCGCACTAACGCCCACTTCCCTCTTAGCTTCTTGCCATGCAAATCAAATTCGAGACGTCCCTCCTTCAGTCCGCGATCGACATCGCCAAGCGGCTCCCATACGCCGAAATCCCAAACCATCACAGTGCCGCCGCCATACTGGCCCTGGGGGATCGTGCCCTCGAAACCTCCGTACTCAACTGGATGATCCTCAACCTGCACGGCTAGGCGCTTGTCGCCGGGGAAATAACTCGGACCCTTAGCGATTGCCCAGCTTTTGAACACACCGCTCCATCCAAGCCGAAAGTCATAGTGGAGGCGCGTCGCGGCATGCTTCTGCACAACGAAGGGCAGTGTTTTAGCAGGGTGAGAGACACTTTGCCCGTCACCGCGTGGTTCTGCCGTCATTTGGAAATCGCGCATAGAACGATAGCGCGCAAGCTGACGATCGATCGCCCTCGATGCCTTAGTCTGAGGTTGTGTACGCGTGGCCATTGTTATGACGCCTTATGCCTGCGGTTTGTTGCGCTGACAAGAACTGGCCTTTTAGACTGCGCTCGGAATGGTCCGATAGAACGGCAAACACTCTGAAGCTCTTCTGACCGTCAAATCAAACTTCTCATTAACTGATTTTCATCAACCACGCATCCTTTTTTCGCTGGCATGAACGGTGTGATGAAATAACGTTCCGGCCTACTAGTCGGCGGCCGGGAATAACTGACTAGAACGGACTTTCCACCATCATCATCTTCGGTTTGTCGTTCATTCATTTGCTCCTTCGCGATTAGGTTTAGATGCGCGTCGCCAGCGTAAGGTTTTCACCTGCGCTCGCCACAATACGCAACGAACGGCTCAGGAGCGTTGTTGTAGTGAAAACTGATCGGATCCAGCCTTGCTGAGTGAAATGAATGGAAGCCGGTCATACCGGGCGGATCACAAGGTTAAGGCGGTTCTCCTGCTAGGGAAGGATCTACAGCATCTCTTATATCGTGAAAGAGAGGTTCACTCATATCCAAGCTTTGATTGGCCCCGATCGAAGCTGAGTAATACAAACAAACGACGGAGAACTGCATCTGACGCGGGAGATCATCTCAATCAGCAACTAATAACTCATAGTCAAGCGACGCATATCTACCCAACCCAACGCAATGAACCAGCATCCAATTTTTTCACTGTAAGACAGCCGTGATTATGCGGCGAGATAACGGAGGCCATGTTAAACGCAAAGGCCAATCTTTTCTGAAGGGGAAAAATATGAAGCGCATAGCTATACTTGTTGGGTTCAGTCTTTCGCTAGCTCTAACATTGCCATTCGGGATCACGGCCCAAGCTCAAAATAATCAGCCGACCCCGCAATCACCATCCGCACCGGCCGATCAGCCCCTGTCACCGCCGCCCTTGGCGCCATCTGACCAGGCGGCCCCACCGTCATCATTTGTTCAACCGGCGCAGTCAGATGAATCTTCCTCGTCGGCCTATCAGCCACCTCCTTCAGATTCGACGCCACAATCGCCTGCGCCAGCCCCAGTAACGCAGCCAGATAGATTTGACAAGGATCACGGAGAGATAGAAGCCTTTGGCGATTATCTTCGATTTACTCCAACCGGTTCGACTACCAACTACGTCGGCGTGGGCGGACTTGCGGGATTCAATGTTCATCCAAATCTGGCAATCGAAGCCCAGATGAGTTATGACTTCGCCCGAAATTTCACAACCTATACTACTAATGGAGTTACAACCACATTTTCGACGACCAGCGTGCGGCCGCTCACCGGACTCTTCGGGCCCAAGCTGCAATTCGGTACGAGTAGTCCTGTCCGCGCCTTCCTGACCGGGAAAGTAGGCTTTATCGATTTCAGCACCAACACTTCGGGAGGGATCTCGGGAGGCTCGTTCAACGGTGCCGTTGCAGGCGTGGGAGGAAGCGGTACGCATTTCGCAGTCTACCCCGGCGGCGGCATCGAAATGTTCGCGGGATGGTTCGGTTTGCGCCTCGAAGCAGGCGATGAGGTCTATCTCAACAACGGAACGTACAACAATCTGCGTGTGGCTGCGGGCCCTGTCATCCGCTTCTAGCCGGATCTTCGTGTCGATCGCAATTGCGGGACAGTCCAGTTGTCGATACCAAATGTCTACATAAACCGGCAGCTTATCGAGCTCAGTTATGCCAAGATCCTTCCGCGGCGAGTTGCCGAGAAGTATCCGAGAGTAGATAGTTACGATCCCGGCCTTCGTGCGATTAACCTTGAAGCCGGTTTATGCGTCATGGAGAAGGACTATATCATCTAGACACAAGGCGGAACATGAAGATTGCCCAGATAGCCCCCCTATACGAAAGTGTGCCTCCACGGCTCTATGGAGGTACAGAGCGCGTGATTTCTTATCTCACGGAGGAACTTGTGAGGCAGGGTCATCATGTAACTCTCTTTGCAAGCGGGGACTCAATCACTTCCGCGCACCTCTCGAAGGTTTGTGATCAGGCACTTCGACTGCGTAAGGTGCAGCGGCCGGACCCCTTAGCACGACATATGCAACTCATCGAATCTGCCGTGCAAAAGGCCCGGGAATTCGATATTATGCACTTCCATCTCGACTATCTTCCATTCTCGCAAATTCGGCGCCAGGCAACGCCTACTGTTACGACACTCCACGGGCGGCTCGATATTCCCGATCTTTTCCCAATCTTCCGCGAATTCAATGATATGAATCTAATCTCGATCTCGAATGCGCAAAAAGAAACGATGCCATGGGCTGCTTGGCTGGCCTCGGTGCACCACGGTTTGCCGGATAGACTTCATAAGATCGGTCGAGGAGAAGGAGGTTATTTGGCTTTTCTGGGCCGCATCTCTCCGGAAAAAGGGCTCGATCGCGCCATCGAGATTGCGAAAGTTGTCGGCATGCCGCTTCGGATCGCGGCAAAGATCGATCCTGCAGATCAAGATTACTATGATCGTTGCATTCTATCTCTTCTCGAAGATCCATACGCTGAGTTCATCGGAGAGATAGCAGAACACGAGAAGACTGAGTTTCTTGGCAATGCGCGGGCGCTGCTGTTTCCTATTGATTGGCCCGAGCCGTTCGGGCTGGTAATGATCGAAGCCATGGCCTGCGGCACACCGGTGATCGCCTTCCGCGGCGGCGCTGTTGAGGAGGTTATCGAAGACGGAGTTACCGGTTTCGTGGTAAGCAGCATCGAAGAGGCGACAGAGGCCGTGCGCAACGTATCACGTATTGATCGAAATGTTTGTCGCTCGACCTTTGAGCGGCGGTTTAGCGCGCGGCGGATGTGCCATGATTATGTTCGCGCGTATGAGCTGACGATCGAAAGAATGCGGACTGGAGGGGGAAAGAACGGATTTCATCAACTAACTGCGGGAGGAGTCGGTATTGGCACAATTGCCGGTCAAGAGTCAGAGCAGTGACGTCATCGAAGTGGGACAGCAGTTCTATATTCGAGCCTCATCCTCACTTGCGGATGACCGAACCCGGGTACTGCTGAATGGCGACACATTTGCCATCTTCGATCGCAGCGGAGACATCCAGCCTGTGGGATTTGGACAGCAGGGAATATTTCATAAAGAGTCACGTCACCTTTCCCAGCTTGAATTGCTCCTATGTGGCACTCGCCCGCTTCTTTTGAGCTCAACGATTCGCGAAGACAATGTACTCTTTGCCGTTGATATGACAAATCCCGACCTGAAGCTTTCATCTGAAACTATTCTCCCGCGCGGCACGTTACATATCTATCGTCGAAAGTTTTTAACTGACAGCATCGTGTACGACCGGATTACCCTGCACAACTACGGAGAGAAGTCTGTGGAGTTGCAACTGTCGGTCACCTTCGGAGCAGACTTCGCCGATATTTTCGAGGTGCGAGGTGAGAGACGCAAGCGCAGTGGAGAAACTTTCCCGTCCCAAGTGAGCCAAGGTGCCGTAACGCTGGTCTACGAAGGGCTGGACAGAATACAGCGTCTAACTCGGATCGACTGTTCGGCTCCATCATGCAGCGCGCAGTCCGGGAAATTCGTGATTCCGATTCGCCTGGCGGCGCAAGAGGAAACAGACTTTGTGCTTACGGTAGAATGCGCGCAGGGTAACTTCGAGAGGCATGCAGAAGGCTATGGCCCAGCATTCCAGCGCATGAGTCAGAGGCGTCTTCTTGGCCCCCTCGCAAACGTCCGCATCGAGTCCTCCAATGACGGATTCAACAAATGGCTTAGCCGTTCAAGTTCCGATCTAGCCATGATGACCACCGAAACTCCATTTGGGCCCTATCCTTATGCGGGTGTGCCATGGTTCAGCACGGTTTTCGGCAGGGATGGTATTATCACCGCGCTCGAAACTTTGTGGTTGGCGCCGTCGATTGCGAAAGGCGTGCTTTCATACTTGGCTGCAACCCAGGCTAAAGAGCATGACCTGAAGAGCGAGGCTGAGCCGGGAAAGATATTGCACGAAATGCGCAAAGGTGAAATGGCGGAGATGGGCGAGGTACCCTTCAGGCGTTATTACGGATCGGTAGACGCGACGCCGCTTTTCCTGGTTCTAGCAGTCGCCTATTATGAGCGGACGGGAGATATTGAGTTCGTGCGCAACATTTGGAGCAATCTCTTGGCCGCACTCGAATGGATCGATCGTTACGGTGACCTTGACGGCGACAAATTCGTGGAGTATGCGCGGCAATCGACGAATGGTCTGGTGCAGCAGGGATGGAAGGATTCGAATGATTCGGTGTTTTACAACGACGGAAGGCTGGCCATCCCGCCGATTGCGCTTTGTGAGGTGCAATCGTATGTCTACGCCGCACAGCGGGGCATGGCCGCGGTCGCGATAGACCTGGGTGATGCAGCGATGGCTGAGCGCCTGAATCAGCAAGCTTCGGATCTCCAGGAGAAGTTTCAATCGGTGTTCTGGTCCAACGAGTTGTCCATGTTTGTTTTGGCCCTCGATGGCGAAAAGAAGCAATGCGCAGTTCGAAGTTCGAGCGCAGGTCACTGCTTGTTTTCCGGCATTGCTTCCAAAGCCCAAAACCGTGCTGTAAGAGAGGCCCTGTTATCTTCGGTATTCTATTCAGGATGGGGCATCCGAACGATTGTCACAAGTGAGAAGCGATTCAATCCTATGTCCTACCACAACGGATCGATGTGGCCGCATGACAACGCTGTCATCGCATGGGGAGCGCTGCGAGAGCCGAATAAGAGACTACCTTTACAAATATTATCGGGCCTGCTTGATCTTTCTGGTGAAGTGATGATGCATCGCCTTCCGGAACTGATCTGCGGATTTCCACGCAGGCCAGGAAAGGGACCAACACTCTACCCAGTCGCGTGCGCACCGCAAGCATGGGCTGCAGGAGCGGTGTTTATGGTCCTGCAGGCTTGCCTCGGATTGGAAATCTGTGCACGCGAACACCGCATTTACCTGCACTATTCATCTCTCCCGGAGACACTCGATCATGTTAAGGTCTTCAATCTGTCCGTGGGCGATGCTTGGGTTGATCTTTCGTTCGAGCGCCATGCGGAAGGCGTGACAGTCCAACCTCTACGCCAGACCGGCAGTGTAGAAATCGTATATCTCTACTAGAATCGATTGTTAGACAAACTCGCGCTCAGAAACGCGTAAAGTCTCCAAAACAATCATCGAACGATTTGGCTCTCCGCGCATCAAGGTTTCCGCCAGTTTAGCGGCTCGCAACGCTGCCGCGCCGCTGTCTGAGAATTGGAATCGACGATTGATTCGATTGATGAGATTTCATGCCGTCGCGAATCGAGCACAAACTTTCTTAACAAAAGTCGCCTCAATTCCATAGAAAAATACTGTAATCACCCGAGGAGTGCCACAAGCAACCGGGAATTTGACCTGCGCATCTGATCGTCTTCAGGTAAGGGACAGAGAACAGAATCATGGAGGATTGAGATGACGGTAAATACGATTGACGGCTTGTTTGTTGAGGAACTAAAAGATCTGTATTCCGCAGAGAACCAAATCACGAAGGCTCTCCCCAAATTAATCAAGGCAGCGTCGTCAGAGGAGTTGCGCAGCGCCTTCGAGCACCATTTGAAAGAAACCGAGGACCATGTCGCGCGCCTGGAGCAGGTTTTCGAGATTTTAGGTTCAAGCCCAAAGGGTAAGACCTGCGACGGGATGAAAGGTGTCCTTGCTGAAGGTTCTGAATTGCTTCATGAGACAGCCGAAGGGGATGTCAGAGATGCGGCCCTTATCTCCGCCGCGCAGCGGGTGGAACATTATGAAATGGCCGTCTATGGCACAGTCCGATCTTATGCCCAAAATTTGGGTCAGTCGCAAATTTCTGAGATCCTTCAGAAGACACTCGAGGAAGAAAAAGCTGCAGACAAAAAGTTAACCGAGATCTCTCATAAACTCAACCGGCACGCGCAACATGCCGCCTAGATAGAAGGTTGCGGCAAAAGTGCACATAGTGAAGACCCTCTCCATTGACGGTCAGGCCAGGCGGGTCCGACCGTCAATTTTCAGGCATTAACGCCGGGAGGACACACATTGAAAGAGTGCGTTGCGGCCCTGTAAGCCGGTAGCGTTTTTGTACGGCGCCACGGCTGCTCGGATGGTCGTCTGCATGGCCGGCAAAAAGCTTTTGATCTTGCTGCTTCTGACATGGTGTCCTTAAATAGTTATGGTGGCGTGACTCGCCGATCTCGGATTCAATTGTAGGAACTTGTTTAAGAACTAACATCGGAATCATGAAAGGCATATGCGCAACCAAACTATTAGGTTAGCTAGGGTGCATGTACCCCAGCGATTTGACAGTTTTTCAGTGGGCCAAACTGGAGCCGTTGCTGCACAAGCCGCGAGAAGACGGTAGATACAGAGGAGGAGGGCCGCGCAAGTGTCCGTTGCGGCGGGTGGCTGATGCCCTACTTTACACGGTGAAGACCGATTACTTTCAACCCAAAGCTCGGCGGTTCATTGCAACGAATAGCTGCATTCTTTCGCATTGTCGTGTTCCGGTGCGAAAGTTATCGATGGAGCAGTCATGACGGTTTAAGGGAGCAATTGTTCCGACCACAATCGGCGCAAAGACAAAGACGCGCCAAGTGCAGGGCCGATCGAATCCTAGTCCATTGTTGACGTGAGCATGAGGATTCTCCCATTAACAGCAGTGGAAGGCTTACGCGCGTTAACTTATGTCACTTGGTGGCTATTGCGTCAATTCCAGTAGAGCGCTCAGACCTTTTATGTCCTTAATGAGGATTTGACGAGCATCCACGTCCAATAGTCCTTCGGCCTGGAGTCGCATGAGATTTCTAGAGATGAGTTCGCGAACAGTTCCAAGCTGATTCGCCAACTCCTGGTGGCTTGCGGGCAATTGGATCTCAACTCCGTGCAATGTGGATATCCCTTCACTTTGGGCGAGTTTAAGCAATACCGAAATGAGTCGTTGACGGACTGTAGTAAACGACAACTCCTCAATGATTCCTACTAACCGTCGCAATCGCGCTCCTACTACCTTAAGCACTTTGAGCGCAACTTCCGGATGCTCCAAGCAATAGGCCTGGAAGTCGCGCCTCGATATGTAGGCAATCTCCGTCTCTTCGGTTGCGACGGCGGATGCGGGAAATGGGTCTCCGTCGAAAACGGGCAGTTCTGCGACTGACTCGCCTGGCATGTTTACCGCCAGCACCTGCTCCCGGCCCCCTATGGAAGTTTTGAAAATGCGGACTTTTCCACGCGCAATGATATGCAGGCCGTTGCAAGGCTCGCCTTCCGAAAATAGCAACTCGCCCACGCTGAATAATTTGCGCATCGTCCGCGCTGCGAGTGTGTCCAACTCGGATTGCGAGAGGTCCGATAGCAATGCGGTTTTGCCGAGAACTCCGGCCAGATCGATGCGTTCAGCAGTCACTTGGAAATTCTAACAGCCTGGGACTTTGGTCACTGCGCGGGCCAGGCTTCATGGAGTCTGATGGGAATATGAACCCGCAGATCAATACGATCGATTTTAATGAGCGCCACTTCATTGCCTTTAGGGAGCAGACCCAGGCCTGCGACCTGGTGTGCATGCACACACAGGCAATGCAAACGCCGAAAAGCCTTGCTGCGTCGATATCCCCGGGGATACGTTCAGTCTTCTCTGAGAGTGAATAAATCATTTTCCCAACATGTTATGCAAGAAGCGTAACGGGGCGTCCATTTGACGACTCGCACCAAGCCAAGCAATCCTGTTCCTCAAGCCAGCCACACGAAAGGTAGGCAAAGAATATGGCGATACAGATCGGTGCAATACCTGACAGCGGTTTCGATGATCCAATCAGGATGCTAGCGGATTGCCACCGCAGGGTCGAAGGTTTTTTTGGAATTTTGTGCGTTGTTGTTGAGCGCGCCCAAAACAGAGAATTGACCGAAGAAGAGAAGAGTGCGGTTCAATCAGCGCTTCACTATTTTAAAGTGGGTGGGCAGCGGCATACCGCCGATGAGGAGGAGTCTCTGTTTCCTCGCTTAGGAGGAAAACCTAATACTGCAACAGACGCGATTGCTGGACTGCAATCGGACCACCGTCGTGCCAATCGGTTGCATAATTCGATCGAGAGTATCTACCTGACTTGGATTTCCGGCGGCAAATTGGCGCCCGAGGAGAGAGAACGACTACTGTCTCAAACCGGTGAGCTTAGACAGCTCTATGCAGCTCATATCCAGGTTGAAGAGACCATCGTGTTTCCCTACGCTGCGAAGGTATTGGATAGGGAAATTATTGCAAAAATTGGCGCCGAATTCAAGATGCGGAGAGAATAACGACATTCTTTCAATTAATGTGACCAAAGTCGCTGTGGTTCATATCGCGAATTTATAGAGTGTGAGTCAAGGAGATCGAAATGACCTCAACCACACAGACCGTTCGCGAAATCGCACTGGAGCAGCCTTCCTCAATACGAGTTTTTGAGCAGTTCGGAATCGACTATTGCTGCGGCGGCCGCAAGCCGCTCGCCGAAGCGTGTACAGCGGGGAATCTTGAAATAGACGCAGTGATCGCTGCGTTGGAAGCGGCGGCAAAGATACCGAATTTAGAGACTGAAGATTGGGCTGCAAAATCGTTGAAGGGCTTGAGCGAGCATATCGTAACCAGACACCACGCCTATGTGAAGCGAGAACTGCCTAGGCTCGCAATGCTCGCTGCGAAGGTCGTCAATCGTCATGGCGCAACAAAGACGGAATTGCCAGTCATTGCTGGATTACTAGCGCGACTCGACGGGGAACTCACTCAGCATCTGGCGAAAGAAGAAGCCGTCCTGTTTCCTTACATAGCCGATCTTGAGCGAGCCGTTGCGATTGGTACCGCAAGGCCACGCAGTTGCTTTGGGACGGTTGCCAACCCGATCGCGATGATGACGCAGGAGCATGACGCAGCCGGAACTTTTCTCGCTGAAATCCGTCGCCTCAGCCACAATTTCACGACGCCTGAGGATGCCTGCCCGACCTTTCATGCCTTCTACGACGGCCTAAAGGAATTCGAACAAGACTTACACCAGCATATTCATTTGGAGAACAACATCCTCTTTCCGCGCGCAATTGAGCTGGAGCAATCCGCATCCTTAGAGTAGGTCGTAGCTACCCTGATTGTGCGGGGTTGCTCGAATCGATAGTAAAAAGGGTCACTCTTCGATCGGGGCGATCTTCCCGGCTCCGCGGAAAGGCAGACGGATGCGCAGGACACGCTCGCGGCTACGTTCCTCGGAGAGGTTGCGGGCACGCGCGTGCAGCAGGTCTTCCAAGGAAATCATGCCCACCAATCTGCGCTCCTCGCCGCTATCCACCACCGGCATCCTCGTGAAGCCCGTCTCTGCCATGCGATAAACGACAGTTCGCAGCGATTCGTCTGCAATCGCCACGACGGAGTTGCGGCGCGCAATGTCAGACATCAAGGCAAGGTCGTTACTTGACTCAGCCAGATTCTTGCGAGTGATCACCCCACTGAGGCGACGGTCTGCGTCAATCATGGGATAAAGGTGTTGCCCGCGAGAGGGATGCCCATTCTTCAACATTCTCCGGGCATCCTCAAGCGTGCCGTTCCCCTCGAACGCAATCACACGAGTGCGCATCACTTCGCGGACGAATAACACTTCCAGCGGATCCACGCTGTATTCCCGACTCAGATGGAAACCACGCCGCGCCACTTTCTCGGTCAGGATCGAACGCTTCAACACCAACACGGTGAATGTGTGCGCAATAATAGCGGCAACAAGGAGGGGCAAAACCATGTTGACATCGTGCGTCAGCTCTATTGCAAATACGATTCCGGTAAATGGCGATCGCATTGTGCCACCGAGGATCGCTCCCATGCTGACCAGTGGCCAGAAGCCAGCCCCGGCAGCGGGAAGAAACAACGCTTCGAGGCCGCCCAACGCGCCACCCATCATCAACAACGGAGCAAGCACACCGCCAGACGTTCCAGACCCTAGCGATACGGCCCAGATGGTGGACTTCACCAGCAGTATGCCTAACAGAAGACCGATAGCGCCATTGCCCTGGAGGAGTGTGCCAATGGTGTCGTAACCGACACCGAGGGCCTGGGGGAAGATCATCCCTCCGAGCCCGATCACCAGTCCTCCGATAGCCGGCCACCACATCCAATGAATCGGCAACTTTGCGAATGCGTCCTCGGCTGCATATACGGCGCCTGTAAGCAACGCGGACAACGCACCCGCAAGCAGACCGCAAATCACGCAGCCTATGAGACTAGCAGGGCCAATGAATACAGGGTGCGCCGGCGTGGGAAAGAGCGGGCCGAGACCGATCAGATATCGCCGTGCGGCACCTGCAGTTGCGCTGGCCAACGCCACCGGAATTAGACTACGCGGTTTCCATTCGAAGAGCAGCAACTCGACCGCGAGAAGGATCGCCGAGAGCGGCGCGGCGAATGTGGCGGACATGCCTGCTGTAGCCCCGGCCACAAGCAAGGTCTTTCGTTCAGCGCCAGTGAGATGAAAGAATTGTGCGATCATCGACCCGAACGCGCCACCGGTCATGATGATGGGGCCTTCCGCACCGAATGGCCCGCCAGTTCCGATCGACAGCGCCGCCGACAGCGGCTTAAGAATTGCCAGCTTCGGATGCACCTTGCTGCCATTTATCAAGATCGATTCGATGGCCTCCGGTATGCCGTGCCCGCGAATCCGTTCCGATCCGTATCGCGCCATCAGGCCGATGATCAGCCCGCCTGCTACGGGCACCAGCACAGCCCACCAGCCGAGGTGATTTCCCGCGGGCGAAACCAGATTGCTTCCCAGTCGCTGATAGTAGAAGAGATTGGTGAAGAATCCGATCAGCCGTAACAATGCAAGCGCGACGAACGCGCCAATGAGGCCGATGACCATGGCCATGCCGGAGATTGGCATCACACGAACGGTAGTTGTAAAATCGCCTAGCTTCTTAACTTCGGTCGAGAGTTTCATACGCCCCCAATACTCCACTTAACGTTTTCATCAGTTCGGGTCCCTTGGCCTGCAATTCTTCCCGGTGCGCAACTGACAAGCTGTGCAACAATGTCTCCCCTTTCCTCGTGAGCCGGACGAGAACTTCACGGTGGTCTGTATCTGCCGCAATCCGCTCGACGAATCCATGTTGCGTCAGCCTGTTGACCAGCTCAACGGCGCTGTGATGACGAATCAGCATTCGAGATGCGAGTTCTCCAATTGTGGGCTTCATGCCATCCGGCAAGCCTTTAATGGTCAGCAAGAGCTGGTGCTGTTGCGGCTCGATTCCGTGAGTACGTGCCTGATCTTCGCTGAACCGCAAAAATCGGCGAATCTGATAGCGGAATTCAGCCAGGTCTTGCAACTCGCGAATTGTAAACTGAGCTCTTTTTGTAGTCACATATACATCGTAACACGATATATGTCTACATTCAACCAGTTGCACCAGCCCCAGATTCGGCCAGGTTCTCAACGGCATATGCCCTATCACGCACTACTTTGGGAACTAAACGGCGCGGCAAGAAAAGCATAATTTTGGTATCAAGCTAAACAGCAAGGTAAATCAAAGGTTGATTGACAAGGAAGGTATGCTGTCGCAGTCTAGGGCCCGTTTGGAGGCATGAGCAATCCCCACTTGGGGAGGCGCTTCGAATGGCGCACGAATTTCTCCAAACGATTAGTGAGACGACAGCATCCGAGCGGCATTGAAGAGGGCAAAGTGCGAGAGGGCCTGGGAAGTTCCCGATGCCGCAACCGGTCTCAGGGTAAATCTCCTCGGGAGGCAGGCCGAGGTCGTTGCGTCGCGCGAGCAGTGTCAAGGGCAGAATAAGATCAGGCCACTGGGGCGGAGTAAAGCTGGACCGGTCTACGGCGATGAAGGTGTTGGATTTGCGGGGTAGAAGTACCTCTGGAGCGTAGCGGAAGAGGCCCTTCTATCCCGCGGCGCGTTCGCCATGGAATGTGGTTCAGTGAGCGGCGAGTGCGGAGTGTTTTTGCGGCTTTGCTTGAGGCGGTAACTGTCTCCGTTCATCTCCAGGATGTGAACGCTCTAAGGAGGAGGGCGGTGTCATGAACATCTGGTTGCTCGCGGGCGCTGGAACATCGCCTTGCCTGATCCCGTCGCGGATATGTGTTTCCTGGGAACACCCCCAACGATAATCGGAGGGTCAGGAAATGGGTAGCATGATCGCCACGATTGCAGAGGTACTCCTCACGATAGGTTTCGGGCGCTCCCCACTTATTGACCTGCCTTTGGTGTTTGCATCAATGTCTTTCACAGGTGGACTGCTGTTCTCCTGTTTCTGCGGGGAGCACCTATGACGATTGGATTGGCTGTCGGAGATGTCTCGCTGTAACTGAAACTTCTCCTTCCGAACTGCGGAAGATAGCCATGCACACCGCTTAGGATATTGAAAATGGGGGGCAGGTGACGGAACGTCGCTGCAATCGCCCCCGGTAGATATTGGGACGACGCAATGGTTAATCTCTCCGCCAGAATGCAACGATTGCATTGTGGAAATTACTTAATCACAATTCGGTTTTCGGTATCTGCAGTGGGTCGGAAACCCGGGTCGATATACCGGGGAACGCGAAAGTAGCGGCCGAAATCTCATCGAGAGAACTAGGCATCGGTAAAGAACCACCTCACCTCAAACCAACCTTAAAAGATGTTTGTGAGACGTAGGGCAAAGCTTCTTGACGGCCCAATGGCATTGCCGGAAAACAGGCCGCCGAAATCAATCACGTCCAGAATGTTATTCAGATTTTGGCCGTCCGCCTGGAGGCGTATCTTCACGCGGTCGGATTTATAGATATCCACGCCCGCGGAAACATTCGCCTGAAAGGCTGGATAGATTCGCCCACGAGCGAAGTTGATGCGATTCAGGACCTGCCGACCATACTGGGCGAGCACCGTGGCCGGATCGCCATCAAAGTCGAAGGGTAAGCCCGTGTCATATTGCACTCCGAATGCGGCCCAGATGCGCGACGTCGCCTGGTAGCGCACGCGTCCGCGGACGGTATTGCGCTGATCTTGAGAATCGGGAAAGTGACCCTTCAATTCAGATGCAGCCTGACTGGCATTGAAGCCAAAGAATAATCCTCCGGTCACGGGAAACCACGCGTTGCCGACAATATAGGAATAACTTCCGAAGCCTGAAAAACGATGCCAGTCGGGAATCTCAATTTTTCCTTCGGCGCCATAGAGGATCGCTTTCCGAAAGGAGATAGGAAAGCTGATCGTGGTGTTGAATATCTGACTATCATCGGCATAGTTATCGACAATTCTTCTGAAGTAATTGCTTCCCAGCTTCAGATGCCCGAAGAATACCTTGTTCAAGCCAGCTTCGTAGTAATCACCATCAGAGGGCCGAACAGGAAGATTCAGGAAGCCTGCAGGATCGATATTTGCAACCACCGGCGAACTCGACAGCAGGATGTTCTCGAACGATGGTGTCTGGAATATCCGGTCGTAGGAGAAGTGAATCACAGCATCATGCTTCTGAAAGTAATGCGAAATGGCAAGACGCGGTTGCAAGGCCTTCTGGTTGAGAAGCAATTGATAGTGATCCCAGCGCAAGCCGGCATTGATAGTCCAGTTGTGCAGCCGGATCAGATCCTGCACAAAGGCCGACTGCTCCAGATCCGGGCGATTAGCCTGATATGCAAATGTGGGCGGCGAGCCGGGGTCGAATTGCGCAGGGTCGGTGATGTTGTAGTTCAGCATCTCATTCAGAAAGATGTTGTCGGACTCAACGCCAGCCTTCCACTCGTTTTGGCCATGATCGACGGTCGCGCTGGTTTTGAAGTAACCCTCGCGAAACCAGTTATGCTGAAACACAATGATGGGCGTCGATTCAGGGTTGGAGTAGAAATCATTCGAGTTATCGCGAACCATTCCGCGCAACTCGCCTGTTGCGCTGGACGAAAAGTTATGCTCGTAGTAAGCGGTTCCCATGGTCTCAAAATTGTCGGCGTTCTGGCGTTGCCCTGCTGCCTGCTGCACCATTTCATTCGGAATGTCATAGCGTGCGAGCTCATGGCGCACGATGAATCGAAGCCGGTCGCTTGCCGTCAGGTGCCGTGCGTAGTCCAGAGAAAAATCGCCCACGGTGCCGGTATTCGAGAGATTCTGCGGAACGACGGGGTTCAAGTAGTGTTCCGTCATGCTGCCGCTTGCGCTTCCGCCGAGCGTGTTCCTGCCCCAAACATACTGTCCCTTCCCGAATGTGCCAGCCGAATCGAAGCTGCCTCCGGAGAGAGCGACTAAGCCATGGAAGCCCGGCTGCGAATCTTGAAGAGTGTTTACTTCAATGACGCCGCCCATCTTCCGGCCATACTCCGCTGGAATGCCAGCGGTATAGATACTCATCGACTCGACATCGTCGGCCTCAATCTCCGGACCAAAGCTCGGGGAGCGATTGTCGGTCAGCGGTATGCCATCGATAACAAGCTGCGTCTGATACTCCGATCCTCGGGGATGCAGCACCGCATTGCCTTCATAGAGCCATCCAGGCTGCGAGTTGACTAAGTCCTGCAGGTCGCGGCCCGGAACTGAGCTGAGCCGGTTCTGGATGAACTCCGTGCCGACTTGGTTGACTGAACCTGCCTCGTCTGGATCGCTGAGTGTGCTGGTCGCACGCACGGTGACCGATTCATTCACCTCGCGCAGTTGAAGTTGAATCTTGACAGAGGTTGGCAATGACGAGCGAATATCGATCGATTCGAGTTTTGCGGCAAAGCCCGGTTGCTTGATTTCGAGCTCATATGTGCCAAACGGGACATGCTGCACATCCAGATCTCCCCGATCGCTGGTCGCGAGAGTATTTCGATATTGATTGGCCCTGCTGACGATTTGCACGGTTGTTTTCAAGCCTAGACCGGCGGGATCGATCACCTTCAGGTGCAACTCCCCGTTATTCGTCTGGCAAAAGAGCGGCATGGCAGAAAAGATGAAGAGAACTTGGATTTTCTTCATGAAGAGTCGACCTCTGTGATTGGACTGTCAATCTGGCGTAACGATTGAAGGGGTGGAACTTCCGCGGCGAAAACGTTCCGGACAAAGTGGGCGTGGAGTCTGTGCTCTGTCATTCTGAATATTCCCGTTCGTACCGTTTTGTTCATTCTTTTATTCTCCGGCAGGGTCAAAAATTTTCTGTGAGAAGATTGAACAAAATCACGAGAAATGGAATCTATACATCAGAGGTATCAATCGGGTGGTCCTGAACGGCTCGACTGCGGAACTTGTTTTCTCAACGGCCGATGGCTCCGCGCACCTGCTGCAGCCCTCGGAGATTGAGAATGCGGTCCTGACTCTGTTTGAACAGTATCGCGATCCGATCCTGCGTTACACCCTTTCGTTTGGCATCTCTGTTCATGATGCGGAAGAAGTGACCCAAGAGGTATTTCTTTCCCTGTTTCGGCACCTCCAACTAGGCCGATCAAGGAAGAACCTTCGAGGCTGGATATTCCGTGTCGCACATAACCTTGCTCTGAAACAGCGCTATGCCAACCAAAAATTGTGCGACACGATTGGACCAGGCGACGGAATCGCAGAACAGCATCGCGATCCAGCACCGAATCCTGAAGAGCATCTATCGTCTTCTCAAAGAAGGCAGCGCTTGCTCGCCGTTCTCCGTGCCCTTCCTGAAACGGATCAGAGCTGCCTCCGGCTGCGTGCAGAGGGCCTCCGATACCGGGAGATAGCCACGGTGCTCGGAATTTCTCTGGGATCCGTATCGACATCGCTGACGCGATCAATTGCCCGGTTGATCTGTGCGGATGGGAGGTAGAGTGATGGCGAGCAAAGATATACACATCTCGGACCAGGAACTGCTCCTGGCCGCGGACGGCGAATTGCCAACCCGACGCACCACTCAGGTTCGCACTCACCTCGCGAACTGCTGGGACTGCCGTGTGCGGATGGCGGAGACCGAGGCAGCGATCATCGACTTTGCACGAGCTCACCGGCGGACTTTCGATTCTCAACTGCCACCCGTCGCCAGCCCACGCGCGCTATTGCGAGCCCAATTAGCCGAACTGGCGTCCAAAACCGGAGTTGGCTCCCGGAGTTGGTTTACTCACTTCAATTCAACCACGGGTATTGCGGCGATTTGTGCTGTGATTATTATTGCCACTCTGGCCGGCACCCTCGTCTTGCATCATTCATATTTGAGAGCAATGGATTCCAATTTTGCTTCGATTGAGCGCGGGGCAGTTCCTGACCCAGGCCTCACTCCCGGCGCTACACGGACTGTGATGGTTGACGAGGTCTGTTCGATGCCGCATGAAGAGGTGGTTCGAGAGGTATCGCCATCGATGCGTCAAAAGGTTTTCCAGGAGTACGGAATCCTGAACGCGCGCGCGGGTGATTATGAGATCGACTATCTGATTGCACCAGGACTTGGCGGCACGGATGACATCCAGAACCTGTGGCCGCAACCCTACCGATCTTACACATGGAGCGCTTCGGTCAAGGACGCTCTGGAAGAACACCTCCATCAGTTGGTCTGCACTCGTGAGCTCGATTTGAGTACGGCCCAACACGAGATTGCCACAAACTGGATCGCAGCGTACAAGAAGTATTTTCATACGGACAAACCTTTGTCCCAGTATTCCTGTTTCGGCTCGACGGATCTCTTCGAACCATCTGCATTCCACGGGAATCGCGTCGAGTGCAGTAATCCTAATGAGTTCCCTCTAACATAGTTCGCTGCTTGGCGCTCCTTGAGAACGAGGAAAAGAAACGGTTCGCGTAGACTCTCAGTACAGACTGAAAGTTTTGCAGCGATGAGGAAGTGGCCTCATCGCGGAGTGTCTTGCTCCGATTTACATCAAAGCTGGCTTCGTCTATCTTTTTGCTGACCGCGATCAGCTCATTTATCTTTGCTTCATTCATGGCAACACCCGGGCCGTTCTATGAGGCTAGAAGTTGAACTTCAGCGCGCCTTGCATAATGCGAGGAGGAGCAGCGCTGATCACCTGCCCCCAGGTTGAGCTTCCAATGTTGCCGTCGACAGCCGCAGGCCCGTTGAACTGCGTGTGATTGAAAAGGTTAAATGCCTCGACACGAAAGAGCAGTGACCTCGACTCCGTAATCGCTAACTTCTTGGCAACTGCCATGTCGTAGTTGTCCGCACCAGGGCCGTAGAAGAACCGGCGCTTGGATGTTCCTGGTGTGCCTAGCGCATTCATGCTGAAAGAACTCGTATTGAAGAACCTGTTGGCGTTTTTGCGGGGATCGATTCCGAGATGAATGTGTCCCCCGTTGTAGTCGGGTTCGTCGATGCTGCTGTTGTTAATCCCGTTGGGATTGGTTCCTATCAGCGAATTATCTCCGTTGTTAACCATGGTGACGGGGAATCCGCTGGCGAAATGCGTAATGCCTGACAGAGACCATCCGCTCGTTAGTCTATTTGCGTGAAAGAAATGTTCGACGGGCAGTTGATATTCATAGCTGAGCACGACGTTGTGCTTCACGTCGAAGGAGGAAATCGCATAGCTGAGAGCCGGGTTGAAAGGATTGACCTCTTCGCCGACGTTCGACGATTGGTCCATGGATTTGCCGTAGGTATATGCGGCAGAGAACTCCAGACGGCCACTTGTGTGGCGGGCGCTCAACTCGAGTGCGTTGTAGTTGGCATGGCCGATGGTGGACTGAAGCGCATTACTGCCGAAGTTCGACCCTAGCGGACCGCGCGTTCCATTCACCTGTCCACCTGCGATCGGATAGTAGATTGTGTCTTCTCCCTTCGGACCGCAGGTTAGTGTCCCGGGCCGCACTTCGCCAACGAGGCTAAGGCTGAGGCAGAGCGCAGGGTTGCCGGAATTCGGCTCGATAAGCACACGCTGGCGATGACTGGAGGTCCCTACATAACTCATACTGAGCACAGTGTTCGGTCCGGCCTGGCGTTCGATCGATAACATCCACTCCTCGGTGTATGGCGTGCGGTTGTGGATGTCATAGCCTGGAATGCCACTGATGGGCTCGTAGGTGATCCAGTTGATGTCAGCGTCCGGATGGCTCTTCGATGAGTTGAGCGGCGCGAATGTATACGGAAAGGGCTGGCCATTATTCGTACCATCGGGAGCGGAAATGAATGGCGTTGCGAAGAGCGGCTCTTCTGGACTGGTATAAGTTGTGCCATAGGGTGCATTAGCAGCTAGTACGCCGATCGAGAGCGCGTCGATCGCCGTATAGAAGTTTCCAAAGCTCGCGCGAATGCTCGTTGTGCCCGGCGTACCGAGAATCTTGCCTAAAAGACCCAGTGCGTTGGCTTGCGGAGACCACGCAACGCCCACACGGGGAGCAATGCTCAGATTGCCGACGGGGGCAAGGGTTTTTGCCACGCCTGGATCTCCGGGGTAGAGGATGCCTGGAGGTGCGCCGGGGAACACAACTGACTGCGCTCCGGGAACGAAGGTGGAAATCTGGTTGTATTTCTCCGCCCATGGAGCGATGCGATCCCAACGCAGCCCATAATTCAAGGTAAGGTCCGATCGCGCGCGCCAGCTATCCTGCGCAAACAGGCCAGAGTACCTATTGCGCGCATAGAAGGGGTTGAGCTGGCTTTGATTGTATTGGCTCGGCACGCCGATGAGGAAGTCGGCAAAGTCAACGCCGGTTTCCGTTCCGGAGAAAACAAAACTGCCGTTGAACTGCGCAATGGCAGCGCCATTTACCTGGTCCGCGTGAAACTCGGCGCCGAATTTGAGGGTGTGACCGCCGGCAATCTTCGAGAACGTGTCCGAAACTTGATAGGTGTTATTAACCTGGATGAGTTGGTTGGCAGCAGCCCCGGTTGAGTAACCATTGAAGTTAAGATTTTCAACACTTTGTCCCTTCGGGTCGAGAGCAACGATGCTGGCTGTGCCATCTGAATTCTCAAAGCCCTGTGAGATGAGGCTCACATCGCGGCCGCCGACAGGTTGTCCAAGATTGGTGAAATCGCGCAGGTAGCTGAGGTGAAACTCGTTGACCGTCGTGAAGTTGACGGTCTTGGTATCGCCTAGAGACAGAAGCTGTGCCCGACCCGTAGTGATGGCGTTAAAGCCTGGAACGCTGGCTCCGCTCTGCGCCACCGGGTAGGGATTATCGAGATTGAAGTCGTCAATGAAGTAATAGGCGGACAACAAACCCCAGCGAGTGTTCGCGTCGAAATGCGCGCCAGCTTTATCGTCACGAAGGGTCTGATTGAAGGCGGAAGTGGCGAAGGTGCCGGTTGCGGTATTGGGAGCCGGAATGTATTGAAGCATACGCTGCGACGGAGTCGACCATGCGCTTGAAGGGATAGCGGCATTCGGCAGAACGCAGGGTCGGCTTCCGGTGCTTACGCAGCCGGGATAGTAGTATGCCTCACCGCTGGCGACGGAGTAGCCAAGCTTTTGAGTGAGAAGGTTGGCTAGATAAGGACCACTTACTAAGGTCAGCGGTTGATCGGTGTCAGTATCGTAGAAATGGTTGGGAGCAAGATCGGAGAGATTGCCAGTTCGGTCCGCATTCGAAGGCACGCTGATGCTGGGAGTAGCGACGCCCTCCGCTTGCCGGGTTCCCTGGTAGTCCATAAAGAAGAATGTCTTATCCCGGTGGATCGGTCCGCCAAGAATTCCTCCAAACTGATTTTGGCGGAAAACGCCTCGCGCCAGCGAGAAATAATCTCGCGCATCGACGTCGGTGTTACGCAGGAAGTTAAATGCGTCGCCATGGAATTGATTGGTTCCTGACTTGGTAATCACGCTGACCTGTCCACCTGAGAATTCTCCATACTCAGCGTCGAAGTTGCTCGTAACAATGCGAAACTCCGCTATGGAATCAAGGTTCGGGATAATGGCCGTGCCGGCATTGACGTCCTCTTCCACATCGCTGCCGTTTACACTGAAGTAATTTGCGAACTCGCGTTGTCCGTTGACGGAGATTGTGCCGGGATTGAGCGTTCCGGACGGATCGAGCACTGTCGCGCCCACATCCTGCACATTAGTGGAGGTAATGGAGGTTGCCGGGGCCACCCCGGGCTGGAGTGAAAGAAGATCGGTATAGCTGCGGCCGTCGAGTGGAACTGCGGCCATCTGCCTGCCAGTGATTACTTCACCCATCTGGGTGCTGATTGTCTCGACATGCAACGCATCGTCGCTTACACTAACTGTCTCAGTCGCGCTGCCAAGCAGAAGCACGGCATCGAGATTGAGTGCCGCGTTCGTATCAAGCACGATGCCCTTGCGCTGGTAGCCGCGGAATCCGGAAACCTTCACATCCAACCGATAATTGCCAACCGGGAGAACAGGAAGTGTGTAATATCCCCTAACGTCTGTGTGTGTCTGATAAACGATGCCGGTATTCACCTCCTGAACCGTAACGTTTGCATTGGAGACAACGCTTCCAGTCGGGTCTTTGACTGTGCCGGAGATACTTCCCCCCACGCTGGCCCATACCAAGGAGGCCGACAGGAGGCCCATTGTGCAATAAGTCTTCGTAATTTTTGCTGCAAACTGAATGATGGTACGTAACATATCTTTCTCCGAGTCTTTCCGCTGGCGAACTTTTTCAACTACTGGACCGTGATCAGGACATTGACGGTCTGGTATTCCGTTGAGCCGCTGCCAGCCGTACCACGCACAAAATATTGAGAGCCAGAGGAAACTGCAGCCAATATCGATCTTGCTTTCACATCTCATTGTTTTGGACCTTCGGAACACACACTTTCTCAGCCGCGGAAGGGAGTCGCGGATCGTCGTGGCAGTTGAATCCTTTGGGTGAGGGACCTATAGTAAAAGCAGTCCGCTACCCTCGAGGGTTGTGGTTGCCAGGTCCTCGCGGTCTCCGCCAAGAGATCCCCGCGAGGATCTGGTGCTTAAGCGCTATTGCAGCTGCCTCTTTTTCTCTGCAGAGCAGGTGCCGCAAACTCCCCCAACTTCCAGGCGCATTACTTGAATGTCAAAGTCGTTTTCTTTTGCGATCTCGCGCTTGAGGCGCTCGAATGTCGGTGTCACAAACTCCTCGACTTTCCCGCAGCCAAAGCAAGCCAGATGAAGATGATCTTTTTGCGTGCGCACCTCATAATAATGTTTCTCCCCGTTCAAGTGCATGAGGTCCAATTCATCAATCAATCCAAGCTTCTTCAGCAACTCTATTGTTCGATACACCGTGGCTCGGTCAACCCGGGAGTCGCGCTTGCGCGCTAGTTTCAGTATGCTGGCTGCGTCCAGATGACTTGTGGCTTCTTGAATGGTCTCGATCAGAGCCCGGCGTTGCGCGGTCAGACGCACACCCTTCGATTCCACTTCATTGAGCAATTCATATCGCTTCAGCATAAGATCCAGTTGCGACACTGTCGCATTATCTGTAATATACGACAAAATCGGTCCGATTTGCAAGTGGCCGGAATCATACCCATCTTGCTACGTGGTATAGGGCCTGGGAAGGCTCGGTCATTTAGCAGCCCGCCAAGGAATTGCGAAACAGTTCGATCGATCTGCAGCTGAAACACGAAGCTGCTAAGAAAATGTCAGGAAGTGCCTAATCAATGGCAACACTTTGGCCGATGCATATTTCGATACACGAAGGGACAGGGCTCGGTCCAACGAACGCTCCCTCTCAGGTGAGAGCGGATCTATCCGCGGCCGATTTGAAGTCCTACCTTGGTGCGATTTTAGTCACCCACTCAACAACTCCGATCAAATCGATCGCATTTGTGACGGCGGTCACGTCAATATTCTCCGATTCGCTCTAAGCTGAAAATGATTTTCACGTTCATGTCTGAAAGGTGACCGCATTTCTCTTTTGGGCAGCTAGTGAAACTCGATAGGGAACCCAGAAATGATCAGTGCGTATCGCATGACGAGCAGAATTATCCGGACTTCATTCTTAATTGTTATGTTTGCTTTATTTTCGACGCAGTTGTTTGCGGGAGATGTTCTGTGCTTTGCAGGAAGCGTTACAGATCCCACCGGGGCATTGGTTCCGCAGGCGAAGATCACCGCTGAAAACACCCGGACCGGTCTCCACCAAACCAAGCAAACCAATGACGAGGGATGGTACGAGTTTCTGCTGCCGGCGGGAACCTACCTGCTTGAGGTTGAAATATCCGGTTTCCGCAATTACTCGCGGAGCGGCTTGGTGCTGGGGCCAACCGCGCCCTTGCGTGCAGATGTCGTGTTGCAACTCGAGTCGCAACAGGAGACTGTGGAAGTGACCACCACCGGCATCGAGTTGGACACATCCAGCACGCAGGTAGGCGAAGGTATATCGCAGGACAAGATGACGGCGGTGCCACTTAACGGCCGCAGCTTTACGGATTTACTGGCCTTGCAGGCGGGAGTGATTCCTGTCAGCTCGGCACAGCCCAATGCCGTGGTCATGTCGGGCGCAACCAGCACTCCGCCTTCAGGAGACCTTAACCCCGGCAACATGTCTGTGAGCGGGCAGCGAGAGACGGCGAACGGATTCGTGGTGAACGGCAGCTCGGTGGAAGAGGACTTCAACAACGGAGCCAGCGTTATTCCGAACCTGGATTCGATTGCAGAGTTCCGCGTGCTGACGAGCAACTTCGATGCAGAATTTGGAAACTTCAGCGGCGGCCAGATACTCGTCGTGACCAAAACAGGCGCGAATCAACTACACGGCAGCGCGTTTGAGTTTGTTCGTAACACGAATCTTGATGCCACTAATTATCTGGGCCGGGAGCGTGCCGCGTATGACCGCAATCAGTACGGCGGAACCGTGGGCGGACCGGTGCTCCACGGCCGCCTCTTCTTTTTTGCCGATTACCAAGGCACCAAAATGACCGAGGGAGTGGAGTCGGGACAGATCGCTGTGCCGTCGTTGGTTGGCCGGACAGGGAATCTCCTCGACCAAGCGAACCAGTTGACAGGAAAAGTCAGCGGCGTTTACCTTGCGGCGCTGCTGAGTCAGAAGCTGGGACGCTCGGTCAGTACGGGCGAACCGTATTACTCATCCGCCTGTACGGCTGCGGCGAACGATTGTGTCTTCCCGAACGCCTTCATCCCTGACGGCGCTTGGTCAGCGCCAGCGAAGGCGTTGCTGGATTACATCCCCAAACCGAACGTTGGCACTAACACATTTTCCGATTCAGGCCAGAATGAAACGCTTGGCGATAACAAGGCTGCATTGCACCTGGACTGGACTGCACGGGTTGGCAACCTGTCGGCGTACTACTTCCGCGATGGGTACGACCTTGACAATCCATATCCTACTTCGCAAGGTGGTGCGAGCGTGCCAGGATTCAATGCCGTGTCGCGCGGCCGTGCGCAACTGGTGAACCTGGGGTGGACCAGGCCGTGGGGCGTGTCCCTAGCAAACGAACTTCACTTCAGTTATATGCGCGATGCAAATAAAATTGGCCAGCCGGTGGGTGGGGTTGGACCCACGCTTGCGTCACAAGGATTTACTGAGGGAGCTGGAACGCTTGGCATCGTTCCCTTGAATCCGAGTGTCGAAGGCATCGAAAACGTCTCGTTCAATGACTTCACTTTCGGCGTGGATGTGACCGGAGAGCGCCAAGTCAATAACACGTATCAGGCAACGGAGAGTCTCTCAAAGGCGGTGGGCAAACAAACGTTCAAGTTTGGTGCGGACTTGCACGTAGACCAGGTAAATATCAACTCGAATTCGATTAATAACGGTGCATTCGTCTTTCAGGGTACGGAGACGGGTCTAGATCTTGCCGACTATCTGATCGGAGTAGCCAGTACGTATGAGCAGGGAGATGCCAGCGGCTTCTATATCCGCAACAAATATACGGGCATCTTCGCGCAAGACAGCTGGCAGGCGCGCAGCAACCTAACCCTGAATTATGGCGTGCGCTGGGACATGCTTCCACCGTGGCGGGAAAAGTATAACCAGTTGCAGACTTTTGTTCTGGGCCAGCAATCGGAGGTCTATCCCGGTGCGCCGCAAGGGATGGTATTTCCAGGCGACCATGGCATTCCTTCAACACTTACGCCAACCCAATGGGCAAATTTTTCTCCGCGGTTAGGCATTGCCTATTCGCCAGGCTGGACTGATGGTTGGACGAGCAGAATTTTCGGAGGAGCGGGAAAGAGTAGCATACATGTCGGGTTTGGCACTTTCTACACGGCGTTTGAGGGGCTTTCGGCAGGCATCATGAGCGCCTGCGCACCTTATGGCTATGACTATGACAGCACGTCTGGACGCCCGCTCTTTGACCAACCATTTGTTTCGGCCAGTACGGGCAACACGAATGGACAGCCTTTTCCATCACCGATTCCAGCCTTTGGCGCGTCGAGAAGCCATCCAAACACAACTGTGGATTGGTCGAAATACAGCCCCATCACTGGAGACCCAGCATTCTATTACCGCAATAGTTCCCCCTATACGGAGAGCTACACACTTTCACTCCAGCGTGAATTGAGGACGGGAACCATTCTGAATGTTGGCTATGTGGGCACGCAAGCTCATCATCTGCTTGTGCTCACGCCCGCGTCACCAGGCAATGCGGTGCGGTGCCTGAGCGTGAGCGATCCCAGCCAAGTGATGCCGGGAACTAACACCTGCGGGCCATTCAACGAAGGAGGACTGTTCACCAAGGCGAATGGAACACAGGTGCAGGCGCGTGGCCCATTTGGACCGCAGTTCGATGGCATTACCTACCAGAAAACAATTGGCGCCAGTGGCTACAACGCAATGGATCTGACGCTGAAGCACAGCAGCCGTCATGCCGAATTCCTGGCCGCGTACACTTACAGCAAATCGATCGACAACTCCTCCAGCCTTTCAGAGGAAGTAAACCCGCTGGACCCTGGAATCAGCCGCGCGATCTCTGCCTTCGATGTGCGACATAACTTCGTTTTCAGCTATGACGCACCACTGCCATTCGCCGAGTTGACAGGCCGCCGCAACCGCTTGATACAAGAGTGGACGCTTTCCGGTATTACACGCTTCAGTTCCGGTATGCCGGTTACGCTCTACAACAACGATGATACTTCGCTGATTGGCTCGATGCCGAACGGCATCAATAATAACGGTGTCGATACGCCTAATATCGCTCGCGGCGACCTCAGGCTCAACAGGAATCCAAGAAACGGACGAGCAGCTTTCAACACAGCCCTCCTCACGATTCCCGAAGTAGGTGAAATGGGCACAGCGCGGCGTCGATTTTTTTACGGACCGGGGATTGAAAACTTCGATGTATCGCTCGAAAAGAAACTGTCCCTGAGTGAATCGCGCTCATTGCTCTTGCGCATCGAGTCATTCAACGTCTTCAACCATGCCCAGTTTTTCGGACCGAACGCGGTGAACGGTAATCCAGACAGTAAGAACTTTGGTCAGATCATCAACGCCAACGCTCCGCGCCAACTACAACTAGCTGCGAAGTTTTCTTTCTGAATTATGCGCTGGTCCTGAGTTGCTCGCAGGCTGAGTTATAGCAGTCGACCTGGCTTTCACTGATCTATGGACTTCCTCTTGAGCTTCTTCTGACAAGCCTCGCAAGTGCCGTAAATCTGGAAAGTGTGCCGCGCAGTAGCATAGCGAAACTTTTTGCCGATGATGTGCTCCACCTCCTCGACTTCCGGAGAAAAGAATTCGACGGAGTTGCCGCAGACCGTACAGACCATGTGATGATGGTTACGCCTGTTAAGGCTATGCTCGTAGCGGGCGATGCCGTCATGAAACTCCACCACCGTGGCCAGACCGCATTGAGCGAAGAGCTTGAGAGTACGATATACGGTGGTGTATCCGATCGCGGGATCGCTTTTCTTGATCAGGCCGTGCAATTCTTCGGTCGACAAGTGATCGTGGGTGGCGAGAAAGACGCGCAGAATCGTATCTCGCTGTGAACTGTGCTTAAGTCCAAGGCGCGCCAGATACCCGCTGAGAACCTGTTTCGCGTCTTCCAGCGTTTTCTCGGAAACTTTAGACCGATCATCAACCCGCTTCTCTTGCATGGTTCTGAGATTGCCTCGCTCCCCATGGATTATAAAGGGCCATGGCACGGGAAATGCGAATGTTCAGGCTTAAGGCTTTCTTTTGCCGTAGCCAGAGCAGCCTTGCCCCCTGAACAAGCGCGATAATGGTGGAGCATGGTCAGAGCGCAAACTCCGGAGCAGATGGTCCAAAGAGGCTTGCGATCCTCAATCGTCGGCATCGGATTCAACCTCGTCCTCGCCCTGTTCAAATGCGCAACAGGGTTCATGGGTCACTCTTTTGCTTTGATTGCCGATGGAATCGAGTCGCTATCGGATGTCATCAGCTCGACCGTCGTCTATCTCGGTTTGAGTGTAGCCATCAAGCCGCCCGACGAGGAACATCCTTACGGCTACGGAAAGGCTGAACCCATCGCGGCTGTAATCGTAAGCCTGGCTTTGGTCGTTGCAGCAATCGTAATTGGCATAGAGAGCATCCGGCAGATCCAGACTCCGCATCTTCTACCTAACCCCTATACGCTTTGGGTCCTATTCTCTGTTGTTGGGATCAAGATATTGCTATCCCGCTATGTCTCTTCCGTGGGCAAGGGCATTGATAGTACTGCAGTTCGTAGCGACGCCTGGCATCACTTAAGCGATGCCATCACTTCAACGTTTGCGTTTATCGGAATTTCGATTGCCTTGTGGAGCAGGAATCCTGCTGCCGATGATTGGGCCGCTCTGTGCGCTTCACCGATCATCATTTTCAATGCATTGCGGCAACTCCGAACGCCATTCGAAGAGCTGCTCGACATCGCACCTTCCCCACAGATGGAACAGCTTGTACGTTCGGTAGCCTCCGGAATGCCGGGCGTGATTGGTTTGGAAAAGTGCCATGTGCGGAAAATGGGGTTTCGATATTATGTCGACCTTCACGTGGTGGTCGACGGAACCCTTACTGTTCGGCAAGGACATAACATTGCACATGATGTCGAGGATTCTCTCCTCGATAAGCTACCTAAAATAGCGGAAGTCCTTGTCCATGTCGAGCCTGAAGAAGAGCTATTGAACCCAGCTCTTAAAAGACAGTAGACAGGCTACATGATGATCGTCGATCGCTCGACAGGCTACGTTTCGCACCTAATGGAAAGATTAACGACAGAGGAATGCCTTGTTCTCGACGCGCTGAAAATTGTTCATCTCGATTCATCCAGAATAGAATGCTGACAGGCCGCAACATCTCAGTCGTCCCCTATGTCCCGGCCTAGCCTGGGCTTCTCCGGTTCCAGCTCAGGCCAACCTCTATGCGCTCTTCAGCGCCAGCGGCAGATTCTTTGGGTCGGGTGGACCGTGGGCCCTCCAATTGGCCACGCGCCTCGAATTCTGAGGAGTAGACCGGCGTTGTGATTCGCCAAAAGGAAAACAGGGCTGACGAGAATAGGCCAGACGGGAACGTCATGGAAGGCCGTGCGGATATGCGGTCTGACCTCGGCGGCATCTTTACCCGGCCATGGACGGCGCCGCTCGATTTGAGCCTACGAATGACTCGAAGAGCGCCGAGTAAATCGGGCCGACACCGGGCCAGTCCGCAGAAACGCATTGGTGGAAGTTCGAAAAGGGGAATGCTATGCTTGTCGATGTGTACGAGCAGATTGAACGCGTTATCGAGCTTGTTGACCCCGCACTGAATCACCTCTACGGCATGAGCGTGGAAGAGGCGCGGAAACTGGTGCTTGACGGCCCGGCGGAGAGCGTGAACCGGATTCGCGGCTCTTTCGCCCTGCTTGCCAAGCGCGGCCGGACAGTGAGATTGGCGCGCTCGCTCGACAGGCCTCTTCGTTACTTTCTCGCCAAGCGTAAAGACGGCCCAGCGCTCATTGTCTCCGATCGCATTGACAGCATTTACAACTGGCTCAAAAGCGAAAGGCTGCATGAGCAGTTCCGGCCCAATTACACGCGCATGGTGCCTGCGCATTACGTGGTTGAACTGCAACTGGTGGGCTGCCCTGATCCCGATCCTGTATACCAGCGCTTTTTTACGCCCATGGCCGGTGCACTGCCTGCAGACCTCGAAGTGATCGGCCGCGCATACATCTCCGCAATAGCCGATGAGATTGCGCAGTGGCTTCTCTCTATTCCCAAGGATGAGCCGATCGGCGTATGTTTTTCAGGCGGCATCGACAGCGGCAGCGTATTCCTTGTCACCTATCATGTGATGCGAAAGCTCGGCATGCACCCAGGCAGGCTGAAGGCGTTCGTGCTTGATCTCGGCGACGGACCCGACATGCGCCAGGCGCGTGAGTTCCTCGAGCCGCTCGGGCTATCGCTCTTTCTCGAAGCGATCGAAGGTGATGCTTCCACTCTTGATGTGAGCGAGACGATCCGAGTGGTCGAAGACTACAAGCCGCTCGACATTGAATCAGCCACCATGGCGCTAGCCCTGGCAAAAGGCATACGGGAACGCTATCCTGACTGGCGCTATCTGATTGACGGAGACGGCGGCGACGAGAACCTGAAGGATTATCCGATCGAAGCCAATCCCGAGCTGACGATTCGCAGTGTCATCAACAATTCCATGCTGTATCAGGAGGGATGGGGCGTGGGGAAGATCAAGCACTCGCTCACTTATAGCGGTGGACTCAGCCGCTCCTATGTGCGTACCTATGCAACGGTGCGCCGCTACGGCTTCAGCGGGTTTAGCCCTTACACCTCGCCGGGTGTGATCGCTGTTGCCGAGGCGATTCCGTTTATTGAATTGACCGGCTATAACGTGGAACGTCTCTATGCATTGAAGGGCGAGGTGGTTTCGCGCGGAGTCGAGGCCGTGACGGGAATGAAGATGCCGGTCTTCACTAAGCGGCGCTTTCAGCATGGGGCGTTCTCTGAGGATTCGCTGCGGCATCGGTTGCCCTACCGCGAAGCCGAGTACCGCAATCGGTTCCTTTCGCTTTACGAGTGATGCTTACCCTGCCGACTGACTATCCCAAGTCCGCTCACGAGCGCGATGAGTGGATTCTGGCGCGCCGAGGTTCGCGCAACGCTGTCGATCCTCGCGTTCCTTACGCGTACTTTGTCGAGGACGAGCTGACCGTCGCGCGCAAAGTCGTGCCCACGGCAACCATATTTCTCACCAACCGCGAGTGCCCCTGGCATTGCCTGATGTGCGACTTGTGGCGCAACACGATTACGGACACAGTCCCCGCCGGCGCGATTCACGGGCAGATTGACTACGCGCTGGAGCGCTTGCCAGAGGCGCGGCAGATCAAACTCTACAACAGCGGCAGCTTCTTTGATCCCCGTGCTATATCGCCAGAAGATTACGAATCGATTGCGCGGCGTCTCGATGGATTCGAGCGAGTGATCGTCGAGTGTCATCCGGCATTAGTGGGCGATGTGTGTGTTCGATTCAGGGATTTGATTCAAGGGAAGCTCGAAGTCGCAATGGGACTCGAGACCGCGCATGTTGAGATTCTGGAACGGCTCAACAAGCGAATGACGCTTGAAATGTTTGCGGAGTCGGCGCGATTCCTGCGGAAGAACGAGATCGATCTGCGCGCATTTATTCTTGTTAAACCGCCCTTTATGCGCGAGGAAGAAGCAGTTGAATGGGCGCTGCGCTCGCTTGAGTTTGCGTTTGAGTGCGGAGCCACTACCGCGACATTGATTCCTACGCGCGGCGGAAACGGCGCGATGGAGGGGCTCGCTGCTTCCGGTGATTTTTCTCCTCCAGCACTGCGAACGCTCGAATCGGCATTTGCGCGCGGCATCCTGCTCTGCGGGGGGCGGATCTTTGTCGATCTCTGGGACGCAGAGATGTGGACCGGTTGCCAGGCTTGCCGCGAGCGGCGAATTGCTCGGTTGGGAGCCATGAATCTTGAGCAGAGGATTCTCGAAACAGTCGCATGTAACATGTGCAAGGACGAGACGAGACATGAACGCACAATATGACATTGCGGTCGTTGGTTCGGGCTTTGCAGGCTCGCTGCTTGCAATGATCGCGTGCCGGCTTGGGCATTCCGTTGTTCTCATCGAGAAGGACACGCATCCACGCGTAGTTATCGGCGAGTCGTCGACGCCACTTGCCAACCTAATATTCGAAGAGCTATGCATACGCTACGATCTGCCAACACTCAAGCCTTTGTCTAAGTGGGGAAGCTGGCAGCGCACGCATCCTGAAATCGCATGCGGGCTCAAGCGCGGGTTTACGTTTCATCATCATCTGCTAGACGGCAATCTCTCCTTTGACCCCGAACACCGTCATCAGCTCTTGGTCGCGGCCAGCCCACATAACGAAATCTCTGATACGCACTGGTATCGCGCCGATTTCGATCACTTCCTCGTAAAGGAAGCCGAGAAGCTCGGCGTCGACTATCTCGATCGCGTTGCTCTTCAGAGCTGTGAGGAGGAAGCAGACGGAGTTCGATTGTGCGGCGAGCGCGATGGCGGCAGCGTGGAGTTCCGCGCTCAGTTTGTCATCGACGCCACGGGCCCGCGCGGATTTCTTCACCGCGCCTTGGGTCTCGAAGAAGCTCCGTTTCCCAACTATCCAGCAACGCATAGCCTGTACAGCCATTTTTCTGGTGTAGACCGGCTAGAGAACACAGAATTCAGCCGCATTGACGGTCGCCCACCATTTCCAATCGATGACGCCGCTGTTCACCATGTCTTCGACGGCGGATGGATCTGGGTCCTCAAATTCAACAACGGAATGACAAGCGCGGGTGTTGCGGCAACGGATGAGTTCGCGGTGCGAATCGGTTTTCAAGAAGGCGGAGCGGCGTGGCGACGGCTGCTTGACCGCATTCCGGCTTTACGGGCACAGTTCGCCAATGCGCATGCCGAGCGGCCTTTCACGCACATGCGCCGGCTCGCTTTTCGCAATTCTGCAATCGCAGAACTGCGTTGGGCCCTGCTCCCCTCGGCTGCCGGCTTCGTCGATCCTCTGCTTTCCACAGGGTTTCCCCTTACTCTGCTCGGTGTCACGCGTATTGCTGAAATCATCGAATGCGCGTGGGGCAACGAGCATTTTGGTCCATGGCTCCAAGGTTACGCACAACAAACCGATCGGGAACTTCGGACGACGGCGCGGCTTATTGGGGCGCTCTACGCGAATATGAATCGGTTCGACGTGTTTGTCGCACTTACACTGCTATACTTTGCTGCGGCGAGCTTCGCCGAGTCGGCGCGAAGGATCCAGAAGCCGCAACTCGCGCCATCGTTTCTCCTCTGCACGCATCCGGAGTTCGATCCGGCTTGCGAAGAAATCTGCGCTTGCGCGGGGAATAAACTCTCCGATGAGGAGGCAGAGGCATTGATCGACCGGATTTATGCGGTTATCGACCCCATCAACGTCGCAGGGCTGGGAAGGCGTGACCGGAGGAACTGGTACCCGGTGGAAGCCGACGATGTGCTGAACGCTGCTTGGAAACTCGAATCCAGCCGCGATGAAGTGCAGGCTTTACTCAAGCGGTGCGGCTTTGTCTGCGAGCCGATAGCGGATCGTACCGCTATGGCTTAGATTTCGGTGTGAATGCGATCGGCCGCGCGAAGACAATACCTTTGCCCTCTTCGACGACGAGAAATTGATCTGGTGTTATGTGCGAAAGGGTCTCCTTGCTTCCGCTCGGCCATGCGATCTCGATATTGAGTTCATCAACTGTGCCAGGTTTTCCGAGGCCGAAGGTCAGCGGAAGCTCACTTTGTGAGAGATAGCTTGAGCCCGATTTGACCATCGCATGTTGCCGGATTCCGCCTGCGGCAGTGAGTGTCACCTTTGCCCCGATGGCGTCACGATTCGATTTTGTGCCGACAAGCTTAAGACGCAACATGTCGTTGCGGTTGCCGTTGTCGTTCCGGAAAAGATACGCAGGGCCGTTGTTGGTGGTCACAACCAGATCGAGATCGCCGTCGTTGTCGATGTCAGCGTAGGCCGCACCACGTGCGACAATAAGGCGGCGCAGCGCAGGGCCAACGTCGGCTGTCACATCCTGGAACTTGCCCAGGCCCAGATTATGGAAGAGCAGCGGAGGCTCAGCGTAATGAAGGTTTGGACGCATTACGCTGATGTCGTCGGCAACGTGTCCGTTTGCGGCAAAGATATCAAGACGGCCGTCTAGATCGTAATCAAAAAAGAAGCAGCCGAAAGTGAGCGACTGGGCCGAAGGTAAAGTAATGCCTGCGTTCACTGATTGATCGGTAAAAAGTCCCGAGCCGTCGTTATGGTAGAGCGCTATGCTTTCATCTGTGAAGTTGCCGATCACCAGGCTCTGGCGTCCCGAACCGTCGTAGTCTCCGGCATCTGTGCCCATGCCCGCGCGCGCGCGGCCAGCATCGCTGAATGCGACACCTGCGGTAAAGCCCGATTCAGAGAACGTGCCATTGCGATTATTGTGATAGAGTTTATTCGCTGCTGTGTCATTCGAAACAAAAAGATCGATCCACCCATCGTTGTCGTAATCCAGCAGTGCCACCCCAAGCGACTTTCCATTCGGATCGTAAAGGCCGGCTCGCTTGGTCACGTCCTCAAATCTTCCGTTGTCGAGATTGTGAAAGAGCCGCGCACTTTGTCCTCTGTAGACTTCGGGCGTGCAATACGACTTGTGCTTGCCGTCGAGCGAACAGAACTGATCGCTTCTCTGTGACCAATCGACATAATGCGCAACGAACAGATCTAGCTTGCCGTCGTTGTCGTAATCGAACCACACAGCTCCAGAGGGGAAACCTGAATCGGCGAGGCCGGCCTTAGCCGTCACATCGGCAAACTTGCCGTTTTGCAGATTGCGGAAGAGATGGCTCCCTCCGATTGCGGTGACATAGATGTCGTCATAACCGTCGTTGTCAAAGTCGCCCACAGCGCAGCCCATGCCATACATTTCAATATCAAGTCCGGCCTGGCGTGTCACGTCGGTGAAGGTGCCGTCGTGATTGTTGTGGTAGAGCGCGGGGTATGATTTCCCTTTTACGTGGCCGGGCCAGTCCATCGAGTTGACGAAGAAGATGTCGGGCCAACCGTCGTTATCGTAGTCGATGACGCATACGCCGCTGCCCATGGTTTCAGGCAGATATTTGGCGCCGAATGCACCGCTGTTGTGCTTGAAATGAATTCCAGCCTGCTCGGTTACATCGGTGAAGATAATGGGACCCGATGGACGCGGCGCCGCCAATTGCGCTCGGTTCGCAGGTGCGGGCACGGCTGGAGTTGGCTGAGCAGTGCCGCCTTGTTCAAGCTGTTGAGCGGGCTTTGATTTGCATCCGCTCAGCATTGAGGCAGTGAACGCGATGAACGCAGCAAGGCGCAATGCGCTTGCTGTTTCACTCCGTTTGCAACCGGAAGAATGCGGGGTCTGGCACAGGGGTAGCCTACGCACGGGCAGCCTTTTGTTCGGAGGTTGAAGGGACACCCGCGGCAGGAGCACGTCGAGAGTCAATCGCCATTTCAATCAACAGCGCTGCGGGACCGACCCAGAACAGCGCATAGAGAGGAGCGTAGATGCTGCTGTTGAGCCGGAAGAAGAATTCGAGCACAGCAATAGCGGCGGCGACGACATATTGGCCCAGGCGCGAGCGTACTGTTGTCTTCGGATCCGTGATCATGAAAAAGATGAAGAGTTGATACATGGGACCAGTGATGGGCGAAATCTCAGACTGCCATGAGTCCCCAGTGATGTGAGCGCGCAGGAACGAGAGCGCAATAAAGCAAACCACATAGGTTAGTGTGATGTGGAGTCGCTTGGCACGCCACACGATAACCGAGCCAAGCACCCAGATGACGGCAAGCGAAGCAAGGTTGTTGCCCCACTGAATGCTGAGCGAGGTCACGGCCTGCGAGGCAAGAATGAGCATGGCGCAGATGCCGAAGTTGGAGGGGTTCCAAATGTGCCGTCCGCGAACGCGCAGCGCGTATTTTGAAATGATGGAAAGAGCGCTGCATAATGCGTAAGGCCAGAAGGCCGGTGAGCGTAGAAGGATGCCCACGCTGATGCCGGTGATGTAAGAGCTGGCTGGGTGTGGCCACTTGCGCAGAAAGATGCGACCAAGCACCATTTCCACGGTGATGGCGGTAGCGATGGCAAGCAGCGTCTTCGAATAACTCTCGAGAATGCCGAACGATAGGTTGCCGACAAGAAGAATCAGCGTGATGAAAATAGGCGGAAGATATGGATTGAGCTGGCTCGCTGGAGATGTCCCTCCCTTGGACTGAAGCTTGGCCGCGGTTTGCGGCAGTAACGGGTTTGATTGCGCGGCTGGCTGGCTCATTATGGTTCCTTCAAAGTGTAGAGACGGTCGGGCTTGAGATTGTCAAGCGTTTGCACGGCGCCCGAAGGCCAATGAATTACTGCTTTCTCGATTTTCGGATTCTTACCGAGGCCGAAGTGCAAGCGCCGGTCGTTTTGTGAAGCGAATCCATTGCCACCCGAGACCTGCTGCAGCTGTTCTTTGCCCTCCCAGTAAAGTGTGATCTCAGCGCCGATAGCGCTGCGGTTGCTCTTTGCGCTTTCGAGCGAGAATTCGATCCAGTGGTTTTCCGGCGTAACGGTGTTCTTGTAGATCAGCAGCGGCCCGCTCTGGTTGGCCACAAGAATGTCGAGCGAGCCCGTATTCCAAAGATCCGCGAGCGCCACGGAGCGACCATCGTAGGTATCTGTTGCGCCCACCGCTTGCGCAACGTCGACAAACTTGCCTTCGCCGTCGTTGAGCCACAGACGCTTTTGCTGATAACCGGAAAGGCTGCGGCCGTTGAATGCAGGCCAGTTTGCGGCATCGCCAATGATGAAACTGTTGCCAGCGGCCACTTTTGCAAAGTCGTACCAGTAATTGCGCTGCCGGTCGAGCGAGATGTATCCGTTGGCGAGGTAGAGATCGAGGTTGCCGTCATTATTAAAGTCGCCGAATTGCGCTCCGAAGCTCCACCCCCCAAGCTCAACGCCAAGGTCACTCGCCATGTTGTCATATTTGAGCGCTGGGCCCGCCTGGGGTACCCATAGATTATTACCCTGAATCAGCACACCCTCCTCGGAGATATTCGAGACGTAAATAGAGAATTTTCCCTGGTCAAAGATGTCGCCGAAGGAGACATTCATGCCGCTCTTTGGCGCGAAGCCAACCCCTGTCTCTTTACCTGCCTCATGGAAGTGCCCGTGGTTGTTGATATAGAGCTCTGAAACTCCGTAGTCGTTAGCGACAAAAAGATCGGGATATTCTGTGCCGCTCAGATCAGCCGCCGCGCAGGCCAGCGCCCAGCGGCGGCTATCGATGCCAACCTTGGCACTGATTTCTTCAAAGCGCCCGTCGCCGAGGTTGTGGAAGAGGTATTTGCGGCCACCGTTCTTCGCATATTCAAAGCTGTCGGGCATCATTCGAGTACCGCGCAGGTGCCACAGGTTTACGTAATCAGGATAGTAACCGGCAACAAAGAGATCGAGCTTGCCGTCGTGGTCGTAATCGAACCATACGGCGGTATTGGCGTTAATCCACGGCGGCAGTCCGGCCTGATCGCTCACGCGCGTAAAGTGTGCGCCCTGGTCGTTGTGGAACAGTTCGGGCTTGCCCCACTTGATGAGGAAGAGATCTTCATAGCCATCGTTGTCGTAGTCGCCCCACACTGCACCCATTGAAACGCCGGTGCCGGGCTGGTTGACGTCGGCGATGCCCAATTGCTCAGCTACGTCGGTAAATGTTCCGTCGTGATTGTTGCGGTAGAGATGATTCTTGCTGCCGACGGCGCTGTTGGTCACGTAGATATCTGGCCAGCCGTCGCGGTTGTAGTCGACGATAGAGACCGACGCGCCCATCGATGCGACCTCTGGCATGATTCCGTCTAGTTTCGAGTCCAGAATAGGCGCCTGGTGGACGAAATCGATGCCGGAAGCATGCGCTACCTCTTGGAGTGAGAAGCCGTATCGGGCCAGTGCGGCCTGCGAACCGGGATTGTCGCCGGCTTTTGCGTGAGCAGTGAAATGGCGCACCATCCACGGCACCGCTAGAAGCACTGCGAAGAATATTATGACGAGGATTCGCGCGATTGGAACTTTCTTCATTGGGTTGTCCCGTTGCGCAATGCACTGCGAAAGGTATCCGCTGTTATGTAGCGCGTCTGATAGTTTTGCCAGTCTTGGGGATAATGGCGATAAACCCACTCGTGTTCGAGCATACCCGGCGGCGTGTCGTATTTTGTGCGCGCGTGGTAGGGTAGCGGCTGCACGGTGCGCGAGAAGGTGGAGTTGAAGTCTCCATCCTTCACCCAACCATCGCCGGCAATCACGTAGTCTCGTACCCAGCCCGAGGGCGGGGGCGGTGGCGCGGCGAAGCGCAGTGCAAGCTCGTCTCCCGCGTTCATAATCACATAGCGGTCGTCGGTCGTTTTGAGCAACTCGCGCACATCCCCATAGCGCGTGTAAAAGCCTTCTAGATCGCGCCATATCTGCGTGGTCGCGGCGAGTTGGTTGTAATCGGGAATTTCGGGCGACGATGCGTTCGCCTGATGGATGACCGAGAAACCGCGGTAGTGCAGCTCGGCCGATTGCGGAGCGAGATGTGTGATTCTGGTCGCGACATCGGGCAGGCCCAGCGCCCACTCGATTTGGTCCCAGTAGATTTCGAGATTTGTGCGCAGACGGAGTTTGTGCGGCACTCCCGAAGGGAGGAGGCCAGTGATATCGATAAGACAAGTCTTGTTGCGGCCCGCAGGAAAGCCAAGATTCGCGCGTGCTACCTTCCAGCCGCCACGCCCGTCAGGAATCTCAAGACTGAGCGGCCTTGGATGAACGCGGTCGCCTTGCGACATTGCGACATTAACCGACGAATCGGAGGGATGCAGCCAGCCGCGCGCGACGAGCCAGAGCGGACCGCTTGCGGGGAGATCGTGGCCCAGATCGACTTCAACGTAATGGTCGTGCGTAATGCCTTGATACTGACCGCGTCCGAAGGTGTCGAGATACTTGGCGTCGAGGTCGCGCAGAATTTCGGTGACGTCATTGCCAAGATCGTCGGTGGCGTGCGCAATTGCGTGCGGCTCGGCAACAGTAGTAATGGCCAGCTTGATCGGCGGTACTGCGAATCGTTCGTCGGTGAAGACCTCGGTGCCGGCAGGGTGGTCGACGGCCATTATTGCGAGATAGTCATAGTAGTAGGTCTCCCATAGCTCGCCGGTAATGCTCAGATCGAGCGAGCCGTTGTGCGGAGCGAGCGCGCCGCCGGAAATCTTGTACCACTCTTCAGTTGCCGCGATGCGCGCGGGACCCATGGAGTCAATGCGCAGGCCAAGCGCGGCCCCCCACGGCACGGTGTCTTTCACAAACTGCATCGACCGACCGTTCCATGCGAAGAGAAACGGGCAGGAGCCTTTGAGGCGCTGCTCGGTCAGCACTTCCTGATCGGCTTTGAGCGCAAACTCCGCGCGAACCGTGCCGTTGGGCCACACCAGGCGCGCCACTTCCGCGCCGGTTTCATCACCAAGGCCAAAGTGGAGCTGCGGGCCGTTGATGGGTTGAATCTGCACGAGCAATCCCGAGCGGATTTCGATTTGACCGCCGATACCAAAGGAATTGATGCGCTGATCACCAGTTGCCTGATGTGCACGCGGGCGAATGACTTGCCAGTGGTAATTCTTTGTAGTGTGATTCACAGTATCGATGGGCTGCCCGTCCGCTGTAAGTCCAAGGAGATCGAGCCGGCCTTCGGCGCTTACTGGCGCAGCATCAAAAACGCGCACAGGAACCTGCAGAGATGGGAGCAGATTGAAGTGTTCTTTCTCGTCCGCGAGCCAGATCGAAGCGCCGGGTGCGTTGCTCTCGACGCCAACCTTTACCAGCAGCAGATCGAAGGCGCCGTTATTGTCGAGATCGGCAATGCGCAGGCGTACATCGCCTGCCAGCGCGCGCGCGGCATCGGGTACTTGCACAATTTCACCGATGTCCCATGCGTCATTCGTATTTGATAGCCGCACAATCGCTCCGCTCGACTGCACGGCCAGAAGATCGAGAATACCGTCGTGATTGGCGTCGGCTGCCGCAATGGCCCTGACGTCGTTGAAGCCAACGGGCAAGGCCGATTCAGCAAAGTTGCCGAGGCGCTGATTGATGAAGATGTGAAGACGGCCGGCGCCGTCAATAAGCGATGCATCGGGATTGCCGTCCCCGTTCAGATCGGCCCAAACAAGCTGGCGGATTCCGAAGATAGACGCGAAGGGATGAATCCCTTTGAAAGTGCCGTCGCCGTTGTTGCGCAGAACTGTGGGCAGGCCGCTTGCCGTGCCCAGTACAATGTCAAGATCGCCGTCAGCTTCAATGTCTACTGCCCACGCACCGGTGTACGGTGCAGCGAGAATCTCCTTCGGCAATTTGGTTTGCGCGGTCACATCGGTGAACTTCGCCGGATTCTCTTGGCGCATGAAGCGTAAGCCGCCCCCGCCCGCAAGCACAAGATCGGTTTTGAAGTCGTAGTTGAAATCGATCGGCAAGACGGACTCGGACGAAGGGGCCACGTTTGCCATGCCGCCAGGAAATGGAAACGATGCGCCCGTTGAGAGCCTCACCACATGCGAGTTTGCGGTTACAACGGCGGGCGCGCCTTCGCCGTTGAGCGAGACGGCGCCAATCCAATCCCATTTGTCGCCTGCTGGATTTGCGAACGGCTGATTCTCGAAATGCAGCGCGTTGTCTGGCGGGGCAGGCCAGTCCGGCGGCGAACTCAGGCGCAGAAGATGCGTGAAGGGCTGGGTGTCATCACCGGGCGCGGGTTTGATTTGTGCGAGTTGCTGGCGGAACACGGGAAGCTGCATGAGTACATTGCGCAGAAACACGCTGCGAATGGCCGCAGCAGCAGCGGGTCCCGAGGTTGCCGCGATTTGTAGCTGCACGAGCTGTTCGCGAGCATCCTGCGGCCATGCAGCGGATTTCGCAGCGATGCGGTCGACCGCGGAGCGAAGTGTTGCCATGTCTCCACGCTTGGCGGCGATGCGGCTCAATTCAAGCAGCGCGGCCAAATTGTTTGGTTGCGCGGTAAGGATTTGCGAAATTAGTTGCTGAAATGCTTCTTCGCTGCCTTGGTTTCCCTGGCGCTCAACCTCAAGCGCAAGCTGGTACGCTGCCTGAAGATTCGAAGGGTCAAGCTTGACGGCTTGGCGGAGATTCGCGATAGCGCTCGCTGGGTCGCCGCGATCGCTGCCGAGAATCCCGAGCAGGTAGTAGATGTGGTCGCTTTTGGGTGCGAGCTTGCGCGCACGTTCAAAGCGCTCGGCAGCGAGATCGAAGTTGCGCTGGCGCAGCGCGAGGATTCCCCAGTCACTCCAGACAGCGGGCTCGCCTGGAGCGAGTTGCGCGGCGTGCGACAGCGAGCTTTCAGCCCGCACATCGTCGCCCACCTGCAGCGCGGCCAAGCCAACATAAAACGACGAGATGAACTCGTCATAGTCCGCCGAAGACGGCAATGGCAGATCACGGTGACATCCGGCGAATAATGCGATGGCAGCCGTAAGAGCTACAGTTGCGAGCCGGGATGAAGAGTAGGAAAGAATGGATTTCATCTCGTTCTTGCTGAGGAAGATTCTAATCATTCTTGCTTGCTCCGTGATACCTGAACCGATTGAGCCACACCGGCCCGTTGAGTTCGCCTACGTCGCCGGCGGGTGCGCGTTACGGTTGCCGCCTTGAACCACAACACACCAACGCCGGCAAACGGCAGAAGAAAGAGCAGCAGATTCCACCGGCCCAGGAGCGTTGGCGTAACGGGGACGTCGGTGTCTGCTTCGCCATTGGCCGTCGAGCTTGAAAACATGATGTGGACGTGCCACATTTCTTCCTTGTCGAAGGGCACCACTGCCTTGAACTCGACGTGATCGAGAAGCTTCTCTCGCCATGCGTTGTAAACCGCCACCGGCAGACGTTTGTTCACCGGCTGTACGGCCACCTGCACCTTCATGTCGGCAGGAACGATAAGCCCGCTGCCCTTGGGCGGATCGACAATCACGTAGAAGCTGCCGGTTCCAACGTCCGGGTTGCTCCACACTTCAACGTTGAACGGCCCAACCTTGCGGCCCTGCATGATGGGGTAAGGAGGGCCAATATGCGCCCAGGCCGGCATGCAAACGCAGAGCGCAAAAAAGGTCAACGCAATTGACCAGCGCACTCCAATCGTCAGCGGAGCGCCGATCAAGGGCGAAAAGCGGGTTCGGCCAAGCTTGGAATAAAAACGCATCATTGTTATCCAGCCAGCATGGTGGCGCGCATATCCATAGGCTGGGTCATCAGCCACGCACAACAGAGGAATAAGATTACGCACAGCACTCCCCACGGAGCGAAGGCGCGCACGGGGTGTTTCTCTGAGTCGTCCTGGGCCATGTGCCAGGCAACCAGCATGGATCCGGCAAGGCCGAGCAGTAGGAATCCGAACTCAAGGGGCTCGACCACCGTTTTTGGTAGACCAACCGACGTCCACTGTGGGTCGCCCAGGATAGGCCAGCCAAATTCAGCGAATGCACTTTGCGTTACAGGAATGATGGTATAAAGCCCGGTGAAGAAATGGTAGCAGTAGTGCGCCAGCCACATTCCGAAGCCGAGCGGTGACAATGCGTAAGCGTAGCGAACGGCAATGGCGAGCCAACTACTTCTTACTCCCGCCCAGGCACGCGTAATCCATGCGGCTAGACCGAGCAGCAATGCAGGTTCCACTACGATTACCGCGGTAAACAGGATGCCGAGCACCGTAGACTGGCTCTGTAAGTGCAGCGTGCGTTTGAGCCAGTTTTCAACGGTGTAGACCGGACTGACCATGCCGAAGGCGTTCATCAACGCGCCAAAGCAAAAGACGACGGCCAGCGCTGCTATGTCGTTGCGTCGCGAGAAGCGGCCGATGCCCGAGCGCTGCGGATCGCTCATCAACTCGGCGCCCGGCATGCGGCTCAAGATTCCAACATTGTCATGCGGACAAGCATGGACGCAGTCGAGGCAAAAGGTGCAGTCCATATTGCCCACTTTGGCGGGCTGAAAGAGCGCAAGCTCGCAGCCGCGTTGCAAAACGACGAGCGGCGACGAATCTTCGCGGCGGCCGCGGATGCAGTCTTTTGTCTGGCAGCTGCCACAAACTTCGTGATCGTGGATGGAGACTTCAAGTGGCGACACGGTGGAGGCAATGAAATTGAATTGGCCGATCGGGCAGACATATTTGCAGAATGTCGCGTGAGTGAAGAGGCCATCGACAATCAGCACCGCGGCGAAGTAACCCACGATGACCCACGCGGTGAGCCACGGAGAAGCCCAGAGGCCGAATAACTCGTAACTGAAGAGCATTCCGATGAAGAGCGCAATCGGGATCCACTTGTTGCGAAGGCGTCTCGGCCAGGTAAAGTGCGGATGAATCCACTTGCGCATAAAATTGCGGATCAACATGAACGGACAGGAAAGGCAGAATAGATTGCCCGCACAAAGAATGGCAATTACGAGCGCTCCGCGAAAATGAACCCAGGTGAGCACTGTCGCAAGATTCTTGGGGGAAAGAGTGGGACCGAGCAGTCCTTCGAGGATCATGACAACGCTGACTGCGAGCAGCGGAATCTGCAGGAAGGTGCGCGAATGACGCCGACGTAACAGCGGCCCAATTGCCGGGATAGTGAGGAGATCGAATGGCTGGGCTTCAAGGAATTCTTCCGCCTCGGCACGTTGCTCCTGCTCCGCGGCTGTGGAGAGCGCGGGTGTCGGCCTGATCAATTCGATTCGACCCCTTTCACATCCATTTGACGTTCAAATTTGTGGCCATCGCTCAAAGTAATGTGGAACAGCACCACCCAGTCGCCGCCCATGGTGAAGTTGAGCTTCGCGCGATAGTCGCCCGGTGCTGTTTCAATGGCGTCAGCAAATATCGGTGCCATGCCGGGGTGGCTCATATCGCCTTCTACATGCACGTGTGCGCCAATGGCGGGCTGATACGATGCCTTCGTCAGTCGAAGAAAAATCGTTTCGTCTCCGGCACGTACTGGTAGCGGCGCAATGGATTCATTAATCGAAATGCCGTCTTCATCATTAGACGATCTGCGGCAACCGACGACAACAAATGCTGGCGTCGCAGCCAGCATCAACAAAGCCAAAACCCGCTGAGAGACTGCCCTCCGGCGACCCCTCAAATCAGCCCAAATCATCCCAAATTCCACAAATTTCAGGTTTTGCCGTATAAGCTATGCGTAGCAATCGGCTTCTTCGTTCGCGTCATCCTTGTACCACGAGCAACTACAGGTGGCGGATGCCTCATCCTTTTGGGGGAACATGTGATAGTACATGGCGATCACCATAGGGATGAACACAATCGCGTTATAGAAAAGGTGGAGTTGAACGCGAGGGAAAAAGAACTGGAGTACGCTGAAGGGCACCGGCTTGCCCATCAGGTTGTGATGGAGAGTGGCCTGGGCGATTAGGAGGAAGTGCTCAAAATGGTGCCAGATCTGGATGCCCAGAGTGATCGTCCACCAGGTCCGGCTGCGACCGACGAATCCCTTGCGCAGCACCCATAGGCCAATGAGCATCGCCAGCGCGTAACCGTAGTGCAGCGTCTCAGACTTGATGAGCCACGGATACCAGAGACCCAGAATGCCATTTGCCTTGGAGATGGGCCAGCCCATTACCCAGATCTGGTAGGCCTGGACAAGATGCTCGCCCCAGTGGGCAAGCACAATTGCCATAAACACCCACAGGGCCTTCTCATGCCATTGGCTGTTCAGCTTCTCAGAAAGCGTCATGCACGAGGATGAGGGCAGAGCATGACCGTGAACATTGGGAAATGATGCAGCCATTTCAATTGACCTCACTTGGGGAACCAGACCGGGGTGTGTCTGAATCGATACCAAGTTTACATGAGAATCAACCCAATTTGGGCCGATTGAAAGAATGAGTCTTGCATCCACCTTTTGGTTGAGTCAGAGCTAAAACGCGAATAGAAGTCTTTACCCAGGTGGTTGCGCCAGTCTTATGCGTTCGCGCCAACTGGCTGCCAGGTACTCTTCGCTCACGGCTATGTAACCTTCGCAGACCACGCGCTTGCCGCGCTCACGGTAGAAGGCCGTATCGGGCGTCCATCCAGCGCCGCATCTGTTCATACACTATCGGCCACGAAGGCTAATCGCGCGGCATCATGCGGCGCTAGTGAGAACTCCGGGGCCCTTTAAGGCATGCTTGCCCCGACAGCGCGGACAGCGGCATGCAATCGTATGCACGAGCTTGAATAGCCGCGGACCGATAGTGATCCTCGATGACGTTTGTCTTGTTGCCCATGAGCAAATTTGCATCTCACTACAGAAAGGTTTATATGACTTGGTCCGGGTTGGGAAGGCTCTTTCTTTATGCTGCGATTGGAGTAATAGCGGGCTGCAGTCGGCCCGCCGTACCGCGGCTTTCTGTTCAACCCGAGACGAAACCGGCTCCGCCCACTCCGATTGCGGAGAAAAAAGAAGAATTGGGCAAACCGTCATGGAATCCAAAGTGGGATCTGATCGTGGAGAAGGCCCTGCCACCGGAGATGCTTTCATCCAGAGTGGCGCGAGCTGTGAAGCCATTCTGTCCGCGCTTCAATGCTTTGAGCGAAGTAGACAAGCGAGCGTATTGGGCATATTTATTTCAAGCGCTTGCCGGGGCGGAAGCAGGGCTGGTTCCGACTACGGATGTGCGTCACACAGAGTCGGAGGTCGCAGTAAAGGACGCAGTGAGCAAGCGGATGGTGCGGAGTGAAGGGCTACTGCAACTGACTTATATGGACGCCGAGCGGTATGGCTGCGATTTTGATTGGGAGAAAGACAAGGAGTTACCGGAGAAAGATCCTTCGAAGACAATCCTGCAGCCAACAAACAATTTGACTTGTGGAGTGAAAATTATGGAAAACCAGCTTATCGCAAGACGAAAGCCCCTTGTGAGCCGGTCGAGCTATTGGTCCACTCTGCAACCTGGAACTATCAGCTATCGTGTATTCGTGAAGCAGATGGTGAATGTGCCGGAGGTGTGCCGCGTTGCGAGTCTGGCCCGTCAGAACGCGAAAGGGACAGATCGCATTTCCTCTGCTAGCTCTCTTGATGGTGACACATCGGCCGCCGCAGCGAGATAAGCGGCGGCCGATGTGTCAAGGGCTGATATGGTTCTTGGCGGTGCACTGCATTTGCTTTTTACTCCTTTTCTATAAAGATTATTTACTGCTATCGCGCGCCGCTCTTATGTAATCGTGCGATGTTTGAACATGAGTTGACTGTGTGGATAGGACTTGACGAACGGGAAACGGGAGGTCTTTTTCTAATGCCTCTTTATACACCCGTTTGGCTTCATCCTCAGCTTGCTCTGCAGTAACAAGAAGAGAGTGATCGCCACCTCCTAGTTTCACTTTTAATTCTCCCCAAACGCGATGAAGAGTACCGGCCATCGTCCCTTTCTCTTTTACATCATGTACATCTCCTTGGTGAAGCAGGGTTTCGAGTTCTCCGCGAAACTCCGCGCGCCGCAGCGACTCGGCCAGGAAATAATGCTTGAGCGTTTCGTTTTTCAACTCATTGCCGACCACCTGAAATCCCTCTTGATCGTCTATCAGAGTCTGGATGATGGAACGTAGAGTTTCCTCAGTTTCAAGTAGAGTGTTGGATGGATTGTTCATTCTGTTCCTCATTCAAGAGTTGTCACAGATCGTTGGTGTTGAAGGGCAAGGTCCGGTGGCTGGTGTTGCGATTCTCCTTCGCCACCGACAGAGTAGGGGAAATCGCGAAAGCCCGACAGCCCTGCCCAGCTGTTGGACGAGCCATCATAGATTAAACGAGCTATAATAGGGCCGTTCCACTTATAAACAAAGTCTAATCTCTAATCCGGTCCTCGAACCTTATGTTAAGTTCGAGGACCAAGATATGCTACCCCTCAACACGTTAGCAGTTTCCGTGTTTTAATCAAGAGTTGGCCGTCGAATGCTTCTTCGGCTTAATCTCCAATTCATTCACAACTTGCTGGACATTGGGTACTTGCTTAGCCAAGCTTTCTGCTTCCTTCTTTTGCTCCATAGTTTTGACGGTGCCTTTCAGAACCAAGGTGCCATTCTTTGCCTTGCAATGTATGCTCTGGTCATCGAGATTGTTGTGGGCCTTTATAGAGGCTTTAAAGTTATCCTCGATGGCGCTATCCAGATTAGAGGCTACCGTGCCCGCGCTACTATCTCCGGCCGGGCGCACACCTATCTCATCGGCAATCGTGTAATCGGGAGCGGCCTGTTTGGCAAGAGTTTCGGCCTGATTCTTCTGATCGTCTGAAGCCACGTTCCCAGTGAGCGTCATGATACCCTTCTCTCGGTCCTGAGATACGTCGATGTTATTCAGGTTGTTGCTACTGAGCGAGTTCGTGACCACTGCCTTCTCGTCGGGATGGGCAGGTTGGTTATGGCAGCCAGCGAGGACCAAAGAACCCACGAGGATAGCTGCGGATCCCAGTAGGATTTGACGTTGCGAATTCATAGATCTCATTTGCCTGATCTCCGTTACTTACGACTACTCAGGTCAATTGAGATGCGGGAGGAGCAGATGCGGTTGTTTTCGCGCTGAAAAACCGGACTCGACAACACAGAAATTCGATAGTCACGAGGAATTGATGGGAGTCACTTAACTGTAGGATTCGACTCCTGAGCATCGATCCATCTTATTGATCCGGCAAGAAAATACTGCTAAGCGGCATATGCGACGATTGGATCTTTGAAGAAGGCTTTGATTCTTTCCGGATTGGTCTCGATAACTGCCATGTGATTGGTCGCAGCCTGGCGCA
>Ga0187847_10000245_pt1 | contig 65467 bp, 63 predicted proteins | sample June2016WEW_4_10_FD_132458 | JGI IMG/M metagenome (GOLD analysis project Ga0187847, IMG submission 132458) | Peatland microbial communities from SPRUCE experiment site at the Marcell Experimental Forest, Minnesota, USA - June2016WEW_4_10 | ecosystem: Environmental > Terrestrial > Soil >...
ATTGCTTCCAAGACCGTTCCGCATCCCTGGCCCGGACTGGGTGCCCATTCTTCTTGGGATCTGTCCCGCGGCTCTTACCGTTTATGCGATCTATGCTTCTCGAACCGAAACCGTAGCAGGTGTTTCTGCCTTTGCGTTTGCCCTGACCATCGCCCTCCTCGGAGTGCCGCTTTATCTATTCGCTAAGATCTCACAGCGTAGACGAATACTTCGCTGAAACACGGACGCTCACGGAGAACCTGCTCATATAGCCTCCAGTCTCTGATGCTTATTCGCAAATTGCCCGCCATCCTTCTAAGAAAAAGGCCGCACCTGTCCAGTGGTATTTGCGAATAGTTGCCGACAGTCGACTCGCGCCCCCCCCGGCGTCAATCCCGCATAGCTGGCTAGCGCGCGCTTGTTCTGAAACCGTTGCACATCGCCCAACTCGGCCAGGATCACCATCGCCGCATACGCTCCAATCCCCGGAACTGTCTGCAAAAACCGCGCCCGCGCATCGGCCCCGCCATCTGTTGCAACTTCCGTGTCTGCGCGGCCATCTCAACATCCAAATGGCCCACCTCGCGCAGTGCGTATTAGGAAGGTACGCCCCTTTCATCCCATCTGAGCGATCTAAATAAGCTTGTCATCCTGAGCGAGCGCAGCGAAGTCGAAGGACCCGCTTCTTGTCATTCCGCTGTAGGGATAGGACACGGCACTTTCCCATGGAATTTGGCCCGAAGGGTCGTCTGCCCCCCCCCCCGCGGGTGGTTGCGGAGAATTACCGTCCCCCGGCGCACAATCAAAGTATGAACAACAACCAGAGGACCGGTTTTGCTGACTGCTGATGGCTGACTGCTGAAAGCTGATCGCCAGAAGGCACCCCCCTCCCCCCCCTTTTATATTTTCAAAACCTTGCAGATTAATTCAGAGGATTAGTTGGGATAGTAGGATGACATCAGGTGGGCAACAGCGAAAACCACCGAAAACGCCAAATAAAATCAGATCAGCTCATATCCCGCGAACCAATAGCCAATCTCGAACGCCGCGGTCTCTTCGGCATCTGAACCGTGAATCGCGTTCTCCTGAATCGAGCCGGCAAACTTCTTGCGGATGGTTCCTGGTTCGGCGTTGGCCGGGTTGGTTGCGCCCATCAGCTTGCGCAAGTCGGCTATGGCATTTTCTTTTTCCAGAACCATCAGAAACAGCGGTCCCGAAGACATGAACTCGCACAGCCCATCAAAAAACGGCTTTCCGATGTGAACAGCATAGAAACCTTTGGCCTGGGCGACGGAAATCGACTGCCTCTTGATAGCCACGATCTGAAAGCCGGCCTTCTCGATCTCGGCCAGAATGGCCCCCGTGAAACCCTTGCGGACCGCGTCCGGCTTGACGATGCTGAAGGTGCGTTGCGCCACTGCGTGTGCTCCTTGAAAGAATCTGTATCTAAGAATTAATTGTAATTGCCGGCCTCTTTACCTGCCATTTCGGGCGCGATTCTGATAAAGTTTCGGCATGTTTCGCTTTGCCCTCGCACCTTATCGCTTTCCGATCGCTTTGGCTGTCGCCCTGGCCGCCGTCCCGGCTATCTGCCAAACCACCGCGCCCGCCACCACACCCGCCGATTCTGCCCTGCGCGTCTTCGATCCCTCGCTCGTCGACAAGTCCGTAGACCCCTGCGAAAATTTTTATCGCTTCAGTTGCAACGGCTGGTTCAAGCGCAACCCGCTGCCGGCGGATCAAGCAAGGTATGGCCGCTTCACGGAGCTGTTTGAGCTAAACCGGCTGCACCTCAGGCAAATCCTCGAAGAAACAGCCGCGCCCGCAGCGGCTCGTTCCGCCAACGAGCAAAAAATCGGCGACGAGTACTCGAGTTGCATGGACATATCAGCCATCAACAAGCTGGGCCTTCAGCCGCTTCAGCCGGAGTTGGACCGCATCGCCGCGCTGAAAACGACGGCGGAATTGCCAGCGCTTCTGGCGCACCTTCACTCCATCGGCGTCAACGCATTTTTCGGCATGGGATCAAACCAGGACTTCGCCGATTCGAGCGACGTAATCAGCTTCTACGGCGCGGGCGGGCTCGGTTTGCCGGAGCGCGATTACTACACGCGCACAGATGCCAAGTCCGTTGAGACGCGGCAGCAATACGTGGCTCATGTGAAGAATATCTTTGTGCTTGCCGGCGAACCGGATGCGCAAGCTGCCAAGGACGCAGAGACCGTGCTGGCGATTGAAACGCGGCTGGCGAAAGCCTCGCTCACTATTACCGAGCAGCGCGACCCGCAGAACCTGAATCATCCGACCGACGTGGCCAGCTTCTCAAAGGAGCTGACGCACTTTTCGTTGGCCGACTATGTTGTTACCGCACATGCGCCCTCGACCGGCAAAGCCAACGACATGGAGCCGAAGTTTTTTGCGGAGTTCAACGCGTTGGTCGCCGATACGCCGATCGATCAGATTCGCACCTATCTGCGTTGGCACCTGCTGCACGCCTACGCTGGAACAAGCCTGCCGGAGAGCTTCGACCTGGAGACGTGGAACTTTTACTCGCATACTCTGAACGGCGCAGAAAAGCAGCAGGAGCGCTGGAAGCGCTGCACCAGCCGCGTGGATCAGGAGCTGGGCGAGGCGCTGGGTCAGGTGTATGTGGCGCGCTACTTTCCTCCTGAAGAGAAACAGCGCACCCTCGACATGACTCTGGCCATTGAGCAAGCCATGGACAAGGACATTGACGGGCTGGACTGGATGAGCGCCGCAACAAAAATCCGAGCCAAAGAGAAGCTGCACGCCGTGATGAACAAGATCGGCTATCCGGATAAGTGGCGCGACTACTCGACGCTCACAATTGTGCGCGGCGATGCGCTAGGCAACCAGATGCGAGCGCATGAGTTCGATTTTGCGCGCGACCTGGCCAAGATCGGCAAGCCGGTGGACAAGGGTGAATGGCAGATGACGCCGCCCACCGTGAACGCCTACTACGATCCGCAGATGAACAACGTGAACTTTCCCGCCGGCTATTTGCAGCCACCGTTCTTCAGTGGCAAGGAGGACGACGCGGCCAACTACGGCGACATGGGCTCGACCATCGGCCACGAGCTGACGCACGGATTTGACGACCAGGGCCGTCAGTTCGATAAGGACGGAAACCTGCGCGATTGGTGGACCAAGGACGACGAGCAAAAGTTCAACGAGCGCGCCGAATGCATGGTCAAACAGTATGACGCCATCGAGGCAGTGCCCGGCGTTCATCTGAACGGCAAGCTAACGCTGGGCGAGAACCTGGCTGATCTTGGCGGGTTGTGGCTGGCATGGCTGGCTTGGCTCGACAAGGCACAGGCGGCGCATTTGGACATGAATGCCACGACCGATGGCTACACGCCCGAGCAGCGCTTCTGGATTGCGTATGCGCAGCAGTGGTGCACGCAGACGCGTCCCGAGCAACTGCGGACCCAAGCTCAGAGCGATCCGCACGCGCCGGACGAGTACCGCACGAATTCTGTTTTACAGGATCTGCCAGAGTTTGCAAAGAGCTTCAGTTGCAAAAAGACAACGGCGATGGTGAGTGCCAAGCCTTGCAGAGTTTGGTAGGTCGCTTCTTACGAGCTACACCAACACAAACGGCCTACCAATGCGGCGAGCCGAAGGCGTATCAGATTTCAGAAAGGCTATGCTCTACCAATCACCCGCGCCAGCGTAGCGCCGATTTCGGCAGGCGAAACGACGACGTGAATACCGGCAGCGGTCATGGCTTTCATCTTGTCGGCTGCAGTTCCTTGGCCTCCACTGATGATGGCTCCAGCGTGGCCCATGCGCCGGCCTGGAGGCGCAGTCTGTCCGGCGATGAAGCCGACGACCGGCTTCTTCACATGCTTTCGGACGAACTCCGCCGCGGCCTCTTCGGCAGTGCCACCGATCTCACCGATCAGGATGATGGCTTCGGTTTCAGGATCGTTGTTGAGAAGGCGCAGCGCGTCGATATGCGTGGTGCCGATGATAGGATCGCCGCCGATGCCGATGGCGGTCGACTGGCCGATGCCGCGCTGAGTAAGTTGATGCACAGCTTCATAAGTCAATGTTCCAGAGCGGGAGACGATGCCAACTGAACCTTCTTTGTGAATGCGGCCAGGCATAATGCCTATCTTGGCCTTGCCGGGTGAGATAACTCCAGGGCAGTTGGGCCCAATGAGCCGCGACTTTGAGGTCTTGAGCTTGGCCCAGACCTTGACCATATCGAGGGTGGGAATGCCCTCGGTGATGCAGACGATCAGCGGGATCCCTGCATCTTCGGCCTCAAGAATTGCATCGGCAGCAAACGGCGGGGGAACAAAGATCATGGTCGCATTAGCGCCAGTCTTTTCCACGGCCTCGGTCACGGTGTTGAAGACCGGCCAGCCTTCATGCGTGCTTCCGCCTTTACCGGGAGTAACTCCCCCAACCACTCGCGTGCCATACTCTGCGCAGCTCATGGCATGAAAAGTGCCTTCTTTGCCAGTAAGTCCTTGCACGATCAGGCGAGTTTCTTTGTTAACCAGGATCGCCATGTTATACCCTCACGCTTGCAGCCGTGGCTACGACTAACTCCGCTGCTTCTTTCATTGTTGCGCCCACTTGAAAATTGAGGCCTGACTCTTTCAGTATCTTGCGGCCCTCCTCGACGTTGGTGCCTTCGAGGCGCAGGATAATGGGCACGGCGATGTTTAGGTTGCGCGCCGCGGCGACAACGCCGGTGGCCAGCCGGTCTACGCGCAGAATGCCACCGAAAATATTAATGAAGATTGCCTTGACGTTCGAGTCTGCTAGCAATATCTGGAAGGCGTGTTCGATCTGCTCCTGGGTTGCGCCGCCGCCTACATCAAGAAAATTGGCGGGGCTGCCGCCAGCGTATTGAATGATGTCCATTGTGGCCATAGCGAGGCCCGCACCGTTGACCATGCAGGCGATGGAGCCGTCGAGCTTGATGTAGTTGAGCGCATACTTGCTGGCCTCGACTTCGAGCGGATCCTCTTCGGCGGTGTCGCGCAGGGCCTTGATTTCGGGATGACGGAAGAGCGCGTTGTCGTCGAAGGTAATTTTGGCGTCCAAGGCGAAAAGCTTGTCGTCCTTGGTGGTGATGAAAGGATTAATCTCGACTAGCGAGGCGTCGGACTCAATGAATGCTTTGTAGAGGCTTTGCAAAAAGGCGACTGCGGCATTGATCTGCGCCGGCTTGAGGCCCAAGGCAAAGGCCAGCTTGCGCGCCTGCCATGCGCCGAAGCCAATTGCGGGATCGATAGTCTCTTTGAAGATAGCCTCGGGAGTCTTGGCGGCCACGACCTCAATCTCCATGCCGCCAGCCTGCGAGGCCATGAAGACAAGCTTGCCTGTTGCACGATCGAGTACGATGCCCAGATAGAGTTCGCGGTCGATGGCCGCTGTCTCCTCGATCAGCAACCGCTGCACTTTTTGGCCTTGCGGGCCGGTCTGGTGAGTGACCAGCGTCATACCGAGAATGTTTTTGGCGTGGAGTTCGGCCTCCTTGCGGGTGCGGGCCACTTTGACGCCACCGCCCTTGCCGCGGCCTCCTGCATGAATCTGCGCCTTGACGACCACGCCCGAGGCGCCATCGGCAAAGAGTTTGCTGGCCACCGTCAAGGCCTCTTCCAGGTTATTGGCCACTTCGCCCTTGGGCACGGCAACGCCGTATTTGGCCAAGATTTCTTTTGCCTGATACTCGTGAATTTTCATGTTTGGTTATAACCGCCAAGACCGCTGTAGTTAATGGGATCGGGTCCGGAGGGTTCCAGGGAGTCGAGACCGTGCCAGCGGTAATGAAATAGTATCGTGCCCGCCAAAGGAGGGGCAAACGGCTTGTGATCCGGAGATTGAAAAAGCGGCAGGGCGAGCCGCGCCATTACCATAGAAGAATATGGGATTGGTAAAAGAGCTCTTGAAGCCGCTGGCCGAGGATGGCACGGCATTGACCCGCGAGCAGGCAGCCCAAGCGCTCGAAGAGATTTTGACTGGCGATGTGCCGGAGGTTGAGACCGCGGCGCTGCTGACTGTTCTCGCGACGCGCGGCGAACAGGCACCGGAACTGGCTGGCTTTGTCGATGTGATGCGCAAGCGCGTCACGCCGCTGCCGCTCACAACTGCGGAGCGGGGCGAACTGGTGGACGTAGTGGGCACCGGCGGAGGCGGGCCGCTGACCTTCAACATCTCCTCCGGCGCAGCGCTGGTTGCGGCGGCGGCCGGAGCCAAGGTTGCCAAGCACGGTAACCGTGCTGTGACATCGCTGTGCGGTGCGGCAGACGTGCTCGAAGCCTTGGGCGTGCCCATCGAGCTGGGTCCGGAGCTGGCCGTCGAGTGCCTGCGCGAGACCGGCTTCATGTTCCTCTATGCACCGCTCTATCATCCGGCGATGAGGGCTGTGGGACCGCTAAGGCGTGCGTTGGGGTTCAGGACTATTTTTAATCTCTGCGGGCCGTTGACCAACCCGGCTGGAGCACGGGCGCAGGTGATCGGCGTGCTGGCGCCGAGTCGCGTGCTTCTTGTTGGGCGCACACTGGCGGCTCTGGGCGCCAAGCGGGCCTTCGTCGTGCATGGGACTGACGGTATCGACGAGCTGACGACTACCGGCGAGTCGGTGGTGGCGCGCGTCGAAGAGTCCGAAACTGGCGAGACCACGCTGAAAGCCGCCCGCGTGACGCCCGAGATGGCCGGTCTGACCCGCACAACGCTCGATCAGTTCACTGGCGGCGATGTGAAGACCAATACAGCACTGCTCTACGACGTGCTGACCGGGATCCCAGGTGCGCGGCGCGACGTTGTGCTGTTGAACGCCGCAGCCGCGCTGGTGGCCGCTGACCTAGCTGGCGATTTGAAGGAAGGCGTTCGGCTGGGCGCCGAGGCCATCGACTCCGGCCAGGCAGCGGCTACGCTGGCCAAGCTGCGGCAGTTTGGGGAAAAGCGCGCGCGATCTTAGCGCAGTAGCTTGAGCGTTAGCGGATCGGGGTCACCGTTGAAGTACTTCTTGAGGGCTTCCGCGAAGGCGGGGGTATCCGGGACCGCGCGAGCAAACAGCGTCATCGATGAGCGAAACTTCAGGTCATCTGGAGAACCGAGAATCTGGTTGATGGTACGTCCCTTAACCAGATTCACCAGTTCCGTAGATTGGACCAGACGCGGGCCGAGCTGTGGATGACGCGTATAAGCCATGGCTTCTTCAATCGAGCCGATGCCGTAATATTCGGACTGAGAGCTGTGGCCCAGGCCCTTCATCTGCGGAAAGATAATCCAGATCCAGTGGCTGCGCTTCTCTCCGGCGCGCAATTCGGCCAACACCTGCGGAAAAACAGCGGCTTGCGCGCTGACAAAACGTTCTAGGTTGAAGGGGTCTTGCATGGCGGTTGCCTCCCGCGGAGAGCGCATTTTCTAGAGCAGCCCGCCACGGCCAGCCAGACGGCGCGAGAGTAGCCAGGAGAACAGCGAGACGCCCAGCGCCATTGCAACCCAACCTGCTTGTTCGACGAAACCCAGAGGCCCGCCGGCAAGATGCGGCGGGGTAAACGCGAATGAGTTCAGCGCCGGAAGGCCGAGGCGAATCAGCTCGAATACGCCCCAGCCGAGCACTCCGGCGACCAGCAGAAGGCCCGGGAGGGCCAGCTTCCACGGAAAAGGAATAGGCGGAGGCAACGCAGCATCCTGTTGCACGCTCTCCATGACCGAGGCCATGAAGCCAGAGGAGGGAATCAGTTCCTCTTCGCCAGCCAAAATGTGGTCGATCTCCGCGTCGATCATCGCACCCCGGTCGATTCTGGTCTGGTCGATCTCGGTGCGCTCTTGTTCGGTGCGAACTTTTTTGGTTCGATTCAATTGCTGGCCTCCTTTCCTGTCTTCAGTCGAGAGAATTCCATTGTGCCGTGTACCTCTTCATCCTCCAAATGTGGGAATCGCTGTCGCAACAGAGCTCGCGCGCGTGAGAGCCGGGCTTTCAGGGTTCCTTCGGGCAGGCCCATGGTCGTTGCGGCCGCAGTCAAATCCATCTCATGGAAATAGTACAAAACGACGGGCTCGCGATAGCGCAGAGGCAGCGCCAGGACAGCGCGGCGCACTGCCTCATGTCGTCCTCGTTCTTCGAGTTCATGCTGCTGCGAGGCAGCGCGAGAGGGTTCGGGAGCGGCATCCAAGGGGTAGGTCTCGGCTGGAAATCGCTTGAGTTCGGAGCGATAGGCGTTCGCGGCCAGAGCAAACAACCACGTAGAAAAGCTGGATTCGCGCCGCCAGTGACTCAGACCACGCCAGGCGCGGATGAATGCGTCCTGGGCCATCTCCTCGGCGCGTCCTCGGTCGCGGCAATAGCGCCAGGCCATATTGACCAGCGGCCCCTGCCAGCGGCGAACAATTTCCTCGAAGGCGCGCGCGTCGCCGGCCAGCACACGCTCCACATCGACCAGGTCGACATCGGCGTTGATTGCGACTCTCATTCCTAATTGGGCCCCCTGCAACGGGTTGGACCATCCCTGTCCTGGCCTGGTTGCATTTTTACGCCTGCGGCTCGATTTGCTAAATTATGCAACCGGCCGCGCTCTCCGCCTGTCCTACCAAGCGCTTGGAGAGATGCTCCGGCGAGGAGGATAGACATGACGCATATGACGGTTTTTATGGTTCCGATTGTGGCCATTGTGACGGTGTTTTCGTTTACCGCCATTGTCCATTGGGTAGACAGTCAGCGCAAGGAGCGCGAGGCGTTTTACAAAGCAGAGACGCTACGGCGAATTACCGAGGCCTCGGGCGAGGGAGCCAAGGCAGCCATTGAACTGATGCGCGAGGAAGAACACATCAAACGGATCAAGGCCCACGAAGGCATGAAGATTGGCGGCATAGTCAATCTCGGTGTGGGCATTGCGCTGCTGATTTTTCTGCGGGCGCTGGTCAGTGGTCAAGCGGTTTATCTTTGCGGCCTTATTCCCGGCTTCATCGGGATGGGCTTGCTGATCTATGTTTACTTCTTGGCGCGGCCGGTGGAGTAAGAAGCTATGCGCCAGTCGTAATGACGCGCGTTGATTGGCAGAATTGGCGGGCTGCGAAATATGAATCGCGAGTTAGATTGTGGCATCCAGATAATAGTCGTTCAAACGACTATATTTGTCGTCCTGAGAAAAGCAGGCCGGCAATAGCTGGAGAGCCAAGCCTATGCCAACGAAATCCGAACGTCAGCCTGCAGTCTTCCTGCCCCACGGCGGGGGCCCGTGCTTCTTTATGGATTGGACCTGGGGACCGGCAGACACATGGAAGGCGACCGAGCGCTTCCTGCAGGGATTGGCCGCCACGCTGCCCGAAGCGCCCAAGGCGATGGTGGTGGTGAGTGGCCACTGGGAGGAGCCAGCCTTCACGGCCAGCGCCACCGTTCATCCGAGCCTGATCTTCGACTATTCCGGCTTTCCCGAGCACACATACCGGCTCACCTGGCCCGCACCGGGCGAGCCGAAGTTGGCCCAGCGCGTGGCCACCCTGCTCAGTGATGCGGGATTGCCTGCGGCGGTAAATGCAAACCGCGGCTTCGATCACGGAGTCTTTGTTCCGCTGAAGGTGGCCTTCCCCGAAGCGAAGATTCCTGTGGTTACGCTGTCACTCGCGGCGTCGCTCGACCCCGCGTTGCACTTGGCAACTGGCCAAGCGCTGACTCCGTTGCGCGAAGAAAATGTTCTGATCGTCGGCAGCGGAATGAGCTTTCACAATCTACGCGGCTATCTTCAGCCGCAGACTCTGGAACGCGCCCGGGCCTTCGATTCATGGCTTACGAACGCCGTCGCGTCGCCTGAGCCAGAGCGGGCGTCTCTACTCAAGGAGTGGCGAAACGCTCCGTTTGCTGCCTATGCCCATCCTCGCGAGGAACATCTGATTCCGCTGATGGTGGCGGCCGGAGCCGGTGGAGACGCGCCAGGAAGACGCATCTTTGGCGACGAGCCAATGGGCGCAGCAATCAGTGCTTATCGCTTCGATTGAGGTTGGGCAAGAGAGTTGCATACCTAGCTAGTCCCCGCCGCCCTGATACCAGCGTCTTCTGCGGCCCAGACGGAGGCCGGAGTCGATGAGCACGGCCAGCAGGGCGAAGAACATGCAAAATTCGATGCGCGCTGCATGGAAAAAGCTCAGCCATCCGTAGTCTTTGAGTCTTTCGAGCGAGAATCGGCCTAGCGGCCTGCCTAGCATGATAGGAAACTTGGTGGTGATCAGAGCGAAAACGATGACCACCAACAGCGCGAGTGCCGCATCGCCGGCATAGAAGTTCAGCAGGATGGCGATGCCTCCGCCGATCTCGAGACTGCCCACCAACCGCGCCAACTCAGCGGGAAACGGTAAGCCGATTGCGGCAAAACGCCCCGCTCCCACGTCCCCTGGCCGGACAAACTTGAGGATGCCTTCGAGCAGAAACACCAAGCCCACAATCACACGAATCAGGATCATGGGAATATCTCGGCGCACCGCTTCCTCCGTTCACTGGCTCTATCCCGTCAGGCTTGTTCCCCATACGAGACAAGATCGAAATGTCGGCCAGATATGGAGAAGAATAGCGCAAGAGGCAAACAAAGGGGAAGAAAAGAGGACAATCTGCGTACGAATTCCCGAAAAAACAGGCTGTTACCGAAACGAAACAGACTGCGGCTCACCTTATCGGCTGTCGAGCAGGGCTTCGATAGCTGAGGCCAAGGCTTTGGGCTTGGTCGAGGGAGCGTATCGGCCTGCCACCCTGCCTTGCCGGTCGATCAGAAACTTTGTGAAGTTCCATTTGATGCGTTCGATGCCGAAGATTCCGGGGTTGGCCTTCTTCAGGAATTGGTAAAGGGGATGGGCATGAGGGCCATTCACCTCGATTTTGGCGAAGAGGGGGAAGCTGACGCCAAAATTCTTTTCGCAGAACGTGCCTATCTCAGCCTCCGAGCCCGGTTCCTGAGCGCCAAACTGGTTGGAAGGAAAGCCCAGCACTGCGAAGCCGCGGTCTTTGTAGGCGCGATAGAGCTGCTCCAGATCCGCGTATTGAGGAGTAAAGCCGCATTTGCTCGCAGTGTTGACGATGAGCAGAACCTGGCCCCGGAACTCGTCCAGGCTGATCGGAGATCCATTCGCACTCTCGTTCAGCCGGGAAGCCGAGAATTCATAAACTGTCTCGCGCTTCTCTTTCATCGTTCATAATCCTCCACCGGAAGAGGATGTCATGTGCGCCCCACCTGCGTCTAAAAGGGATGCTACGCCCCTTGATCCGGTTAAAAGGCTCCCCAACCCGCCTGCGTCCGTTAGACTGGGGGTTAGGTCCCAATTAACCGGTGTGCCTTGTGACCAGAGCCCGAAGGATGCGATCTTTGCTTCCTGGAGCAGCAGAATCAGATTTTGGTCGCAGGAATGTGGTTGTGGGATCTTGCCCGAGTCCGAAGGCGGCAAGCGCGGCAGGGAGATTCTGGGAAGAAGCGATTTCCGAGCCGATAGGCAGCCCGGCGGTTTGGGCGGGGTGGCCACGGTCCAATATAATCAATCTTTCCTCGATGCAGTATCAGACTTTTAAGCAGTGAGGGTGCCGATATTCTTCCCGTGAAGCCGAACCTGATGGCGAACTATGGACTGCACCAGTATTTGTGTTCAGCGCAGGGCACGAGCCCGGTGAAGATCACGCACACTTCCATCTCCCGCATTTGGCGGGCTACGAGCCGTCTGGCGCGCACGATGATCTTGCTAACGCTGGCGCTTACCGCCGGCACAGCCTTGGCCCAGCAGTCGCAGATCATCGAGTCGATTCGGGTCATCGGCAACCGGCGCATTCCCAAGGAAACCGTGCTGGCGCGGCTCTTTACCCATCCCGGTGACACGTACGATCCCATTTCCATTGAGCGCGATTTCAACTCGCTGTGGAATACGGCGTATTTCGACGACGTGCGTATTGAACGCGAAGACTCGGAGAAGGGCATCATCCTGAACATCTTTGTCCGGGAGAAACCCACGATCCGCGAGATCAACTACAAGGGGTTGAACGCCGTCTCGCAGTCGGACGTGCTGGACCGCTTCAAGAAAGAGAAGGTCGGCCTATCGGTCGAGAGCCAATACGATCCGACCAAGATCAAGCGGGCCGAGACCGTGCTGAAGGACATATTGTCGGAGCACGGGCACCAGTTTGCCATCGTCAAGACTGAGGTCAGGACCATTCCACCGGCCTCTGTGCAGGTGAACTTCAACATCAAGGAAGGTCCAACGGTAAAGGTGGGCCAGATCAAATTCACCGGCAACCAGCACATCAGCAGCCTGGTTCTGCGCCGCTCGATGAAGAACCTGAAGCCCATCGGCATCCCTTATTCGATCATCTTCGAGGACCTTTTTTCGCAGACCTTCGACGCCTCAAAGCTGGAAGAAGACACAGAGCGGGTGCGCCAGGCTTATCGCGACAGAGGTTATTACAACGCGGCGATCGAAGAGCCCAAGACGCAGATTCGCGATCAGGGTGGACTGAACTGGTTTACCTTCCGGCCAAACAAGGGCAAGCGCATCGACATCCTGATGCCCATCGAAGAGGGTGCGCGCTACCGGTTGGGCTCCATCACCTTCACCGGCAACAAAGCGGTGAGCAACGTCAGAGCCCTGCGCTCCACCTTTGCCGTCAAGGACGGCGACTGGTTCAACGCCACTCTGATCGGCAAGGGCCTGGAGAACCTCAAAAAAGCTTACGGACAGTTGGGCTACATCAACTTCGGCGCCATCCCCAAGCCCGTCTACGATGAACAGAAAAAGACCGTCTCGCTGGACATCGATATCGACGAGGGCAAGCCCTTCTACGTTTCACGCATCGAATTCCAGGGCAACACCATCACGCGCGACAAGGTGATTCGCCGCGAGCTGATGTTGGAAGAAGGCCAAGTCTACAACTCGCAATTGTGGGAGTACAGCCTGCTCAGATTGAACCAACTTGAGTACTTTGAACCGCTCAAGGTTGACCAGGACTCAGAAGCCCACCAGGATGCCGAGGCGGGCACCGTTGACCTGCTGCTGAAGGTCAAGGAAAAAGGCAAGAATTCGATCGGCTTGAACGGTGGCGTCAGTGGCTTGTCGGGCGCGTTCCTGGGCGTCAACTACCAGACCAACAACTTTCTCGGACTAGGTGAAACGCTCAGCTTGCAGGGCAACCTGGGCAACGTGAGCCGTACGTTCATGTTCGGATTTTCGCAGCCTTACATTCGCAACCGGCCGCTCAACCTGGGCTTCCAGATCTTCAACAACAAGCAGGATTTCAACGCGGCCAAGAACTACCAGGCCACGACCGGCCAATCGGCCAACCTGAGCGCGGCGCAACAATCGCTGACGCAGAACTACAATCAGGCCTCTTACGGCACGAACTTTTCGATCAGCTATCCGCTCAAGCGCCACGCCTTCCAGCAGGTGGGCTTCACCTATTCGTGGAGCCGGTCGTCAATCACCGCGTTCTCGACCGCCTCGCAGACCTTTTTCCAGACCATCAGCTTCCGGTCTGGCATTCAGGGGTCCAATGCGCTGGCCGGCATCATCAACAGCTACGCATCGTTCAGCTATCGTTACAACACCATCAACAACCCCATGCGCCCGCGCAGCGGCAAGGAATATACCGCGGTGCTTCAGACTTCCGGCATCTGGGGCAACGTGCGGTATATTGCGCCGGCAGTGGCTTACAAGCAGTTCCGGCCGATGCACTACCTGACGCCGTCGCCCACCGGGCGCAACGTGCTGGGTGTGCGTGCGCAGTTGAGCTATGTGCAGGGTTACGGCGGCGACGTGGCTCCTCCCAACAACCGCTTTTACTCGGGCGGCGAAGCAGACATTCGCGGCTTCGACATTCGAGGCGCTACACCCTACGGCTATGTTCCCAATCGCGTCAACGTGCAGTTGACCCAGCCGGACGGCAACTGCGTTTCGCAGTATCCGGGCAATCGGCAGTTGACTCAATGCGTTCAGGTGCCGCTGCCGGTCTACGGCATAGCCTCCATAGGCGGCGACACCAGCCTGACTACCAATGCCGAATACCGCATTCCCATCGCCGGCCCGGTGATGATCTCGTTCTTCGACGACTTTGGGATCGACACGGCGCTGAACAAGGGACAGCTGATGCAAAGCCCGGAAGGCTTCCTTTCGCTGACTTCGCCGGCTTATGGCTGCCCGTCGTTGGTCACAGCTCCAGACGGTTCCGTAAACTGTGAAAATGGCAAGCCCGGCTCATTGGTCGGGTTCCAGCGGAACATCAGGCCTATCTCCGGCACCAACTTTGTTCCGCGCATGTCCACCGGCGGCGAGCTTTCGGTCATCATGCCGGTCATCAACGCGCCTTTCCGCCTCTACTACGCTTACAACCCGCTACGGCTCTACGAGAGGCCTTTCTGCAATACAGTTAGCCTGGGAACCAACAAGCAAAGCTGCTCTGCGGAGCTAATCACCCGCGACCTTTTCCCGCCGGGCGGCGCGGGCGACTACACATACAACGAAGCAATTGCAGGCTACGGAGCACGAGACATGTTCCGGGAGCCGCGCAAAACCTTCCGGCTGACTGTGTCCACTACTTTCTAGGCCGAGATTTCGCAGGGCAAACAAAAAGGCCGCTCACCGAGAGCGGCCTTTCTGTTTGCCCTGCGAGTAGAGCGCTCTCCAATTGACTGCTCACTGTGGTCCGCAATCGCCCGAGACCGCACGGCCGCCGAGGGAATCACTCTTCGCTGAAATATGCGCTGAATTTGCGCCCTGACTGTTTGACGCTCCTACCCACGGCCCCTATAATCCAACTAGTTCCTGCTGACGTCTCCGTTCGCGTCTTTTCCTGTCTCTGCTCCATCCGGCGCGGGGCGCCGATAAAAGGCCGTGAGGTTTCGCAGGAGGCACCGGTCTGCTTTATCGCTGAAATGCGGACAGACCCACAGGAATTCCGAAGGAGCTTTACACCCGCATGAAGCGCTCGCTTGCACTTATCGCTACACTGGCCTCGGGCTTTGCCCTGAGCGCCGCCGCCCAAACGTTGCCCGCTCCCGCTGCCCCCGCCGCTGCGGCACCCGCTGGTCCAACCAAGATTGCCGTCATCGCCTTTCAGGTGGCCGTGGCCCAAACCAACGAGGGCCAGCGCAACTTCGCTGACCTGCAGAAGAAGTACGATCCCAAACGTCAGCAACTGAAGACCCTGAACGATGAAGTCGAGAATCTGACCAAGCAGTTGCAGGCGCAGGGCGATAAGTTGAACGATGCCGAACGCGCCAGCCGCGCCAAGTCTATCGACGACAAGAAGAAGCAGTTGGATCGCCAGGCCGAGGACGCTCAAAACGACTTTCAGCAGGAGATGCAAGAGCTTTACAACGGTTTGGCCTCGAAGGTCTACGACGTTCTGGCCAGTTACGCGCAGGCGCAGGGATACACACTGGTGCTCGACGTTGCTCAGCAGCAGAATCCGGTGCTTTACGCCAGCGAGTCCACCAACATCACCAAGCAGATCATCGACGCTTACAACGTGAAGTCGGGTGTGCCCGCTCCTCCGCCTCCGCCGGCAGGGACTGCGGCACCGGCGCCGTCAGCCACCAAGCCGGTCATCAAGCCCCCTGTCGCGCACTAAGAACTTCATAGATTGAAGGCTTGCAAGGGCTCCGCGATGCGGGGCCTTTGCTGTTCCAGCGGCAACCTTCAGGAGCGACGAAACAGTCTGCTTGTCAAACCATGCGAATGTCCGCAATCTCGACAAATATGCTTGTGGAAAAAAATGTGGATTACTTCCACGAATCCAGCCAAAGAATTCAGAACTTTCCTCTTGCCAAGAGTTGTTCTGTTTTGATAGATGAGGCAACTCCTTATTTATCAATCGACATCTTGAGAAGATCCAGCTTCCTATGCTGGCTGGTTCGAGCTATCGGTGGTACACGAGTTTGCCGGGGTTATCCACAAATTCGGTTAAACAGATTGTGAATTGGATCACAAAGTAATCGTTACTTTTGCGAATCTTCGCCGACCCGAAGGACTGCCAAAAAGGCCTCTTGCGGGATGTCCACCTTGCCGATCCGCTTCATGCGCTTCTTGCCTTCTTTTTGCTTCTCCAGCAGTTTACGTTTGCGGCTGATGTCGCCGCCATAGCACTTGGCCAGAACATTCTTGCGCAGCGGGCTTACCGTCTCGCGGGAGATGACTTTGGCGCCGATAGCGGCCTGAATGGCAACTTCAAACTGCTGGCGCGGAATCAATTCGCGCATCTTCGAGACCAGCGCCCGGCCACGCTCATATGCAAAATCGCGGTGAACGATGATTGAGAGTGCATCGACCGGTTCGCCGGAGACCAGAATGTCCAGCTTGACCATGGGTGACTCCCACTCGCCAGCCAACTGATAATCCAATGACGCGTAGCCGCGCGAGATCGACTTGAGGCGGTCGTAGAAGTCGAGAACGATCTCGTTGAGCGGCAGTTCGTATGTCAGCATGACGCGCGTCGGAGTGACATACTCGAAGTTCACCTGCTTGCCGCGTTTTTCCTCGACCAGTTTGAAGATGCCGCCAACATATTCTTCGTTGGTCAGAATCTTGGCATTGATAACCGGCTCGCGGATCGATTCGATGTTTGTGGGCTCGGGCCAGCGCGAGGGATTGTCCACTTCGATCACACTGCCGTCGGTCAGCGTGATGTGGTAGCGCACGCCGGGAGCAGTAGTAATCAGGTCCAGCTCATATTCGCGCTCTAGCCGCTCCTGAATGATCTCCATGTGCAGCAGGCCTAGAAAGCCGCAGCGGAAGCCGAAACCCAAAGCAACTGAACTCTCCGGCTCAAAGAAAAACGAGGAATCGTTGAGGCGCAGTTTCTCGAGGGCATCGCGCAACAATGTGTGTTCGTGCGAGTCCACGGTATAGAGCCCGGCGAAGACCATGGGCTTGATGTCTTCAAAGCCCGGCAACTGGGCCGCCGCGGGTCGCGCTTCTTCAGTAACCGTGTCGCCGATCTTAGTGTCGCTCACCGTCTTGATGGTGGCCGCGAAGAAGCCTACTTCTCCTGCACGAAGTTCGCCAATCTCGACCGGCTTGGGCATCAACACGCCCATGGATTCGACCTCGAACGACTTGCCATTGGACATGAGCCGGATGCGTTGGCCCTTGCGCATCGAGCCTTGCATCACGCGCACCAGAACAATGACTCCGCGATAAGCGTCGAACCATGAGTCGAAGATGAGCGCCTGCAGCGGGGCGTTGGGATCGCCCGTAGGCGGCGGCAGGCGATGGACAATGGCTTCGAGCACATCGGCCACGCCTTCGCCGGTTTTGGCGCTGACCGGAATTGCGTCGGTAGCATCCAGACCCACGGCTTTTTCGATAGCTTCTTGAGTGCGCACAATATCGGCCGAGGGAAGATCAATTTTGTTGATGACCGGAATAATTTCCAAGCCATGATTGATGGCCAGATAGGCGTTGGCCAGGGTCTGCGCCTCAACGCCCTGCGAAGCATCTACCACGAGCAACGCGCCCTCGCAGGAGGCCAGCGAGCGCGAGACCTCATAGCTGAAGTCCACATGGCCGGGCGTGTCAATGAGATTGAGCTGATACGTGTTTCCGTCATGAGCCTTGTACATCATGCGGACGGCGTGGGCCTTGATGGTGATGCCGCGCTCGCGTTCGAGATCCATGTCGTCCAGGATCTGCGCCTGCATCTCACGGCCCGTCACCGAGCCAGTCAACTCCAGCAGACGGTCGCTCAGCGTCGACTTGCCATGGTCGATGTGGGCGATAATCGCAAAATTTCTTAGGAAGCGAGCGTCCATGCTTGGGTTGGCAAAAGAGACATTCACGCCATTCGAGCGCGCGTGCCTCCATGGCATAGCTTATCATCGGCATAGTGCCTTTCGCGGCCTATCGGCGGCTGGGCACAGTATCCTTCATGCACATAGGCAAGATTCACTATCGATCTCTCGGCTGCGCTCAGCTAGCTCTCTTACTGGCGGGCTGCGCACCCACAGGCGCTCCGGGCAACGCGCAGCCGCAGGCCATAGCGCCCCCGCTCGCGGCGGCCCCTCGACCCGCTCTAGCCCCGCAAGCCGCAGCTCCCTCACCTCCAACACCCACGCTTGAGCAACAGCGGGTACGCCTGCTCATCCAGCAGGTGGAGGAGGCCTACACGCGCGGCGAAGCCGACTATCGCAAGGGGCGATTGCCCGAGGCCAAACAGGAATTTGATCTCGCCGTGGACCTGATGATGACCAGCGGCCTCGACATCAAGAACAATGCCCTGTTGCAGGAGGAGTTCGACCACATCGTGGACGGAGTGAACTCGCTCGAGATGGAGGCTCTGAAGCAGGGTAACGGCTTTGTGTCCAAAGAGGAGCCCACACCTGCCGATGTCGCCGAGGATGTCACCTTCGAGGTGGACCCTAATATTGTTGCCAAGGCCAAGGCAGATCTGGCCACCACTAACTCCGATCTTCCGCTGGTAGTGAACGACTACGTCGCAGCCTACATCAACTTTTTTGCCAACACGCAGAAGGGCCACAACGTGCTGCTCCACTCCTTCGAGCGCGCCGGCCGTTACAAGGCGATGATCCAGCGGGTAATGAGCGAAGAAGGCGTGCCGCAAGACCTGATCTATCTGGCGGTGGCAGAGTCGGGCTTTCAGCCGCGAGCTCTCAATCGCCGCTCCAAGGCCGGCGGGATGTGGCAGTTCATGCCGCACGGCAACTACGGACTGGCTCGCAATGTGTATGTGGACGAGCGCTTCGACCCGGAAAAATCAACGCGCGCCTACGCCCGCTATATGAAGTTTATTTACGATCAGCTGGGCGATTGGTATTTGTCCATGGCCGGCTACGACTGGGGCGCAGGCAATGTGCAACGCGCCGTCGAGAAGACCGGCTATGCGGACTTTTGGGAACTATACAAGCGCAACAATCTGCCCAAGGAAACCCGGAACTACGTGCCGGAAATCCTAGCGGCCATCATCATCGCCAATCATCCCGGGCAATACGGCTTCGACGATGTGACGCTCGATCCACCGGTGCTGACCGACACGGTAACCATCAACTACCCGGTGGACCTCAGGCTGGTCTCAGACCTGGTGGGTGCGCCGGTGGATGAGCTGATGGCGTTGAACCCCAGCCTGCTGCGGCTGATCACGCCGCCCGATACGTCCTTCGATCTGCACCTCCCGGGCGGCACGGCGACGGTCTTTGAGCAGCGCATCGCTGCGATTCCGGAGGGCAAGCGCAATGCGTGGCGCTACCATCGCGTTGCACCCGAGGATTCGCTGGCATCTGTTGCGCTCAGGTATCGCGTTACGGTGGCGGCATTGGCAGCGGCCAATCAACTGAGTTCGAGCGATAGCATCGAGGGAGTCGAAGCGCTGGTGGTTCCGGCTGCTCCCTCAGCCGCGCCACCGGCCCACACACTGCTTTACACGGTGCGCAAAGGCGAGACACTGGTCACCATCTCCGATCGCTTCGGCGTTTCACTGAATCAGTTGCGCCGCTGGAACAGGGTCACCGGCGTCCAGGTGCAGGCAGGGCAACGTTTGCATGTGGTCGACCCAGAGAGCGTGCCGTACACATCAACTCGCAAGCATCGCGGTCACTCTCAAGCGGGCGTGAGCACGCGGAAAGCCGCGCCGTTAAAGGGCGCGGAGGCACGGCGAGCGACTCCGAGAACGAGAAAAAACGGGTCAACTGGCGCAAAAAAATCCAGTACAAAGAGGTCCGCGAAGAACTCCAAATCTTCCGCGAGCAAATAAAAATTGCCAGGGACCTCATTACACACTTGTTATTTGCTGGTGTTTCTGTGCAAGCTATTGCTAGAATAACTTGCGTGAGCGGAGCTGGATTCCGCCGCGTGAAATCAGAAACAGAAACCAGTGCAGCGGCAAGCCGCTGGAGGCAATGGGATGGAAGAAGTGTTCAAGATGTACGCGATGAGCGACGGCGAAGCGAATGGCGAGCCGGATGAACTGGATTCCGATCACGACGACTTTGAAGAAGAGGATGAAGAGGTTGAAACTTCCAGCATACTCACCTCCTCGGATGACGACGAGGGAGTGGCTGAAGAGACGGTGATCGTGGTCATGGATGAACCCGCATCGAAACCGGCCGCAAAGAAGGCCGCAAAGAAAAAGTCTCCCGCAAAGAAGGCTGCAAAGAAGGCCCCGGCGCAAGAAGCCGCGGCGAATAAGGCTCCAGCGAAGAAAGCTCCAGCCAAAAAAGCAGCCGCGAAAAAAGTTGTGGCCAAGAAGGCCGCAAAGAAGTCCGCCGCAAAGAAGGACAGCACTGGCGTGAAGGGCGGAAAGGCTGTGGCCAAGAAGGCAGCAGCTGGAAAGAGCGCCAGAAAAACCACCAAACGAGGTAAAAAGTTGGCCGTTAAGAAAGCAGCAAAGAAGGCGCCCGCCAAGAAGGCAGCAGCGAAAAAAGCAGTTGCCAAGAAGGCCCCGGCGAAGAAGGCAGTTGCCAAGAAGGCTCCTGCGAAGAAGAAGGCAGCCAAGAAAGCCACTGCGAAAAAGGCAACCAAGTAGCAGCGGCAACCCGAAATACAAGGCAAGCAAAAGAGCCCGGCTTAGCGCCGGGCTTTTTTGCGTCTGGACTCTGGCCGGTGGCTTACACTGCGCCAACCGGGGCGGTAATCTGCGCGAGATGCCAAAGCTGGTGGCGGAGATAATCCTCGACCAAAAAACGCAGCGTGACAGGCGCATGGTCGCCGACCGTGCAGCTCGATTCAAGCCGCTCTTCCGGTATGCGATCCACCACGGACATAAGTATCTCGTGTTCCACTTTCCACCAATCGAGCAATGTGGCCCAGGGCTGGCTGGCATAACCGTGGGCGGCTACCCATGCCTCCTGCGCGTACTCCGGTCCTGTGTAGTTGCCATCTGCGGCTGCCCGCACAAAGCGTTGGCGGTTGTTGGCCGCCGAGTCGAGCAGGTGTCCAACGATCTGTTTGCGCGTCCAGCCCCCGTCTCGCCAAGGAATGTTGGCAAGCTCGGGAGGAAGAGCGAGAAGGGCTGCGTGAACCGTATCCAATTCGGTACGGAAGTGCAAAGCAAGCTGGGTAGACATCGCATTCTCCTTTGCAATGGTCTCTCTGAAACTCGAATGCGATCAGCCTACCATGCAGCGCGGCCTCGCCTGTGAGGCCGTATCGAGATCACTTCTTCAGCTCGTTGATCGCCTCCAGCACTTCCTCGGAATGGTGCTGCACGTCGACTTTGGTCCACACCTTGGCAATCTTGCCCTCTGGATCGATGAGGAAGGTGTGACGGTTGGCTATCTTGAAACCCATATAGTCGCCTAGAGAGCCGTAGCTATCGACGACTTTATGCTCCGGGTCGGCGAGCAGCCGGAAGGTGAGCCCTTCCTTGGTGCAGAACTGCTTGTGGCTGTCGGGCGTATCCACGCTCACGCCGACAATCACCGCGTTGGCGGCGTCAAACTTAGCCTGATCGCGCTGGAAGTTGTGGGCCTCGATGGTGCAGCCCGTGGTCATGTCCTTGGGATAGAAGTAGAGGACAACCCACTTGCCGCGAAAGCTGTCGAGCGAGATTTGAGAGCCATCCTGCGAAGGAAGGGTGAAGGTGGGCGCAACCTGTCCGACGGCGGGTACCGGCTGATCCGCGGCTTTGACAGTGGCAAACGAAATCGCCAGCACAACGACCGCGGCGAAGGCAAAGAAAGCGATCTTTTTCATGAGAGACCTCCTGGTTGTCGAGCAGGGAATAGGGAATAGGGAGCAGAAAAATCGTCCCGCAATCAGTATCCTCGCGGAGAGGCCACAATGGCAATCCCTGCCTGGGCGGCTCTCTGGAGGAGTGCCTCGCGATCGAAGAGCAGCGTGCGGCCGGCCTCGACGGAGAGGCAACTGGCGCCCGCGCGGATCATGGCCTCAACCGTCGCGATGCCGATCACGGGCACGTCGAAGCGCATATCCTGATTCGGCTTGGCCACCTTGACGACGGTCAGGCGACGCTCGAGTGTGGACGCATCTTCTTCGAGCGAACTCATCAGCGCCCCGGCGCGCTCAATGGCCGCGTCCGTGCCTTCCATGGCCTCGACGGCGACGCAAGCCTGCGCAGCCACCACCACCGTCTGACCGATGTCGAATCCGGCCACTGCGCGAGCCACACCCAGACCGTACTCGATGTTTTTGCGCTCGTCCTCATCCGGTGCGCGCCCACCGGCTACGTTCTCCGTCAACACGCCTTCCTGGGCCAGCAGCGGCTCAAGAAACGCGGTTGAGCTGATGAGTTCGATGCCCTCGTCGCCCAGAACCTTGGCCACCGCACCCAGCAGCATGTCGGTATTCCGCGTGCGCAAATTCAATAGCAGCTTAGCCAGCCGCCAGTCGGGCCGGATGCTCGAAAAAATCTGCTTGTGCCTCACCTGGCCGGCCATCACGGCCTTCTGGACGCCTTCTTTTTGAAAGGTCTCGATGAGCCGCGAGAGTTCGCCCAGCGAGAGCCAGTGGACGGTGATGCCATCATCGGCAGCTGCGCGTTGATCGATCTCCGGATCGGTTTCTTCGCGGATGGCGGCGACGACAACGGTCAATCCCTGCGCCCGCGCCGCATCCAGAAGCAGAAACGGAAAGCGACCGTTGCCGGCGATGAGGCCGAGCTTCATGGCTACTTGATAACCCCGCGCTCGCTGCGTTCGATGAAGGCGGCCAGCAGCGCCGCGTCTTCGCCCTTGAGTTCCTTGATCTTCTCGACGGCTTGCGTGGTATTCAGCTTGGCGGCCAGCAGCAGCCGGAAGGCTTTCTGCAAAACTTGCAGGCGCTCTGACGAGAACCCACGCCGCGCAAGGCCAACTTTATTAATCCCGAAGGCCTTGTTCTCGCGTCGCGACGAGGTGAGCGAAAAGGGCAAAACATCTTGAGTTACTATTGTCCCACCGCCTATGAAGGCATACTTGCCGACGATGCAGTGCTGATGGACCGGGCAAAATGCGCCCAGCGTCACGTAGTCTTCGATGACCACATGGCCGGCAAGCGTAGCGGCGTTGGCCAGAATGCAGTGGCTGCCCACCTGGCTGTCGTGGCCGATGTGCACGCAGGTCATCAGCAAGCAGTTGGAACCCAGGCGCGTGACACCGCCTCCACCCACCGTGCCACGACTGATGGTTACACACTCGCGAATCGTATTGCCATCACCGATCTCAAGCATGGTAGGTTCGCCGCCGTACTTCAGATCCTGCGGTGCCACACCTACCGAACAGAAGGGATGAAACGTATTGCGCGCGCCGATGCGGGTGCGACCGTCGAGCACCACGTGGGAGATCAGCGTGCAATCTTCTCCCAGCACCACATCGGGACCAATGGTGCAGAACGGGCCGACGGTGCAGGAGTCAGGAACGATTGCGCCAGGAGCGATCACGGCGCTTGCATGAATGCTCACTCCGCGGTCACCGCTTGCGTCAACGGCTGGGCCTCGGGTGCAGCCTCGCGCGCTCGTGGCACGATTGCGCAGCTCAGCGTGGCCTGGCACGCCAGCTTGCCGTCCACTGTCGCCTTGGCTTCCATGCGCCCCATGCGGCTCCTGAAGGCCAGCACGTCCACCTCGATGCGCAGTTGATCGCCCGGCGTCACCTGGTTGCGGAATTTGGCCTTCTCGATCCCAGTGAAGACCGCCAGCTTCTTCTCCCGGTCGGGGATCTCGCTCATCATGATGATGGCGCCGGCCTGCGCCATCGCCTCGATCACCAGCACGCCTGGCATGATCGGAACATTGGGGAAATGGCCTTGGAAGAAAGGCTCATTGAAGGTCACGTTCTTGATGGCGACCAGACGCTTGCCGCGCTCGAACTCGACCACTCTGTCAATCAATAGAAACGGGTAGCGATGGGGCAGTAAACCCAGGATCTCCTGGATGTCGAATGTCATTCATGGCTCCAAAGAGCGCCTGGCATAGCCGCTTGGCGCTCCACTGGATTATAACGAAAGGCCCATGCCGGATTCTCTGCCCACGCCGGTCCGCGCATGGATTTACTTCTTGATGCGACGGTCGGCTGCGTCCACATCCCAAAAATTGGACGGTAACTGCTGATTGAAGGTCACATGAACCACGAAGTACTGATGAATCATGTCGTCGTTCTTGAAGCGGGTGATGGTAAAGGGCGTGGGGAAGCTGTTCATCGTGTGGTAGTCGTCGTACTCCTCGGCATCCAGATTCTTGTCCTTGTAAACCGGGTCACGCCACTCAAAGGTGCGTCGCAGGGGCAGGTGAGTCTGCACGTCCATCAGTATGGTCACGGCCTCGTTCTCGGCAGAGATGAGGGTCACCTGGTCGGCCAGATGGCGCTCGGCTAACCGCTGGCCCTCGTAGATGAGGATGGTTTTCGGGTCGTTGAGCCAGAGCTTGATCACCGTCTCGATGGAGTGGTCGCGGCGGCGCAAAAAGTCGTCCACCTGCTCCTGAGGCAGTGGCGCCTTGCCTTTGTAGGTGACCTCAGTGCCCGTGCGCCCGATGTAAAACTGGACTACGTCGCGGTGCTTGGTGAATTCGATGCGGTCGTGGTCGGGCCAGGTGTGATACTCCCAATACTCGGTGGTGATACCCGAGGGCTTGCCGTGAAAGAAAGCGGCGACACGTCCCTCTCGTACCTGGTTTTTCATGTTGAGCCAGGCTTGACCACCGAGCGCCTGTACCATGGCGTCCAGAGCCGCGCGCGCTTGCTTCGCATTCTTGGCGCCAGCGTCCTCGGTGGTTTGCGTCCGCGTGGTCAGCGGCACAGCAAGCAGTAACATGGCTAGCGCCACCGGCAAGACTTTCCGCATTGTTCTTCTCTCCTCTTACCCGGCCAGTACCGCGCCGCCGTTGACGTTGAGCACTTCGCCGGAGATGAAGCCGGCCAGCGGTGTACACAAAAAGAGTACCGGTCCGGCGATCTCTCGCGCACTCGCTGCCCGGCCCACCGGAATCCCTGCGACAATCTTCGCACCCTGCTCGGGATGGCTCAGCGCAGCAGCCGACATATCCGTAGCCACCCAGCCCGGCGCCACACAGTTCACGCGAATCCCCTTCGGCGCAAGCTCGCTCGACAGACTCTTGGTAAGACTGATGAGCGCGCCTTTGGTCACGGCGTAGTCGGCATGGTTTGCTTCGCCGCGCTGCCCGGCGGTGGAGCTGATAAGTACGATGTGGCCAGTGGTCTCGCCGGCTGGCAGCGGCGGCCGATTCTGGAGGTCCATCTGGGTAACTGCCGCCTGCACCAGCCCGAACACCGAATCCAGATTGACGGCCAAGGTGCGCCGCCATTGGCTCTCGACCATCTGGGCGATGGGCGCATCCTCGACCGGCCAGATACCGTGATTGGCCACCAGAATGTCCAGCCGGCCAAAGGCGGCAACGGCCGCTGCTACCAGCGCCCGGCCATCGCCAGGCGTGCTCAGCTCCTGCTCGATAGCGATGCACCGTTCCGCGCCGCCGCACTCGTTCACCAGGGCCTCGGCCTGCCGCCGCGCTTGTCGATAGCTGAAGGCCACCCGCGCGCCTGCTGCGGTAAACAACCGTACCATTTCCGCGCCAATCCCGCGCGAGCCGCCACTGATAAGCGCGACCCTTCCGTCCAAAACCAGAGAAACATCTGCCATAGCGCTCACGCTAACGCATCTCCGGCCAGGATGTCGAGACCAACCTGTCAAGACCAACTTTTCGAGACTAGGACGAAGAGAAACGACCGCCTATTTTTCTCACTGGACAGGAAAGTGCGCAGCGCGGCGGTAGATCAGCGCGATGAAGAAGACGCCAAGGTTCAGATCGTCCGCATCAGCCGCACAGGCAGAAAGAGAATAGCGCGCACCAGCTCCAACACACCGTCTACTGCAATTCCCACCACCCGAAACGGCAGCAGGAGCAGCCACACCAGCGGGTACAGCAACAACGCCACCAATGCCAGCGGCCAGCACAGCACCAAGAGAATGCACCACAAGAGAAATTTCATCATGGCTTCAACCCTCGCCGCTCCTGCTTCTGTCCCAGGCAGTCCAACTCCTAAGCGGCCCAATTGAAGATACGAAGGCGCAGCCGAAGACGTTCCCGCCCATGGATAAATGCGTTGCGGCAACCCGCAGGGGCGGACCGTCCATACCCACAGCGGCTACTGGCTAAAGGATCGAGCAAAGCTGTCCCAGACATGCCCTACGCGGTCGCATGCAGACGCGACCCGGCTTGTCTTCTTCGCGGCGGCGCAGGAGCAATGGGCCGGAGAAGTGGCAGGAGCAGGTGCCAATGCCGGAGCCGGCGCAGGTGCAGGCGCGCCAGAAGCAGTGGCAATCGGGGGCGCAGTGGCAACAGCAGGGATAGTTGCCAATGCCGGAGCCGGCACAGGTGCAGGAACGCTAGCAGCAGGCGCAACCTCTGGCGTGGTGGCAGTAGCAGGGATAGCCGCCAGTGCAAGAGCCGGCACAGCTTCAGGAAAGCCGAAAACGGTGGCAGGCACAATCGTGGCAGCGTCTGCAAGAGCCGCTGGCATAGCGGAGCGCGTAACCGCAGCGGGAACTGCAGTCGCAATCGTTGGCGTAACGACACGCTCAATCGCAGACTTAATCGAAGTTACAGGAGCAGGTGCAATCGTAGCAGCGGCCGGTGCAATCGTGGGCGTAACGGCAAGCGTTATCGAAGTAGCGACGGCAGGTGCAATCGCAGTGGCAACAGCGAGAGCAACAGGGGCCTTGCCCTTGCCTTTAACGAAGACCGTAAAAACGCCTGGCGCATCCTCGACCGTGATCGTCCCACAGCGATTGGGCGCGCTTAGCCCGTCGCGACGGATGCGCTCCATGCTGAAGCTGGCCTTACGCGGATTGGCCTGGCAGAGCGGCTTTTTGTTGACCCAGACCTGGAGCCAGGGAAGATTTGTCAGTTGGTTCGAGAGCTGCGCCTGACCCTGCGCATTTGTGATCGCCTCCTCGCGGAAGAGTTGATCGCGAAGGCCACTTTGGTCATAGCCGGCTATCAGGACAAGATGAAGATGGGCGAGCGGCAAGCCGTTCTTACCGCCAAGAACGCGGATGCTGATGGGTTCGTTGTGAACTACCGGAAAGACTTCATCCGCGCGGCAAATCGTGGTGGTGAGCAGCGCCATTCCTGTGACGAGACAGAGTGCGAGAGATCGGATCATACGTTGCGCCCTAGAGAACTTATCGGCGCAGCGGAATCTTCCTAGAGGTCTCTGGTTGTCTTTGCCTTGCCGGTGTGCCGCAGTTGGCCAACGCCTCGATCTTAAGACTTGCAAATCTTCCCCTCATATCCCTTTTGCGCGGGCTGCCAGCAGCTTTTTACGCTCACGGATGAGTTTGGCTCGCTCCTTTTCCGGCAGGGCAAGGGTCGCTTTGGTGCGCTTGGGAAGTTTTTCGTGGATGAGCGCATGGGCACGCGCGAGTTCGTCCTCGATCTCGCGCGGTTTGAGCGCACTCCACCGTTCCAGGGCTACCCAAAAGGCCCGAGCCAAATGGGGCGCGGGTAAGATCCCCTCGTTTTCCAGCAGCTCGTGAAAGCGCTCAGCACCGCAGTGGAACCAAAGAACGCCCGTTCCGGTGCCGTCCAGATCGGTCATGGCAAACATTTTACCGCCGATCTCGCGGTCGCCCACCCAGTAGACCAGATGATGGCCCCAGTTCAGCGTCTCCGACACATGCGGCAGAGCGAAGCAGATTTCGCGGATGCGCTCGTTGTCCATGGAGTGAGTTTATGACGTAAGCTCTGCCCTGCGGAAGGTCGAATCGCCGGACGATTGCTCCACTCCAAGGAATAGTGGCGCACCGCTGGAACCACATCTGGCTACAATCAAGGTAACGATGATCCAGTACCTCTATCTCGGGCAAGTGGGCTACGACGAGGGGCTCAGCTTGCAGGCGGAGATTTCCGGACTGCTCGCCCAGGGCCGCGTCAAGAACGTCCTATTGCTGCTGGAGCATCCGCCGGTGCTCACGCTGGGGCGCAACGCTCAACGCTCCAATATTCTTGCCTCGGACGAGTTGCTGGCCCGCCGTGGCATCACCGTCCACGAGATCAACCGCGGGGGCGACGTGACCTATCACGGACCGGGGCAGTTGGTCGGCTACCCGATCTTCGATCTGCGTAACCTTGGCGGCGGCCGCATGGGACCGGTGGATTTTGTGCGCGGAATGGAAGAGGCGCTGATTCGTCTCTGTGGCTGCTTTGGCGTGCGTGCGGGACGGATTACCGGCCTCACGGGTGTTTGGTGCGGCGGCCCTGACGAGGGTAACGAGGGCAGCGGAAAAGGCGCGCTGTCTGCGGGGCAAGGACGCAAGATCGGCGCCATCGGCATTCACGTTTCGCGCGGCATCACCTCGCACGGCTTTGCCTTCAATGTCACCACTGACCTGCGCGATTTTGAGCTCATCGTTCCTTGCGGTATCGCCGATCACCCGGTCACCAGCCTTGAGAAAGAGATCCAAGACCCACACGAGATCCCTCCGCTGGAAACCGTTGCCCACCGAGCGGCGCGGCAGTTTGGGCAGGTATTCGGCAAGCAAGTGCTGGCGGTCGAAAGCTTGGCAGCATTGCGCACCCAAGCCGCATCCGCGCCCGCGATGACGTCTCAACCCTCGATGCAGTTTCCCGCACAGGACACGCCGCTGCGGATTCCGGCTGAGGTCGAGCGACTGCGTAGCGGCAAGGAGCGACCAATTCGCGCCTGACGCCTTACGCTTGTTGCGATCTGAACGGCGGACCCCGGCGGCAAGCATTGAGTTGGCTGCCACGCCGTTCCCCTTGCCGCCAGCGCCGCGATTTATAATCGGCCAGAATCGGGCGCATTTTGTAGCGTCTCGGATCGCGGAGAGTTATCCATGCCAACCGACGTCATCATGCCCCAGATGGGCGAGTCGATCTTTGAGGGCACCATTACCAAGTGGCTCAAGAAGGCCGGCAACCCTGTCGAAAAGGACGAGCCTCTCTTTGAGATTTCTACCGACAAGGTGGATGCGGAGATTCCCTCGCCGGTGGCCGGCGTGCTCACTGAGATCAAGGTTCCCGCGGGCGCAACCGTCGAGGTTAATACGGTGGTGGCAGTGATTGACGGCGGCTCAGGTTCGAGTGCTTCCGTTCCGGCCGCTGTCGAAGCTTCCAAGGCGCAGGCGGCTCCATCCCAGGCGACGCCGCAGATGCAGGCAGCCACATCGCAGGCGCAGCGCTCCTCGCCGCTGGTGCGGCGAATCGCCAAGGACAACAACGTCGACCTCGGCCAGATCACCGGCACAGGCTCGGATGGCCGCATCACCAAGGAAGATGTGCTGCGCCATCTGAGCGAGCATGGTCCGGGCAGCGCCGCAGACGAGCAGCAGTTAGCCGCACCGAAGTCACAGTTGGCTCCAACGGAGTTGGTGCCGCTCACGAAGATGCGCGCCATCATCGCCCATCGCATGGTCGAGAGCGTGAAGATCAGCCCTCACGTCCATAGCGTTTACAAGGTGGACATGAACCGCATCGCGCGCCTGCGCGAACGCGAAAAGACCCGCTTCGAGCAGCAGCATGGCGTCAAGCTCACCTACATGCCGTTCATCGCCGCCGCAGCCATCCAGGCGCTGACCAAGTTCCCCATCGTCAATGCTTCGCTCGAAGGCGGCTTGATCCGTTACCACGCCAATATCAATCTCGGCATCGCCGTATCGCTTGAATGGGGCTTGATTGTGCCGGTGGTCAAGCGGGCCGAGGAGCGCAGTTTTCTGGGCCTGGCGCGCTCCATCGCCGATCTCGCTGCGCGCGCACGCTCAAAGAAACTGCTGCCCGACGAGGTTCAGGGTGGCACTTTTACGCTTACTAACTCCGGAATCTTGGGCGAGGAGTTTGGAACGCCGATCATCAACCAGCCTGAGTCGGCGATTTTGGCCATCGGCAGCTTGCGCAAGGAACCCGTTGTCCTGACCGACGAAGAGGGCAACGACTCGATTGCCATTCGTTCGGTGCAGTACTTCTGCTTGGGCTTCGACCATCGCACCATCGACGGCGCAGACGCTGGCAAGTTCATGAGCGAGTTCAAGCGCGCGCTGGAAGGCTGGGACAAAGAGATCGGCTGACCAGCAGGAAGCGATCGGCGGCTTTGCTCAGAATGACTTAGCGCGCAGTTTCACAGAGAGACGCCGATTTGGATGGTTACTTGGCCTTTACGGTGTGCTTTTGCGGCCGAAAATTCCTTTGCGGAAGTCGATGATTCCGGGATAGTTATGGGTTAATTCGGATTTTAGTGGTGTTGACTAGAAAATTATATGCAGGTTTTTGAAAATAAATATAGGGGGGAGGGGGGTGCCCCGGAGGGGGTTAGGGATCAGGGGGTAGGGGTTAGTAAAACCCGCGGCTCTGGTCGTTGTTCCATGCTTTGATTGTGCGCCGGTGGAGGGTATTGTTACGCAACCATCTGCCACCTGCGATGGGGCTGGCGGCGCTTTCTCGCCATGAAGTTTGTGGTCTCCGACCCTTGAATCAAAGGCGATTCAAGGGTCGGGCACCCGGCCGCGCGCCACAACGCCTTACATCGATAGAATACTCTTCAGAGGGTTCCAAGGATGAGCGAAGAGCCGGGTGCCTTTCCGAAACCACGCCTGCTTAGTATCAGGAAGCATCTCGAAGCGAAGGGGGACAATGAACCGTTCACTAACCTCACACAGTTCCTCTCACACATCCATCAATCCTCCTCACAATGGCAGAAGGATGATTGGAAACGTAGAGAAAACGATGAGGGTGACGTTCTTAACCCCGTCCGGATCGTCGGGCGGGTGTGGTTCCGTGGTCAGAGAAATCCGCAGCATGGTCTCCAGCCTAGTCTCTACCGGGAGGATACATGGAAGCATCTGAAGAAGGACGAAAAAAGCCCTCGCCCTGACGACGACTCTGACGGCAAATTGTTTTCGGAATTGTTCAACTTGGAGCATGAGCTAAGGATTGATTTCACCAGCTTCGGCCACCTTCTGAATGAAGCCAACCATGCAAAGACGCCTATTGATTGGTACTTCCTGATGCAGCATCACAGTCTACCGACGCGCTTGCTTGATTGGACAACGAATGCACTCGCCGCCCTTTTTTTTGCGCTGGAAGACTATCGTAATGAGGTCGAGAGCACCACGGTGGGCGGAGAGCAGCCTTCGGTTGTGATCTCAGTGTGGATGATGGACGCCTATTGGCTCGCCGACAGGTTGAGTAGCGATTGGAGAGCCCCAATCCTTGCATGGTCTGAGGACGCCGCACGATACGTTCCTCCTCTGGAGACGCTGGTTGACAAGATGGACGATTCGCAGGCACTCGTTCCCAGCCACGCGATGCCCATCGAGCCACCAGCCATGCACCCGCGAGTCGCATCTCAGGAAGGGCGGTTTGTGATATTCGGAAGGGAGCGAGACCTCCTTGACGAGAAGATTCGCCTAGAGCCGCTTGACGATTGCGAGAGGATTGAAGAATTACGGCTGGAGCAAATCAAAATGCAGGTCAACGACGTTGACGATCTCATGCAAGACCTCGCGCAGCTCGGCGTATCAAGGCGCACGCTCTTCCCAGACCTCGCGGGGTTGGCAGATTTCATCCAATGGAAGCATTTCCATAAGGTACGTGGATACAAATTGTAGCCCGGAACTGTCATGGGAGAGTTCCTCGGGTGGGTGGTCCAGGTCTGATGAATCAAAAGGATGGAGCACCTGCACCGGATGTCCGATCTTCGGCCGGCGACCAAAGGGGAAGTTCGATGCAAAGTGGGCCTGACGTGTCGGTGTAGTTCGCCGGGCGAGTTACGCGACTACAGCATTTTCGATTCTGCTCTTTACAGAATCCATATTGTCGAGTGGCTTTTTCCTTTCCGGGGTCCCCGGCGACAGGCCTTCGTCGCTGGGGTGGAAGCAAAAGCCACATTCTATGCTCTCCCGATGTCGAGATGTGAATCGAAAATGCTCTACGCAGGAACGTACGTCAACCTAATCACGTCCTCGGTAATTCGATCGCTGGAAAGAAGGCGGAGCGGCGGCCGGGGGCCGGTGAAGAATGGCTTGCCGCGACCAAGCACGACGGGATGGAGGTAAAGTCGATACTCATCAATAAGACCAAGGTTGGTCAGGCTTCCTGCCAAGTCTGGTCCGGCCACATCAATCTCCCCAACTTGCTCTGCCTTCAGCCCGCGTATCGCTACCTCGATATCATCCTCGATAAGTGTGGCGTTGGGTCCGACCGACTTCAACGTGCGCGACACGACCCACTTCGGTTTGCTCCGCCACGCCGCCGCGAAGTCGTGTTCCTGCGCGTGCCAGTCCGCAAGGTCTTCGTCCCAATAACTCATTATCTCGTAAGTGCGGCGACCGTACACCATGCCCGTCAGGCCGCGCACATGCTCTATGAAGTGACGAAAGAGCTCCAGGCTTGGCCTGAATTTCTGATGGTCGACGTAGCCATCCAACGACTGGTTCAATCCATAAACGAGCTTTGCCATGTTACAAAATCTCCGCTCCGATCATCATAAGGTAAGAGATTGAATTACTGGCAGCTGTGAAGTCGCAACCGGGTTAAATTTCCGGTTTCCGGATGGAGCACCAGCCACCTGCGGTGAGGCAGACTGCACTTGCGCGCCATGGGGTTCGTGGTCTCCCACCCATGAATCAAAAGACGATTCATGGATGGGACACCCGGCTACAACTCTTGTTTGAGCTTGAATGCAGCCAATCCCAGAAGAACCCTGCAATGAAAGCTGGCAGCATCAGCCACATCGCGGTAAATATTAAGCCCCCGTGTACAGTTCCTATTCCAGGATGTGGTGGAACCCAGATGAAATGGAGATACAGTTGAAGGGCGACGAAGAATGAGATCGCGAGGCACGAGGCGAGACCGACACCAAAGATGACGCTGTGTAGTAATCGAAGGAGCATATTCTCTTGGCCTCCGCTCCAATCTTCAGTGCGCGAACAGGTTGGCAAGCAGGTCTTCTATGGCATGGTTCAGCGCCCGCTCGCCATGGTCGCGCACGTAGTTCGTCGCGGCGACTTCGACGGGATTCTGATCCCTTGTCCTGCTCGTCAAGGTCACGTAGGAACGTTCTGTTCCCGGCTCAGGCGGCTTGGATGGGTTCTTGATCTCGTCTGAAATCCGTTCGCCCTTCCGAACCATCTCGCGCGCTCCAGTCAGCGCCTCCGGCTGGTTGCCGAGGGTCCAGAGGATGTCGAGCGTTTCGAGTGCGCGGCAGCCGTCGGCGACCCTTCCATCCGGGCCCGCTGCCCAGATGTTGGGAACGGTCCAGATGTTCTGATTACCGCGCGCCCAGAAAAATTGCGAGGTCACATATTGGCTGTCGCGCAGCGAGTAAATCTCGGCCGCGGTAACGAATGATTCCGGCGGTGCGCCAATTTTCACAAGGAAATCGTTCCATACATCGACCACATGCTGTTCGGGAATCAACGTACCCGGATCGGCCGCCGCTTCATACTCGGCGCGCGCGATTCGATTGCGGATTCCACGGGTCGCCCAGCGCGGCGGAAGTTCTTTCGCGAATTCGCCGGCAACAAGGTTCACCAGCTTGTGCGCATCGTCGAGCGATTGGATCTGGCCGGCAAGCTCGTTGATCGCAATGGCGTGCTGTCGCCCCAACTGATAAGGCGATAAAACCCGCGTGTTTTGGGCAGAGAGAAACGATAAAGGCAGGAAGGCAGCCGCGAAGAGCGCGAGTCTGCGGTGGTTGGCCACGTTTTCTCCTTCGAGACAGAAATCACGAGTGCCCTGAAAACATCCTCATAGTAATTCGGCACAGCTAAAAGTGAAAGCGCTTTGTGAGGATTACGGGCGAATCACCGACTACCCGCGGTGGGGCGGAAGGTGCTTGTGTGCCATGGGTTCGCGGTTTCCGAGTCTTGGATCAAAAGCGATTCAAGGATGGGGCACGCTAATTGAGTGCCCCCTCAGAGAACCCAACCGCACCACCTTACTCCGTCGCGCCTCCTGCAACCTGCGTGCAGTCCATCCGTAGCGCCCCATTATCGTTGAAGATCACGCCCGTAAACCGCAACACGCTTCCCGCCGCCGAAGAGCCCGCATTCACCATCTGCGTGTTCTGATCCGCATACACAACCACCTGCAGCGGATTCGTGAGCAGCGTCGTCTGCCCGCCCTGCACCGCAAATTGCGGAAACATGTCGTACGACTGCAACTCCACTGTGTACGTCGTAAACGTGCCTGCAGTCCCCACAGCCTGCACGGTTCCGTTGATTGTCTGCGGCATCAGAGTCATCACGGTCGCCGGCACGTACGTTGGATACTCCTCCACCTCAGTCACGTGCGACGTAATTGCCACCAACTGCCCCGGAACCATGTTGGCCGCATCGAAGCTTGCGGTAAACGGCAGGCTCGCCACGTTGAGTAATCCGCCCCAAATTGCGAAGGTCGCATTGCTGAAGCTGAACGCCGGCCAACCTTCAATGTACTGTTGCGACCCCTCCGACCCCTGATTCACTTGGTTAAGAAGCGGCACCGAAGCCGTCACCTGCATCAGCGGCCCGCTGTTGACCACCAGGTTCGTCGTGTCCGAATCCGGCACTGCTACCCGCGTCGCCAGCACTGAGCCATCCGCCTGCAGCATTCCATCGAGATCCACCGCCATCCCCGCCGTCAGCCCGCCGGCATTGCCAATTCCCTGATACGCCGTGCTGCTATTGGTGCTTACTTGCCACGTGGTGCTCGTGGTGGTTCCAATCGGAGATCCATCCGCCGCCGCCACTGTAAAGCTGCCCGGCTCGGCAACCGCGTTTATCACCAGACCTTCCAGCGCGGTAAACTTCCCGTTCGTCGGATTGGTCGGCTGCGCGGGTATAGTCATCGCCGCCAGATTAAACGTCGGCGTAATCGAATACGGCGCGATTCCGTTGCTGCTGTAACACGTTGAAGGGAACGTCGCCGACTGTGACACCAACAGTTCCAGCGACACAGCCATCGTGTCACCGTCCACCGTCAGCGGCGCCGGCAGCTGCACCATCACCTGGCTGTTGGGCACGGTGCCATAGGCATACTCTGAAGTCCAGTCGCTATTGGTGGACACATCCTGCGCAGCACACGTGAACAAAGCCCCGCCAACTATCGCCGTCGCCGACGTGTAGACATCTTGCGGCACACTTACCGTCAGCAGCGGTTCCGCACTACCATTCAGGTGCATAAACTCCACCTGCTGCGGCGTCGACATAACCGGCACGCTCTTACCTGCTTTGTTTGTCAGCGACAGACTGTTCAGAGTCATTCCGAAGTGCACCAACTGGTCGTTGGCAGCACTGGAGGCGACGACCGTCATTTGCGTATTCTCTCCGGGCACAGGACCGCCGTTCGAGCCCGGCGTTGAACCGCCGCATCCCGCTGCCATACTTCCCACCAGCACAGCGGAGCATAGCGCCACCCAATGGAAAACTCCTCTTGAGAACTGTTTCGAATCATCAAGCTTCGCACCCAAAGCAGAAAGGTGATCAGGACCCGCACACATCATGACTTCCTCCTTCAAATACAGTTTTGTTTGACACTCGACAGAGACGGACTACTCCGCCGGAAGGTTTCGTGAAATCAGGAGCGCTTTGGGCGCGGTGTCAGAGTCCAAACGCGACCGATGCAACTATAAACCCAAATTTGCCCAAATCGACTCTAAAGAAATGTCAATTTTAGAGGCTGCCTAGGTAATATCCCCTGATCGGACCTCACTCGCGGCTGGGAATATATTCAGTTGTAGATATTGGATTGCTAGCGGGAAGTTCTCCTGACTGCGCTCAGCTATTTCTTAGCTCTCGTCGTATCACTGGCTGACCTGAAGTTAATATTTAGTTATCTTTTTGACGCGCGCGGCGCCTGCGCCATGGGGTTCGTGGTGCCCTATTCTTGAATCGAAAGCGATTCATGGATGGTGCGTGCCAAGCCGTGGAATCTGGCGGGTCATTCCTCATTTCCCCCGCCAAACATCCAGACGACGCGAAGGACAATGTTGTGTTGACTGGGATTGGCGAAGGCCCAATAGTCGCGCACCTCGACCTGGATGTACCTGCGCTCTCCGATCCGCCCGATCGGCTGTAAGTATGACAGACCGTAGTCGAGAGCGTGACCAGTTTCAAACATGCGGGTGTAGCCTCCTACGGCGACCGGCGAGCCATGCGTGCTACTGGGGCGCAAAGGAAGCCAGAGGTTAGTGCTCAGATATCCGGAGACATCGCTGCGGTTGGCTTGCGCACCCATGACACCGACTTCTATCTCGAAGGGGTCGAGTCCAACGAGCACACCGCACTGCGAGGTGGTTTTGGTTGCGAGGGATGAAGTGGAGGCTCCTCCGCCACACACTAATCCACCACGAAGGGCCAAGTCGTCGTAGACGGTTGGGGCAGACGGAGTTCCCGGCTTGGCGACCACTATTTGCTGTACGGGCTCTGTCGGTATTGTGAGCGTAGGTGGCTGGGCAGGCGCCGTGGGTTGGTCTTGAGCGTGAGCGGGGGAAGTAATCTGAATTGCGAGGAGAATGGGCAAGACCCAGGTTGTTGACCGCCTGAGCCATTTGACGATTGCGATTGAGCGGACAGGCACTGTGAGCCGCCGTTTAAAGGGCGTTAGGACTGGCGTTCCGCTAAAATGCGTGTCTACTCCGCACTCGAAACGCTTGATCATGTGAATAAACCTACAACGTAGTCGTTTAGGGGCGAGGAGTGATTGTGACACTTTCGCCACTGTCACAATGGTGCAAATGAGCGATAAACGGGCAAGCCTGAGGTTGGGAAGGGCGCGATGAAGTCGACGAGAAAAGCCCTACTCCGGATACCTCGCCGATTTGTGAAACCGAGATCAGTTCGTGAAAAAATTGCCAATAGACTCGTCGACCCGCGATGATCCAATTCGGGGTTTCGGTCGAGTCACCGGCCAACCGTAAGTTACTATTTGGTTCTCTTTTCGAGGCCGGCGATGTCAGTAGGGCTTTGAAAAACGGAACAAGTTTCGTATAAAAACTCGGGTGGGTCTGCGACTTTCTAAGCAGGAATCGGATTTTTTAGGCGAGATGAAGTTCGGCTTCGCCGTTTTTTAGGCAAAACCACCTCAGGGGCTAAAGCCCCTGTTTTTTGCAACTCAGAATGTCAGGGCTGAAGCCCTGACCTACCAAATTGCCCGCGACTGGAATTCGTCAAACATTGCCTAAAGCCAACATTTATTCTTTCGCCTCTCATGTCGGGGTTGAAACCACGATCTACCAGTTCCGGATGGCCAATCCTAATAACCATCCTTCGCCGGGTGCGGGAACGCTACTCGTGCTTGGCCCAGGGGGCATAGGTGCCTGCGTTCCATGTATGGCCTTCGGGATCTTTTACGCCGAACTCGCGGCTGCCGTAGTCGGTGTTCTGGAGCGGGCGGATGACCTCGGCTCCGGCAGCGACGGCGCGGACAAATGCCGCATCGGCGTCGGAGACCACGATATAGCAACTGCGCGTTTCGATGCCGCCCAACTCCTGGGGTGATTTAAAGCCGCGGCCGACTTCGTCGTCCTTGCCCGATCCGAGCATGATCATGCCGCCACCCAGAGTTAGTTCAGCATGGTCGATGGTTCCATTTTGGCCTTCATAGACGGCATGGCGCTCGAATCCAAAGACTTTAGAGAGCCATTCGATGGCGGCGGGAGCGTTGCGGTAGCGATGGCCGGGAATGACGATGCTGCGGGATTCAGACACAGGAAAACCTCCGCGGCCAGATTAACGCAAGGACATAAGCCCTTCAAGGGAAACGCCTGCCAATAAACAATTAATTGTTTGCGACTGGCCGTCGCGCAGGCAGGATTGGAAGTGCGTGACCGTTTCTCACGTTGGCTAAGTACGGCGGTGTGGGTTGTATGTGACTGAAGGTATACGCACCCAGATTTTGAAGGCGACTAATACTAGGAATTCCGGTATTCTAGCCGATATGCGCTTGCCTACAGGCGATTCTTTATTGGTTCAAATTATGGACTCGGCGCTTGCCGATGCCACTCAGCGCGCGGGGAAGCTGCTAGCATGCAAGCCCGGCTGCGCACAATGTTGCCATGGTGCCTTCGTTCTCAATCCTCTCGATGCCTTGCGAATGCGAGCGGGCATGGATACGCTGCGAGCCTTGGAACCGGCTCTTGCGGTCCAGCTCGAACAGCGTGCGCAAGCGTGGATTAGCGAGTATGGGGAAAGCTTTCCGGGTGATCCTGAGACGGGCTTACTGGGCGATTCCAAGGTGGACAAGGAGCGTTTTGAGGGGTTCGCCAACGAGGCGGCCTGTCCTGCGCTCGACCCCACCTCTAACCGCTGCGACATTTACGCGTGGCGACCGATGGCGTGCCGAATCTTCGGTCCGCCGGTGCGTATGGGAGACGGCCAGGAGATTGGCCACTGCGAGCTGTGCTTCAAAGGCGCCAGCGCGGAGAAGGTGGCAGATTGCGAAATGACGGTGCCATTCGATCTCGAGGCTGAACTGCTGGGCGAGATCCCGGTGACGGAAGAGACCGTGGTGGCGTTTGCACTTCTCGGGTGAGGGCGGCATCTCGCCGCGCTAAACTGTTGATTGGACACCCCTGATGCAGACGCGCCCTTGCTGGGTCGAGATTCATACTCGCGCCCTTGAAGACAACTACCGGTTTCTGTCGAGGCTGGCAGCTCCCCATGCGGAGCTGCTGGCGATTGTGAAGGCCGACGCTTACGGCCACTCGCTGGAGCTGTGCGCTCCGGCCGTGGTGCGTGCGGGAGCCAGGTGGCTGGGCGTCACGAGCGTCGAGGAGGGCGCGGCCGCGCGCGCGCTGTGCCCCGGAGTCACAGTGCTAGTGATTTGCGGCCCGTTTCCCGGCGAAGGTGCGGCCGTGGTGCGACACGGCCTGACTGCGGTGGCCTGGGAGCCATGGCAGTTGGACGAGCTGGAGACGGCTGCGCGTTCGGCGGGCGCGGCGGCTGGTTCTGTTCCGGTGCACCTCGAAATTGACACCGGAATGAGCCGTCAAGGGGTTGCTCCCGAAAATCTCAGTCCAAAGGGGTGGGGCGTGGAAGCGCTTTTGGCGCGGTTCGCTCCGGGATCGCCGCTTCGGCTTGAAGGCGTGATGACCCATCTGTTTGCCGCAGATGAGGCGGATGGTACGGTCACCGAGGCGCAACTGGGCCTTTTGGATGAGGCGCTTAGGCGGGTCGAGGCTGCGGGGCTTTATGCGGAGTGGCTCAACGTGGGCAACTCCGCCGCTCTTTTGGCTGGACAGGCAGGCAGGATTGCCGCGCTCGCAGCTCGCCATGGAATGAAGGCGCTGCTGCGGCCGGGGCTGGCGCTCTATGGCTTGATTCCGCGGTTCGACCCGGAGTTCGAGCTTGATGAACCTGTGTCTATGGCCGCGGCGCGTGCTCAATTGCAGCCGGTGCTGGCATGGAAGACTCGCGTGGTGGGCGTGCGCTCGGTTCCTGCAGGCGCGGTGGTGGGCTACAACGGAACCTTTGTCGCCACCGAACCGATGCGGCTGGCTCTTCTGGCTGTGGGCTATGCGGATGGTCTCGACCGGCGGCTCGGCAACCGCTTCAGCGTGCTGGTTCGGGGGGCGCGCGCACCTCTTGTGGGCCGCATCAGCATGGATCAGGCTGTGGTGGACGTGACTGAGATTCCGGGAGTCGAGGCGGGCGATGAGGTGGTGATTCTGGGCGCGCAGGGCGGCGAAACCATCACTGCCTTCGATCACGCTCAGGTCGAGGGGACGATTCCCTGGGAGGTTTTCACGCGCATCGGTGCGCGCGTCCAGCGAGTTGGAGTCTGACATTGACTCGTGAAAGGAGACGCGGAGGATGGCGTCGCCACCGCAATTCGATGCTCCCGTCAGCCGCTCCAAGATGAGTCTCGGAATCAGACTTGTGATCAGCTTCTCGATGGGACTGATCGGGGCCAGCGCGATTCTCTTTGTTCCCGCCGGAACCGTACATTTCTGGGCTGGCTGGGTCTATCTGACGGTTCTCTTCGTGCCTACTTTTGTGGGCTATCTATATTTTTTCAAGCACGATCCGCAACTACTGGAGCGGCGGCTCCAGAACAAGGAAGAGATCCGCGAGCAGAAGAGGCTGATTCAGTTGAGCACGCCGCTCTTCTTCGCGGCGTTCCTGCTTCCTAATTTCGACTATCGCTGGGGATGGTCGCGTGGCTGGCTAGGTGCGGAGCCGTTGTGGCTCATGCTGCTTTCGCAGGCCATGGTCCTTGGGGGAATCCTTGTCGCGGTCTGGGTCATGAGCGAAAACCGCTTTGCCGCACGCACGATTCAAGTGGAGGCCGGCCAGATGGTTATCTCCACGGGGCCATACCGTTTTGTTCGTCATCCCCTGTACTCGGGCAGCGTGGTGCTTTGGATTTTCACGCCGCTGGCGCTTGGTTCTTACATCACCTTGCCAGCGTTTCTGCTGCTCGTTCCTTTTTATGTCTTCCGCCTGCTTGGCGAGGAAAAGGTTCTGCGCGCAGAGCTGGCTGGGTACTCTGAATACTGCCTTCGCACACGTTTCCGGCTGATTCCGTCGGTTTGGTGAAACTGAGGGGCTTTGGCTGGAAAGTACCCTTTTAGATCTCGTTTTTGGGCGGGCGGTAGAGTTTTTAGGCAAAACCCTGCTTTTTTGGCAGGAGCCGGGTTCTGGTCGAGTTGCTGGAACTTTATCGGCCTTACTAGCTAGGATGACGACGTGATAACTTCCGGCTATTTGGGACTGAGAGCTTTTTGGGGCGGCAGACCGCATAGAATCGTCTCAAGCAATCCAGGAATGGCTGTCCGGCGGTGGGATCTTCGAGCGAAAGGCATTTTCGATTCGTCTCGTCCATGAATCAACTGCTGATCAGGGAAGCAGCTCCGCGAATGACGAAACCTATACACTCGGATCACTGTTCCAGGCCGGTATGGCAATTCATCGGTCTGGGCCTTTCCATGGCCGTTATGTATGGGTTTACGTTCCTCCTGCGCTTCTCGAACGATGGGTTCAACATCGCCTACTGTTGTCTTTTCTTTCTGCTTCCGTTCCTAGCGTTCGGGGTTGCGCTGCGCCTGCGTCCCAGAGCTAAGTTGGTGGCGGCAGTTTTGCTTGTACCGGTATTGGGAATCTCATTGCTGGCCCTGTCAGCGATCGCAATTTTCGATATTCCGGCGGCAGTTGGACATCGCCAATTGAGCCGGGAGTTGGGCATAATCAGTCAGGGACGCTATTCAGTCCACTTGGCATGGGAAGAGACCGCAGGCGGCGCGTTGGGTCCGCACGGTGTGAGGTTGGAGCAACGCAAGACTATTCTTCCCGGTCTCTACGCTTTCAGGACTCTGGACTACTTTGAAAAGTCGAGTGAGGGCAGTCTCTCGGCAGCAGGCCTTGACGGGGTTGAGCTGCATATTCCCCACTCGAGCGGCCAATCGGAAATCGATCGCATTTATTCGTTGAAACCCTGGCTTTACTTCTAGTTAGCTTTGGGCCGTCGCTACAGTGTCCGCCTAGCCGGTAGTTACCACGTCAGCTCTGCGAACCTGGATGCGCGCGGTCTTTGAAGCGATTGTTGTCCTTATTGCGTAACGGGTTGTGGCGGCAGAGACTTCGACGGCTTCAGTTTGGTCACGTTCGGGGCCGCTGGAGATTTGGATGAGACGGTTGGCGGCGGCTCGGACGGGAAGCCCGGGCCTTTCTTGATGCGCACGTCGCCGTTGTCAGCACTGAGCACGATCCGCGACCCGCCGGAGCCGATGGTGAATGTGGTCATCTTGTTCTCGCCTTCGGCTGAGGGAGCGGGATAATCCGAAACGATGTCGCCGTTGTGCGTGCGCGCGTTCACAGTGGCCGAGGCGTTGGGCGGCAGTGTCACCTCGACGTTGCCCTTGCTGTTCTTGGCATCCACTCCGAAGACGCCGGCCGGCTCAACCGAGATTCGGCCGTCGCGGGTTTCGACGTAACTGTCTCCATAGATTTGGCTTAGATCGATGTCTTTGGAGTGCGTTACTACGCGCACCTGTCCCTTGGCTTCGTTGACGCGCAGATCGTCGGAGTTGAGGGTCAGATCGCCGGGCAGCTCGGCCACTTCCAGGTCGGTCATTGAGGTGTGCAGGTGCACCGGCCCATTGATGCTTTCCATGTGCACGTCGCCGAGGATCTCGCCGTTCTGCGTGACCTTGCCCTTGATCTCGGAGAAGGTGATGTCGTTCAGGTCGCCGTCGGAAGTCACGTCGCCCTGGACGTCGTGAGCGGAAAAGTCGTGCTTGCCTTTGGAAAAATGCGCCTCGACCGAACCGGCAATCGTGTTGAGATGAACGTCGCCGAGCGCTGTCACGCTGATGCCGGCGCCAAGGCCAGCGGCGGTCACATCACCCTTGCCGGCGTTAATGTTGACCTTGTCGGCCCGGGGAACGGTAATGGTGAGGTTGACCCGCCCGTTCGAGTTGCCGTCTACCTTGATGAACGCCTCGTTCCGATCCGCGCTGAAGTGGACCTTTTCGGCGTCGAAAATCTTCTTGGCGTCCGCATCCGAGCTTGCGTAGGCCACTTCGTGAGCCTGCACTTCGATGGTGGACTCATCGCCCGCTGTGATGCTAACGTCGCCGCGAGGATTGTCAATCTCAATGTTGGCGTTCGTGGGAATCTGCGTCTTTTGCAGCGGCGCATCGAAGTCGTGTTCAGGCAGGCCGAAGGCGTTGAAGAAGTCGTTGTGGTCGCCCCACTCGGTGTGCCACGGTCCACGGTAGTTGTTCCAGCCGCCGGCGCATAAACCCAATAGCGCCAATATGATGATGATGCCGCCAATGCCGCCGTGGCGGCGGACTGGCACATCCCGCCGCAGGTCGAGCGCCCACTCACCAAGCAGGGCCAGGCCCGCGCCGATCAAAAGCAGGGGCCACCAGTGTCCATACCACGACCAGAACTCGCCGGCATTGATATGGCCGGTCATCAGCAGCAGAGCGATCACGCCGACTGCGATCAGAATGATGGGGCCGACGATTGAGGGAACACGAGGCCCGTATGTACCGACATAGCCGGCCTTCCAGGCGTAACGCTGTGCCTTCCAGGCATCGCGTTGCGCTCGCCAGGCGGCTTTTTGTTGCTCGCGGTAGACGCGCCACTGGGTCTTCGAATCGTAGGGCGGAATCGGGCCGCCCGGAGGCGTATTTGGAGGCATATTCGGAGGTGTACTGCTCATAGTTGTCCTCCTTCGGGATTCTTCCCTGAATCCTGTTGATTCTGCAAGGCTTGGGCCGTTGGCTGGCCTAGATAGGCTGGAACAATTGATGTCGCGCTGGGGTCGCCCGTCCCTGGATAGGGTTGGCCCGGATACTGCGCTGCCGGATAGTTCTCCTCGGCAGCCAGAGCCGCGCGCTCGGCCAGCGATAGCACGCCAGCCAAAATAAGATAGAAGGGCCAGCTCTTGCCCCAACCCAGAATGTGGCTCTCGGCCAGCAGAGCATTCACGCCAATCAACAGAAGAAAAGCCGGGCCGCGCAGACGGTGAATCATGATGTAACGGTTCATTTGGGACCTCCTTGCGACTCTCCAAGACGGCGAACGAATAGCCAGCCTCCCAACGCAATCAGCATCAACGGCCAAACGAAGCCCATGAAACGGCCGTGGAAGAGATCCAGTTGGCCGAGAAGAAACAACATCCCCAAGGCAATCAGTACGATGGCGCCAATCGGCTCTCTGCGCCGCCAGGGAATTGGTGGTACCGGCGGCATGAACGGAGGAGGCTGATAAGGGCTCTGGTAGGGCGGCTGGTACTGCGCCGCATATGGAGGCGAATAGCCACCGGCTGCTTGACTGGGTGCCTGACGGGGATCATAGGAACTGGGATTCGCTGGAGCTGGCCCTGTACCGGGTTGGCCCGGATTTCGCGGACGCATACCCAGATTCAGCCAATTGCCCACCTCGTTCAATCCCAGCGGATCGGGCGCAGGCTGGCCTTCGCGCAGCGCCTTGGCAGTGTGGAAAGCTTCGAACGACTGATAGAAGATCCAGGCGGCGATGAACAGGCCGAAGATCGGGTAGTGTTCGGCGATGCTGATGAGCACCGCGAACACGACTACGTGGATAAAACCCTTGAAAAACTGGCCGTTGTACATCGCGCCTACGCCGGGAATCAGCCCCAAAACAGCAGCTGCCGTGGGGTTAGGTCCTTGCGCGAGAGATGGTGCAGCGAAAGGTTGTTGAAAGCCCTGCCATGCTGTCCAGCAAGGCTCGCAGAGGAGCTGCCCTCCTGATGCGGTCCGCTGGCAGGTAGCGCAGAGCGCCTTGCCGCAGTTCTGGCAATAGGCGGTCGCGCTGATGCCACTATGATTTACGCAGTCCATACTGTGCTCCTCTCCCGTATTTCCTTTGCGGAGCCGCCGGAATGCGCGGGCCGGTCCTGAAATCTCAGGGAAGTTTCTAAAAAGTCAGAATTGTTCAGGTTTGGCTCAACGGCCGGCCTAACCGCGGGCCTGAGAGCCGGATTGCTCGACTGCTCGGGAGACTCTACAGGTAAGCCTCCGTCCTTGTGTTCTGGAGTCTGTTTCGACTCGCCGGGGACTGCGTCTTGCGGTTTCTGCGGGCTGGTTAATTCTTCGCCCTGCCCTTCGCCCTGAGTTTCGCGGCGCAGTTCCCGCAGTTCGTAAGCCAGCCGCGAGTGGTCGTAGTAGCGGACGATTGGGGTCGAGGCCATGGTCAGCCGCCGTTCCATGAACGAGCGCGCTACGCTGGGAAAAGAGAGCACCGTGCTGGGTCGCAAATCGCTGAGACGCAAGGCGCTCAGCCGGACGCCCGTCAGGTTCAGGGTCAAAGCTATGGAAAAGAAGGCCATCGCCGCAGTCATCATCAGGTGGGGTTCGGAATAACGCCGGATGTGGCCCACAAAGCCGGGACGCTGCCACGCAGGAATGAGGGGCACAATGTTGCCGCTGGCGGCGACGACACCGTAATCTGCCGCCTGGCCCGGACCCGTTTGCGCCAGAATTCTGTCGAACAGCCCGGATGGCACCTCCGGCTCAGGTGAAAGAAACTCCAGCCACTCGCGGCCCCGGCGCGATGCTTCAAAGAGCGCCGTGCAGGCCGGGCAAACGGCCATGTGGGCAGTGAAGGCTGTTTCGTCCTCGGGCTTAAGCTGCCCGTCCAGCGCGTCCGCTAAAAGTGTCTCCCACTCGCCGCAGGCAGGGGAGTTCGGATTGAATGTGCGCTCTGCCATTACATTACCTCCCTTCTATTACGTTCCAGCAGCCGTGCCAGTTCCGCGCGGCCTCTGCTGATGCGGGACTTGACCGTCCCTTCGGGAATGCCCAACACCTGGGCGATCTCTTTGTAGTCCAGATCTTGCAAGTCTCTAAGAATGACAGCCTCGCGCAGTTCGACGGAGACACGCGCCAAGGCTTCCTGGACCATCTTTGCCAATTCTTTTTTAGCTGCCGACTCGTGCGGCGAGGGTCCGACGGCCGTGAGTCGGGCTATCGGCTGCAACTCCTCAGTGGACTCCCAGCCGTCATCCAAAGAAGAGGTAGCGCGCTGGTTCTTGGTCCGGCGGAAGTTGTCCACCAGCAGGTTGCGGGTCATGGTTGCGATCCACACCTGCAAGCTGCCGCGGCCCATATCGAAGCTAGCCAGGTTGGAGTAGATTTTCAGGAAGACATCCTGGGTGAGATCTTCGGCGTCGGCCGGGTTGCCGGTAAAACGGTAGCAGAGCCCATAGACGCGACGGTGGTGTTCGCGGACCAGTTCGGCCCATGCGCCGGAGTCCCCGTCCATGCAGCGGCGTACAACGTGAGTCCAGTCTTGGGAGCTCGAGATCTCCAACGAACCTGCCTCCCCGCGTGCTGGGCGGGCAATGGGCGCAAAGGTCTTGCCGTCTGGGATTTGGCGTGGCCCTTGAGCGCTGGCCGGCTGTGTCCGGGGTTCCAGGTCGCGCCGCGACGGCGTGCCCGGCAACGCCAACCCCATCCCGCTCCAGCTTAATGTACCCACGCATTGCATATTGCATTAATACGGAGGAATTGTGGGGTTGGTTCCCTGCTGTTGGTCGAGCTGGCAAATAGCCAGCCAGAGCTGTGGCGAAAGCGAGGAAACAAGTTTCGACCGGAACTTTACCAGCTCGAACGCATCTCTCAAGTGCGGGCCTGTGCGGCGTTGGCCTTGGAGGTATAGATGTCCGGTACAGTTGCAGTGCGCAGTGTTCTTGTTTCGCTGGTTTTTGCGTCCGTACTGGTTGCCGGGTGCAGTGCGGCGACGAAGGTTCCCGTTCCTGCTGCTGTCGACGACGCTCCACTCGTGCCGAAGCCGGGAAAGCAGACGGCGGTCTTCGCCGGGGGCTGCTTCTGGGGCACGCAATCCGTTTTTGAACGGGTGAAAGGGGTGGTTGCGACGACAGCCGGTTACGCTGGCGGCTCGGCCGCGACCGCGACCTACGACCAGGTGACCACGGAGACGACGGGACACGCGGAATCGGTTCGGGTGGTCTACGATCCGTCGAAGATCACCTACGGACAACTACTGCGGGTCTTCTTTTCTGTCGCTCACGATCCGACTCAGCTCAACCGGCAAGGGCCGGATGTGGGCACGTCTTATCGCTCGGCCATTTTTTATTCGAATGAGGAGCAGCGGAGGATCAGCCTGGCCTATATTGCGCAACTCGATGCGGTGCACGTGTTTGGGAAGGCGATAGTGACCCAGGTTGTGCCGCTGAAGGGCTTTTACGATGCCGAGTCCTATCATCAGGACTACGCGCTGCATAACCCGGATAATCCGTACATTATGGTGTGCGACCGACCCAAGATCGAGGCGCTCAAAAAGGAGTTTCCGGAACTGTTTCAGGATTACAAGGGCAAGTGACGTCTGCCTGAGTAGGTCAACAGGCCCGAGTGTCTTGAGTCAGAAGTTCGTTGCTGTTGGAGGTTTGGCCTATCGCTCTAATCGCATATCTCGGTCGTGCTATCGTAGCCCAGGACGCGCCAGCACCGTTTCGGTTCTTTTCGATTGTTCATAAGGAAAGTATGCTGTCGGCGCCGGGGAGGCTAAAAGGAAATCGCGGTTAACAATCGCTGGCGCTGGTGTTATACTCCCAGTCACGAGGGCTGGCCATGAGACGGATGATTCTGCTCAGCTTGTTTGCACTCCTCGCGTTGAGTGCGGCGAACGACGCCTGCGCCCAGCGCCGCGGCGGAGGCGGGTCGGGCATTGCCCGGCGTGGCTTTGTACGCAGCCGCGCCCGAGCCGCCTCGCGCCAAGGATTCGGCTACGCATCCCTGCCCTACGACTCCGGCGACCCGTTCGACTACGGCCCCCAGCCAGCTCCTTTCGATCAGCCGTCTCCCATGTTCGTTCAGCCGCCTGCGCCGACCGTCGTCGCGCCGCCGGGGCGTACCGTGATCACAGAATACAAATGGCCTGCCACAGGCGCGGCTTCTTCCGCCTCCGCGCACTCGACAACCTCCGAGCCTGAATCACCGCCTATTGGCATTGTCCTCAAGGACGGTTCAACCGTCTCTGCAGTAGCCGTCTTCGCCTCTGACGACGGCCTGCACTACGTCGATCCCGACGAGAGGCACCTGCGCATTTCCATGAGCGAGGTTGACCGAGCAGCAACCCTCAAGCTGAACCGCGCGAGAAACGTGAACGTTTATCTTCCTTCCGCGCAGTGAGCCACGCCTGCCTGAGTAGTGTCAACAGGCCTCGTTCCGGGTTCGATCACGAGATTAAGGGAACGTCTTTGGAGCATTTTCGCCTCGCGCCTTGGGAAAGAGAAATTCATAGCCTCAAGATTCAGGGCGTGCGATATACTTGTCTTCCATACGATATGCGACGGGCAATTCTTCTCTTAATGCTCGGGATTTTCTGTACATCCCTGTTCAGTTCTGCCATCTCGATCTATGTATTTCACGACGTGGATAACGACAAGATCAGCCACTGGAATGAAGCGTTCGCAGGGTTGTGTTCCGAAAGCGTTTTATTCACTATAGTAGTCGGCGGGGGAGTAGCACTTCTTACTGTGCTGGGGCGGCATCTTTTTCATCTCAAGGGATACTCACCTCGTTCAAAGTTGGTTCTTTTTCTTGGTATAGGCGTTACGGTACTCCAATATCCCTGGGACTTCGTCGGACGGATGGCATTTCCAAAGCTCGTAGATTTCTCTCTTTCTTTATATTTGATCGTTGCAATTGTCCTCTGCTCTATTGTTATTGTCCGCGATAACTTGAAGCAGATGAAACTGTGCCGGGCTTCTACAGCTTAATTCGACGGTTAATAGCTCTCCAAAAGCGACATTTTGGGAGACTTCGAGTCGAAGGTTTCTCCGTGTCACATAGGGTAAGTGACCCCAGCCTGAGTAGTGGCAACAGGCGATAACGTACGGCCCCTGGTTCCGCATTCGATCGAGCCCTATTCAATCTTCTATACGAATGCATTTTCCAAAAATGCCGGTCGCCCCGATCCAACCGTTAATTCCACCGCGATTATTGCCTATCTGGAATCGTTCGCCGTTGATAGCCTTCACGAAGTGAAGATATTCGGTACCCCGCACCTTACAAAGCACAATGTCTCCGACCGAGAGAGTCGAGCAAGCAACCGGCGCGACAGTGCAGAGTTGGCCAGATTCTATGCGGCCCTTCATTGATGCGCCACGAGGTCGAAACGAAACGGTCTCTCCAGTTCGAAGCTTTTCTATGTAGTTGCCCAGCCCAAAACACACCTCCCCCAGCTTGCGCGGAAGCGGTATTAATAACGCAGTTGAAAGTCTGGATCGACGGGGTTCTCGAAGAGCGAGGCGTCGCGGGTGACGATGGTCAGCCCAGAGGGGGTGACGAAGTAGCGGCGTTTGTCCTCGACCGGATCGTAGCCGATGACCGTGCCCTCGGGAATGTGGACATGGCGATCGACGATGGCGCGGCGGATGCGGCAATGGCGGCCGATGTTCACGTGCGAAAAGATGATGCTCGCGTCTACGCTCGAATAGGAGTTGACGCGCACATCCTGCGAGACCACTGAGTTCGACACCGTTGCGCCGGAGATGATGACGCCGGAGGCGATGACCGAGTTGACCGCCATGCCGGAGCGGCCCGGCTCGCCGAAGACGAACTTGGCTGGCGGATACTGGCGCACGCGGGTACGCATCGGCCAGTTCTTGTCGTAGAGATTGAAGACCGGCGAAACCGCGCACAGGTCCATGTTGGCGTCGTAATAAGCGTCGAGCGTGCCCACGTCGCGCCAGTAGAGCGCCTGCTGTTTGTTCTCGTCGACAAAGCTATAGGCCATCATCTTCTTTTTGCCTAGCAGGCCCGGCAGAATGTTGTGGCCAAAGTCGTGCTTTGAGCCGGGGACCTCGGCGTCGGCGATCAGCGCCTTCAGCAGCACCTCGGTGTTGAAGATGTAAATGCCCATTGAAGCATCCACGGCGTTGGGGTTGAAGGGCGACCGGAAGGTGGTCGAGGCCGGCTTCTCCTGAAAGCCCAGCACCTCGCCCGTTGTGCCGACCTCGACCACGCCGAACTGCTTCACGTCGTCAGGAGGAATTGGCAGCGTGGCCAGCGTAACTTCGGCCTTGGTCTCCTTGTGGTACTCGAGCATCCGGCTGTAGTTCATCTTGTAGATGTGATCGCCGGAGAGGATGATCATGTGCTTGGGCTGCTCGCTGCCGATCGAGTAAATGTTCTGGTAGACCGCATCGGCGGTCCCCATATACCAGTTCGAGCCGGTGCGTTGCATAGGCGGCAATAGCTCGAAGAACTCACCCAACTCCTGGGCCACAATGCCCGTCCAGCCTTCGCGGATGTGCCGGTTCAACGAGAGCGCCTTGTACTGGGTGAGAATGAAGACCCTGCGCAGGCCGGAGTTAATGCAGTTGGAAAGGGTGATGTCGATGATGCGATAGTGTCCGCCAAAAGGCACGGCTGGCTTGGCTCGATCCCGTGTGAGGGGGAAGAGCCGCTCCCCGGCTCCGCCCGCAAGCAATACTCCCAGTGTGTCTCTCATAGCCGTTGCACCCAGCCTCCGCACTCATTCCTGCCGGGAGATGTCTCACCGGGCAGGAAATGTTGCTTCCCAATTCAGCATATCTTCTGGCAGCACGTTTTTTTGAGATTTTGCCGAACGGCGGAGAATATCATACAGACCACTGAACTTGGTAGCTCGTCTCACCTTATCGACTATAACTGCTTCAAAGACAAAAGCGGAACCGCTAGAGGCTCCGCTTTTCGAAAGATTGATATTTAGGTGCGGCGGAGGATGAAATCACTCGTACGCCGGCCGGTGCGCAGGTCTTCTACCGCTTCCTCTTGAACTTATACTCGATGCCGACCGAGATGGCAAAGTTGACGTCGTACTGGGAGACCTTTGGCACATCAGCGGTGCTGTAGTGAGTCATCACTGCGTCGGGCGTGATGCGGAATACCCAATGCGCCGAGCGGTTCAGGTCCATGTGGCCGCCGATGATCGCCGCCGGAGCTGTTTGGTTGTAATAGAAATTGGCTTCCTGGGGCGTGTGGCCAGCCCCTAGGTGCGAATCAAAGTTTGCCCCGCCCAGCAGCAGATGGGCAACCAGATCGCCGTGCTTGTTGTGGGGCCCGAGCCATTCAGGCCCGGCGGTGAAGAAAAATTCTCTGACGAACGGTCCATCAATGCTGGAATGATTGGATTGGCCGGCACCGCTGGTTCCCAGATAGGTACGGCCTGAGCCTTCGACGCCCCAGTGCTTGGCGAACCAGTAAGAGGCAGAGAGATCCAGTCCGCCCAGGTTGGCCCCTTGCAGCACATTCGCTCCGGCTTTCATGTGGTCGTAGGCCATGCCCAGCGAAAGATCATAGCGATTGTCGTAGCGCACATTGGCCAGCGGGTCGGCTGCAATGTAAGTGCCGTTGCCGGTGGTAGGAGCGGCGGTGCTTTGCGCCTGCGCGCGGGTTCCGAAACACAAAGCCAGTGCGGCCAGGGCGACAAGAGAGGCGGAGAATCTTACGGAGAGACGCATTATTATCCAGCTTACAGGAGCATACCGGCGCGGGACAACGGAAACGGCCCACTTGTATCTTCTATGGCTCGCAGCGCTCGGTCCAGCGTGCCCAAATCAAGTAGCGCACAGTCTTCAAGACTTCGACGGATGGCGCAACCTCAAGGTAACCCGCAGGATCGGGCTCGAGCGGCGGTGCGGCATGGGTGCGCCACAAAAGCGGCAGGCTGCTGAAGATGAGGCCGGCACGCGGTAGATGATAGGCGTTCGAGACGATCTCGGCTGATCGCCAGCCGTGAGACTTCATAATCCGGGTCGAATAGCAGGCATTCTGCACGGTGTCTTTGGCCAGCGGCTCGATAAAAATGGCAGATGGCGGAATGCCTTGTGCCTGCGCGGTTCGCGCCATGACGCGTGCCTCTACAAATCCGTTGCGCACCGCTGCTCCGGTGACAATCAGCCTGGGAGCTACTCCACGCTCATATTCATGGACCGCTTCTGTCACGCGGGCCAGTTGGGTCGGCGTGGGATTGCCATCGCTGTCCGCTGGATTCCCCAGCACGATGATGGCGTCAAAGCGGGTGAGCGAGGTGTTGGATTTGGGAGCAAGCATCCGGGCGATTACCCCAGTGACTAACAGACTGAAAATCAATAAGATGGCGGAAAGTATCAGCCGGCCCCGCCAGCTCATTCGTCTGTGCCGCGATGGCACACGCCGGTGGCTGAGGCGGCGAGCTGGTTTTTGGCGGATTGAGCGCGTGTTGGTCAAAGCAATCCCCTAGCTTCCACTCTAACGCGGGAGCCAGGGGTTGGGAGGCAGAAGTTGGTTGCTAGACTCTTGCGGACGGCGGATCAGCCGAGGTCGGCTGGTTGGCCCCAGGCCGATAAGACGAACTCGTTCAATGGCTTGCGCGTACGAGGCTCGATTTCGCGACTCACCAATTGCTCGTTGCCGAGGGCGGAGGGTTCGCCTTGATAACCGAGAGCGATAACGGCTCCGATGGCGTAATCCTCTGGAATTTCAAGGACTTGGCGAGCGGCGGCTGGGTCGAAGCCAGCCATCTGGTGGGTGGTGAGGCCGAGAGCGTGGGCTTGCAGCGTGAGGTAGGAAGCGGCTGCGCCTAAGTCATAGAGGGCAACACGGTTGGGTTCGCCGTTGTGGCTGAACTTTGTGCCCGTTACGCCGAGAATCAGTACTGGCGCTGCGCCTGCCCAGCTCTGGTTGAAGCCGATGAGGGTTGAGAATATCTTCTTATGCGTCAATGAGTTGCGGCGACCAACGAGGAAGCGCCAGGGCTGTTCGTTGTAGGAGGAGGCGGTCCAGCGAGCGGCTTCGAAAACTTTTTTCAGGTCGGCATTGCTCACGTCGCGGTCGGCAAAGGAGCGCGCGCTCCAGCGGCCGAGCACGACAGGCAGCACGCCTTCGACTGGGGGAGCTTGCTTCAAGTTGTGGACTTCAATGGCAGATAGGGTCATGGCAAGGGCTCTCTAAATCAGAATGAACAACACGCCTTTGATTCGAGGAGAGAGCGAAAGATTCCGGTTCGGGGAGAAAAAGTTGTTGGAACGAGTATTTTCTATGCTGCGACGGCGGTTTCGAAAGTGGTGGCCTCTGACTCACCGGTTTTGGGCAAGTGGTGATCTATAGGTTGCCGGTTTTGCGACGACTGTGAAGATGTAGGTTGCCGGTTTTTGACGAAGTGGAGATGTCAGGCTTTGCAATTTCGCGCTAATGGAGAACTGGGCCGCTCCAGAAAATGGGGAATCAGTTGCAAATAATTCAGTTGTGAAAGGGGAGAATAGGGGAAAAGAGGATGCATATAGGGTGGCCGGGGAGATTTTCCCGGTAATTCTTATCTGTGAGGTGGGCGATGGAATGGCAGTTGAGGGTGGCGGCGCAACAGGATTTGGACAAGCAACTGAAGCCGTTTTTGACAGCGCGGCGGGTGCACCGGCCGTTGGGAGGATGGTTGCGGACGGTGCGGAAGGCGCTGGGGTTGTCAGCGGCGGCGATGGCGAAGGATTTGCGGGTGAGCCCGTCGGCGGTGTTTCAAATGGAGCGGGCGGAGTGGCGCGACACGATCACGCTGAAGCGGCTGGAGGATGCGGCACGGGCGATGTCTTGCAAGCTGGTGTATTGCGTCGTGCCCTACGAGGGTAACTTCGAGGGACAGGGAATTATGTATGTGAAGCGGATGCTGTGGAAGAGGAGGGCGGCGCGGCGGAAGAAGAAGGCGAGGCGGGTGAGGCCGCCTGCGATTTGCTTAAAGAAGGAGGAGGGTGGGGTGGATTGAGGAGCGCTTTAGGGTGGCGGTCCCAGGTCTCGGAGACGAGACCTGGGGCGTGCTGCTCAAGATGCCTAGGTCGGGAACTGCGCTTCCATCTGCTTTGACAACGCAGGCCACATCGATTTCCCCTTAGCTACGTTGTCTGTTCCGCCCAAGTCCTTATAGACGGTGAGGGCCATGGACGCAGCTTCGGTAATTGTCTCGCCAGGAACTCCTTCGACGCATTTAGCGACGAGTGACGCCATGGCTTGTGTTGTTGGCTTCGCCATTTTAGTGAGCGCACATGCCACAAGCGAATCAACGTAGTACCTGATATTGCGCTTTTCATCACGGGACAGCAAGTTACCACCGATTCTGACAGTATCAAGGTAATCATCTACCTGGCGGTCGATGAAAACGCAAGAGACATACAGGTCCCTATTGTACCCGTCATCAAATAGCTTATTGTATTGGTCTGAATCCTTTAGAAGGGACTTAGGGCGCCCCCGAGCATCATCTGGCCGTTGAAGCAGTATAGACATCGTGGCTTGAGCTAGGCTCTTCATGCTGACAATTGAGTGCATAGGCTTTCTGAGGCGGCGATATTTTCCCTTCTTCCTGTCGTAGTACAGACCATAAAGTTTAAGTCTATCCTCTATGTCGAAGTGAATCCTGTCAGTCGTTCTTAATGAGACTGGGTCTACAGGTGTTTGCGAGTTAGTCGCCTTGATGACCTTGTTCCGGCTCATGTCATCCGTGGCAAGAACAACCCTGACAAGTACGCTGCGTTTATCTGCCTTCTGTGGTGGATCGCCTGAAAAAGCGTTGAATATCTCGTGTGATGTCTGAAGGCCGTTGACTATTTCTGGGTCGCTCACCTTCATCTGGTTTCCACTGATTCCGCAACTAGTCGCTAAGATCGTGATGCCATTGTTAAGCCACCAGAACTCTTCTTTTGGAGCAGATTCGCTCAGGGTTGCCCTTATCTCTCCGTTCACAGTATTTCGAGCACCCTGATAATCTCTGACATTGGGTTCGAGTAAAGCGGTCTTTAGGTTGCCATTCTTATCCCGCAGGAATTCAGCGAACTGCCTTAGTCCGATCAGGCACACAACGGAACCATCGTCTGCGCTAAGGCTCTTTTCGATCACAAGCACTTCTTCCTTCTGCGGGAGCGCCCTAGCGTGTGATAGCAACCGAGAGCATCCCCAGAAAGTGAACTCAACCTGAGCTAACGACAATCGCGATGTCACCAGCTCTTTTAGGTTTGCGACACGAGCCACAACCTTTTCATTTCGGCTTGGCTCCTTGTCGGCTTTGGTTGCATAATGAAAACTCACCTTCATAATGTGGGGTGAAGCAAACACCTCGGTATATTTTTTCCGAAAGTTATCAATCGAGTCTCGCGCATCTGAGTTTAGATAAGTTAGCGACTTCGTAGGCTTATTGTAATCCAGCAGATCGGCGCAAAATGACTTCATCTTCTCTACGGCGGTTTCCGAGAACCCCGTCTCATACTTGGCTTGTATCACTACCAATTCAACGCTGGTTGTCGGGTCTGGTGGGTTCGTCTCTTCAGTCACAAGTGCGGACCCATTCATGAGCAGATAAATCGCGTCAACCCCGCCGTCGTCTCCGCCCCCCAAGTCCCCGGAATCGATATCTTCGTCGGAGGGGTCTATATCCTTCAGCACCTGCTCAATCACAAACCGCTCGAACGCCTTACCCGGTTTAAGTAGCGGGGCTCGGTCGTTACGCCAGTTTTGAAACAGGGTCTCAAGTGCCTGTTGGTCTATGGTGCTCATAGCGAGAACAATCATACAGTAGGAGACTGAAGCCCGTACCCCCCAAAACACTGCAAAGGCAAGAACAAAAGCAGGTCCTTCGACTGCGCTACGCTTCGCTCAGGATGACAAGCAATTCGGAGCGGTCATGGTGACAGGCTTTTCGGGGTTGCTCGGAATGACCGGCTTGTTACATGCTTAGAATGACTGACGTTCTGCTTTGTACCACGGCTCGCTTAGGTCCTCCCATGTCGGGTTGGCCTGTTCTATAAGTGCTATCTTCTTTGCTCGGGTCCAACCCTTTAACTGCTTTTCTCTTGCAATGGCGCGGGTCGGGATTAAGTGTTGTTCGAACCATACAAGACGGTTGCAGTTGTAGGTGGCGGAGAATCCTTGGTGGATCTTCTGCTTATGTTGGAAGACGCGAGTGCGCAGGTCGCCAGTTATGCCGATGTAGAGAGTGCGGCTGCGGCTGGCTACGATGTATGTGAAATAGTGGCGCTCTTCCATGGTGAAAGGTTAATCGATTGCTGCGGTTTGCGCGGGTGAGGGTCAGCGGAAAAGGTAGAGCAGAAGCAGGTCCTTCGACTTCGCTGCGCTTCGCTCAGGATGACAGGCATTTTAGATTGCTCAGGATGACAAGCATTTTTACGTCGCTCAGGATGACAGACATTTTTTAGGATGACAAACCTTTTCGGGTGCTCGGGATGACAATCATTTTAAATCGCCGTACCCCTCAAAACATTGCAAAGGCAAGAGCAGAAGCAGGTCCTTCGACTTCGCTGCGCTTCGCTCAGGATGACAAGCATTTTTACGTCGCTCAGGATGACAGGTTTTTTTTGGATTGCTCAGGATGACAAGCATTTCGATACGTTCAGGATGACGGGCATTTTGCATTGCTCAAGATGACACAAGCGCATTACGGGTAGATGCGGTGGAGGGTGCGGGCGAAGGGGATGGTTTCGCGCACATGATCTAAGCCGCAGATCCAGGCTACTGCTCGCTCGATGCCCATGCCGAAACCGCTGTGAGGGACGCTGCCGTAGCGGCGGAGATCTAAGTACCACTCGAAGGCTGCTTTGGGGAGTTTGTGTTGCTCGATGCGGGAGTTTAGTAACTCATAACTCGAAACGCGCTGCGAGCCTCCGATGATTTCACCGTAACCTTCGGGAGCGAGGACATCGACGCAGAGGGCCAGGTTGGGGTTGAGTGGGTCGGGCTCCATGTAAAAGGCTTTGACGTTGGCGGGATAGCGGTGGACCATGACGGGGCGTTCGAATTGGCTGCTGAGCCAGGTTTCATCGGGTGAGCCGAAGTCGTTGCCGTATTCGAAGGGAGCTTCAAGCTGGCCGGTTTTGTGGGCGGCGTTGAGCATGGCGGCGGCATCGTCATAAGTGAGGCGAGGGAAGGGCGGACAGATAGCTTCTAACTTAGCCCGATCGCGGCCGATGACTTCTAACTCTGGCGCGCGGTTCTTAAGTACAGATTGGACGATGTGAGAGAGGAAGTTTTCGGCTAACTCAAGGAGACAGTCGAGATCGCAGTAAGCGACTTCTGGCTCGATCATCCAGAACTCGGTGAGGTGACGGCGGGTTTTGGATTTTTCGGCGCGGAAGGTGGGGCCGAAGCTATAGACCTTGCCGAGTGCGAGGGCCGTGGACTCGATGTATAACTGGCCGGATTGAGTTAGATAAGCTGGGTCGCCGAAGTAATCGACGGGGAAGAGAGTGGAAGTACCTTCGCAAGCCGCGGGAGTTAGGATGGGCGGATCGGTGCGGATGAAGCCGTTGGTGTCGAAATATTCCGCGGCGGCGCGCATGATTTCCGCTCTGATGCGGAGGATGGCGGACTGGCGCGGGCTGCGGACCCAGAGATGGCGATGCTCCATGAGGAAGTCGACGCCGTGCTCCTTGAGGGTGATGGGGTAGGGGTCGGACTCGGGGACGCGCTGAACGACTTGGAGGCCTTCGACGTCGAGCTCATAGCCGCCGGGCGCACGCTTGTCGGCACGGACTTTGCCGGTGACGATGACGCTGGACTCCTGGGTGAGGCCTTTGAGGGCTTCGAAGACTTCGGCGGGGACGCTCTTCACGTGGGCTACGCCCTGGATGGTTCCGGTGCCGTCGCGAAAGATGGGGAAGAGGAGCTTGCCGCTCTCGCGGAGATTGTAGAGCCAGCCGCGGAGGGTGACGGATTGGCCTTCGTGCTGGCCCAGGGTCGCGATGGTCGCTACTGGCGGTGGGGCAGACGGCGCTTGCGCGCCATGGGAACTTGGGACTGGGAGATCTTCTGGCATGGGTTCCTCGGTGGCCTTGGTGGCCGGACTCAATAGGATAGCGCGTGAGTGGGGGGTGCGGGTTGGCGAGGGGCTGACTGGCGGCATCCAATGATATTGGTATCGCAATAAGAAAAATTTGGCGAAGATAGGGCGCAGAAATTTCTTGTGGCGAAAAGATCGGGATTGCGGCGGGAATGGAGCTTTGGTAGGATGCGAATAGTTGTTGATGCGCGCAACATTTATCCAGTGGACGACCGATTTGCGTGCGGACTGGAGGGTCGATGAGCGAGTTGACGATGGTCAAGAGCGAAGAGACGCAAAAGTCGCAGGTGGACACGGAGACTACGGAGCGGTTCATCGCCGAGAAACGCATCGGCGAGCGGATCAAGCGGCTGCGGCTGAAGAAGTCGATGGGGCTGGTGGAGCTGGGAAAACACACGGGACTTTCGGCCAGCTTTTTGTCGCAATTGGAAACGGGGCGGGTGGTGCCCACTTTGCGCAATTTGTCGCGGATTGCGATGGTGTTTTCCAAGGATCTGTCGTACTTTTTCGAGGCTGATCCGCGGGCGGTTTTCCGGGTTCACCGGCGCAAGGACCGTGTGAGGCTGCCGCAGACAGGCGCGGATGCTCCGAGTTATTTCTTCGAGAGCCTGGGGTACTTGGTTCCGGACCGGCACATGGATCCTTACTATGCCGAGTTTATTCCGGTGACCAAGGAAACGGAGCCTGCGGCGCACATGCATCCGGGGTTCGAGTTTTTGTATATGCTGGATGGCGAACTGGAACTGCATCACGGCGAGCAGGAGTGCACGCTGACGCCGGGCGATGCGGTGTACTTCGACTCAAGCACGCCGCACTCCTACCAATGCGCGGGACGCAGAGCGGCGACGGCGATTATTGTGACCATGCACCAGGCGCCGACGATTCCGCTGCCGGTGCGGGCGATGAGCGCTGCAAAGACGACGCCGAGCATGCCGGGTTCGATGGGAGCGGGCATGGCTCACGCATAGTCTGGCTGATCTTCAATCGTTACGCAGGGCTGCAATCGGACTGATGCGTCCAGCGCGGCGTGCTGGAAGGTAGTTGGACAAGACGCTGATGGCGATGAGCGTGACTCCGGCACTCAAAAAGACCATGGCATCGGCGGATTTGACGTCGAACAATGATGTGGAAAGCAGACGTCCGGAGAGCGCTGCGGCGAGGGCTCCTGCGGCCAATCCTGCAAGGACTGGCGTCATTCCATCGCGCACGATCATTTGCACCAACTGGCCGCGAGTGGCTCCGAGGGCGGAGCGGATGCCTATCTCCTTTTCGCGGCGGACGATGGTGTAGGAGGCCACGCCATAGACTCCTACGCTGGTGAGAAGCAGAGCGACCAGAGCGAAGGCCGCTATCGAATCGCTTTGTCCTTCGGCACGCACGCCGCGTGCAATGAAGGGTACAGACCACTCCGCACTGAAGCCGTTGCTTGAAATCGTCCGATTGATCGGAAGGAAGCCTCCATCGAAGCCAGGACTGGGCCAATCGCCCTGAACGGCGAGGTGAGTCGTCTTACCGTAGGCGAGCACAGCCACTCGCTGCGCGCCGGAAAATCGCAGAGAAGATGTTACATTGAACTGCGCATTTGGCTTTGCGACCGCGTCTGCCTTCGCTCCAAAGAGGGTCAGCTTCGTCTGCTGGTTCTGATCTCCACCGATAGTCAGATTCGGAGATACTCCAGCGGGAACAAGCGTCGCAGTTTTTCCATCTGCCGTCAAAAGCGCGTCGGCTAGTGCTCCACGTGCGTCGCTGACTCCGACAACGATCTCTGCATGGCTCCAATCAAGTTCAGCGCCTTGCGGGGCGGAACTGGGTACCCCCGTCAGATCAAACGTCGCATCGAACTTCAAATCAGCCTGGAAGACCGGCACCTTGAAGAGCGAGCGATGCCGCTCTTCTGTTGCCGTCTTCAAAACCGCCGAGGCTCGCGCGGGAAACACAAGGTACACGCCATGCCTTGCAACATCGCTCTGCGATTGCGGTGGAATGTTGAATGGGATCGCGAGGGTTGGTCCAAGGAAGGTTTGCTGGCCGCCCACGTGGCCGCTGATTTCTTTAATGACGTCCGCTGCTCTGCTGGTTCTGTCGTCCACCAATCCTTCCACAAAGAACGCCGGAATGGTCATGAGCAGCGCTAACCCGCAGACGACGATGAGTTTCATGCCCATGGAGCGGGACCTCAGTTTAACTTGCAAACCGGTCTGCAACATCGAAGAGTCGTTCACGTAGATCTTCCTCTCTGAAACCTACTTTGCATTGCAAAGTAATTACACAAAAAAATAGTCAGGCCCGTGATGGGAATAGATCACCTACCGGGCCTGTGGCGATCTCCTCTTGAGAACCCTTTGCGGCATCTTTGACCACTTGTTCGAGCGTTGATAGGTATTCAAGATAGCGCTTGCGGCCGGATGCCGTGATCCTGCAAATTGTCTGCGGGCGATTGCGATCGTGGCCCTTGACGATCACAACCATCTTTGCCGATTCCAGAACGCTCAAATGCCTGCTCAGGTTTCCGTCCGTCAGTGCGCACAGTTGCTTGAGATCAACGAAGGTCAGGCCCTTGGGGTTTGTGATAAGAGAGGTTAGTACACTGAGGCGGGCGCGCTCGTGAATCACGCGATCGAGTCCTTCGTATGCGAATCGAGCCTCACTGTTTGTTGATTTAGCCTTCATCGCTGCCCTCCTCCGCAGTAAAGTACAGAACCCCCGCCACTAGCAACTGCCCCGCTCCATACGAGATGCCCATAGTCCACGGAGAAAGCGCTCGGCCATCCGCCAGCGTAATGCAAGTAAGGCCGAAAAGCAGATACCAGACGCCCGCCGCGAGCATATCGGCCGGGGCAGAAACCGGCAGGACGAAAAAATGCCGAGACTGAAGATGACCTGCCAGAGTCCTGGCAACATCCACAGGGCAGACGGAACCGCGCGGACCAGCACAATCGTCATCAGCGCGCCTGCGCCCGCCGCCGGCAAAAACTGCTCGACAGCCATGCGGATCATCTCATCGGCCATGCCCGAATGCATACGATGGCTGCGCGTGACCATCTGGACGCCGATCAAGGCTGCCGACAGAATGGCTGTCGAAATCCAGATGGCCAGATATGCAGCAATGTGATTCGCCGGATCCGGCAGCAAGAGCGCCTGCGCACCCGCCGCCAGGATCGCGAACCCAGACGTAGCTGCCAGAGTCGCAGGCCCATAGCCGCGAAACTCCGTGCTATGAGCTACTTGCTTTCGAATGCAGCTGATGTCTCCGAGCGCTTTATAGAGGTCATTCATACGAGATTCACTTTACATTGCAAAGTATACCTTAAGACAGCTCTTGTCAACACCTGCTCCCGGCGGACCGCCTGCCAAAGGGCAAATGGAGGTCTACGGCGTGGATTAGTGAAAAAGATCTTGACAAAGTGTCTTTATGACACCACTATAGTGTTAGTGGAACACTTATGAGGTGACCCGATGCTTTTCTCTTACGTGAAAATACCGGCAACTCACTACGCATTGCACTTCCAACAGGGCCATATCCGGCACGAAGGCCCGGGGTTGTCATTCTTCTACTATTCTCCAAGCGCGACGATTGTTTCCGTGCCGATCGGCAGCACCGATGCGCCGTTCGCCTTTATGGAAAGCAGTGCGGACTTTCAGTCAGTGACGGTGCAGGGTCAGCTTACGTACCGGGTGGTAGACCCGAAGAAAGTTGCCTCCTTGCTTGATTTCAGTCTGGGCCGGAATGGGCAATATCTTGGCGATGGGCAGCAGAAACTGCAAGAGCGACTGGTCAAGAGCGCCCAGGTTGCGGCCAAAGCTGTGACCCAGAGGATGGGGTTGCGCGAGGTGCTGACCAGTTCGACGGCTATCGGCACCGAGGTGGAAGATGCCCTGAAGAACTCTGAAGCGATCACGAGCCTGGGCGTCGAGATTCTGGATTTGGCCGTCATTTCGATGAAACCAACCCCCGAGATGGCAAAGGCCCTTGAAGCTGAGGCTCGCGAAGCATTACAGCGCAAATCGGATGAGGCGATCTATGCGCGCAGGAACGCTGCGGTTGAGCAGGAGCGTCGCATCAAGGAGAGCGAACTCAATACCGAGATTGCGGTCGAAGAGAAAAAGCGCCAGATTCGCGAGGCGCAAATGGCGGCCGACATTGCAATTGAGGAACAACGCGCTCAGCTTGTTGACCAGAAGGTGGCCAACGAGCGCAAAGATGCCGACAGCCGCGCCTATGCCCTCGACGCAACGATCAAAGCGATCGAGACCGCGGACTGGAAGAAGTTGATGATGATTTCTTCCGGCGGATTCGATGCTCGGCAAACGATTGCCATGGCCTTTCAGGAACTGGCCGGCAATGCGCAAAAGATCGGCGAGCTGAACATCTCTCCCGATCTGCTGCAAGGCCTGATTGGAAGGACCCGGAGCTGAACATGTTCGAGAAGGTCTTTATCGTGACTCGGAAGACTCGCCTTGCCGAGCTTGTCGAACGCTTCAACACGGTTGGACAGGCTCGGTTCTATATCGAGCACTCGGGCGGAGACTTCGAAGAGTATGTCCGCGAGGACGCCGTTTACCGGCAAGCGGTCGAGGTGACTCGGCGGTCGATGCAATTCGATCTCAAGTTACAGTTCCTCGATCGCGCCCTTGCGCCTACAGTGCTCTTCACCGAGAAGGATCTCATCATTACGTTAGGCCAGGATGGGTTGGTTGCAAATACTGCCAAGTACGTCAAGGGGCAACCAATTGTCGCTGTCAATTCCGACCCGGAGCGATTCGATGGAGTGTTGCTTCCGTTTCTTCCTGAGCAGGTGAGAGAAGCCGTACACTCAGTGCTCAACGGAAAGGCTCCGATTCATGAAGTCACGATGGCAGAGGCGAGGTTTAACGACGGCCAACGCATCCTCGCTTTCAACGACCTCTTCCTTGGGGCTAGCAGCCACGTCTCTGCTCGCTACAAGATCACACTTGGCGGCCAGACGGAATTTCAATCTTCAAGCGGCGTGCTGGTTTCAACTGGGGCAGGCAGCACCGGATGGATTTCATCGGTATTCAACATGGCCAAGGGAATGGCCAACACTATGGGCGGAAAACTACCCCAAGCGGTCCGAATGAACTGGGAAGATCCGCGGCTGTTCTTCGTCGCTAGGGAGCCATTCATTAGCAGGCATTCCAGCGCAGGACTGGTGGCAGGATGGGTCTCCGATGGTGAAGACCTTGTGCTTGAATCCACAATGCCAGCGGGCGGTTGCGTCTTCAGTGATGGGATTGAAGCGGATTCGATTCCGTTCAATTCAGGAGCTACTGTGCGGGTTCATCGCGCCGCAGAAAGGGCCAGACTGGTGTCAGCATGAACAAGCATGAGATCCAGGTCACGGTTGATATCGTCGTATTCACGGTTCATCGGCAGCGTCTGAATGTGCTCCTGATTCAGCGCGGGATTCCTCCCTTCAAGGGTCAATACGCATTGCCGGGAGGGTTCGTGCTTGCCAACGAGACGCTGGAACAGGCCGCGTTTCGCGAGTTGAGAGAAGAGACCGGGACGGAGAATGTGTACCTGGAACAGCTTTTCACCTTCGGCGATCCGAAGCGCGACCCGCGTGGACGAGTAGTGACAGTCGCGTTCTACGCTCTTGTGCCATCGGACAAATCCCCGCTTCTCGCGGGAACGGATGCGGCGGCGGCCGGATGGTTCTCCGTCGATGAGTTGCCTCCAGTAGCGTTCGATCATCACAAGATCATCGACTATGCTGTCAACCGGCTCAGGAACAAACTGGAATACACAACGGTCGGCTTTGAACTTTTGCCAAAGAAATTCACGCTCACCGCATTGCAGGTGCTGCATGAGGCAATCCTCGGCAGAGAACTCGACAAGAGAAACTTCCGCAGAAAGATACTTGCGCTGGGACTGGTCAAAGCAACGAAAGAGATCGAGGCGACCGGACGAAAGCCTGCCCGGCTCTACTCCTTTCGGAATGCAAAATGAATCGAACTCGCATGTGCACTTGAAGTAAGACGCGCAACGGACCTTTGGCTCAATTAGAGGGCAAGAAGGTGAACGAGATGAAACCATCCTACGGAGTGATTGTCGGCAGGTTCGAGGTACACGAGCTGACCGATGGGCACATGGAACTATTGAGGCAGGTGCGCGTTCGCCATCCTCGCGTCATCATCCTGGTGGGCTGCACGCCTGCGGGACCAACCAAGCGGAATCCTCTCGACTTTGTGGTCCGCCGCCGCATGATCGAGGCCAAGTTTCCAGAGTTCATCGTTGTTCCAGTCATGGACAAGAAAACCGATGAACTTTGGAGCATAGAGGTCGATGCTCGCATTGCCGATGTGATTGGCGCCGTTCCAGCGGATGTGGTTCTCTATGGCGGAAGAGATAGTTTCATCCCGTACTACAACGGCATTCACGAGCCGCACGAGCTTGAACTGAGCACGCCGATCACAGTTTCCAGCTCAGAAGTACGCGAGAAGCTGACCAACACGGTGATGGAATCTGCCGACTTCCGCGCCGGCGTCATCTACGCCATGCACCAGATGTACCCCCGCACCATTCCAACGGTCGATATTGCCGTTCTGCACACCAGCGGCGACAAGACCGAAGTACTTCTGGGACGCAAGAAGTATGAGAAATGGCTGCGTTTCATCGGTGGTTACGCGGAACCTGGAAGCGATCACTATGAGTTTGATGGAGCGCGCGAGGTGATGGAAGAGGCCAACCGCGAGATCGGGAATCTCGAATACATCAGCAGTCAGAAGATCGATGACTGGCGCTACACCAATGAGACGGACAAGATCAAAACACTGTTCTACATGGCGACTGCAAATTCACGCGATGTCAAGGCTGGCGACGACATCGAGCATGTCGAGTGGGTTGATGTTCATTCGATCCAGCAAACGCACTTCGAACAAGAGCATCAGGTTCTGATTGACGCACTCATCACGCATCTTCAAAAGAAAGGTATCCTGCAATGATCCATCTGACGGAAAGCATTATTCATCGTTCTGACAGTTACAAGTACAGCCACCATAAGTTGCTGCCCCCTGGGACTGAGACCATCTATTCCTATCTGGAATCACGCGGCGGCAAGTTCAAGGACGTGGTCTTCTTTGGCCTGCAATACATTCTGGAACAGTATTTCAGTGGCGTTGCTGTCACTGCCGCGGATGTTGAAGAAGCCAGGAAAGACGTGACAGCCCACCTGGGCCCGGGCGTCTTCAACTACGACGGCTGGATGCGGATCGTCAATGTTCATGGGGGGAAACTTCCCCTGCGCATTATGGCCGTGCGAGAGGGGACGGTGCTCGGCCCTTCACAGGTATTGTTGACAGTGGAGAATACTGATCCGGCACTGCCCTGGCTGACCAACTTTGCCGAGACCCTGCTGATGCAGGTTTGGTATCCAATCACGGTCGCCTCGCAGCAGTATGCGAAACGCAAGATGATGCTCGGCTTTCTTGAGAAAACAGGTACACCGGAGTCCATTGACTTCAAATGGCATGACTTTGGCTATCGCGGATCGACATCTCAGGAATCCGCCGCGATTGGCGGCGCCGCGCACTTGCTGAGCTTCAAAGGTACGGACACATTCATCGCTCTTCAGCTCATCAGGAAGTTCTACGGCGGAGAAGATGCTGGCTTCAGCATTCCAGCTAGCGAGCATTCGACGATCACTAGTTGGGGCCGCGAACACGAGAGCGACGCCTACAGCAATATGCTGCAGCAGTACCCAACCGGCATCATTGCCTGCGTCTCTGACTCCTACGACATCGAGAAAGCCTGCCGCGAGTTATGGGGTGAGAAATTGAAGCTCGAAGTCCTTGGCCGCGATGGAACGCTGGTTGTCCGTCCGGATTCCGGCGACCCGGCGCCAGTGATCTTGCGCATCCTGAGCATACTCGGCGAGGCCTTTGGGACCACGACCAACGCCAAGGGATACACCGTCCTGCATCCCAAGATCCGCGTCATTCAGGGCGACGGTATCAACTACGAATCCGCTTACGAGATTCTAACTGCCCTGGAACGCCGCGGCTGGTCGATCGATAATCTCGCTCTCGGTGAAGGCAGCGGCGCGCTGCAGTTGGTGAATCGCGACACGTTGAAGATGGCTATCAAGTGTTCAGCCGTCAAGATCAACGGGCAGTGGTCTGATGTCTACAAGGATCCGGCGACTGATCCGGGAAAGACATCGAAGCGGGGACGGCTGGCCCTGGTTCATTACAACGGCCAGTTTCACACGATCCAGAAGGATCAGGCATGGGACAACGATCTGCTTCGTCTCGTTTGGGA
>Ga0187847_10000246_pt1 | contig 65311 bp, 53 predicted proteins | sample June2016WEW_4_10_FD_132458 | JGI IMG/M metagenome (GOLD analysis project Ga0187847, IMG submission 132458) | Peatland microbial communities from SPRUCE experiment site at the Marcell Experimental Forest, Minnesota, USA - June2016WEW_4_10 | ecosystem: Environmental > Terrestrial > Soil >...
CATGCGATAGCTCGTGCGCGATCACGCCTTCCAGCTCGTCATCATTCATGATTTCCATCAGCCCTTGCGTGACTGCCACCGACGCGTGGCTCGGATTGCGCCCTGTGGCAAACGCGTTCGGCGCCGCCTGCGGGATCATATAAAGCTTGGGCATCGGCAAATTCGCCTTGGCCGCGAGGCGCTCCATCACTGCATACAATCGCGGCGATTCCTCGCGGCTGATCGGCACAGCCCCGCTGGATTTCAGCGCGATCTTGTCCGAGAAAAAATACGCGCCGCCGTTCATCAGCACCGCAAGCACCAGCGCGATCGTCATGCCATTCGATCCGCCAATCGCCTCGCCAATAAATAGCAACAACAGCGTCAATGCTGTCAGCAGAAATGCAGTCTTCAGAGTCTTCATTGGTATTCAGCCTTGCCGCCGGAAAAAATGAATCAGGCGGCGCCCACCTTCGCGGCCTTCCGCGAAAATTTCATCTCGCCCGACTTCGCATCCACATCCACGTTCACATCATCGCCCGGATGCACTTCGCCATCGAGAATCTTCATCGCCAACGGATCTTGTATCAGCCGCTGGATCGCTCGCTTCATCGGCCGCGCGCCATAAGCCGGATCGTATCCCTCGGCAAACAACAGAGTCTTCGCCGCCGCCGTCAGGTGCAGCTTGATTTGACGCTCGCCCAACCGCTTCACCAGGTGCTGCATCTGCAGGTCGATGATGTGCTCGATCTGATCCTTGCCCAGCGGACGGAACAGCACGATGTCATCGATGCGGTTCAAGAATTCCGGACGGAAAATCTCGCGCAGCGCTGCCATCGCCTGCTCGCGCGCCTTTTTAGGCTCGTTTTCGATCAAATCGAAAATCGCGGTCGAGCCTACGTTCGAAGTCATGATGATCACCGTGTTGCGAAAATCCACGGTGCGGCCTTGGCCGTCCGTCAGCCGGCCATCATCCAGTATTTGCAGCAGCACATTGAAAACGTCCGGGTGCGCCTTCTCGATCTCATCCAGCAGCACCACGGAATACGGGCGCCGCCGCACCTGCTCGGTCAATTGCCCGCCCTCGTCGTAGCCCACGTATCCCGGAGGCGCGCCGATCATCCGCGACACGGAATGTTTCTCCATGTACTCAGACATATCCAGCCGCACGATCGCGCGTTCGTCATCAAACAGAAATTCCGCCACCGCTCGCGCCAGTTCCGTCTTTCCGACGCCGGTCGGTCCCAGAAATAGGAACGACCCGATCGGCCGGTTCGGATCGCTCAGTCCCGACCGGCTGCGCCGAATCGCATTCGCCACGCTCTCGAGCGCCACTTCCTGGCCCACCACGCGCTCGCGCAGCCGCTCTTCCATGTGTACCAGCTTCTGGACTTCACCTTCCAGCAGCCGGCCAGCGGGAATTCCCGTCCACTTGGCCACAATTTTCGCGATTTCCTCTTCGCCGACTTCTTCCTTCAGCATCGGGTGATCTTTTTGCAACTCGCCGAGCTTGTTCTGCGCGGCTTGCAATTCTTTTTCCGCCGCGGCGAGCTTGCCATAACGAATTTCCGCGACCTTCGAAAGATCGCCTGCACGCTCGAAGCGCTGCTCTTCCGTTTTCAGCCGGTCGATTTCTTCCTTTTGCTTACGGATGCGCCCAATCGCGTCCTTCTCGGTCTGCCAGCGGCCTTTCAGCGCGTTGGACTGCTCGCGCAGCGTGCTCAGTTCTTTTTCCACCTGCTTCACGCGTTCGCGCGAATGCGCGTCCGTTTCCTTGCGTAGCGCCTGCCGCTCGATTTCCAGCTGCATGATGCGCCGCTCGATCACATCAATTTCCTGGGGCAGGGAATCAATCTCCATGCGCAGTCCCGCCGCGGCCTCGTCCACCAGGTCAATGGCCTTGTCAGGCAGAAAACGGTCCGTGATATAGCGCTGCGAAAGCATCGCGGCTGCGACGATCGCCGCATCCTTGATGCGCACGCCGTGATGCACCTCGTAACGTTCCTTCAGGCCGCGCAGAATCGCGATGGTATCTTCCACCGACGGCTCGCCCACATACACAGGCTGGAAGCGCCGCTCGAGCGCCGGATCTTTTTCGATGTACTTGCGGAATTCGTTCAGCGTGGTCGCGCCAATGGCCCGCAATTCGCCGCGCGCCAGTGCGGGCTTTAGCATGTTCGACGCGTCCATCGAACCTTCCGCCGCGCCCGCGCCTACCAGCGTATGCAGCTCGTCGATGAACAGAATGATCTGCCCGTCGGACTCGGTGACTTCCTTCAGCACCGCTTTCAGCCGGTCTTCGAACTCGCCACGATATTTCGCGCCGGCCACCAGCGCCGACAAATCCAGCGAAACAATCCGCTTCGGCTTCAACACCTCAGGGACGTCGCCCGCAACGATGCGACTCGCCAGTCCCTCCACAATCGCGGTCTTGCCCACGCCCGGCTCGCCAATCAGCACCGGGTTATTTTTCGTGCGCCGCGCCAGAATCTGCATTACGCGCCGGATTTCTTCATCGCGCCCGATCACCGGGTCCAGTTTGCCGCGCCGCGCCAGGTCCGTCAGGTCGCGCCCGTACTGCTCCAGCGCGCGATAAGTGGATTCCGGATTTTGCGAAGTTACGCGATGACTGCCGCGAATCGTGGCCATCGCTTGCAGAATCGCGTCGTGGTTCGCGCCCGCGCGAATCAGCGCCTGCCCGGCGGGATCCTTCTCCGCCGCGGAAATCGCGAGCAGAATATGCTCGGTCGAAACGTACTCATCCTTCAATCGCTGCGCTTCGTCGAACGCACTCTCCAGAATCTTGTTGGTCGCGGGAGCCAGATACTGCTGCGACACGCCGGAAACTTTCGGCAGCCGCGCGATCTGCCTTTCCACCTCGCTTGCCAGCGTTGTCGGCGACACTCCTAGCTTTTCCAGCAGCGGCGGCACCACGCCGTCGCCCTGCGCCACCAGCGCCCAAAGCAAATGCAACGGCTCGATTTGCTGTTGTCCCTCGCGCCCGCCCATTTCCTGCGCCGCTTGCAGCGCCTGCTGGGCCTTTACGGTCAATTTGTCAAAATTCAGCATGATGTTATTTTCTCACTTTTCTTCTAATGGACGAAGGGGGCCGGCGGATCCTCCCACCAAGCCCCCGTTCATCCTCAATTCGATGCTGCAGCGCCACCTTAGTTGTTGTTCGTGACGTTGATCTTTACTTGCTTCGGTTTCGATTCGGCGCGCTTCGGCAATTCCACCTTCAGCACGCCGTTCTTGTATTCGGCCTTGATCGCTTCGGTGTTCACCGTATTGGGCAGTCCGAAGCTGCGGCTGAACGAGCCATAGGTACGCTCGATCCGCAGGTAATCTTCCTCTTTCACCTTCTCCTCGAACTTGCGTTCGCCGGTGATGGTTAGCATGTTGTTCTCGACGCGGACATCCAGGTCCTTTTCATTGATGTCCGGTAGATCGGCCTTCAAAACGACCTCGTTTTCGGTCTCGTAGATGTCTACGGCCGGAGCCCACGCTGCCATCGACGAGTTCTCGCCATGCGTGGCTACGTTCGAATTGAAAAGGCGGTTGAGCTGGTCTTGCAGTGAATCCAAACCGCGGAAGCGGTCAAAGCGTGTGATTGACTTCATGATCGTGATCTCCTATAGAAGTGTCGCGCTTTCTTAGCGCATGTAGATAATAAAACCTGCGTCTGCTATTGTCAAGTATTTTCACGCCCTCAACATCGTGGCCCAGTCTTGGGCCATATTTATTCTAACACCTTTAGAATAAGCGCCTTAAGGTAATGCGTCTCCGGCATTGTCAGCAGGATCGGATGATCCTCCGCCTGTGTCCTGCGTTCCACTACCACCACTGCTTTCTTCGCGTCGTTCGCCGCTTCCGCGATCAGTTGCAGGAACAGCGCCTCGCTCAAATGGTAGGAGCACGAACACGTGACCAAGTACCCTCCGGGCGCCAGAATCTTCAGCGCCCGCAGATTGATCTCCTTGTACCCTCGCGTGGCCGCCTCCAAGCTGTCGCGGTTCTTCGCAAACGCCGGAGGGTCCAGAATGACCATCTGGAACCGCCGACCCACTTCGTCATACTCCTTCAGCAAATCGAAAGCGTTCCCCTCGCGGAATGTCACGTTCGCGATCGAGTTCAATTCCTGATTCCGCCTCGCGGCTTGTACCGCCGCCGCGCCCATATCGATCCCTTCCACATGCTCACATTCCGCCGCAACCGTCAGCGCGAACCCACCCTGGTAGCTGAAGCAATCCAGCACTTCGCCTGAAGCGTACCGCCGCGCCGCCCAATGATTTTCGCGCTGGTCCAGGAAAGACCCGGTCTTCTGCCCCTTCGCCAGGTCGTACACGAAAGTGATCCCGTTTTCTTTCGCCAGGATCTCGGCCGGTACTTCTCCGTGCAGCACGCTGACGCTCTGCGGCAAGCCTTCGAGCAGACGCACCTTCGGATCGTTGCGCTCCAAAATGCCCTTCGGTGAAAATTGCTCCAGCAGAATATCCACAATCAGACTCTTCTGCTTCTCTGAGGCCTGGCTCAACGTCTGCACCACCAGGTAATCGCTATAGCGATCAATCACGATAGCAGGCAGCAGGTCCGCTTCGCCATGCACCAGCCGGTAAGCATCCGTGTTTTCCACCACCGTCTCGCGATAAGCCGCAGCCCGCTGCAATCGCTCCGCGAAAAACGCCCGGTCCACCGGCACGTTTTCACGCGTCAACCACCGCACCGCGATCTGCGATTTGTCGCTGTAAAATGCGCGCCCGTGAAACCGGCCGCGTTCGTCCGTAACGCGCACGATCGCGCCAGCGTCGGCCTGCGCCGAGCGCACATCGCTGCGATACACCCACGGATGCCCCGAGCGCAGCCGCTCCACACCGCGCGTGCTGATCACGACCGACCCTTCCGCCATGTTTTCCACCAGACGTTCGAGGATTCGACCACCGATTCGCTACAATGATTCCGCCACGAGCTAGTATGAACCTCGACGAATTAAATTTCGACCTGCCGCCGGAGCGCATCGCGCAGCACCCACTCGCCACGCGCGATGCTTCCCGCATGCTGCTCCTCGACAAAATCACCGGCGCCTGGGAAGACCGCCAGTTTCGCGAATTTCCCGACCTGCTGCGCGGCGACGAACTCATCATCCTCAACAATGCGCGCGTCCTGCCCGCACGCCTATTCGGCCGCCGCGTAGGAATCCACGCCGAGCCTCCCGGCATCCGCAACCCGGCACGTCACGAACATCTGCAGTCTGCAATCGAAGTCCTGCTCGTGCGCCAGCTCTCGCCAGACACCTGGGAAACTCTCGTGCGTCCCGGCAGAAAAATCTCCGTAGGCGAAAAAATCATTTTCGGCGAAGGCAGACACGACGGCGAAGGTGAACTAGAAGCCGTGGCCGAAAGCCGCGGCGAATACGGCCAGCGCACGATGCGCTTCACTTCGAAGAGCGGTTTCCACGAAGCGCTCAGCCGCCTGGGGCACATCCCTCTGCCGCCCTACATCAAACGCGCGGACGAGCCCGCCGATCGCGAGCGCTATCAAACCATCTACGCCCGGCAGGGAAGCGCCGTAGCCGCGCCCACCGCGGGCCTGCACTTCACGCCCGAAATTCTCAAACGCATTCGCGCTCGCAATATCGAAATTGCCGAAATGACTCTCGACGTCGGCCTGGGCACATTCGAGCCAGTCCGCACCGAGCGCCTCGAAGACCACAAAATTCACGTCGAGTCCTACGAAATCCCGGAAGCCACCGCGCAAGCAATCGCACAGGCGCGAGAGGAAAAACGACCAATCCTCGCCGTCGGCACCACGGTAGTTCGCGCCTTAGAAGACGTTGCGGAAAAATCCGCGCAGCGCAACGGCAGCAGCGTCCTAACTCCCGGAAAATCCGAAGCCGCGATTTTCCTCTACCCCGGCAAGCCCCTACGCTTAGTAAATCAGCTCCTAACGAATTTCCACCTCCCGCAATCCAGCCTCCTCGCCCTGGTCGCCACGCTCGCCGGAAAAGAAAACATCCTCCGCGCCTATCGCCACGCAGTAGCAGCCGAATACCGCTTCTACAGCTACGGCGATTGCATGCTGATCCGCTAAACGACGGCCGCGCTCCCCGGCCGCCAGCTGCCAAACATCACCCCACGCGTTTTCGTGCAACCCGCCCACTCTTCGTCTATAATTCGCATCCTGCCCCCCGGGGGCAGATTCATGCGCTACCTGATTCTCAGCGACATCCATGCCAATCTAACCGCGCTAGATGCCGCTCTAGCCGCCGCGAAGGGCCACTGGGACAAAGTAATTTGTCTCGGCGACGTGGTCGGCTACGGTCCCGACCCCAATGAAGTCGTCGATCGCGTACGCGAAATCGGCGCCGTCACCATTCGCGGCAATCACGATAAAGCCGGCTCCGGCCTCGCCAATGCGGACGATTTCAATCCCGTCGCGCGCGCCGTAGCGCTGTGGACTCGCGACCAGCTCCGCCCCGAAAATCGCGAATGGCTCGAGCAACTTCCCACAGGCCCGCTTAACGAAAATGGTTTCGTGATGGTTCACGGCGCTTTCCGCGATGAAGACGAGTACGTGTTCGCGCCCGCCCAGGCCCTCGACAGCCTGCTCGACGCCCCCGCGCAAATTACTTTCTTCGGCCACACGCATCTGCAAGGCGGTTTCACTCTTCACGACGATCAAGTCGCCGTGCTGCATTTCAAACCCGCGGCCGGACAGCATTTCTCCACGCTCACCGTCGAGGACGGCACCACTTACCTGCTCAATCCCGGCTCCATTGGACAACCGCGCGATGGAGACACGCGCGCCGCGTTCGTGATCGCCGACCTCGCCAATAAGTCCGTGCAATTCTGGCGCGTGCCTTACGACATCGAAGCCGTACAGAAACGCATGGGCGCAGGCGGCTTGCCCGAGCCGCTGATTCAGCGCTTGGCGTTCGGCCGCTAAGGCGCGCGAGGGATCGAATCCATGGAACCGGGCGAAAGTTCCTACAGCGCAGAACGCCGCCGCTTCCCGGTAGCATTCCTGGCCGGCGCAATAGTCATGGCGCTATTGTTCGGCGGATTCTATCTGCTGACGCGCATCCTCGCCTCGCACGACTCCGCGACAGCCGTAAAACTTCCCTTCGGCGCCGCCGAGCAGGCCTACGCCGAGCGAATCCATTTCAACGAGCTGCACATGTCGCGCTCCACCAACATGATCAAGCAGGAATTCACCTACGTAACCGGGATCATGTCCAACGACGGCGTGCAAGCGATCGCCGCCATGGAAGTCACCGTGGAATTTCGCAACGGTCTCAATCAAGTAATCCTGCGCGATTCCCAATTCGTGATCGCCCCGCACGGCGACCCGCCACTCAACGCCGGCCTCAGCCGCGAATTCCAAGTCACGCTCGAACATGTTCCCGCCGAGTGGAATCAAGAGTATCCGTCCATACGAGTCACTGGCCTGCTTTTACAATAGCCGCCTCACGCTTTTCGAAGCGGCAACGAAATCCTATGGCGGTGTGCAGTTGAATTCGCCTGTGAACGATTGGGCGGCGCTGGATCGCGCGCTTAGCGACCTTGCGGCGTCTGGCAGCGTGGAAGTGCGCGAAGACGGCGAATGGCTGGCCGAACTAGCTATCCTGCATTTCGAGCTCCGCGTCGAACGTAAAAATCCCCTGGTGCATCTCTCTGCTCCGACGAACGCAATCTCACCCGCCGCGTTCTGCGCGTAAAAGAAAACGCCGACCACCGCATCGTCCTCGAAGTCCAGCGCTTCGGCCGCGCCAAGCCCGGCCGCCTGGAATTTCTACGCACCGATTCGCCCCGGCCCGCCGGCCGCGTCACGCGCGAGCAATTTCGCGCCCGCTTCGCGCGTATCCTCGCGGAAAAGTTCCGGATGCGATGGTCGATTCACTCACCGCCGCGCCCGACCTGGAGAATTCGTTCTCCGGCTCCCACGTCCGCGGCATCATGCACGAAGGTTCGCACGCCTGGGCGCTGCTCGCCGCCGCGCCCAGCGCCGCACCATCGAGGGCCTGCGTTTTTTCGTGCCGCAGGGAAGCAGCCAGCGCTTGCGCGAACGCCTGCTCGCGCTTGCTGCATCCGTGCGTGCCGAGATTTACGAAATGCGCGAGCCGGACGCGGCCATGCAAAAGATTGATGCCGCTGATGCCGGGAATCGGGAAAGTTGGCTGGTGCCGCGCGATCAGCTCCAATCCGCATTGCGCGCCGCAAGCAAAACAATCACGCGCATCCGCGCGAAGCTTCCCGCAAGCGCGGGCGCGATTCAATGCCGCGTGCCCTCCGCCGCAAACGAAGTCGCGCTGGTATTTCACGGCATGTAGTTCGCGCGCTGGACGAGGCAAGGCACATTTTTCGGCGTGGGAAATTCCACGCAAGAGCTCAGCACCGCGAATGCGCGAGCCCTTGAGCGCTTGCTGCATCAACTCGATCTGCATCGCAACCCGCTGGCCACCGACACCAATCACGCTCTGTATCGCGGCGCCCCGGAAAGATGGCTTGAATCCACCGTGCTCGACGATCCCGCGAAATTCGACGCGCTGCTCGACACTCGCCATTTTGATTCGCAAGTTCCCGCGCTGGCAGCCGGTGATAGAGGTGTGCTCGACCCACTAGGAATCACGCGCCAGGGCCGCTTGGTCGTGATCGAACTAGAGGCTTCGGAAGATCTGCGATTGCCGGTGCAAGCAGTGGATTACTGGCTGCGCCTCCGCCACCACCAGCGCGAAGGAGATTTTCAGCGCAACGGATATTTCGCGGGTGTCGCGCGATTGATCCGCAGCCGCCGCTGGTCTGGCTCGTCTCGCCCGGCCTGCGTTTCCGTTCCGCCACGGACACGCTGCAAAAATATCTCGTGCCGGAAATTCACGTCACCAGAATCGGTCTCGCCGAAAATTGGCGCCGCGGCCTGAAGATCATTTTCCGCCAGTAAGCGGTTCACTACTCTCGAAATTTACCTCGTGGGAAAAAAGGAGGGGAAGCGGCCTGGGTTGAGCCAGAACCACTTCCCGGGGTGTGTCCTAGAAGCGATTAAATGATTAGACGCCTGCGGCTGGAAAAGGTTGCACTGAAATGCAGTCACAGAAACAATTCACAAAGCTCAATAAAACAGGTACTTGCGCCACTTCTCATCACGATGCCCGATCAATCGCATCAACTGCCGCGAAGTGTGCAGCGTGAAAGGCCGCGGCCGACGCTGCAATTTGATTCCGGCTTCTTCCGGCGTGCGATCGCCCTTGCGGTTGTTGCACGTGTAGCAGCAAGCCACCAGATTTTCCCACGTCGAACGCCCGCCGCGCGAACGCGGCATCACGTGATCCAGCGTCAACTCCGAAGCAGGGAACGCCCGCGCGCAAAACTGGCAAGTATTCCGGTCGCGCAGCAAAATATTTTTCCGCGAAAGCGCACGGCTCTGCTGCGGAATGTGCCGGTAGCTCAGCAGGCGAATTACCGAAGGCACCTGAATCGCTTTCTGCGTGGAATGCACTTCGGTGTGATTGGTTTCTTCGGCCTGCGCGACGCCCTTCAGCATCAGCACCAGCGCGCGCCGCACTGCCGTCACATTGATAGGTTCGAAGGTAGCGTTCAGAACCAGCACGGGGGCCTGCATCACCGAAGGACGACTCGCAGCAGGTTTTACCGGGGCAACGGTCTCCGACGCGACTCCGCCCAGCCCGATTGCGGGCCGGGGCCGTAAGCCATGCTTGAGCCGCATTTCCATTTGCGCCGCCTTTGCGTCGCTCGACGAGTTTCCTTAGCCTCTAAGGATGCTCGTCGCACCCTGTTGGTTTCTCCTGCCTGCTTCTGTTTCTTGCTGCGTCGGATGCTGGGGACCCGTGGGGGACCAGCCTGGCACGACTCGCGCCACCGTCAACCCCATAATTGCCGCGCCCGCCCGCTTCAGGGCTCGCGCACATGAATCCAGGGTCGCGCCAGTCGTCAATACATCATCTAGCAGCAGAACTCGCAACTTGTCAACCCGCAGCCCCTTGCGAGTCGCGTACGCGCCACGTACCGAATCCCAGTGCTTCTTGCGCGTGAGCACCCGTCGCGCCGGACGCGGCTTCGTCCGCACCAGCAAACAAGCGCCTTGCTTCAGGTGCAGCCGCCGCGCCAGAGGCCGCGCGATCAGCTCAGCCTGGTTGTAACCGCGCTCGCGTTGCCGATCAGGATGCAGCGGCACCGGCACCACTACGGCCGCCCGGAGCGTCTCGCCTTCACGCGCCACAAGCTCCGCCAAGCGCGCCGCGAACCGATCGCCCAACCGAGTCACTTCCTCATATTTCAGCAGCAAGATCGCGTGATGCAATGCGTCGATGTACAGCCCATAGCTGCGCGCCCGGTCGAAAGCGTAGTAGCCGTCGCAGCATAACCGACACAAAGGCCGCGCAGTATCCGCGCTTGCGGTCGCGCCAGCCGCGGCCACACCTGCTACGGCAGCAACTGTCACGCCTGCGGGAAACGGCCGCCCGCAACACTCGCACATCGGTTGCTCTATCGGCTGGAACGATGCAAGGCATGACTCGCAAATCGGAATGCGGCGAGCATTCAACAGCGTAGTTCCGCAAATGCGGCAAGGCGCAGGGAACAACACCGCGGCGAGCGCGTCAAGGGCAGTCCGCAATATCACAAAGTAGTCGGCAAGCGAGAGGGGGTACGACGAACGCTACGCCAGCAGAGGAGGAAAGGATAGACCGTACTTCTACGCACAGCGCGAAGCCCCTAGCAGAATGCAAGGAGGCATGGCGTTGAATCTGTAGCGGCCGATTCGGGTTCCTCGAACCAGGCAGCCGTTGCCGTTGGTATGAATTCCCGCCGGCCCAGCGCAAAAAAAAGACGGCGGTCCCACGAATCGGGACCGCCGCCACAAAATCCGACAGCCGAGTACTCTTACAGCTGCCCCTGCTCCGTCTTTTCCTGGCAGGTAATGCAATATCGCGTCCACGGCACAGCTTCCAACCGTTTCTGCTGCAGCTCTTCGTGGCACGAATTGCACTCGCCGTACGTGCCGTCCTTAATCCGCGCCAGCGCGTTGTCTACCAGCGCAAGCAGCGAGCGGTCGTTGTGTGTCTGGCCAAACAGGAATTCCTTGGTGTAGGAATTCGCGGCCTTGTCGCCCAGATCCACCGTCGGATCCTCGTCCGCTTCGCGCCCTTCCTGCTCGGTGCGCGCGATGCCGCGCACCAATTCTTCGCGGCGTGTGGCCAGTTTCTTCTTGTAGTACTCCAGTCGTTTCTTGTCCATCGGTCAGTCCCTATGCGAGGCCCAATAGCTCGCTCGAAGCCGCCCAGTTTAACGGCACATACTTCCCATGTCAAATGAGCGCGCAACCGCTGGCGACAAAAGGTAACCGCCGGCAGTCATCCGCCGCGCGAGAATCCAAGAATCGCCGCTAACTTTGACGTTCCGTCAGGAAGAATGTCTCCGGTCGGCTTGTGATAGATGCTGTATCGGCTGAAAAGGATTCCGGTACGCTACCGCAGCAGCGACGATCTGCAGATCAACAGGGGTTATGTAGCGGGCATCCCGATTTCAAGACTTCACGAAGTGTCAAATCTCTTGCCTTACGACGCCACCAGGCACTACGACGCCGCAATCACCTTCTTCGGAAATATAAAATGAATCCCGATGCCGCCGACAATCAACACCAAAAACGCGAACACGCTGCCTTCCGGCCCCACCGTCCCACCGGTAAGCCAGGTAGGCCCATGAAAACTGGAATTGAAAAAATGTCCCTGCGCGAGAAATCCACTATCCGGTACTCCATAAAAATACGTCTCGGACCAATCCCAAGCCGCGTGCATTCCAATCGGGAACCATATATTCCCGGTCCGCTGCAAAGCGAATGCCGCCAGCAGTCCAAACGACCCAGCCATGGCTGCGCCGAACCACGCTTCGCCGCCATTGCTCAGATGGATCGCGCCAAACAAAATCGAAAGCACAATCGCCGCCGGCCAAAACCCGATCCCCGGCCCCAGCGTCGCTTGCATGTACCCGCGGAAGGAAAACTCCTCAAACAGTCCGACCATCAGGAACGCAATCCCGTACAGCCCGCCAAATTTCAATGCATCGGCACCTGAAAGCGCCAGATTGCCTAAGGAAAATCCATGAAACGCCGCGATCAGCACCAGCAGCAACGACAGCATCGCGAACCCATACGGGACGCCCTGCCAAAACCGCTTGGCCAAGAACTGGTTCAGCGGCAAATAATAATCCGCATACGTGCGTTTCTCGATCACCGTCATCAAAGCCGTTGCCACCACCAAGGCAAACAGCATGATGCCTTCGCTAAAAATCGCCACCGGCGGAGTAAACACGTTCGGGTCCTGCGCCTTGAACCACGCTTCCACGCCCGGAATGTGCTTCAGCGTGAATCCCTCTGCTTTAATGCAGGCGAGCCACAGAAAAATAAAGATCAGCAGCCGCCACCCCGCGCGAATTCCGTGCGGTCCCCTGAAAATATTCTCAATCCCCGAGCGCTGCGCCCTCGCGGGATGAAACTCGCCTACTGGTGCAGGGAAACGGTCCGTTTCGCCGTTGCTCGTCATCGTGCCCTCCCAATGCCTGCCTACTATACGGCACACCCACCGAAATAGTTTCAATTTCGTCCAGTTGGTCGAACCTTGCTCAGACGCAGCTATAGACTTCCCGGTGTCGCGCGTTGTTTGCAGCAGGAAATTTCGGAACGGGACTGTGGAGTTGAGCTACGGCTTTGAGGAAATCGAGTTCTAGATTGCGCCTTTCGCTTCGGCGGTGACCGTAACCTCCACGTTAGCGCCCTTCTTCAGCTTTGCTTCGTCGCCATCTGCATCCATCAACGAATTTGCAACGCGCAGCTTGCGATACCGGGGGTCGGTGCGCTTCACGGTAATCTGTGCCTTCCCGGTCCGTTCCGGCGTTGCGATGCGAGCGCCTTGTCCACAGTTCCAGGCATGGAGGTGCTGGGGTGTTCCAGAATTCGTGCGCTGTCCAAGATCCGCTCCATTCTTCTAGCGGACTTGGTGACGCGCGGCTTCGCCATTTCTATCGTGACGCTGGCGCGGGTAGCATTGCCCGATTCTTTCCTGATTTTCTTATGACGCATAAACCCATATTGGCATCGAACCGGTATCCACACAGTTCCATTTCGCACACTTAATGAGACATGCCTGCAATCCGCACACTGCGGCGCAAAACTTCACACCCACACGAATTGTTGCCGCGAGGGAAGCGATCTCGAGAAAACCGGGGAACCGCGCAGCTCAGTGTACGTGTATCCGGCCGGAAAGCAGCGCGATCAGAATAATCAGTATCACCACGCTCACGCCGCCCAGCGGATAATAGCCCCAGTTCTTGCTGTGCGGCCAGGTCGGCAGGCTCCCCACCAGCGCCACGATCAGCACAATCGTCAGAACAAAGATCAGCGCCATTTGGTGGCAGCCTCGTTTGCCGTTGCTGTCGGCAGTGCCTGGGTCGCGATGGGGGTGGGCTCGACGGCGTGAGAATCCGAGATTCTTTCTCTCACGCCGGCGAGTACTGGCTTCGAGGATTGCTTTGGGGTTTTATTGCTCGACATGCTGGGATGATGCCACGCGCCCAAACGCAAAGCTGTCCCATCCAGCACACAAGCATCGCGCGCGTTTCGGAAATCGTTGCTTGCTCGCCGCGCTACTTCCGCCCCGCCCGCTTCTGCGCGATCACCAAACCGCGCGGCGTCGAAAGCAGTACGACCGAAATCAACCCTTCCTGCTCCAAACGCAGCGCCGCTTCGCGCACCACCTTGAAGTGCGAGCTCGCGTCATGAACCAATATCAGGCCCCGCGCGTCAATCTGCGGCAGAAACCGCCGTATCTCCTGCTCGCGAATCGTCAGATGGCTGTCGCTGAACAGAAGATCGATGGTCCCGTCAATCGGCGTCTCCAGGCTCGAGGCGTTGCGATACTCAATCCAATCCCCGAGCCCAGATGCGTCAATGCGTTCCTTGGCCTTCGCGAAAATGGCCGGATCGAATTCGATGGTAATCAGCTTACCGAATCCGTTGGCCTTCAGTCCCTCCGCCATTTTGATCGCGCTGTATCCGATGAACGTCCCAGTCTCCACAATCAATCGCGGCTTCGTTGTGGTCACGATGGATTTCAGGAAGTCCAGCACCTCCAGCTCTGAGCTCTGCGAATCCACCATCTGCCACCATTCCGGATGCGGGCACTCCGGCGTCGCGCCCACGTACTCCGGCTGAACAAAATCCTCCTGCTCGCTCACGCGATCCAGAATGTGGTGCCCCTCGTAACGCTTCACAAACCGCGGAACGATCGCTGCAATAACGGCTCCGCCCGCCAAAATCGCGGCGCCGCAAACCGTAAATGCCGCCGCACCGTGCGGCACGCCCGGCCGCTCGCCGAACACCCCGGATTCCAGCAGTCGGTACGCGCCCCCCAGAATCAGCCACTCGCCAAACACAATCCCCGCCGGCCGCTGAAATTGCAGTTGCTTCCGGCCTTCACTCCAGAGGAAGCCCGCAAGCAAACCTGCCGCTGTGATTCCCCAAGTCGCCGGCGCATAGAGCGGCACGCTGCCATTAACAACCGCCAGAGGAATCAATCCAAACGCAGCTCCCGCCGTCGCCGCCACGCAAGCCACATCCAGCGCCGTAAGCCACCGCCAACCGGCAGCTCTGCTCAGCGAGAGTCTCCTGCGCAGCAAGTCAGCGCGCAGAGTGATTCCCGCAGTGACTAGGAAGAGCACGTAAACGAAGATTGTCATCCGGAAACGCTCCGCAAAGCGCAGTCTCGCAAGCGAACGCACGCGCACACAAAGAAGCAGGCGTCAGAGGCAATCAAAGCGGTCCAATCTGGAGTTTCCGATCGGTCATTCACCGAAGGAGTCTAGGAGGGAACTATGTCTCTTGGCAAGCGGCGCAACGACACAGCGCTCGCAGCGCCGGTGTTCTTGTAGGGCCGGTTCACGAAACGCCCGCGCAACCACGCGTCCTGTCAGCTACGCGTTTTCCGCCGACGCCACTTCCGCCGGCATTCCCATATTGACCGGCATCTGCGGATGCGTCAGCCTTCCCAACTCATAAAACGCGCTCGAAGCCGCATTCTGCATCGCCAGAGAACTTTCCACGCCGCAAGTGCACCCAGGGCATTCCCGGCGCACCATGGCTTCGCACTGCTGCACGTAAGCCTCAGACGCCAGAATCGTCGCCAGCTTGTCCTTCAGAATATTTCCCACCGGCTTCAGCGGGTAACATCCCGTCATCACGTCGCCATTCGACAGCACGAACATCTGCAAATAACCCAGAATGCAGGGCGGCTCCGACACCAGCTGCCGCTTGAAATATTTGGTCACATACTCCACTTCATATTCCGGCCGCTTCAGGTCCTGGCGCAGGAACTTCGCGATCTCCTTCACATCGCCGCCTTCCGGCCACATCGATTCCATATCCGCGTCCTTGATAAAATAAATGCTCTGGCTCAGGACGTTATACTGCACCTCCGCTCCGACTCCGTGCGCCACTTCCGCCAATTTCCCCAATTCCTTCGCGGAGATCCGGTTCAGCGTCACCGCGATCGAAACTTTTTTCCCGCGCAGCAGTTTGATTCCCTGCATCGCCAGATCAAAATACCCGTCAATCCCGCGGATCAAATCGTTGGTCTCTTCCAGGCCGTCAATCGATATGCAAACCTTCGTAATCGCCGAAGCGTTAATCTCTTTGTGCATCTTCTTGATCAGCAGCCCGTTGGTCTGCAGGATGACTTCGCTGAAGGCGCGCATCTCCGCGCGCCTCATGATCTCAAACAGGTCGGTGCGCAGCAGCGGTTCGCCTCCGGTAAAGCGCAGCGAACGAATTCCCGCCGCCCCGATTTCGTTCAGCAGCTCCACCGCGCGATCGGCTTTGATCCCGTCGTGCCAGCGCGTCTTCCAGTAATCGCAGCTGATACACTTGGCCTGGCAATTTTCCGTCAGTTTCACGTGCGCCGCCAGCGGCCGGACCTTCGACGGCAAAAACTTCTGCGAAAAATTGCTGCCCAGCCACACACGCGTCAAATACAAACCAGAAAACGACATCCAGCACTCCCTCGGACGGCCCTACGATTTACGAATCCCAACGATTTCCCAAGCGTCCAGCAAGGATTATACAGTCTGCGCGGAAGCCCCGCAACGCGCACCCGCCGCGATGTGTTACCTTGCGAGCTTCGGTCGCGCGCGTCCTCCTGCAGCACCTCGCGCAGTGCCACCCAACTCATTACCGTCATTACCGCACAGTACGTGCAGAGCAGCAGCAGACCTACGGACAACCACACCAGCAACCTACCGAACGGTTCCGCGTGAGCATGGAGTGAGTGGCCTGCTGAAAAAGGTAAGACCGCAGCACAGCTAATGAGCAGCAATGCAACGGAATAGGCGAAGCGTTTCGCCCAGGATCGTTGATAGTCCCTTGCGTGCCGCTGCACTTCTTCAATTTCCACCTCGGATAGCGGTTCGGCGTGTCTCTTAAAAATCATTTTCACAGTCTCTAGTTGGAGTTGCTATCCGATTGAGCAGAAATCGTATCACTGATTAGCGAAGGCCTCCCCTTTCCATCGAAGCGCAAACGATGCGAGATCTTGGATCTCTCGCGCTGGACTCTAGCCGCTGCGACGCGTCCCGGGCCGCGTGCATCCTCAGGGTTGCGGCCAACCCACGCGGCTGTTAAAATCTTACGTTTGCGAGCCTGGAAGAGCCGCAATCCTTATCCGCTATCCTGGACATCCTTCCATGATCGAAACCATTTCGCGCGGCGCATAGCTTCTGGGGGAGGACTGGTTTGGCTAAATACGATGTCGTGATAATCGGCAGCGGACCCGGCGGATACGTCGCCGGCATTCGCGCCGCGCAGTGGGGCCTGAAAGTTGCCGTCGTTGAAAAAGATCCGTTCCTCGGCGGCACCTGCCTGCACGTGGGCTGCATCCCCACCAAAGTTTTCCTGCACCACGCCGACATTTACGACCATTTTAAACGCGCCGAAGAATTCGGGTTCGAAGTGAGCGACCTAAAAATCAATTGGCCCGCCATTCTCGCGCGCAAAGACAAAATCGTAAAAAAACACGCCGGCGGCATCAACGCGCTCTTCAAGAAAAATAAAGTTGAATCCATCATCGGCTGGGGAAAAATCGTCGGCCCAGGCCGCGTCTCTGTGGAAAAAGACGGCAAGATCACCGAACTCGAAACCGCAAACATCCTCGTCGCTACAGGCTCCGCCGCTCGCTCGCTGCCCGGCGTAGAAATTGACGGCACCACGGTGCTGACCAATCGCGAAATTCTCGGCCTGCAACAAATTCCGAAATCCATGATCGTAGTCGGCTGCGGCGCGGTCGGTGTTGAATTCGCCTCCATTTTCCGCACCTTCGGCTCGGACGTCACGCTCCTCGAAGCCCTCACCCGCGTCGTCCCTCTGGAAGACGAGGAAATTTCCGCCGAACTTCACAAAGCCCTCGTAAAAAAAGGCATGAAAATCGAACTCGAAGCAAAAGTCGAGTCGGTAAAGAAAGACGCAAACGGCGCCACCGTCACTTACAAGAACAAGGCCAGCCAATCCGTGACCATCAGCGCCGAAAAAGTCTTAATCGCCGTCGGCCGCCGCCCTCTCACCGAAAATATCGGCCTCGAGAAAACCAAAGCCAAACTCGAACGCGGCTTCATTCACACCAACGCGTTCCTCGAAACCGACGAGCCGCACCTCTACGCCATCGGCGACATCGTTGCCGGCCTCCCACAACTCGCGCACGCCGCATCCATGGAAGGGATCATCGCCGTAGGGCGCATGGCCGGAAAAGAGGTCCAGCCTTTCGACCGCAAGCGTTGCCCCAACTGCACTTACTGCGAGCCGCAGATCGGTTCCATTGGCCTCACCGAAAAGCAAGCCCGCGACGCCGGCTTCCAGGTAAAGACCGGAAAATTTCCGTTCCTCGGCAATAGTAAAGCGACGATTCTTGGTCAGCACGAGGGCTTCATCAAAGTGGTAGCCGAAGAAAAGTATGGCGAAATTCTCGGCGTGCACGCCATCGGCCCGCTGGCAACGGAAATCATCGCCGAGCCGGTAGCGGCCCTCGGCCTGGAAGCCACGCTCGACGACATGGCCGCCACTATCCACGCCCACCCCACGGTCTGGGAAGCAATGGGTGACGCATTCAATTCCGTCCGCGGCTTGAGCATCAACTACTAGCGCGCGATGCAAAAAGCTTATGGCGGCGGTTTTGGTAGCATAGGCAATCTTGCCTGTGCTGTTAGGGCAGTACTGATCGGCGGCAAGCCGCCGGAAACGGCTACGGTTTCGTGAACCACCCAGAAAAAATCTGCTGGCAAGTAAACGCGGGCCTACTGTCCTACGCCCAGGCCTGCGCACTCCAGCAAGAACTCGTCGAAGCCCGCAAAGCCGGCGCGATCCCAGACCTCCTGCTCTTCTGCGAGCACGCCCACGTAATCACCTTGGGCCGCAATGGAAAGAAAGAAAATCTCCGCGCGAACGACCGTCTCCTAACGCAAATGAATGTCACCTTCCACGAAACCGATCGCGGCGGCGACATCACCTATCACGGCCCCGGCCAAATCGTGGGCTACCCCATCCTCGATCTCACCGAACACCGTCGCGACGTCCGTTGGTACGTCCAGCAACTCGAAGAAACCATGATCCGCGCCACAGCCGATTTTGATGTCACAGCGGAAAAAGTCGAAGGCCGCCACGGCATCTGGGTGCGCCAGCCCTCAGGCGAAGAAGAGAAGCTCGCCGCCCTCGGCGTCCACCTAAGCCGATGGGTCACTTCCCACGGCTTCGCGTACAATGTTGCAACCGATCTGCGATACTTTGATCTAATCGTTCCATGCGGCATTGCCGATAAACGAGCCACATCGCTCGAACGCATCCTGGATCGCGCCGTGAGCGCGGAAGAAGTCCGGCCCAAACTGGCCGCGCATTTCGGCGAGCTGTTCGACCGCAAAATGGTCAACATCTCGCGCGCCGAACTCGAGGAAAATTTGCAACACCAAGTCCAACACGCGCTCGCGCCACGCCCCAGCGAGGTTTTAGAGCTGAAAGGGAGCATGGCATGACACAATTCCCGACTCAATCCCCGCCTAAATCAACGGCGCAACCCGAGGCCTCACCGCTCACCCGCGCGCATCACCTCGATCTCTACTACTACATGCAGCTCAATCGCCAGCTGGAAGAGCGCATGGTCCGCCTGTTCCGCCAGAATAAAATTGTCGGCGGCCTTTATTCCAGCCTCGGCCAGGAAGCCGTTTCCGTCGGCACCTGTTACGCCCTGGAAAAACGCGACTGGATCGCGCCCATGATCCGCAATATCGGCGCGCTGCTCGTTAAAGGCGTCCCGCCGCGCGACATCTTCACCCAGCACATGGCGAAATTCACTTCGCCAACGCAAGGAAAAGACGGCACCAGCCATTTCGGCGACCTCAAAGTCCGCCACATCGTCTCCCCAATTTCCATGCTCGGCGACTTGATCCCGGTAATGACCGGAGTCGCCATGGCCGGCCGCTATCTCGGACAAAATATCGTCGCGCTCACATGGATTGGCGACGGCGGCAGCTCCACCGGCGCATTTCACGAAGGCCTGGGCCTGGCGGCCTCGCAGCGCGCGCCCTTCGTTCTGATCATCGAAAATAATCAATGGGCGTATTCCACTCCCGTTTCGCGCCAGGTGCCCGTGCAGAATCTCGCCGATCGCGGCGCGGCCTACGGAATCACCAGCACCATCGTAGACGGCAACGACGTCGTCGCCGTCTACGAAGCCACGAAAGAAGCCGTCAACGAATGTCGCGCCGGCCGCGGCCCGCAGATCATCGAAGTGAAAACCATGCGCATGCGCGGCCACGCCCAGCACGATCCCGCCGAATACGTTCCCAAGGAAATGTTCGACTACTGGAAGGCCCGCGATCCCATCACGCTCTACGAAAAATATCTCACCGAAAATAAAATCTGGGACGCCGCCACCAAATCCGAAATTGACGCCCGCATCGAACGCGAACTCGACGTCGAGCAGAAATTCGCCGAAGATTCGCCGCTCCCGCCGCCTGAACTTGCCGAAGAAGGCGTCTACTGCGACGGCTGTCACAAAATCGAAGCCGATTGGAAACGCGCGAAAGCGGAAGTAATGCCGCCGAAATCCAGCATTGACCCGACCTGGCGCCTGAAGGATTTACCCGCCTACACTCAAGCCGCGATAGCCGGCGGCAACGGAGCGAAAAATCCGGCGCAGACGGCAGCGCCCGCGCCGGTAGCCGCTCCCACTCCAGCCACCAGCCCCGCGATACAAAAATCCGCCCCGGCACCCGCGCCCGAACGCGCCGAACTCCAGCCGGAGCATTTGGCCGCAGGCGTTGCCGCCGAGGATCCCGCCGTACCCCGCGTCCCTTTCGGCCGTGGCCCCAAAGACAAAGCCTTCCGCCAGAGTCCCGAGAACCCGCAAAACAAACCCGCCTACTCCCGCGCGCCCAAAGAAAAATCCTTCGCGCAGAACTCGCAGCAGAAATCTTTCAGCAAAGGCCCGCGCAACAAGCCCTTCGGCAAGAATGCTCAGGGCAAGCCGTTCACAAAAAATCCGCAGGATAAACAGGGGAGGCGCTGACGATGTCCCACACCGCTCCGAACCTGTCTTCGAAAGCCGTTCCTACTTCCGGCCCGATCACCATGGTGGACGCCATCCGCCAGGCGATGTTCGAAGAAATGGAACGCGACCCTGCCGTAGTCGCAATCGGCGAAGATATCGGCGTCTATGGCGGCGCGTTCAAAGTCACCGACGGCCTGCTCGCGAAATTCGGCCGCGAACGCGTTATCGAAACCCCCATCGCCGAAACCGCCATCATCGGCGCGGCCTGCGGCATGAGCTTCCTCGGCCTGCGCCCCGTAGCCGAAATGCAGTTCATTGATTTCATCGCCTGCTGCTTCAACCAGGTCACCAACTTCGTCGCCAAATCTCATTACCTCTGGGGCGCGCCCGTGCCCATGGTCATTCGTGGCCCATCCGGCGGCGGCGTGCACGGCGGCCCATTTCATTCCGCCAACCCCGAAATGTATTTCGTGCATACGCCCGGCCTGAAAGTGATTTATCCTTCCACGCCGTCGGATGCCAAGGGTCTGCTGAAGTCCGCGATACGCGACAACAATCCCGTGCTCTTCTTCGAGCACAAATATCTGTACCGCCGGCTAAAAGAAGAAATGCCGCCCGGCGATTACACCGTGCCCATCGGCAAAGCCATCGTGCGGCGCCCGGGACGCGACATGACCATCGTCAGCTACGCGGCGATGGCGCATACGGCCATGGAAGCGGCCGTCGAACTCGCGAAAGAAGGCATCGAAGCGGAGGTGATTGACCTCCGCACCCTGCTTCCGCTCGATAAGGAAACAATTCTCGCGTCCGTAAAAAAGACCAACAAGCTGCTGGTGGTGCACGAAGACACGCGCACCGGCGGCATTGCCGGCGAAATTGCCGCTCTCGTCTTTGAAGGCGCTTTCGAGGATCTCGACGGTCCGGTCGCCCGCGTCACCGCTTTGGATACGCCGGTGCCGTACTCGCCGCCCCTCGAGGAACGCTTTTTACCCAACACCGAAAAAGTAGTCGCGGCCGCGCGCGAACTGGCAAAATACTAAGCGGACAAAGGCAGGACCGACACGATGGGAAAGACCAAGGGCATCAACAACGCCGAATTTGAAGTAGGCAGCGAAGTGAAGATCGCCGACCGCGCATTCCTGGAGGCTTTTCTCGAGGCCGGCCAGTATCACAACGAGCTCGAACCGGAGCAGCTCGCCTACGCAGGCAAGATCGCCAAAGTGAAGGCCGTCGATTTCTTCACCGGCGGCGACGAGATTTACACGCTGCAGGGCATTCCGGGCGTGTGGCACGAGGAATGTCTCAGCGCCGCCTAGCTCTGCCTCGTTGCCATTAGTGTTGCGGCGCGCGTTCGTACCTACAGGAGAAGACCATGGCTGTCGACGTCATCATGCCCCAAATGGGCGAAAGTATTTTTGAAGGCACCATTACCAAATGGTTGAAGAAAGCGGGAGACAAAATCGAGCGCGATGAACCGCTGTTTGAGATTTCTACCGACAAAGTGGACGCGGAAATTCCCTCGCCCTCGGCCGGAGTCCTGAAAGAAATCAAAGTCGGTGAAGGCCAGACCGTGCCGATTCAGACGGTGGTCGCCACAATCGAAGCCAACGACGGCGCCTCGAGTTCCGCACCCGCAGCCGCGCCCGCGAAACCCGAAGCCGCCAAGCCCGCCGCAGCGGCTCCCGCTGCGAAATCCGCAGCGCCTGCTCCTTCTGCGCCTGCACAGGCCACGCCGCAAGCCGCCTCCAGCGGCGAAAAAGTTCGCAGCTCTCCGTTAGTCCGCAAAATCGCGCGCGAGAATAATATTGACGTCTCCCAGGTTCCCGGCACCGGCGCGGGTGGACGCGTCAGCAAGAGCGACATTCTCAGTGCCGTGCAAGGCGGCGGCGCGCCCGCTGCGGCGGCTTCTTCCAGCGCAGCTCCGGCTTCGGCACCGCCGCCGGCCCGTCCCGCGGGAGTTCCGCCAGCCACAGGTGGCGCGAGCGCTTCCGCGGTCCTCGAAAATGCCGTGCCGCGCGAAAAAATGTACTTCGGCCATTACGAAGTCCAACCCATGTCCGTCATGCGACAGCGCATCGCCGAGCACATGGTGCTCTCGAAGCACGTCTCCCCGCACGTTTACTCCGTGGACGAAGCGGATATGACCGCGATCGCCACCCTGCGCGCCAAGATGAAAAATAAGTTCGAAGAAACCAGCGGCACCAAGCTCACCTTCATGCCTTTCTTTGTGCGCGCCGCCGTCGAAGCCCTGCGCGCCTTTCCCACGGTGAACGCGTCGGTGGATGGCACGAACATTATCCTGCACAAGGAATGCAACATCGGTATCGCCGTCGCCTTGGACTGGGGCCTGATCGTCCCCGTGATCAAGAACGCCGAGGAGAAAAATTTCCTGGGCATCGCGCGCACCATGAACGACCTCGCCGAACGCGCGCGCGCCAAGAAACTCAAGCCCGACGAAGTCGCCGAAGGCACCTTCGCCATCACCAACCCCGGCGTCTTCGGCGGCCTGTTCGGCCTGCCGGTGATCAATCAACCGAACGTCGCCATCCTGGGCCTCGGCACAATCGAAAAGCGCCCGGTGGTAATCGACGACGCGATCGCCATTCGCAGCATGGTCTACCTTACCCTCTCCTACGATCACCGCGTAGTAGACGGCGCCGTAGCCCATCAATTTATGGCCAAGCTGAAGCACACGCTGGAAAATTGGACGGAAAGCATCCTGTAAGCCGAGGCTGTGCTGAAGAGTCGAAAGTCAACAGTCAACAGTTGAAAGTTGAAGGTTAAGAGTTAAGCGCGTTAGCGTAGACGGTAGTTCCTTTTGCTTTCAACTTCTGGCTGTCAATTCTCAATTCCGGACGTCCTACTGTAAAGCCATGTCTCCCTCCGCGAAACCTGACCCTTGGGGCCGCTCTCCCTGGAAAATCTCCTTCACGCCGCAACGGCACAAACTGGCGGCCCACGTCGACTTCGCCATAATCGGCGGCGGATTCACCGGCCTGGCAGCCGCCGCTTGGCTCCGCGCGCTCGCGCCCGATAAATCCGTAGCCGTATTCGAAGCCGCGCGGATCGGCGCCGGCGCCAGCGGCCGCACCGGCGGCATGGTCCTTGCTGAAACCGCCGCCGGCAATCAACCCGGCCTCGGCGACGTCCTCGCCGGTTTCCGCGCGATCCTGGAAAAACTAAAAGTGCGCTGCGACCTCGAACTCACCGGCGCATGGGAAATGGCGCGGCACGCCCAATCCGGAAAAGCAAATCACAAACCATCACCAATCGAATGGAATGATTCCGGCAACCTAAAAGTAGTGAACGAAGTCCCCGGCGGCACACTGGATCCCGGCAAACTGGTTAGCGGCCTAGCCCGCGCCGCCCAGCGCCGCGGCGCGCAGATCTACGAGAATCATTGGCTGCAAAATGTGCACTGGAGCGCCGCGCCGGAATTGCATCTCGCCACCAGGCGCGGCGATAAAAGAAAAATCACCGCGACGAAAATTCTCTTTGCCGCGAACGCCCTGTCGCTCGCGCAGTCGGGCCTGGCCGGAATGCATCCGCGCCTTACGCTCGCCGTCCTCACCAGCCCGATCAGCGAAAAAACTCTCGCCGCGATCGGCCTCGCGCCAAGAAAGCCGTTCTACACCGTGGATTTTCCCTATCTCTGGGGCCGCGTGCGCAAAGACCGCTCCATCGTGTGGGGCGCGGGCCTGGTGCAATCCCCGGACGCCGACGAACTCGAAAAGGTAGACATCGCCGCGGAAGAATCAGCCGCCGCCTTCGATGGCCTGGAACAGCGCGTCCTGCATCTGCATCCCGCGCTCGCGAAAATAAAATTCACGCGCCGCTGGGGTGGCCCCATCCTCTTCCGCAATTCCTGGAAGCCGGTCTTCGACTGGCACCGGCAGAGCGTCGCGAGCGCAGCCGCGCGGAAGGGCGGCAGCTCAAATGGCGACGTGCCCCGCAACGCCGTAGTCCTAGGGGCCTACGCCGGCCACGGCGTCGCACTGTCCTCGTATCTGGGAACCTGGGCCGCCGAAGTCCTCCTCGGCCGCCGCGAGCTGCCAAAATGGAGTGCGCTCGACAAGTAGGTCGCAGCGATTGCGGTAAGATAAATCCCTCGAACGACTGCCGCCGTGAAACAGCCGCCAAGCTCACGCGCCGAGGCCCGCAGAGGAAAAGATGGCATTCATCTCCGTAACGCGTTTGCGAGTCCGCTCCTTCCGCTACCTCCCGGAATTCTTATGGGACACGTTCCAGTCCGTGCGCCAGGCCGAACGCAGCTCCGGTTTTCTCGGCGGCCGGCTTTTAGTTAATTCCGGACTAGTTTTTTGGACCATGACTGCCTGGCAGAACGACTCCGCGATGAACGCCTTTCGCACTGGCGGCGCGCATCGCAGAACGATGCCCAAGCTGCTCGACTGGTGCGATGAGGCCGCGGTAGTGCATTGGACGCAGGACTCCGCAGAAATCCCGCTCTGGCCGGAGGCGCAGCGGCACATGGCCGAAGAAGGGAGGCCGTCGAAAGTAAAACATCCTTCCCTCGCTCAGACGTCCCGGCACGTTCCGGCCCCGCAACCAAGCCGCATCGTGCGAACGCTGAAACCAGCTCGCTAGTTTCCCGGGGCAACGTCAAGAACTGCTCCCCAGAATGTCACCGATTTACCGCCCCAATCATCGAACGGATGGCGGGCAGCTCAATGCCGCAGAGTCCGGCGATGCAACCTGCAAAGGTTTTGCGGAGGCAGGGAGCGTTCCGCCGTGACCGTGCCAACAGCCGTGGTATATTTTATCCGTTTGACTCGTCGTAATATTTCGCCGTCTCTTGCCAGGAGGCTCTCGTGCAATTCTTCCGCTCGCGCAAAGTTCCACCGCTCACAGTCGCTGCGCTCGTCACGTTGTGCGCCGCCGGTTCCTTGCTCTCAACTCGAAATCGCTCGGCGGTCCTGGCGGCAGCCGCGAGCGCGGCATGCCCCGGCGCTGATAGCGGGCTGAAACTACCGGCGGGTTTTTGCGCGACGATCTTCGCGGACGGCATCGGTCACGCGCGGCACATGGCGGCTGCGCCCGGCGGAGTGTTGTACGTCAACACCTGGTCGGGTCAATACTATGGCAACGACACGCCGCACGCGGGCGGATTTTTGGTCGCGCTGCAGGACACAGCGGGTACGGGCAAAGCCGACGTGCAGGAACGCTTCGGTGACACGGTAGAGAGCGGTGGCCGGGGCGGCACCGGGATCGGCATTTACAAAGGATCGCTTTATGCGGAGATAAATGATCGCATCGTGCGCTATGCGCTGGCGGACGGCTCGATCGTGCCGCAGGGCGCAGCAGTCACCATTCTCTCCGGCTTGCCGCTCAACGGCGATCATCCCATGCATCCGTTCATTATCGACGCCCAAGGCTCTTTGTACGTGGATGTCGCGAGCGCCACCAATTCCTGCCAGGTGAAAAATCGCACGCTGAAATCGCCCGGTGAGGACCCCTGCACGGAATTGCAGACGCGCGGCGGCATCTGGCGCTACGACGCGAACCAATCCGATCAGCATTTTTCCAGCGCCGAGCGCTACGCCACCGGAATCCGCAACGGCGAAGGGTTCGCGATGGACCGCGGGGGCCGCATGTTCGTGACGCAGCACGGCCGCGACCAGCTGCGCTCTAATTGGCCGGACCTCTACCAACCTGAGCAGGAGGCGACCCTGCCGGCCGAAGAGCTGCTGCTCCTGCAGCAGAGCGGCGACTACGGCTGGCCCGAGTGCTACTACGACGGAATCCGGCAAAAGCTGGTTCTCGCGCCGGAATACGGCGGCGACGGCGGCAAGAAGATCGGCATCTGCGCGGAGAAGCGCGCTCCGGTCGCGGCCTTTCCCGCGCATTGGGCGCCGAATGGCATGGCGTATTACGACAAGACGCAATTCCCGGAGCGCTATCAGGGCGGCGTCTTCATTGCCTTTCATGGATCGTGGAATCGCGCGCCGTATCCGCAGGGCGGGTACAACGTGGTCTACCAGCCGCTCGATGGCGCGCGCGCCGCCGGCTCCTGCGAAATATTTGCCGTTGGTTTTGCCGGCGCCGTGAAGTCGCCGGACAAAGCCGACCATCGCCCTAGCGGCGTGGCCGTGGGACCGGACGGCTCACTCTACGTTTCCGACGATGTGCGCGGGCGAATTTACCGCATCGTTTACCGCGGCGGGGCCGCAGGCGACTCCGGCATCACTCCCTGCCCCAGCGCGACAGCTCCGGCCGGAGCAATCGCCCAAGCCGGCGCGCAGCCGCCGGAGGGCACACATCCGGATGCTGGCGCGGCGACCAGTTCCACCGGCGCGCTTCCGAAAGGAGTGACGCCGCAGATGGTGGCGCTCGGTGCGCGCGTCTACCGCGGCGAGGTGGGTGGTGCGGCCTGCACGGGCTGCCACGGCGGAAGCGGAAAGGGCTCGCCGCTGGGCCCGGATCTCACCGCGAACAAGTGGTCGTGGAGCGACGGCAGCTACGCGGGCATCAAGAAAACAATCACCGAAGGCGTGCCGCAGCCCAAGAATTATCGCAGCCCCATGCCGGCGATGGGCGGCGCGCAGCTGACCCCATCTCAGTTGTCAGCGGTCGCAGCCTACGTGTACAGCATCAGCCACGACGCGACGGGAACTGCCAAGTAGTGAAACTGGATTTTCCGCTGCTCGAAAAGGATGCGTCCCGCGGCGGCTAAGCGGGCGCTTCCGGCGCCAACGCCGGTCCGTCGGGCAGTGTAGATGGCGGCCACAGCAGTGCGGCGAGCGGCGGATAGCGCGGCGCGAAAAAATAAATCGCGTAAGCGGGAAAGAACACCACCACCGGCACGGAAATCAAGGCAGTCGCGAAGATCAGAATCGCGAGCCCCGCGCACCCGAATACGACCGCAAGTGTGATGGTATACACGTTCCAATCCCATACCGCCGCCTTTCCGCCCAGCACTGCCACAAGTGCCGCTCCGCCAATCGGGATCAGCAGCACCAGGAACGCCATGATAGAGAGGATCCCGAATAGAATCGCCGCGCCGATGGCCAGCACGATTTTCATTCCAATATATCCGGCGTACCCGGCTTTTTCCGCCGCCAGGCGCGGCCACAGCCGCCGCCAGCCTTCCAGCGCGCTAATATCCTCCAAGGCCATTTGCGGCACCACAAAATCCTTGGTCATCACATGGATTACGCCCAGCAGCACAGCCAGCAGCAGCAAGGCCAGGAAGAGCGTAACGCCTCCCAGGACCAGCCCCAGCACGTGCTCGCGAGCATCGCTGAACCAGCCCAGCATCGCAGCGCCCGCCACCGGAATTCCGATGACGATCAGCAGCGTCGCAATCATCACCAGCATCAATACAAGCTGCCAGCAAAACAAACGAACGCCCGCGTGCCGCCGCCGCGACCAGCCCCGCCGGATGTGACATTCTCTTGCGACCACGCTGTCGAATAGAATGAATCGCATCACGCTCGCAACGTAAGTGAAGAGCACCACGAACCCGAGCCACACTACCAAGAAAGCTGCCACCAGCCCGGCAATTAGCGCTGGGTGTGCGTTCGAGAAATCAAGCCAAGGTGCGGCCAAGAAGTGCTGCGTCCCGCGGGGATGATAATTCGAGGGAACATTGAAGTTGCAGCCGCTAAACGAACTCATCTCGCCCGCCAAAACGCCGACGAACGCCAGGCGCATCCATTGCGCAAAGCGAAACGGGCGCAGCAGTTGTCCCTTGGTATGGCGAAAAGCGATCTCGATCACATCAGCGGCGGAAGGGGACAAGCCAGCGCCTCGTTCTTAGGAATCACTGGAGAGACAGCACTTGGAAGATAGTAAGAGATCAAGCGACTTAGCGCACGGTGCTCGTTCCGATAGCGGGCAGATTTTCCAATCGATCGGCAGGCAAACATCCCGGGCAAGACTTCCCGGAAGCCACCTCACTGAATCCGCCAGTCACCTTACTGAAACCGCTGGCGCAGCTCCTCGGCGAATCCCTCCACCTGGCTCATGGCCACGATGCGTATGCCTTCGCCGGCGAAGAGCTTTTCCACGAAGACATGCCGCGGATTTTCGGCATCCGGCGACGTATCGGTGACGGCCGTGATTTCCGCAAGTCTGTCGCGCGCGTGAATGCATCCGGCGGTGTAAGCGAGGGCCTTCGCCTGCGGCAAGTCGCGCCGCAAGGAAACCGACTGGATGAATCCGCGCACGCCGTTCTGGTAGCCATAGTCCAGGCGCATGGGATCGCCCGGCTGGGTAAAGCCCTCGACGCGCACGCGGTGCTCGAGTTTGCCCAGAATGCGGTGGCGCCGGAACACGTCGTTCAGCTTGCTGCGCATCCAGTCCCGCGTATTCTGCAGGAGCCCGCCCGCGCGCCGCGCCGGAGGCGTGACCTGCTCGCGGTACAGGCGGTCCAACTCCATATCGAAATTGTCCGCCAGCAGCGCTTTCTGCGGGCTCAGTTGCAGCACGTTGGAAAGATTTTGCTCCAGCTCCCGCAGGTAAGCCGTTACTTCCAGCGCCGACCCGCGTAGCCGCGCGTCGAACTCCGGCGCGAGCCCGCGCAGCAGATCTTCGTCGGCGTCCGGATGCAGGCGTCGCACGCGTGCGAACTCCGCAGGTTCTTCGATCAGGCGGACGGCTCGGTGCGACCCCGTCATTTCCTCGAGCAGGACGCCGATGTTCACCCACTCGTCGCGCATCTGGTTGGGCACATAACGCAGGATGCGATACTGGAAAACACTCGTCGGTTCTTCGACCGTCGGTCCTGGTGACACGTTTTTCCTCCCGGCTGCAGAACGTTTCGCGGTAGTTCTTGCATCGCACGTGCAGCTTGCCGTTCTCAGCAGCCCGCGAACCCCGATTTCTGTCGACAAAAACCACCGAGCCAAAAAATCCGCGCCCGGCAGCGCAACAATGGGCAGGCACCACCCGCAATGCACCGCTTCCCTCGCCTGATCCCCGCGCGCCCTACTTCCAGTTCGGAAACGGCTGCGCTGAAGATTTCCAGGCCGACACAATCAGCTCCCTCACCAGCTTCCTCCGGCGCAAGAGCTGCTCCAACATTTTCTCCAGAGCATCGGCGTCAAAGTCGTACCACTCGGGCGGAATCTGCCCGTAAATTTCCTCCAGGGCCGACTCTTCAATTCTCTCCACGCGTGCAATCCAGGTTTCGAATGAGGCGATTCCCCGCACCGCTTCATACACGCGGTGCCGCGCGTACCAACCGCGCAGCGGCGCATCCGGAAAATTCCACTCCGCGGCGTTAAAACAGAATCCATTATCAATCATCCGCGCGCAGTAACGCGCCGGCGCGCTGGTGCCACTTCCGGCAGCTTCCGGCTCGCGAAAAAAAATCGCCTGCCGCCCGTTGGTGTTGCAGGTCCATTTGTCAAACACCAGCATGCCGCAGAATTCCGCGATATTGCTCACTTCGCGCAGCTGTTCATCGGGAAGGAAATCGTACACTGCCACATCGGCCAGATTGCCGGGGTAACGCGAACCAAACTGCTTTCCCGCTTTGCAGGGCGCGCGCCCGCGCCCCAGCTGAAACACCAGGTCCTCGGTGCCGGCGATCAGCTCCGCCCGCACCTCCACCACTTCCGGCTCCGCCACCGACAACCCCAGCCGCGCCGCCAATCTTGTACCAAGCAATTCGTTCGCCAGGATCCGCAGCCCCTGCGGATTGTTCTGGAATTTCACCACATAATATGCCTGATTCGAACAGCGCATCAAATGCGATTGCGCCCCGCCACGCATCCTACGCACTTGCTCGACAGCCAGCGCCATCGCGCGCCCATCCTAGCGGCCAACGAACCCAACCGGCAAGCGAATTATTTTCAAAATGGGAACGTACCGCAAAGGTGCACTGGCGCTTCGCGCCGTGCGGGGTGTTTCGATTCAGCCCAGGTCCGCAGTTGTATTCGAACAGGAAAAAATCGAAGCTGCGCGGCACAGAAACAGGGAAGCGAGCAGCGAAGCTGCCGTGCGGAAAAACAACCAGGCAGGGAACTAGAGTTTACCAGCCTCTCAGCACAAGAAAATTCCGCACCGCAAAAAAAGCGGGACCGCAACACCTCCTGGAGCGTGCGCGGTCCCGCCTCCCGATCCTTCGCCGAAAAAACCTCAGCGCTTCTTGCGCTTGCCCGCCTTCTTGGCCTTCCCCTTCTTCTTCGCAGCTTTTTTCGCGGGCTTGGCTTTTTTCTTCGCGGCCTTCTTTTTGGGCGCGGCTTTCTTCGCCGCCTTCTTCGGCGCCTTCGCCTTGGGGGCAGCCGCCGGCGCTTCGTCCCCGTCCGGCTCTTCCTCGACGATGATCTCCTCCACTTCCTCTACAATGTCTCCATGAGGGAGTTCCGCGCCTTCTTCCCCCTCTTCTTCTTCGTAACGGGGTAGCTCGTCATCCTCTTCATCATGCTGCTTGGCGTGAAACATTGATCCCTCCCTGGTTTCGGGCTTGCGAATGAACGTATTAGGCCCTGCGCGCTTATAAACGGAGTGCCGGAAGTTTGTCAAGATGCAAGGCCGCAAAAACCCGCTGCGGCCAAGAATATTTGAGAAAAACGCCAAAAGGGGACGGTAACGAAAAGTTACACAAATGAGGAAGCATTCTAGAATCAGTAGTTTATGGGAATGTCAGAATGCAGTTAAACTCAGCGCTGAATGGTCAACACATCACCGGCTTTCAAGGGCCGCTCGTCCAGAAACGAGTTCGCCTGCCGGATACTCTCGACGCTGGTCTTGTAGGAATGCGCGATCGAATAGAGCGTCTCGCCCTGCTTCACATGATGCTCCACGCTCGCAGGCTTCTCGCCAGCGCCCGTCGCCGTTGCTGAAACCTTGCGCACCGTCACCGCGGCATCTGCACTCGCCGCAGGCTGCGACGCGGATTTTGCTCCGGCATGCGAACGCGCGGAATCATCCGGCGCACCGCCGGCATAAATTTTCAGTCGCGAACCGCGCGGCACGCTGGCCCCGCGAATATTGTTCCAACGCTTCAATTGCGCGACGCTTACATCGAAGCGCTCCGCAATTCCTTCCAGCGTGTCGCCGCGCACCACGCGGTAATGGACCAGCCGTACCGCCGGCGGTGCAGCCGGCACGTTCAGCATGAATCCCGCCGGCACCACCGCATGCGCTTCCAAGTGGTTCGCGGCTTCGATCGCGGCGACCGTCACGTGATAGTGCCGCGCAATGTCCGACATCGTTTCGCCCTGCTCGACGGTATGTAAGCGCCAGGTGGTCCATTTGTCCTCGGGCACCTGGTTAATCACGTTCAACAGTTTCTCGCCGTATCCTGCCGGCAGCTTCAGTTCGAAATTCGGATCGTTGGGCGTCACGCTGCGCAACATCTCCGGATTCAACTCGCGCAGATCGTCCAGGTCCGCACCGGTAGCGTCCGCCACCAAACGCAGGTCAATGGCATGCGCCGGGTGTATCACGTCCACCGGCGCCGGCTTCTCGGGCGCCACTTGCACGCCATACAACGAAGGGTCTTTCGCCACCAAGGCCAGCGCAATAATAATGGGCACATAATTCTGCGTCTGCTTCGGCAACGCATGGCGCTTCTGCAATTCCCAGAAATCCGCGTAACCGGTGCGCTCGACAGCCTTCACCACATTCATCGGCCCCGAGTTGTAAGCGGCCATCACCAGGTACCAGTCGCCGAACATATCGTACAAATCGCGCATGTGCCGCGCCGCCGCCCGCGTGGCCTTCTCCGGATCGCTGCGCTCGTCGACATAATAAGTGCGGTCCAGATCGTATTCCTCGCCGCGGAAGGGCATGAACTGCCACAATCCGCGCGCCCCTGCGCGCGATACCGCGGTCGGCTGAAACGCCGATTCCGCCTGCGCCAGATACATCAAATCCTGCGGCACGCCTTCTTCTTTCAGCACGCGCCGGATCATGTCGTTGTAACGCCCGGAACGATCGAGGCCATGTTCCACCGTCGCGCGTCCCCGCGGCGTCGAAAAGAAGCTCAAATATTGCAGCACCGAATCATTTACCGTCAGCGGCAGATCGTGCGGCACGCGCATCAATTCTTTTTCCGCCTGCCCCGCCAGCCGCGGATCGCCTGGCGGCAAGGTCATGTCCGCCAGCGCGTCAATCGGCGCGGGAGTGCCGGTGCCCTCTTCCTCTTCATCGGCATCCTGCTGCGCGCTGCGCTCGTAGGAATGCAGCGTCTCGCCAATCTGATCAAAAAGATCGGAAAGCCGCGGATCGGAATCCACCTGGAATCCGCTCGCGAGCATCAGCTCCACAGCGCGGTCGTAATCCGCATGCGCCTTGTCGAAATCGCCGGACTTGTATTCTTTCTGCGCGGTGTTGAAGATCACTTGGACTTTGTCAATAAGGACGTCAATCGCAGGGCGGGTGTCATACAAGGAAGCCAAAGAAACGTAGTGCTCGGGAAATGGCAGCGGCTCGTGAACAAACGCAGGAACCGGGGCAGGTGTCGCAGCCGGCGGTCGCGCCTTCACCTGCTTGCTGGAAACGGTATCGTTGCAAGCGGCGAGCGACAACGTCGCCACCGCAGCGATTCCTGCCCAGCCCAGCCAGCTTACATGGCCACTCAGGCCCGCGACCCTCAGCTTCATGGTCTTCGTCCGTCCTTGCGACGCGCGATACCTCTCCGCAGGATTCTACGAAGCAACTTCGGGTCCGTAGCAGGCTTCATCCAACGCGGCGCCGCGTCGTTCACCCCCGTTCAGGGGTAACGGGAATCTTACGAACTACCTACGCCTCGGTCAATGGCCTTGCCGTACCAGCCATTGTCACAATCAGGACATCACCTTCAACCCTTCTCTATTCCCGATTTGTATATCGGCCATTCTGAATGCCGCCTTATACACCCTCATCGCCCGCGGCGCCATTGTGAAATCCTCGGCTGCCAGGCAGAGAATTGCGCCCCGCAACTTTTCCCTCACGAGTCCGAAAACTCGGATGCCTGCGAACGCTGTATTCCAGCGTTCGTACGCAGCACCTCCGCAGCGCACTACGCTCTCCAGCTATGCCTTTTGAAATCAGGTTGATAGGTCGTGAGAGCCTGGCGAAAAACTCTGGCTACCCAGATGCAATTGCCAGTTCATTAAACGCACGCCGGAATGAGCGTGCTTCTAGGGGATGTGTCCCAACAGGGGGATCGGCATGAATTTTCGGAGTCGTCTTTTCGGGGGTGTCGGCGCTTTCGTCATCGCTCTAGGAATACTCGCTGCGCCATCTATACTGCGCGCACAGACCGCCACCGTCACTGGCACAGCTCTTGATTCATCCAACGCCGCCGTCGCCGATGCCACCGTCAGCGCGGTCAATGCTGCCACCGGTGTGAATCGCACCACCACGACCAGCGCCGCCGGTGCCTACACCATTCCCAACCTGCCTCCAGCCGTTTACACCATTACCTTCACGAAGGACGGCTTCAAGACCGCGAAATTTCCAGCCATCACGCTGACCGTGGACCAGACGCTCACTTTGGATTGCAAATTTGAAGTGGGCGCTTTGTCGGCAACCGTGGAAGTGAATTCCGATACCGTGGCGAACGTGGACACCGAGACGCCCACGCTCAGCAACGTCGTCGAGCACACCCAGATGGTCGAACTGCCTCTGATCCTGCGCGATCCTTATCAACTCGTGCTGCTCGGCCCCGGCGTCACTCAATCCGATAGCGGTCTGGGCGGCATCTCCGTCAACGGCGGCCGCGAGCGCAACAACAACTTCCTGCTCGACGGAACCGACAACAACGATGCCGACGTTCCAGGCGTTCTCGGCGGCCTCACTGCGCAGAACCCGGATTCCACCCAGGAATTCCGCGTGCTCACAAATAATTTCGCGCCCGAATATGGCCGCAACAATGGCGCCATCATTGACGTAATCACTCGCAGCGGCACCAACAGTTACCACGGCAATCTGTTTTATTTCGGCCGCTGGGACGCTCTCGGCGCGCGCGACTACTTCAATCACCAGATAGACCCCACCACGGGGGACGTCGCAGCCAAGAATCCCTACGTCCGCAATCTCTACGGTGGTTCTCTGGGCGGCCCCATTCGCAAGGACAAGACTTTCTTCTTCATCAACTATCAAGGCGATCGCTTCGTCACCTCGCTAACCAACACCGCGACGGTGCCCACAGCCGCGTTCGACTCGGGAATTTTCAACTACACCAATCCCAGCAACGGCGTCACCCAAAACGGCATCAACGTCACCGTACCCGGCGCGCTCAACAACGCCACGGGCGTGGGCCTCGACCACACGGTCCAGCAAATCCTCTCGCACTATCCTTTGCCCAACATTAACAATTCCGACGGCATCACGGGCCTGCTCTTCTTTCCCACGCAATCCCGCGAAAGAGACGAAGACGCCACCGCCAAAGTTGATCAAAAGATCGGCAAGAACAACGATCTCTACGTTCGCTATGTTTTCAACTGGTTCCGCGACCCCGATCCGTTCCATTCCGATTCCTTGCCCGGCGGCATCGGCGCCATCGCCGAATCCGCCAAAACACAATCCTGGTCCATCGGCTTGACGTCCACCTTTGGCTCCACGCTCTCGAACGAAGTTCGCTTTGGCGCCAATCGCAATACCAATCCCTTCTCTTGCAACAGCGCTCTGGCCGATACCATCACTGGCGCGGGTGGAAACTACCTCGATACTTTCGGCCGCGGCGCGGACTTCAGCCTCCCCGGGTTCAGCGTTCCAAACACTGCGGACTTCGGTTGTGTTTCCCTGGGTGATACCAACTTCCAGGGAAGTCATGCCGGAACCTATCAGACTCTGGACAACGTCACTAAAGTCCTCGGTTCGCACACCCTCAAGTTCGGCGGCGAATTCCGTGACGTCTATTCCAATAACAATACTAATTTCAGCTCGCGCCAGCAGTTTCAATTCAACACCGCCACCGATTTCGGCGCCGCCGTTCTCCAGGGCCTCAACCCCGGCGTGGACAATGTCACTTTGGAAAATGAAGTTTCCGGCCTGCTCGGTTTGGTCTCGGTCGCCAACCAAACTCAGTTTTTCGACCTTGCAGGAGACCGTCACAAGTTCGATGAACTCAATTTCGCCCAGCACGAAGCCGGCTTGTTCGTGCAAGACGTCTGGAAAATAAAGCCGAACCTCTCGATCACCTACGGTCTGCGCTGGGATTGGTATGGTGTGCCCTACGAAAGGAACGGTAATCTCTCAAACCTGTTTGAGGACCCCAGCGGAGTCGCTCCGTTTACCTTCACTCCTGTCGGACCCGGCACAGGCCACCAGCTCTACCCGGGCTACGGCAAAGACTTCGAACCGCGTCTCGGCTTCGCGTGGGATCCTTTCAAGACCGGCAAGACCTCCGTGCGCGGCGGCTTCGGTCTATTCAGCGACCGCGTTTTCGGCAACCTCTTTAGCGATGCGCGCGGCAACCCACCATTCCAGCCGAGCTACGTCAATTTCCCTCTGTTCTCGACTGGTTTGGATGCCGGTTCACAACTCCAGAATCAGACCGCGCCTCCAGCCCAGACGCCTACCGCCGTCGTACAGCAAGGAGCTGGCAGCTTTCCCGACGTTTTCTCCACCGGGCAGAATTGTGGGACGGGTCAGACCTGCTCGCCGATTAGGCCGCCGCTCATCACCACCTGGAACCTGGGAATTCAGCGCGAAATCGCGACGAATCTCACCGTCGAAGCCAATTACGTGGGAAATCACGGCACGCGGATACTTCGCGTCGTGGATGCGGCACCCCCCCAGCCGGCCCTGGTCTCCTCGCTGGAGGCCTTCTGCGTTCCCGGCAATCCAGCGAATACGGGGTTCATGACACCGAGTGGTCAATGCGATGAATCAACTTTGCAGTTTGGCAATCTTTTCTTCGGCCAGGAAAACGGTGTCTTGCCCCGCGATGCCGTTAACAACAACGCTTTCGAGGACGCTTTCTTCGACGAAAGCAGCGGGCACTCCTGGTACGATGGCCTGCAAATCCAAGTTACCGAGCGCAACTTCCATGGCTTGCAAATCCAGGGTTCATACACTTGGGCGCACGCTCTAGACGATTCCTCCGATCCGCTCGTCGATACCATCGGCAACGGCAATTTCCCGATCAATTCCTTCGATCTGCGCCGCGAGAAAGGCAACTCCGGTTTCGACACCCGTCAGCGCGGCGTCATAAATTTCGTTTATCAGCCCAACATCGGCCGCGGCAAGGCCCGCTTCAACGAGGGTTTTGTCGGTCGCGCTCTGGCAGGTTGGGAACTCAGCGGTATCGCCGCATTTCAGACTGGCTTGCCGTACGATATCCTCGGCACCGCCGACACTCTGCACACCAATCTCGCCGACCGCGCCACGGTCGTGAACGCCTCCGTCCTGAAAACGGTTCCGTCCATGGGCGCGTTCGTCCCTAGCAGCGCCGTTTTCACCGGGGAAAATGCCCTGGCCTTCAACCCCGATAACGCCGCCATCATGCCGATTCCGTTCGACGTCCCTTCCAATGTCGGACGCAATCACTGGTACGGCCCGGGCATCAACAACTGGAATTTCAACCTCGCGAAAACCACTGCCATCACCGAGCGGCTGAATTTCCAATTGCGCTTTGAGTTCTACAACATGTTCAATCGAACTCAATTCAATAAGCCCGACAACATCATCGGCGATCCCAACTTCGGCTATTCCACCGCCCAGGTCGGCCAGAACGATGGCACCACCGGCGCGCGCCAAGTGCAAATCGGTGCGAAATTCAACTTCTGAATCCCGCGAACGTGGGATTCCCCCCGAGATTCGGCAGCACCGAATCTCGGGGCGCGCGCCGGCTCGGCCTGATCTCATTTTCCACGCTTGGCCTTGCTTGGCGCACGCTGCGCCAGTACGCCAAAATTCGGCACAGCTTCGTTCGGTGCTCCGCGTACGGCAGCGGAGGGTTTTCTCGAGGTAAAACGTAATCGAATCAATGCTTCACGGTTTTCAAAATTCATATTTCCGTAGACCAATTATTCCAAAAATGGTATTCAGCTAGCCTCCACGTGCGCCCGATATCTGCTATGTTTCGTGAAATAAAATAGTTAGATCACGCCCAGCCTCTCGACGAACTCTGGCCTTTCATCTGCAAACAGGACCGCATTCGGATTTCGGGGTGATTATCCTTTTTTGGGAACATATCCTGACAAAACGAGGGGGACTGCATGCGATTTCGGCGTGGTGTGTACGGGGGCATCAGCACTCTATTCATCACTTTGGGAATTCTTGCTGCGTCGTCCAGTCTGCGCGCGCAAACTGCGACTGTTAGAGGAACTACGCTAGACCCCTCGGGCGCCGCCGTAGTCGGCGCAACTGTCACCGCCACCAACCTCTCTACGGCCATCGATCGCGTCACTTCGACGAACGAGACAGGCGCGTACAGCCTTTCCAGCCTTCCGCCGGCTGTTTATACCTTTACCTTCACCAAGCCCGGCTTTAAGGTCCTGAAATTCGAGAGCATCACATTGACTGTCGACCAGGCGCTGACGCTGGACGCCAAGTTTGAAATCGGCAGCGCTTCCGCTACGGTCGAGGTAGCGGCAAGTGCAGTCGCCGCCATTGACACCGACAACGCGACGCTCAGTAACGTGGTCGAGCATACTCAGATGACTGAGCTTCCGTTGATCCTCCGCGACCCGTATCAGTTGGTCCTGTTGGGTCCGGGCGTCACCCAGTCCGATAGCGGCCTCGGCGGAGTCTCCATAAACGGTGGTCGCGAACGCAACAACAACTTCCTGCTGGATGGCGCGGACAACAACGACGCCGATGTCCCCGGTTCCTTGGGCGGTCTTACATCGCAAAATCCTGATTCGACCGAGGAATTCCGCGTGCTCACTAATAACTTCGCTCCCGAATATGGCCGCAACAACGGCGCCATCATTGACGTCATCACTCGGAGCGGAACCAACGATTTCCACGGCAACCTTTTTTACTTCGGCCGCTGGGACGCGCTTGGAGCACGCGATTACTTCAATCACCAAATTGACCCCAATACTGGATTGGTCGAACCTAAGAACCCCTATGTCCGCAACCTTTATGGTGGTTCCATCGGTGGTCCGATCAGGAAAGACAAGACTTTCTTCTTCCTGAACTACCAGGGCGATCGTTTCATCACCAATCTGACCAACACCTCGACCGTTCCAACGACCGCCTTCAAGACCGGCATTTTCACCTATACCAATCCCGGCGGTTCCGCGCCCATCAACGTGACCGTGCCCGGCGCAAACCAAAACGCCACCGGCGTGGGACTCGATCCCATCATGCAGAAGATTTTCTCCCTCTATCCCGCGCCCAGCGTCAACAATCCCGACGGAGTCACCGGTCTTTTGTTCTTCCCCAGCGAGTCTCGGGAAAAAGATGAAGATGCCGTCCTCAAGATCGACCACAAGATTAACAAGGACAACAGCCTCTACGTCCGCTACAGCTACAACTGGTATCACGATCCAAATTCCGGCCACGATGATTTTCTTCCCGGCGATTTGGGAGCGGTCAGCGCCTACAATAAAGTTAACGGGCTCGCCGTAGGTCTCACTTCCACATTCGGCCCCACCTTCATCAATGAGTTCCGCTTCGGCGCGAACCGCATCAACGAGGGCTTCTTCTGCGACGGCGTCAGCACCTTTGACGGAATCTCTCCCCAATTCATTGATGGCGTCGGCCGCGGCGCGGACTACAGTCTTCCCGTCTTCAGCGGTTTCGGTTGCCAATCGCTCGGAGATTCCAATGGCCAGAGCACCAAGGCAGGTACCCTCCAGTGGTACGACGGCATGACCAAAATCGTCGGCGGGCACAGCTTCAAGTGGGGCGCCGAGATTCGTGACGTTGCCTCCAATGGGTACACCAGTTTCTCTTCCCGTGCAGCCTTTACCTTCAACATTTTCACCGCCGATAACATACCAACCGTCACGGGTGTGCCAGCTGCCGTCGCGAACGACCCCACCTTCCAATTCTTTCAAGACGAAGTCAGCTCCCTGTTGGGCTTGGTGGCGCAACAGAGCCAAACGCAATTCTTCACTGCCGCTGGCAACCGCCTTTTCAATGACGAGCTGAACTTCCGCCAGCACGAGGTAGGAACCTTTTTCCAGGACTCCTGGAAACTGAAATCAAACCTCACCATCACCTACGGGCTGCGCTGGGAATGGTACGGGGTGCCTTATGAGACCCATAACAACCTTTCCAATCTATTTGAGAATTCCAGTGGTGCACCGCCTGATCCGGGCGAAAATTTCACTTTCCAGACCGTCGGCCCTGGCACCGGCCGCCAACTCTACAGCGATTATTTCAAGAATTTTGAGCCGCGTTTCGGTTTCGCTTGGGATCCCTTCAAAACCGGCAAGACCTCAGTGCGCGGTGGCGTGGGAGTATTCAGCGACCGTGTTTACGGCAACCTCATCGAGGATGCCCGCGGCAACCCGCCATTCCAGCCTAGCTTCTTCGGATTTCCGGCATCAGATGCGGGTCCGGTCGCCGGAGCCCAACTACAAAATCAGACGGCCCCGATCGAACAGTCGCCATCTCCCCTCGTCGGGCCGTTCGCATTGATCTTCCCGGACGTTTTCGCGCCGAATATCAAGCCGCCGCTGGTGGTCACCTGGAACGTCGGAGTCCAACGTGAAATCGTTCATGATTTAACCGTGGACATCAACTACGTGGGTAATCACGCCACGCGCATTCTGCGCGTCGTGGATGGAGCCGCGCCGCAACCCAATTTGGTGTCAGCCCTGGAAGCCTACTGTGTTCCGACCAACCCCGCCAATACTGTAGGCTGCTCTCAGTCCACGCTGCAGTTCAATAACCTTTGGTACGGCGCAGACATCAACAATCCCGCGACCGGAGTGCCCTTCCTTCCGTTTGACGCCGTAAACAACACTGCGTTCTTCCACACTTTTTTAGACCAAACCAGCGGCCATTCCTGGTACGACGGCCTCCAACTTCAAGTCACCGAGCGCGACTTTCACGGCTTGCAAATTCAAGGCGCCTACACTTGGGCGCACGCTCTGGATGATTCTTCCGATCCCCTCAACACGACGCTCAACAACGGAAACTATCCGATCGACTCCTACAACCTGCGCCGCGAAAAAGGCAACTCCGGCTTCGATACTCGCAATCGCGCCGTCATCAACTTTGTCTACCACCCAAACATCGGCCGCGGTCGCCAACATCTTGCGGATGGTTACCTCGGCCGGGCTTTCGAAGGCTGGGAGCTTACCGGCATTGTCGCCTGGCAATCGGGTTTGCCCTACGACATCCTCGGCTACCTGGACACTCTGCACACCGGACTTGCCGATCGCGCCACGGTCGTAAATCCGTCGGCCCTGAAAACAATTCCATCCGCCGGAAAAGTTCTGCCGGATAGTGGCGGCGTATTTACGGGCTACAATCTTGCCGCGTTCAACGATGAAACCGGCAACGCCTTGCCCATCCCGTGGGGGATTCCCTCGAACGTGCTGCGCAATCAATTTTACGGTCCCGGCATCAACAACTGGAACGTGAGCCTGGCGAAGGACACAAAAATTAAGGAGAAGGTGGACTTCCAGCTTCGTTTCGAGTTCTACAACCTCTTCAACCGTGTGCAATTTGCCAAGCCGGATGCCAACATTGGCGACGTGCTCTTCGGATACTCCACATCGCAAGTCGGCCAAAACGATGGCACTACCGGCGCGCGCCAAGTCCAGATCGGCGCGAAATTCAATTTCTGATTTGGCCGGTCGCAACTGAAATCAGACCGTTGGCGCGGCGGTACCGCAACGCGAGACCACCGCGCCATTTTTTTCTCTGCGTCCGCTGCGTCTCTGCGGTAAAACGTTTGCGTTTCTGTGACCGATCCCAATCTGATCACGCCAGCGCCTGGCGCAAATCCCCGATCAAATCCGCTGGATCCTCAAGGCCAATCGAAACGCGCACCGTGCCCGGCTCCACGCCCGCCGCGCGCAACTCCGCTACTGACATACGGTAGTGCGATGAATACATCGGGAGCACCACCAGCGATTCGGCGCCGCCCAAACTCACCGCCAGCAAAAATACTCTGGTGCGATCGCAAAAACGTCGAGCCGCGGCCAACCCGCCCTTTAAATCGAACGCCATCATCGCTCCGAATCCCTTCATCTGCCGCTTCGCCAGCGCGTGATCAGGATGCGAACCGAGTCCCGGATAATGCACATGGGCCACCTTCGGATTCTTCTCCAAAAACCGCGCCACGGTCAAAGCCGTTTCGCACTGCCGACGCATCCGCAGCTCCAGAGTCTTCAGCCCACGAATCAGCAAAAACGCCGCCTCCGGATCCATTGACCCGCCCAAATAAATAATCATGTCGCGAATCTTCTCAATCAACGCGTGGCTCCCCGCTGCCGCGCCCGCAATCACGTCCGAATGTCCCGCCAAGTATTTGGTCGCGCTGTGCAGCACCAGGTCAAATCCCAGCGCCAGAGGCTTCTGCAGCACGGGGCTCGCAAAAGTGTTATCAATCAGCGAAATCAAATCCCATTCTTTCGCGAAAGCGATCGTTTTGTGCAAATCGACCAATCGCAAAGTAGGATTTGTCGGCGTCTCGATGTACAGCAGCCGCGTGCGCGGGTTCACCAACCGCTCGATCCCCGCCAAATCCGTCTCCACATGACGCACTACAATCCCCATCCGCGGAAACACATCGCGCATCAGCCGGTATGTCCCACCATAGAGCGCCCGCGTGGCAATCACCTCATCGCCCGCCTTCAACACCGAAAGCAGCGCGCTGGAAATTGCGGCCATCCCCGAAGCCGTCACGATCGCCGCCTCCGCCCCTTCCAGCGCGGCGATTTTCTCCTCCGCCACCGTCAGCGTCGGGTTCCCATAACGCGTATAGATGTACGCCGGCCGTTTCCCCTCGGCCCACAACCGCATTTCTTCCGTGTTTGCAAAAGTAAAATTTGCCGTCCGCGCGATCGAAGTCCCCACGGTCGCGCTCCGCTGAAATTTATCCTCACCGGCGTGAATAGCAATCGTCGCGTCCGCCAAACGGCGGCCCTTCGCAGTTTTTTTCATGGTGAGTCAGCTTGGCGCACCCTCCAACCGAACCACAAGCTCCAAATTGGCGAGCCCGGCACGCCGCCCCTTGCGCGGAGCGACTCAGTTGGCAAGCCGCACCGACTTAAGTAACAATGTCTCGCGCACGCACGGTCCGCTCGCGCGGATTCACGCTGCCCGGAGCCGGCATTAATGCACGTAACGCCCTCACAAGTAGTCTACGGTTCCTGGCTACTCTTCGCGCTCTACTGGCTCATCGCCGCTTTCGGTGTCAAGAGAACTGCGAAACGCCAAGATCCGGCCGAGCGCATGCTCTACATCGTCTTCATGGCAGCCGGTTTCTTCCTGCTCTACCAGGAAAATCCCAACTGGGGTCCCCTGAATCGCCGTTTTGTCCCGGACCAATCGTGGATCGCCTGGCTCGGCGCGGCCCTCTGCGCCGCGGGAGTCCTTTTCGCCATTTGGGCCCGCCGCACCATCGGCAAAGACTGGAGCGCCGAAGTCCAAATCAAAGAAGGCCACGAACTAATCCGTTCCGGCCCCTACGCTCACATTCGTCACCCGATTTACACCGGCCTCTTGCTCGCGACGCTTGGCACCGCGCTGCTCATCGGTGAATATCGTGGCCTCGTCGCTGTCCTAATGTTCCTCGTCGGATTCACCCGCAAAGCCCGCAAGGAAGAATCATTCCTGGCAGCCGAATTCGGGCCAGCCTTCGAAGAACACCGCCGCCACACGGGGTTCTTTCTACCCCGTTTTTCCTGAGGAAACGCGATTTTTCACGGTTCGCGCGGCGGGTTTCGCCTTCTATTTGCTGCTATTTTCGCCTACAGCTTCGCTGGAATTCTCTTGGCGGCGGGCCTTCCGTGCCATCATCAAGCTATAGCTCCGGCCTTGTCGTCGCGCACTATCAGACTTCGTGAGAGGGGAACGATGAGCAACAAGCTCAGCGCTGTGCTGGTTCTGTGCATATTAACCATCTCCCTGGCGGGTTGCGACCTGTTCCGGGCGACGGGACCTTGCTATGGCGTAGGCTGCCCAGCCGGCGCCCCCGGCCGCAACGGCCAGTACAAACAAGGCGAAGGCCCTAAAGCGCAGAACGCATCCGCTCCAGTGCAAGTCGCGCCGGCACCATCCCGGACCGCGGCCGCGCCAGCCGCCGCGGCGCAACCGAAAAACGTTCCGGCCGATGCGCCAGCACAGACTGCATCCGCCGCATCTACCCAGGCCACAGCAGTCGAATCGTCCGCGACGCCATCTGTAGCGGCGCAAACATCATCTGCCCCCGTAGAGACCGCTTCTGCATCTTCATCGACGCCGCCTGCTGAGGCGCCGGCTTTAGCAACTGCGGGCGCGAACGGGCAGGCCACTTCGACGCAAGCCGCCGACGCGCAAGCAACAACGGCGCAGCCGACGCAAGCCGCGTCCGCGTCGCAGGAAACTGCTTCTGCATCCACTCCTAGGCCAGTTGCTGACGCGCAAGCACCGAGTGCGCAGTCAGCGCCGCCTGCGCGCGCGCAAGCTGCAACCGCGCAATCGGCAGCTGCACCCGAAGCTGAAGCCAAAACGAAATCCTCGCCGCTGCACGCCATCGGCGAATTTTTCGCGCGCCTAATCCCGCACCACAACTCCAGCGCGAAATCCGGTGCCGCCAGCTAAGCCGACGCGGACTTTCCGTTCTCTTCGCCACTCTCATCGCCCGCATGATGAGGCTTATGCGCCGCGATCACTTTGTCTGCGATCTCATTCGGCACGTAGTCATAGTGCGAAAATTCCATCGAATAACTTCCGCGCCCCTGCGTCAGCGAAATCAATTCATTCGCGTAGCTCAGCATTTCTGAAAACGGCACCAGCGCCTTGATTACCACGTTCCCCGCGCGCGCTTCGCTGCCACTGATTTTCCCGCGCCGCCCGCTCAGGTGCCCCATCAGGTCGCCCGAATATTGATCGGGCGCGTACACCTCCACTTGCATGATCGGTTCGAGCAACGCCGGACGCGCCTGCTTCATCGCTTCCTTGAACGCGAGCGAGCCCGCAATCTTGAAAGCCATGTCGCTGGAATCCACGTCGTGATATTTCCCGTCGTACAAACTCACGCGGAAATCCACCACCGGAAATCCCGCCAGGTATCCGCGCTCGGCTGAATCCCGCACTCCCTTTTCCACCGACGGAATCCAGTTCTTGGGAATCGCTCCGCCGAACACATCATCCACAAATTCAATCCCCTTGCCGCGCGGTAGCGGTTCCAGTTTGATGCGGCATAACCCGAACTGCCCATGCCCGCCCGTTTGCTTCTTGTGTTTGCCTTCCGCGTCAGCCTTCGCGCGAATGGTTTCGCGATAGGGAACCTTGGGCGGATGAATCATCAATTCCACGTGATAGCGCTTGCGCAGTTTCGCCACCACTACCTCGATGTGCTGCTGCCCCGCGCCGCTCAGCAGAAACTCCTTCGTCTGGGGATCGCGCCCAAAGCGCAGCGCCAAATCCTCCTCCAGGATCTTGTGAATCGCGACGCCAATGCGATCCTCATCCGCGCGCGTCTTCGGTTCCACCGCGAACGTGATCGAAGGCTCCGGAATCCGTGCCGGCGCGCAAAATATCTGCGCGTTCTTGTCGCCCAAAGTTTCTCCGGTCGTCGTCTCTTTCAGTTTCGCGATCGATCCGATATCTCCCGCATGCAGTTCGCTCACCTCCGTCCCCGTTTTTCCCTGCATCACCTGGATGTGCTGGAATCTTTCCTGCGAGCCGCGATTGAAATTGGTCAGCGTCGCATCATTCTTCAGCACGCCCGACATCACCTTGAAATATGTAATCCGCCCCGCGAAAGGATCCGCCAGTGTCTTAAACACAAAAACCGAAAGCGGCCCCGAATCGCTGATGGCGCGTTCGACCGTTTCGCCCTTGTGATCCGCAGTCTTGTGGCACACGATCTTCCCGCGCGCCGCGGGCGATGGAAATATCGCGACCATCAGGTTCAGCACCGCGTCGCTGCCGATATTGTGCAGCGCCGAACTGAGCATCACCGGGAACAGCCGCTTGGCCAGCACGGCTTCGCGTAAACCCATCACCAGGTCGTGCACCGGTAGCGTGCCCTGATCGAAAAATTCCTGCATCAACGCGTCGTTGCCCTCGGCTACCATCTCGACGAGCGTCTCGTGGCCCAGCTTCGCTTCGTCCGCGAGCGCTTGCGGAATTTCCTCGATCTTCGCAATGCCGTTTCCATCCGGCGTGTAGATCAGCGCCTTCATGGTGATCAAGTCCACCACGCCGCGAAAACCCTTTTCCCAGCCGATCGGCAATTGAATCGGCACCACGCCGCGTCCGAACACCTGCTGCACGGAATCTAGCGCGCGCTCGAAGCTCGCGAGCTCGCGGTCCATCCAATTCAGCAGAAACGCGCGCGGCAAATCGTACTCGGTGGCGTAATCCCACACTTTTTCGGTGACCACCTGCACTCCGGCGGCCGCGTCCACCACAATCAGCGCGGCGTCCGCCGCAATCAGCGAGGATTTTGTTTCGTTGATGAAGGTTGAATAACCCGGAGTATCCAGCAGATTGATCTTGGTCTTTTCAGGCTGCGCCGGGGCCTGCCATTCTGCATACGCGACGCCGGTGTTGATCGATATTTTCCGCGCCATCTCTTCTTCGTCCCAATCGGTGGTGGTCGAGCCTTCGCTGACTTTCCCCAGCCGCGGCGTCATCCCCGCCGTGTGCAGTAACGACGACACCAGCTGGGTTTTCCCCGTGTCGCCGTGGCCGACAATGCCTACGTTGCGGATCCATTCAGTGTTGTAGTTTTTCATTTTTCACCTCGGTGGAATTGAAAGCAGAAATCACAAAAGCGAAATTGGAAAAGGGAAATGCGCGGACCGCGCGCAACTTGGCGCACACACCACTGCGAATAGGCATTTCGCAAGGAGATAAAACGGACGTCCATTCCGACATGTAAGGCGAGGCGTACATCATCACGGCGCCGCCCCCCGGCGGTTGCGCGCATGACCCTGCGGAATCTCGGATGCTAGCACAGCCACCGGCGCCTATTCAACGCCCGGCACCGCAATCACCTCCGCATCACACTGGGCAAGCGCACGCCCGCTCGCCCCCGCGCAACTTCGCCACCTTTTCGCTAAAGCCCCGTGCGGGAAAGGCCGATAGATTGCTTAGCGCGACCTCAATTTGTACAGCGAGCGCTCGCGGAAATTAGCGTGCTGATCTGACGTTGCCTTCGCCTCCACGCACAGTTTCAGCAGCCATTCGTGATGCAGTCGCCACGTCGCCAAGATCTGGTGCGGATGCGCCGTTATTCCGCGCTCCAATTGGCGGCCCAGCGCTGTTTGCGTCTAGATCCATAGTGACAGAGGGAGACACAACCATGCGGAAGTGCGAAGGTCTTCTTTCGATGCGCCCGACCACCGGGCGCAACAAAATTTCCACATCGGTCCTGCTAGCCATTCTCGCTCTGCTGGCGCTCCTGTTTTCGCAATCGGCGTATGGTCAAGATGCCTCGCAAACGACCAACGACCAGAAGATTCAGCAATTGATGCAGCAAGTGCAACAGCTCCAAGCCCAGATGAAAGCGCTCCAAGCGCAACAGTCGAATGCAGTCGCGGCTGCTCCCCCACCCGTGGTGCCGCCTGCAGCCGCGCCTGCGCCTGTGGCGGAACCGATCCAGGAGACCTACACTCCGCCTCTGGGAATCAAGTTGCGGCTCTTCGGAGATGTTGGTTTCGACGACTCCACCTTGAAAGGCACCACAGACAGTTTCTACGTCGGCTCGCTCGACATGTTCATGACCGGCCAATTAACCGACCGCGTGTCGGCGCTGGGCGAAGTTTTGTTTACGACTAGTTCGGTCGATAACAGCATTTCTCCGGACGTCGAGCGCCTCCTGCTCACCTACCGCCAAAACGATCACCTCAAGGCCAGCATCGGCCGGTACCACACTTCGATCGGCTACTACGATCCCACCTTCCACCGCGGAGAATGGTTCCAGACCGCGATCGGCCCGCCTTTCATGTACGCATTCGACGACGAGGGTGGAGCTTTCCCGCTGCAAGAGGTTGGAGCCCAGCTAAGCGGGCAACTGCCATCCGGAAGACTAGGTCTGGAATATATCGCCGAGGTCGGCAACGGCGCCAACCATTTCCTTGGCGCTGAAATCGCGCAGAACGATCACGACACCAACAACGGAAAGTCTTTCAACCTCGGCCTATCGGCCCATCCCAGCAGATTTCCCGGACTCGACGTCGGATTCTCGGTATATCACGATTACCTCACGTTCGCCGGACTCCTTCCCAATCACAGCGAACTGATTTCCACCGTCTACGTGGTGTACACGAATTCGAAATACGAGATTCTGAACGAAGGAGAAGTCACCCGCCACGTCGGCACCATCGACGGAGGCCCCGGCACATTCAACACCCCGGCCTTCTACACGCAGTTCTCGAGGGGCTTCGGAAAGTACCGGCCCTATTTCCGCTATCAGTACTTCAATGCCGGCGCGACTGACCCGATCTACGGTAATCCCGCTTTGGGACTTTCGCTGGGCCGGCGCAACGGTCCGTCACTGGGCCTGCGCTTCGATTTCAACGATCACGCCGCCGTCAAATTCCAATACGACCATTTCGATTTTCGCGGCCTGGAAACAGGCAACCCTTACGCGGTGCAGACCAGCAACGGCATCGTAGCGGAATTTTCGTTTGCATACTGAGGACGGGACAACAACCATGAAAACGAACCTCCGATGGGCGCTGATCTTCACGTTGCTTGCCGCGACTGCCGCTGCCTGGCCTTGGCAAGCGCGCGTGACCGCGGGCGATGAAGTGGATGTGATCGTGAACAAAGCGAACGACACAGGGGACCTTGCCCTTGCCGACGCCAAGAAAATCTTCATGGGGGATAAAAGCGTGTGGGGTAGCGGGAAGCGAGTCACCATCCTGATGCTCGCGCCCGGCCAGCCCGAGCGCGCGGTGATCCTGAAAGAAATATATAAGATGAGCGAATCCGACTACGGCAAATACTTCCTGCAAGCTGCTTTCAGCGGGCGCGTCACGGCTCCGCCTAAGGACGTAGGCAGCGCCGCGCAGATGAAACAACTGGTAGCTGCGAATCCCGGCGCGATTGGCTACCTGAAGAAATCAGACGTGGATGACAGCGTGAAAGTCGTCTTGAAGTTCCCGTAATCGCAGCGGCGGCGCACAATAGGACATACGATGAATCTGACCATTCGCCACAAACTATACGGCCTGGGCTTGCTGGGTCTGGCCATCGCCGTCGCCGTCGGCGCTACAGGCTTTTACGGAATCTCGCGCGTCGCCGAGCAGATTCAATCCGTCAGCGCTATCAGTTCAGCCATCCGCAGTCATCTGGAAGCCAGCATGTTTCTGGACCTCACCCGCGCCGACGTTTCCAAAATGATGACGGCCACCGACGACGCGCAAGATACGGCGGCGGCGGAACTCGCCGACCACCAAAAACTTCTGCGCGACCGCCTTGCCGCCACTCTTGCTTTCGCCCGTGGCAGCACCGCCAGCGCTGCGCTGCAGAAAGAAAGCGCCGATGTGGACACCTATATCGCCGCGCTCTCACAGATTGCCGCCGCCCGCAAGAATCCCGCGGAGGTGGGCAAAATCCTGGGCGACTTTCTCCAAGGTTACTCGGACTTGCGCAATGCCATGGACGGCAACAACGACGCTTTGCAAGCCGAATCGAAACTCACCGAGCAAGCTTCCGAAAAAGTAGTGAAGCGCTCCAAGATGACGATCGTCGCAATATGCATCGCCTCCTCCCTGATTCTCCTGGTAATTGCTTCCCGCACTGCGCGCGATATCATCAACCGCTTGAGCACCATCATCGAAGGCCTGAAACAAATGGCCTCAGGCGACCTGACTTTGCACGTGCAGGACTCACGTCGCGACGAACTCGGCGAAATAGCCCGCTGGTTCAACGATTCACTCTCCAAATTGCGCGAAACGATCTCCAAAGTTGCATCTAGCGCCGGAAACGTTACCACGGCGACGGTGGAGCTCGGTACCGTAGGCCAAGCGATGAGCACGAATTCGCAGGACACCACCACTCAAGCCGGCGTCGCCGCCACCACCACCGACGAGGTGAGCCGCAATCTGCAGACTGTTGCGAGTGGCACCGAGCAGATGTCTGCTAGCATCCGCGAAATTGCCAAGAACGTGAATGAAGCTTCCGTCGTCGCACGCGATGCCGTGGAAGTAGCCCAAACCACCAACATGCGGATTACCAAGCTCGGAGAATCCAGCGCGGAGATCGGCCAGGTCATCAAAGTCATTACGTCCATCGCCCAGCAAACCAACCTGCTGGCCCTCAATGCTACCATTGAGGCGGCGCGCGCAGGAGAGGCCGGTAAAGGATTCGCGGTGGTCGCGAACGAAGTAAAAGAGCTGGCCAAGCAAACTGCAAAAGCCACAGAGGACATCCGCACGAAAATCGAAATGATTCAATCGGACACCAAAGGTTCGGTGGACGCCATCGCCACCATTGGCACGGTTATCAATCAGATCAGCAGCATCACGGGAATCATCTCCGCCGCCGTGGAAGAGCAGAACACCACCACCAGCGTCATGGCCCGCACCATTTCCGAAAGCGCGCGCGGTTCCTCGGAAATCGCCAAGAATATTTCCGCCGTCGCGCTATCCGCCGGCAACACCTCGTCGGGCGCCAGCGACCTCCGTCGCGCCACCGACGACCTCGAAAAAATGTCCTCCGAACTCAGGGAACTCGTCGGCCACTTCAAATATGAAGCCGCCTCCGGCACCAACGGCCACTCCATCCGCCGCCCCAACTGATTTGCGATCGCCCGCGTCACCAAGCTTCTGGCGTCACCAGAACCCGCCCCTGCGTTTTTGCCGATACTTGCGCGCTATTTGCTCTCTAATTTCGTGTCGCGCAGCTTCCAGGCGTCGCGCGGGATTCGGTCCATGTGGATTAGGTCCGATGTTCGCGCGTACCAGCCGGCGCCGTGCATGCGGCCGATCAGCTTGAGTTGCGGCGTGTCTATGTGGTGTTTGACTGGATCGAGCACCGCCTCATCACGGACGTGCATTGCCAGGATGCGCCCCAGAACCAGCGCGCTCTCCGTTCCGAACTCGATGATTTGCATCAGCTCGCATTCCATCGAAACGGGGCTTTCGGCGATGCGCGGGGGCTTCACGTGGACGCTCGGAACGGTGGTGAGTCCAGCCTCATGAGGTTCGCTCACGCCGCGCTCGAACTCGATCGCCGTGATGTTCATCTGTTCCCTAAGCCCTTCCGAGACCAGGTTCACGACGAACTGTCCCGTGTCGTGGATATTCCGCCGAGTGTCCTTGGGCCGCCCTGGTTCGTGACTGCCGATGCCAATACCCACCACGGGCGGATCGCCCGCAAGCGCGTTAAAGAAAGAAAATGGCGCTGCGTTTAGCTGACCGCGCAGATCCTGCGTCACAATCCAGGCAATCGGACGCGGCACAATCGTGGACACCATCAGTTTGTAGCGCTCTCGCGCAGGAATCGTGGCGAAATCGAACAGCATAGTAAATCCTCCCAGGTGAGCAGCCAGCCGAGCGAAAGCCCGCAAAAGAATTGGACTGCTCCAGCTTGCCACAAGATTCTCCGACAACCTGACGGAAAGTTGTGCCGCATGCACGCCACGTGCGCGTGTATTGTGGTTCCGGCGAAACGGAAATTGATGAGCCGGCACCGTGATGGGCGGCGAGTTCGCGGGTCGTCGCCGCAACGCGGCTAGCGGCCAAGGACAGGGAGGTCCCTAATGGAGAAGTGGATTGCAGTGGCAGTCGTGGTCATCGTGCTCGTGGCAGGGTTCGGCTGGTGGAATTGGCGGAACTCTCCAATGCGAGAGATGGAGCGCTCACAAAAAGCCGCTGCGAGCGCGAAGAGCTGGCATTATCACAGCTTGCACCACTTTCCTGCTTCGCCTCCGGAAACATTTGATATCGATACGTTTTGCCCGGTGTTTCAACACACGATTCGCGGAGCCACGAATCAGGACGGCAGCCCTAGGGTCTTGGACTCGATCATTTACTTTGGACGAGCGTACGGCCGCGTGGGCGGCCAGTGGGTTTTGAGCCCGGGCAACGGGCAAGGCTCCCTCCCCATATTCGAATGCGATACGGGATCTTTGGGGTCAGACGATAACTCGTTGCCTTACGTGGCTATCGTTAGCGATGGTGCGGTGCGGCGCGGCGGGATGCGGAGCGTCGCAGGCGAGCCTTGCCGCGATTATGAAATTGCGCTTGCGACTCCGCACGATCCATCGGAAAAGGAATTTCGATTTTCCATGTGCATGAATGAACAGGACCACCTGCCGCGCGAGACGCGCCGCACGATGCCGGGAGCCAGCGAGGAAGGCGTTAGCAATTACTCACAGTGGAATGCTTTCAGCGAACCGCAACTCCCTCCGGATTTCCCGCGCTAAGGGACACGATTGCGGCGAAGGCGCGGCGCCCGAACCGCACGATAAAAGTTGCGTTATACTGCGCGGCACTATGAGCGTGATTATCTCCATGCTGCGCGGCGTGAACGTAGGCGGCCACAATAAGATCAAGATGGACGAGCTGCGCGCGGTGTATCAGTCTCTGGGATTCCGTGACGCGCAGACGTACATACAGAGCGGCAACGTGGTGTGCCGCGCGGACAAGCGCGACCCTGCGACGGCCTGCGCGCGGATCGAGAAGGGAATCGAGCGGAGTTTCGGATTTCGTCCCAGCGTGATCGTGCGCACCGCGCCGGAATTGCGCGAGGTGATTGTGCGCAATCCGTTCGCGAAGCGGTCGGGCATTGACGGCAGCCGATTGCTGGTGGCGTTTCTCGCGAGCAGCCCTGCGGCGGACGCGCTTGATAAGGTGCTGAAGATGAAGTGCGAGCCGGAGGAATTGCGCGTGAGCGGACGGGAGCTTTTTATTTATTATCCGGATGGCATGGCTCGGCCGACATTGCCGCTGACGACGGTGGAGCGGACGCTGAAGATTTCGTTCACCGGCAGAAATTGGAATACCGTGCGGAAATTGCTGGAGATGGCGGAGGCGTTGGAGGCGGCGGGGTAGGGAAGCAAAAAAGCACGAAGCAGAGAGCCGGGCGGTTGAAAAGCGTGGCCGCTTCGCCCCGAAGGGTCCGAGACGAAGCGGCCACTACAAATGCCTGATCAAAAACGGCGCTACATTTTACCTTCGTCGGCGGAGGGCCCGTAGACGCTGGGCACCGGGACATTATTCATGCGGAGATAGACGCCGAGTTGAGCGCGGTGATGGATTATGTGGTTCATCACGAAGCCGCGCAAAAATGCGATGCGCGGCATGACCATGATGGTTTGGCCGCCGCCCAGTAGCTTCCAGGGCATCAGCAGATGTTCGTCGCTGGCTCCGCTGAGCGCGGTGCGCGCTTCGGCGACTTTTTTGTCGAATGTGTCCAGTAGCTGTTTGCGGGAAGTCATTACCAGCGGCTGCATTGGCGGCGCGCCTACCGGACGAAAATCCAATTCATCTTGATTAATGATGGTGGCGCCCCAGCCGGAAAGTTCCGCGAGGTGCCCGGCGAGGCGTCCCATCTTCATGGATTTCTCATGCGGGGCCCAGTCGGGTTTGCCTTCGGGAACGCGTTCCAGAGTTTGGCGAGTGCTGATCATTTCGTGGTCGAATTCGGCAAGCAGTGCATCGCGTATGGCCATGGTTTTCTCCTTGGATCCGATTCAGTTCGCCGCATTTTACCCCAACGGGGATTGGATGGCTAAGAAGGCGTGAGCATGTGAGGCGAGGGGAAATGCAGGCGAGATCCTTCGCTGCGCTCAGGATGACGAGCTTACGCGGGGGCACTCGCCCAGCCGAGAGCGGCTGTGCCTCGCTACGGAGCGATGCGGAATTTGCCGGTCTCTTCTACATAGCCGTAAGCCATGCGAGGAGTGTTGAACGCGGCGGCGGGGCGGCCTTGGCGGTCGAGGAGGATCAGGCCGCCGGTGGTGTGCACGCGATGCGCGAGTTTGCGCACGCAGGCGTCGGCGACGGCTTGCGCGAGCGACAGCGGGCCGGCTTTCTTGCGATGCGAGAGCAGGACGCGCTGGTCGAGCAAGAGATCGGTGGCCATTTTGGCCATTACAATTTTCATGATGCCTTCGCCGTGGCCGGTGCAGGAAACTCCGCCGGCTTCCGCGTCGGCATAGCAGCCGCAACCGATCAGCGGGGAATCGCCTACGCGGCCGGGAAGTTTGCAGCAGGTGCCGCCGGTGGAAGTTCCGGCGAAGAGGAGACCGTGCTCGTCGAGAGCGACCGCGCCGACGGTGCCGGACTCGTGGCCGAGATGATGTTCGGCGGCGTGCGAATCGCTGAGGCAGCGGCGCCAGGCGATGCGCTCGCGTTCGTGGATCAGATCCTCGGGTGGGCAGAGCGCGATGCCATGTTCTTCGGCGAATTTCTCGGCGCCGGCTGCGACCAGCATCATGTGATCGCTGTGTTCGAGAACTGTGCGCGCGAGGAGGATGGGATTGCGGATGCGTTCGACGGCGGCGACCGCTCCGGCTTTGAGCGTCGCGCCGTCCATGATTATGGCATCGAGTTGCACGTGGCCTTCGGTGTTCAGGTGCGAGCCGAAGCCGGCATCGAAGGTGGGATCGTCTTCCAGGATGACGATGGCGGATGTGACGGCGTCAATCGCAGCGCCGCCGCTGGAGAGAATTTTCCATCCGGCTTCGAGTGCGCGCTGGATGCCAGCGCGGCAGCCTTCGACGGATTCGTCGGGGATGCTCCAGGCGCCGCCGTGGATGATCAGAGAAGGCTTCAAGGGTCCGCGAAATTGTTCGCGGATTAATGATAGCGCAGGGAGGCGCGCGGATGACGAGGAAGGCGGGGTGCGTGTGCGGATTATCAATGGGCGGGTGCGGTTAGCGAACCGCCCCTACGGAGCACAGCCAAGGGCGGCGGCGCCACGAAAACTAGTGGGCGACGGCTTTTTCGGCGCCTAGGCCGGTGTTGGCGCGGACTTGGAGCTCGGCGAATTTTTCTTCGCCGGCCGGGTCGCGCTTACTGAGCACGGTGCCGAGAAATGCGCCGATGAATCCCAGCGGGATGCTCAAGATGCCGGGATTTTCCAGGGGGAAGATCGGGGCGTGTTGGATTATGTGACGGGCAGCCGGTGCGACGGTCGGCGCGTCAACGGTCATGATGCTGGGGCCGAGGAAAATCAGGACGATCGAGGCGAGTAGACCGGTGGCGAGGCCTGCGACGGCGCCGGTGGTGTTGAAGCGCTTCCAGAAAATCGAAAACAGGATCACGGGAAGATTCGCGGAAGCCGCGACGGCGAAAGCTAGCGCGACGAGGAACGCCACGTTCGCGGTGGGGCCGAGGACGATCGCGATGGCGATGGAAATCGCGCCGACCACGAATGCGGCGATGCGCGCGACGCGGCGCTCTTCTCCGGGATTGTGTTCCTGGCCGTGGCGGATGATGTTGGTCCAGACGTCGTGCGCGAACGATGTGGAGGCACTGATGGTGAGACCGGCGACGACCGCGAGAATGGTGGCGAAGGCGATCGCGGAAATGAATGCGAAGAAAATGGGGCCCCCAAGAGCGTTCGCGAGCAGCGGCGCACTCATATTGTTGCCGCCATTTTTAGTGATGAAGTCGCGGCCAACGATCGTGGCGGCGCCCCAGCCGAGAAAAGTGGTGAGAATGTAGAAGATGCCGATCAGCCACATGGCCCAGACCACGGAGAAGCGAGCGGTTTTTGCGTCGGGCACTGTGTAAAAACGGACGAGGATGTGCGGCAAACCGGCAGTGCCGAAAATCAAGGCGATGCCGAGCGAAAGTAGATCGAGCGCGCCGTAGGGTGGTTTATAGCGTAGACCGGGCGTGAGGAAATCTTTCACGACTTCGGTGCCGTCTGGCAGGTGGTAATGAACCTGGCTGACAGCGGTGAAAAAAGCGCCGAGGCTGAAACCAAAGTGCGCGAGGACCATGAAGCTGAGAAGAATCGTGCCGGAGATCAGCAGAATGGCTTTGATGATCTGCACCCAAGTGGTGGCGATCATGCCGCCGAAGACGACGTAAACAATCATCAGGATTCCGACGCCCGTGACCGCGACGCGAAAACTGATGCCCGAACCTTTCAGGAGCAGGGCGACCAGCGCTCCGGCGCCGACCATCTGCGCGATCATGTAGAAGGTGCTGACGGTGATGGTGCTGAGCGAGGCCATGGCGCGGACCGGGCGCGGATGCAGGCGATAGGCGAGAACGTCCGCCATGGTGTACTTGCCGGTGTTGCGCAGCGGCTCGGCGACGACGAGCAAGACGGTGAGGTACGCGACGAGAAAGCCGACGGAGTACATGAAACCGTCGTAGCCGAAGAAAGCGATGAGACCCGCGATGCCGAGGAAAGATGCGGCGGACATGTAATCTCCCGCGACGGCGACGCCATTTTGCCAGGCGCTGACGCGGCGGTTAGCCGCGAAATAGGAAGCGGAGGAGCCAGATAGTCGCGAAGCCCAGGCAGTGATTCCCAAAGTGACGGCGATGAACGCGAGAAAGAGAATGAGCGTTGTGTTCATCGGCTAGTTTCCCTTCGCTTGGAGGTCGCCAAGATCTTTGATGACCGCGGCGGCTCGAGAATCGAATTCGCGCGCGGCGCGCACATACAGGTAGGCGATGACCCAGGCGACGATGAACTGCGAAAGCGCGAAGAGGTAGGCGATATTTACCGGGCCCCAAACTTTGCGCTGCACGAACGCGGGGAAATAGCCGACGGAAATCGGGAGCGCGAAGTAATAGAGGATGAAGAAAATTGTGGCGGGAAGGACGAAGGCCTTTTTTGCGGCGAGAAGTTTCTTGAAGTCGTCGGTTTGCGCGACACGGTTCCAGATGGAAGCGTTTGAAGGAGGGAGACTAGATTCCGGGCTCGGCGGTGTGGGCATTTTTTCTCCTCGCCCTGAGCGCGGGCGTGACGGTCGTGAGCGAAATTCGAGTTGGTGCGTGGTGCAGGAGTTTCGTTGCTTCTGATCGCCACTTATATCACGAACGCGGCGTGGGGCCACAAGTCGCGGTGGACCATATCTCAGAAATGTGAATGGCAGGTTAAAAGATCTGGACTGGCGTGGTGGTGGAAAACGAGTTAGGGGGTCGGCGGCGCCGGCTTCGTGCAAGGAGGCAGCGGACCCAACGCAGTGGACGCAGAGCCCGGAGCGAGAGAGGCCGAGAGAAAAGCAGGAGAGATCCTTCGGTCGGTGTGAGGCAAAGGCGCCGGCCTCCCTTCGCAAACTCACTCAGGGCAGGCAGGATGACGCACGAGAACATTGGGAGCGACTAACTCCCGCGGCGGGCTGTGCGGGTGAGCAGCGGCGATGAGTCGCGGACTTCGCTGGGAATATTGGCTTGCAGCGAAGCGGACGAGCCGGCCGGCAAACCGGATGGCTGCGATCCGGGCCGTGCCGGCGTGCGTTGCAGGGAGACTGGCGCGTGGCTTTCCACTTTTGTCTGTTGCCAGGTGCGCACGATGCGATGAATTACGGTGATGTTCGGGCCGATCGCGAGAATCCACAGGGCCACGTCCATGCGATTCACGAGCGCGCCCAGAATCATAAGCGTCAGGCGCTCCGGCCGTTCCCAAAATCCGACTTCGGCGGAGGGCACTAGCGATTCGGCGCGAGCTTTGGCGTAGCTGACCATCACGGAGCCGGCCATCGCGGCGCCAGCGAGCATGGCATAACCGAAGCGGTTCACGTGGGAGTAATACACGAGCAGGCCAAGGAAGAGAATCAGATCGGCGTAGCGGTCAAAAATCGAATCGAGGAATCCGCCGAACATCGAGACGCGGCCTTGGCGGCGCGCAACTGGTCCATCGAGCAAGTCGCAGAGTCCGGCAAGAATCATCATGCCGCCGGCTGCGGCGAAACGCCCGGCGGCGAAAAGAATCCCGGCCCAGAGATTCAGAATCAGCGCCGACCAGGTGATTACGTTGGGAGGGATACCGGTAGCTGCAACCAAGGCTGCAAGACGTTCGATGGGCCAGACCAGGAGCCGGCCGATGGTGCGCTTCAGCATGAAATCAGTTTCACCTGCTATTCCTCGTCGTAGATGGTGAGAAGTTCCACGACCTCGTAATCTTTCAGGCCGGCCGGAGTGGTGACTTGCACTTCGTCACCGACTTTTTTTCCGAGCAGGGCGCGGCCAATTGGCGAGCTGGTCGAGATCAGGCCTTTGGCGGCGTCGGCCTCTTCGACAGTCACCAGTTTGTACTCGATTTTAGAGCGCTTCGCAACGTCCAATACCGTGATACGTGAGCCGTAAGCAGCGCGGTCTTTCGGAAGATTGCTGAGATTGAGCATGGAGAGGTCGGCCATGCGCTGGTGCAGCTGGCCAAGACGCGCGGAAACGTAGGACTGGCGCTCTTTGGCGTATTTGTACTCGGCATTTTCTTTCAGGTCGCCGTGTGCGCGGGCTACGCTGATTTCCTTGGGGAGATCAGTGTGCAGCTCATGTTCGAGCAGTTTGATCTCGTCGGTAAGCTTTTTCTTAATTTTTTCGGCTAGATCGACCATTTTTCAGGGCGCCTGGAGGGGTTCGATTTAGCGGGCTCGATCCCACTCTGCTTGGTGCGTTAACCCAAGGATTATAGAAGATTTGCACGGGACACGGCAAATTAGATGGACTTGGGGGTTGATTGGATACAGGGCATTTTCAGCGGCCGAGGCTGTCTTGGATTACAGCGTTTACCGGGGGGAGGATGCCCAGGTTGCGGTAGATGGGGCGGATTAGTTTGCGGATGGCGGGGAGGCGGCTGGCGAACCAGGCGGCGCCGATGATGCAGCAGGCTCCGCTGAGCATTACGGTGCGGGGGGCGCCGATGGCGTGGGCGAGCGTGCCGGCCAGCAAGCTGCCGAAGGGCGCCATGCCGACGAAGGCGACCGTGTAAAAGCTCATCACGCGGCCGCGCTTACTCTCTTCGACGATGGTTTGGATGATCGTGTTGGAAGCTGCCATTTGTTGCATCAGCCCGAAGCCGCAGACGAGCATCAGGAGCAGCGAAATCCACAAGGTGCGTGACATCCCGAAAAAAATCAGGCCGGCGCCAAAGGCCGCGGTGGATAGCGGAATCATTTTGCCCAGGCCGAGGACTGTTTTTCGTACTGCGAGAGAAACCGCGGAGACTAAAGCCCCGACGCCTACCGAGGCCATCAGAAAACCAAGTGTGTGCGCACCGCCGTGCAAGATCGTTCCGGCGAATACCGGCATGAGCACGGTGAAGGGCCAGCCGAGCAAACTCACCGTGGCGAAGAGCAGCAGGATGGTGCGGATGGGCGCGAAGCCGGCAACGTACGTCCAGCCTTCTTTCAATTGCATGAGTACGGAGTCGGTGGTGCGTTTTATTGCGGCGGAGTGGAGGCGCATGGCGTAGAGAGAGGCGATGACGGCTAGGTAGCTGATGCCGTCGACCAGGAAGCAGTAGCCTTCGCTGGAGATTGCGATGACCACTCCGGCGAGCGACGGGCCCACGAGGCGCGCCATATTGACCATGGAGGAATTCAGCGCGATGGCGTTGCCGAGGTCTTGTTTGTCTTCGACCATTTCGACGAGGAAGGCTTGCCGGCCGGGCATGTCGAAGGCGTTAATCGTGCCTTGAAACGCGCTGAGCCAGATGATTTCGTGGATGTTGATGTGGTGGCTGAGAGCGAGTGCGGCGAGCGCAAAGGATTGCAGCATGGCCAGGGCTTGCGTGACGAGCAGAACCTGGCGGCGATTGAGGCGGTCGACCCAGACTCCCGCGAAGGGGGCGAAAAGGAAGGTGGGGATTTGTCCAGCGAAGCCGACGACGCCGAGCAGGAACGCGGAGCCGGTGAGGCGATAGACGAGCCAGCTGGTGGCTAGGCGCGTCATCCAGGTGCCCATCAGGGAAATGCTTTGGCCGCCGAAGTAGAGGCGGAAATTTCTGTGGCGGAGGGCGCGCCAGGCGTGGGAGATGCCGGCGAATTTGCGCGGCGGAGGATTGGTGGGAGGGGCCTGGGCACTCACGGATTCCATTTTGACATTTATGATGCGGAGGCGCGGTGCAAAGTTTGGAAAGTTGAAATTTTGAGGGATGAATCTTGATGGTTGTGGGCTCTGTGATTCGCTAAGTGGCGGAGAGGGGGGGAGAGATTCTCGCCGTTTTCAAAAGCCTTTGAAAAACGACCCTTTTCTAGTGTTTTCAGCCACTTCCCAACTTTCCGACTGTTAAGCGGAGGTGAGTATAGACCATCCGAGTTGGGGTACGTAAAGCAAGAAATGGTAACAGTGGTGACAGTAAAGATCGTCCTAGAGTTCCTGCGAGACTGTCAGACTGTAAGTCCATACGCGTGCCGCGCCTGATGTGTTCAGACATTTTATGCTCCTGCATTCTTGTGGGCGTTTCGAGAACTCTCCACGTAGTTTCACTGGCCCTCCGGGTGTGGGGATTTCGACTCGAAATCAGTGGACAGGCTGAGTTCTTTCCACATTCTCGCTTCTTCTAATCGTGCCAGGTCGTTTTTCTCCGCCCCGTTGTACGCATCGCTGCCGAGCAACAGTCGCAATGGAGGTTTCTTTTCCTGCGTCAGTCGCACGATCGCTTGAGCCGCCTTTTTCGGATCACCGGGCTGCTTACCGTTGTAGTCGCGTTGAAACCTGGCGGTTGCTCCAACAGTCGAGTCGTAGTCGGGATTTCCTTCGCTCAGCTTGGTGGAACTGCCGGCGAAGTCCGTGCGGAAGCCACCCGGCTCAACGATGGTGACCTTGATGCCCAGCGGCGCCACTTCGCGCGACAACACTTCTGAGAAACCTTCGACACCCCATTTCGCAGCCGAATAGGGCCCACGCCCTGGAGGCCCGATCCTGCCGCCCATCGACGAAAACTGAACAAAATGACCGGCTCTCCTTTGGCGAAAGTACGGAAGAGCGGCCTTCGTCACGATGATCGTCCCGAAGAGATTCGTTTCGATTTGTGCGCGAAAATCCGACATCGGCGTGTCTTCGACGGACGAGAGATTGCCGTATCCTGCGTTGTTAATAACAACCTCCAGCGAGCCAAAGGCACCGATCGCCGCCTTCACCGCGCTCGCTGAAGCAGACTCGTCAGTCACGTCCAGCGCGAAGAGCTTGATCTGGTCACCGTGGCGCTCCGATAGGTCATATAGAGACCCGATGTCCCTGGCTGTCGCCAACACTTTATTACCCGCCGCAAGACCCGCTTCTACAATCGCGCGACCCAGACCGCGAGAACTGCCCGTCACTAACCAAACTTGCGCCATTCATCCTCCTATTATTCGCAATCGGTTCCTCAGGATATAAGAATAGCTCTAGCATTTTAATACTCCTATCTCCTTGCTGGCGTGGTCGAGAGATCATCGCTCGATATTGCTTATCTGCGTCAGCAGATCGGAGGCCTGTCTTCAGGCTTGATGATCACATTCCACGAATCAACTTCATGAAATGCTCAATCCGTTTCGTAACCCGTGCCCGATCGGGGCTAAGATTTTGCTCCAAACATATTCCGCAAAAGAACGTGATGATGAGGTCAGCCAGGGATTCATTGTCGCCGGCCTCTCCACGTGCAGCGGTTAGATTGTCGATCAGGAGCTGGTGAGCCTTCGTCATATTCGCAATCATGATCTGGCGGGCTTTGGGGGGAAGATCCGCAAACTCGCGCATGGAGTTCACGGAAAAGCACCCCTTCCGCCCCCAACTCCCGTAACAGACCTTGAGAAAGCCCTCGACGTTGTCCCAACCCAAAGGCTGCTTCGTCAGTGCTCCGCGTGCCCGCAGCACGTCAAAATATTGGCGCATGCTTGCGACAAACAGGTCCTCTTTGTCCTTGAACTCTGCATACAAGCCGGATTTGCGCACTCCCGTGGCCAGCTCAAGGTCCTGAACACTCGTCTCGGCAAGGCCGTGCTTCCAAAAGACGGGGATCGTTTTGTCGAGGACATCTTCTCTGGTGAACAGTTTTCGTCGTCCCATTGCAACATTATCGCTCAATTCACCGCGGAGGCTTGCAAATAACGGACCAAATGGTCCATTATTGCAATGAGAGCTTGTCCTGGAGGCGCCATGCCGCCCAGCCGCAAACAACAGGTCATCGATCTCCTGAAGTCGCTTGAGACCAGAGATCCGGTTCCGTTCGCGTATGTCAATCCGAATAAATACATCCAACACAACCTGCAGGTCGGGCCTGGCCCGGCAGGCGTCGCCGCCCTCATCAAGAACATGCCGCCCGATGCGTCCGTCAATACGATCCGCGTCTTCGAAGATGGCGATTATGTCTTCGCTCACACGGAGTACAACTTCTTCGGACCACGCATCGGATTCGACATCTTCCGGTTCGAAGATGGCCTGATCGACGAGCATTGGGATAATTTGCAGGAGACCGCGACCGAACCCAGCCCGAGCGGACACACCATGATCGACGGTCCCACAATCGCCTCCGATCTGGACAAGACGGAGGTTAATAAGGCGCTTATGCGGCGCTACATGGAGGACCTTCTCGCAGGGCGTCGGGAGACCTTCCCGAGCTACTTCAACGGAACCCAATACATCCAGCACAACCCTTGGGTCGCCGATACAATCCCCGGGCTGATTGCGGGTTTGCAGGCTCTTGCCGCCAAAGGTCAGGCGGTCGTATACAAGAGCGTGCACAAGATACTTGGCGAGGGTAACTTCGTCCTCGTCGTCGCCGAGGCTACGTTTGGCGGCGTACCCACCGGCATTTATGATCTGTTCCGCATTGAACAGGGTAGGATCGCCGAGCACTGGGATACGCTCGAAGCGATTCCACCTCGCGATCAATGGAAAAATAGCAACGGTAAGTTCTAGTTCGGTACGAGGCAGAATGTATGCTTGACGGCATGTTTGGGCAAAGATTGGCGGAGCATTTCTCTCTGCGGGAATCTTCCTCACTCATCCTTGGTCCCAGAGGAAATTCTCAGGTTGCGTTGACACGCATGCGAATGCCGAACGGCTTTCCTGGACCCACGCCACACATTCCGCCAGAAAAGGCCTTTTCGATATCCGTGCACCTGCGCCGTCCCGACAGCGTTAAGGGCTGGGGAACTTGGCTCGACGGACGCTTTCATCGGGTCACCGAATGGGATGCCGGCGGGATTCAGATATTCGATATGGAGTCGGAGCCGGTCGCCCTTCGAACTTCAGGTTTCGACTCGGTTCACGTCTATATACCCCGGTCAGTTATCAATCGATTTAGCGACGAGTACGAGCAGAAGCGGGTTCGCAACTTGCAGTGCACTCCGGGAACCAAGGATCACGTGATTCTCCATTGGGCACGGATGATCATGCCCTATTTTGATCGTACGATGCATCTCCCGCGCTTGGTCCTCGATGAAATGATTACATTGCTATGCGCTCATCTGACCAGGACCTATCAGGATTCGGTTCAGTTCCCGGAAGTTGTCACCGGAGGACTAGCTGTCTGGCAGCAAGATCGAGCAATCGAACTACTGCACGAGCACTTGGATGGTGATCTTGCACTTCCCGATTTAGCAAGAGAATGCGGTTTATCGCCGGGTCGTTTTATGCGCGCATTCAAGAAGTCATTCGGTGTTCCAGTACACCGCTACTTGCTTCAGAAACGAATTCAGGCCGCGAAATCGATGTTGTCGCACTCCGATAAATCATTGCTTACGGTTGCATTAGAAGTGGGGTTCTCAGATCAACCGGCCTTCAATCGACGCTTCCGTGAGATTGTCGGAACCTCCCCGGGGCAGTGGCGAAGAACAAATGCGCCGATGCCAAAGGCATTCAAACTGCGTGACGAGCAGTAAGCGTCAAAACCGCCTGCCATAAGACAACTCGAGACTTTCCCAAACATCACAAGCACTTCCTGAAGAGAGACTCTCTGCTGGTAGACCTGCCAGTCGAACCGGACGGAAAGTCCAAATCGCGGCAGTTCCAATCAAGACGGAACTCTAGTCTTCCGAAATAATGCGACACGCAGATTCAAGGGGCGGTGTAGAACCGCGCTCTGGCGCTGGCGCATGTTGCGTAGGGCGGAATGTCGAGTTGGAGGATAAGGATGGCGAGCACATACAGAGCCGTTGAAATTTCTTCACCGGGCGTTTTCTCTTTGGTCGAAAGAAAGATTGCCTTCCCCGGCGCCGGACAGGTGCGTATCCGCGTGGAGGCTTGCGGTGTATGCCATTCGGATGCGGCAACTGTGGAAGCACAATTCCCCAACCTTTCTTATCCGCGCGTGCCTGGCCACGAGGTTATCGGACGAATAGAGGAAGTGGGTACTGGCGTGACAGCGTGGAAGGTCGGCCAGCGCGTCGGAGTTGGGTTTTTCGGGGGTGAAGACGGAACCTGCGAGGCCTGCCGCCGTGGTGAAACCGCCTATTGCCAAAATGCAATTATGACCGGCATCACAACGGACGGTGGCTACGCGGAAACGATGATTGCGGAGGCACGCGCGCTTGCCCTGATACCGGATGCACTCAAGTCAGAAGATGCGGCCCCCCTGGTCTGTGCTGGCATAACGACCTTCAACGCGCTTCGTAACGCTGCGCGTGCCGGCGACACCGTTGCCATTCAGGGAGTCGGTGGACTTGGCCACCTCGGCGTGCAGTTTGCGCGAAAGATGGGCCTGCGTACCGTAGCGATTGGTGGGGGCCCCGACAAAGAGCACCTGGCGCAGAAATTAGGAGCGCACATCTACATCGATGCCAAGGCAGAAGACGCGGCCGCAGCTCTGCAAAAGCTCGGAGGCGCCGACGTCATCCTTGCGACCGCGCCAAGCGGGGCCGCAATCGGTAGCTTGCTTCCCGGCCTTAAAGTTCGGGGCAAACTTGTGGTTGTCGGGGTCTCAGGTGATGCCATCCCAGTCAACGGCGTACCGCTCATTTTCGGCGGGCGGTCAGTTGTCGGCAGTCTCACCGGAAGAGCGATCGAAACTCAAGACACGCTTGATTTCAGCGTACTCGCTGATGTCCGTCCAATGATCGAAACACTTCCGCTTGCAAAAGCCGAGGAAGCATACAAACGAATGATGGATGGCAAGGCACGCTTCCGAGTTGTGCTCACCATGACCTAAACAAGTTTAAAGATTGCTTCAAAACGGGTCACAAACCCACTGCGCCAGAGGGAGGCTCTGATTGAATCCGTTCCAGGAAATCTTTAACAAACAGAAGGCATACTTCGATTCGGACGCGACGAAATCGTACGAGTGGCGCATCGATCAGCTGACACGCCTTGAGAACTTGTGCAATGAGAACGCCGAGGCTCTTGAGGCTGCGATGAGCAGCGACTTCAAGACCGCTAGCCAGGAAAAAGTCTTCGAGATTATGGCGCCGGTTGGAACCGCGGCTTTCGCGAAGCAAGAGCTGAAAGAGTGGATGAAGCCTGTAGATGTCGTCGTGCCGAAAGCCCTTCGGGAGAGCGGGCATAGCGCCAAGGTCTATCGAGAACCGTACGGCGTCACTTTGGTGATTGGTCCATTCAATGGGCCATTGACCCTGCTTTTCGACCCGGCGTGCCAAGTTCTTGCGGCGGGCAATCCGTGCATTCTCAAACTCTCCGAGGGTTTGCCCGCCACCAGCAAGGTCTTACTAGATCTCATTCCGAAATACTTCGATCCTCGTGCCGTTACTGCCGTCACGGGAAGTAAGGACGAGGTGACGGAGCTGCTCAAGCTGCCCTTTGACTTCATTTTCTTCACCGGCAGCGTCAAGGTTGGCAAGATCGTCATGGAAGCGGCCGCAAAAAATCTGACTCCGGTTCTTCTCGAACTCGGGGGCCAGAACCCAGCCTTTGTTGATGCGAC
>Ga0187847_10000247_pt1 | contig 65277 bp, 53 predicted proteins | sample June2016WEW_4_10_FD_132458 | JGI IMG/M metagenome (GOLD analysis project Ga0187847, IMG submission 132458) | Peatland microbial communities from SPRUCE experiment site at the Marcell Experimental Forest, Minnesota, USA - June2016WEW_4_10 | ecosystem: Environmental > Terrestrial > Soil >...
ATCTGCGAACGGATCTCGTTGACGCGGCCCTTGATCTTGCCTGCTTCGCCGGCGCCATCGATGACGGTGGTGTTGTCCTTGTCGATGGTGACGCGCTTGGCACGGCCGAGCTGCTCGAGCTTGACGCTCTCAAGCTTGATGCCGAGGTCTTCGGTGATGGCTTCGCCGCCGGTGAGGACTGCGATGTCGCCGAGGATGGCCTTGCGGCGATCGCCAAAGCCAGGAGCCTTGACAGCAGCCACATTGAGGGTGCCGCGGAGCTTGTTGACCACGAGGGTAGCCAACGCTTCGCCGTCGATGTCTTCAGCGATGATCAGGAGGGGCTTGCCGCCGCGTGCAACCTGCTCGAGAAGGGGCAGAATATCCTTCATGTTGCTGATCTTCTTCTCGTAGATCAGGATGTAGGGATCGTCGAGGACTGCTTCAAGCCGCTCTGCGTCGGTGACGAAGTAAGGGCTGAGGTAGCCGCGATCGAACTGCATGCCTTCTACAGTCTCGAGGAAGGTGTGGCCGGTCTTTGAATCTTCAACAGTGATAACGCCGTCCTTGCCAACGGTCTTCATCGCGCCGGCGATGATTTCGCCGATTTCATGATCGCCGTTTGCGGAGATGGAACCCACCTGGGCAACGGAGCCTTCGTCGACGGGCTTGGAGAGCTTGCCGAGCGCGCCTTCGTCCGTCCAGACGCCGTCCTTGTCGCGGGTGCCGATGATGGTGATAACGGCCTTGTCGATGCCGCGCTTGAGGGCAGTGGGGTTGGCGCCGGCGGCCACAGTCTTCACGCCTTCGCGGAAGATGGCCTGGGCGAGCACGGTTGCGGTGGTGGTGCCGTCACCGGCAACGTCGGAGGTCTTGGAGGCGACTTCGCGAACAAGCTGCGCGCCGACATTCTCCAGGGGATCCTTGAGGTCGATTTCCTTGGCGACGGTAACGCCGTCTTTGGTGATGGTGGGGGAGCCGAATTTCTTCTCGATGACGACGTTGCGGCCCTTGGGTCCGAGCGTCGCCTTGACGGCGTCCGCGAGCGTGTTGACGCCGCGCAGGATCGCCTGACGGGAGTCTTCGCCGTATAGAATCTGCTTTGCCATTTTCAATATCTCCTAGTTCACAGTTCTTTGTTGGAAGTTCACAGTTCTTAGTTCGTAGTTCACAGTTGCCCGCCACATCATTCGTCTACTACGAACTGTGAACTAAGAACTGCGAACTTGCGCGCGCAGCGCGCTTACTTCTTCACGATTCCGAGGACTTCTTCTTCGCGCATGATGAGGAACTCTTCGCCATCGATCTTGATCTCGGTGCCCGAGTACTTGCCGAAGAGGATCTTGTCGCCCGCCTTGACATCGAGAGGGAAGGTTTCGCCCTTGTCGTTAGACTTACCCTTGCCGACGGCGATCACTTCGCCTTCCTGGGGCTTTTCCTTGGCGCTGTCGGGGATGATGATTCCACCGCGGATGGTTTCGCCCTCTTCCAGACGACGGACGAGGATACGGTCATGAAGCGGTGTAAACGTGGTGGTAAGGGATGATGTTGCCATTGCTTCGCTTCTCCTTCACACGCGAGACGGGGTTGAGCCCCGGCTGCGGGATTTGAGTGGTTTTGGAACAGAAAAAGTCTTGGAACAACGGTATGCGGCTCCGGGAAAATAGGAGCGGTGAAGCTGCACCAGCAGTTTCACCAGCGGTCTGCTAGCAGTCTCGCCTTCCAATTGCTAACGATAGGGAAACGGGGGCGTAGTTGTCAAGGGGCAGATTATGAAAATGTGAGTGATTAACACTCATGTAATAGGAACGACTGGTTGGCAGGGTGCGATCGGCAATTGAAGATGGCGCCAGGGACTTGTCGAGATTTGTGCAATACCGCCCTCGCGACAGGAAAAATCGCGAGAACGGGGCACGGGGCTTCTGAGCTTTGACGAGTTTTCACCTCCGAGTTTTATCCAACCGGGGACGGCGACGCCGGTGGAGGGCTGTTACAAAACTAAGCTTGGCGGAGTCTTTTAAATACCCAACGATTTGGGCTTGCAATTGAAGTTCAAATTGGAATGCCGACTAACTGGGCAACTGGTTGGATGATGGATGGGACAACGGGGTAGAATGGACGTCATGGTTTCTCGCTCCATCCTTCGCATTGCCGTCATAGTGGCCGGGTTTGGCCTGGCCGTCAGCACGCTCACCGCGGGCGCGCAGGACAGTTCGCAAAAACGTGGCCGCAAGTACAAATCTCCGCCACCAACCGCCAATATCAGGGTCACGGTACTGAAGGATGTGAATGGCAAGCCGATTGAGAATGCCGCCGTTATTTTTCACCCCATGGTGGGGGAAAAGGACGAGGGCAACATGGAGCTGAAGACCAACGAGGACGGCAAGCTGCTGATCGACGTGATGCCGATTGGGGACACGGTCCGGTTGCAGGTGATCGCTCCCGGTTTTCAGACTTACGGCGAGGACTACAAGATTGACAAGGCGGAGATGGCGATTGAGATCCGGATGAAGCGGCCGGGCGAGCAGTACTCCATTTACAAGATGCATGGCACGGGTGAAGTGGGTGGCAAGAGTTCGAATGCTGCGCAGCCCAAGCCGGCTGCACCACAGAGTGCGCCTCCGAGCCAGAGTCAGCCGCCGCAGCAATAATAGTCGGGCGTGGGCCGCGTCCCTTTCAGGTGATTGCAGCTTTTTCCTTCCATTCGTGATGAAAGACAGACTCCTCAGCGGTAAATCGGCACTGGTTACCGGGGGCGCGCGGCGTATTGGGCGCGCGATTGCGCTGGCGCTGGCTGGGGCTGGCGCGGATGTTGCCATCACTTATCGGAAATCCCACGCTGACGCTTCGGATACGCTTGAGAAGATTCAGTCGCTTGGTTGCCGGGCGCTGGCTGTGGAGTGCGACGTGCGGTCGGAAGAATCGGTCCGCTCGGCTATTCACGCCGTGACAGAGATATTTGGACGGTTGGACGTCGTGGTGAATAATGCCGCGGTGTTCGAGACGGCTGCGCTGGATGAGATGAGCGTGGAGCAGTGGGATGCGGTGTTCGAGACCAATGCGCGAGGGCCTTTTCTGGTGGCGCGGGAGGCGTTGCCGCATCTGCGTAAAGTGCAGGGCAGGATCGTGAACATCGGCTCGCTGGGGGGGATTCATGCCTGGGCGGGTCATGCGCACTATTGCAGCTCGAAGGCAGCAGTGCACATGTTGACGCAGGCTATGGCGAAGGCGTTTGCGCCCGAGGTCAGCGTGAACTGCGTGGCGCCGGGTTGGATTGAGATGGATGGTTCGGTGGAGAGCGCGTCGGCGCGGTTTGCATCGAAGACGCCGATGAAGAGGAACGGGACGGCAGAGGATGTGGCTGAGGCTGTGTTGTTCTTCGCCACGGGGCCGGGGTTTGTTACGGGGCAGATTTTGACTGTGGATGGTGGGTTGGGGCTGTAGGTCACAACTGATACCGATTGGAAGGGAATGTCGATGTCGGACTTGGATGACCTTCGAAATTGCCTTTTGAACCTCCTGCAGATGGGCTTACTTCAGATTCGGGCCTTTTCTGACCGGGATTTAGCTGAGAGGTGCTTCATTGAGGCGGACCACCTTCATAACTTGCCGGAGATAATCAGAAATCCACGGCTCGAACTTGTCGCTTACTACTATGAAGTCGAGCGCCCTGCCTTCATCAAGAAGGTCGGAAATGTTGAGCAATACCGGGAAGAATGGGATCGGCTGAAAATGATCCTCGACCGAATGCGCGTCGAATCCGTCGAGTAATTCGCGCTATTTCGTGGCCAGCGCTTCGATCATGGACGCGAAGATCTTCCAGCCATCGGAGGAGCCTAAGAGCTTTTCGCTGGAGCGGTCGGGGTGGGGCATCATGCCTAACACATTTCTCTTCGCGTTGAGGATGCCGGCGATGTTTTCAAGCGATCCGTTGGGGTTGGCTTCCGCTGTGATTTCGCCGGTGGGAGTGGCGTAGCGGAAGGCGATGCGGTCTTCTTCCTCCAGGGCGTGAAGCTCGTCCGGTGTGCAGAAGTAGTTGCCTTCCATGTGGCCGATGGGGATCTGCAGAACGTTGCCCTTGACGAGCTGATTGGTGAAGGCGCTGTCCGTGGTTTCGACGCGGAGATGGACCTGCTTGCAGATGTACTTGAGGCCGGCGTTGCGCATGAGCGCGCCGGGGAGCAGGCCGGCTTCAGTCAGGATCTGAAAGCCGTTGCAGATGCCGAGGACCAGGCCGCCGGCGTCTGCGAACTTTTTGACCGACTGCATGACGGGCGAGAAACGGGCGATGGCGCCGGTGCGCAGGTAATCGCCATAGGCAAAGCCGCCGGGGACGAGGACGGCGTCGACGCCGCCCAGGTCTTCCGAGTCGTGCCAGAGGAAGGTGACGGGCTGATGGGCGATTTCGGCGATCACGTTGTAGGTGTCGTGATCGCAGTTGGAACCGGGAAAGACCAGGACCCCGAATTTCATGGTTTCAGGGTAACAGCTTTGCGGGGCGGGGACGACAAGGTTTTAGGCGGGTCATCTACCAGAGGCGGGATACGGCGAAGTCGTCGAAGATAGTGTCGGCACTCACGAGGGTCAGGCCTTCTAGGAGGGCCTGCGCTGCCAGCATTCGGTCGAATGGATCCTTGTGGGAGTGGGGAAGCAGATCGCCGAGGCGGGCGTGGTCAACCGAGACGGGAATCGCTTCGATCTCAAGAGAGGCGAGAATCCTGGTTGGGTTGTCAACAAGGAGAGCTGCATCGGGGAATTTGCCGAGCCTAAATTTGGTGGCCGCTTCCCAAATGGAGGCAGCGGACACGAATGCGGGATTCGAAGGAAGGGAGATTGCGGAGCGGGCTGCCCGTGAAAGCCTCTTGTTATCGTTCATCACCCATACAATCGTGTGGGTATCGAGCAAAAGTTTCATTTCGATCCCAGGAGATTTTCGTCATTGGCACCGCTTTCCCATAGTGCGAGCTCCTCTTCGGGCAACGGCTCGAAGAATTCCGGCCCTATCTCGATCTGGCCCTTGTAGAGCCCGATGGGTCGTTTGCGTAGTCGAGGAGCTTTCACGGGAACCAGCTTGACCGCGGGCGTGCGATTTCTGCCGTGGGTCAGGATTACCTCTTCTCCAGCGAGAGCGCGCTCGACGAGTTTGGAGAGCTGGGTTTTGGCCTCATGCATCGTTGCTTCCATCGGCGCCTCCTCGAACTTAGCTAAGCATATGTTAGCTAAGTATGGCTCACTGAGCAAGAGCTTCTTGGCGCATGCGGCGATGAGATTCGCGGACGAATTGGTGCTGGAAGTGGCGGCTGAGGGGCAGGCCAAGGCGTGCGAAGAGATGGCGGGGGCGGGAGATGGCTTCGAGGATGTAGTGGACTTCTCCAGTCGTCGGGTCGAATTCGAGGAGAAAGCGCTCGGCGCCTTGCTCTACGTGCATCGGCGTTGTGGCGTAGAGGAAGCCGAAGCGGGTCGGGTTGTCGACGGTTTCCTTGATGCGGCTCATGTTCAGGGTCCAGAGGCCGAGGGTATGGGCTTCCATGGCGATGATCTGGTCGAGTTCGATGGTCGCGGTGGGGTTGGCTACGCGGGTCCATCCGTGGTTGAACATGGCCCAACGGCGGAAGGCTTGTTTTGCTGCTGCAAAGGCGGGTTCGCCGCGACCGATGCAGGAGCGGGAAGAATCGTGAACGAAGCCGAAGGGAAGATGCGCGGATGGATCGAGGCCGTTTGACAGCGACAGACCGGTTGGCGAATTGGAGGGGAGTTTTGCGGCGGCCGCGACTCGTTTGTCAATTACGGCCGCCGGTAGTTGCGAAGTAGAGAACACAGACTCAGTATGCCAGTTGCGAATCAGTATGCGACCTGCAGTTCAGTACGCGAGCTGAAGCTCGAGGCTCTTTCCGTTGTCGGGGACGAGAGCGGTAATGCGGTGGTGCTCGGGATCAAAGCCGGTAGAGATGGGGCTGGGCGCGGCTCCGAAGGCAGTTATGGTAGCGGAGACAGCGGGGCGAGATGCGCCATAGACCTCGATGGAAAGGAGCTTCCACCAGGGAGCGAACGTGCCCTGGCGGGGAGCGACGGAGACGACGAGGCCCTGTGCGGTGGGTTCGCATTTGAAGTCGATGCGGAGGAAGTTGCCTTTCTGGAAGGCGTAGCTGATGCCGTCGTCGAGATAGAGGGTGCCGGTGCAATCCTTGTTGGGCTCGACGGGCGGGTAGACACGGAGGGTCAGCGGGCCTTGTGGCGTTTCGTCGGTGCTTTGGATGAGGGGCTGCTCGGGAACGATGGAGCCGGCGCGTGCAAAGACGGGGAGGGTTTCGACGGTGTTGCGCAGGTGGACCTCTGGCTGGGTGACCTGCGTGTTGTCGATGGCCTTTCTGCCGGTGTTGCCTTTGACCCGCGCGCCGGTCCAGTAGTCGTACCAACCATTGGGCGGCAGAGCCACAGTGTACTCATCCACTTCGTCGGGGTAGGGACTTTGGGCGATGAGCAGGTCGGGTCCGAGGAGGAAGGTGTTGCCATTGTAGAGGGGCTCGCCGTCGCCGTTGTCTTCGGGGAAGTCGAGAAAGAGCGGGCGCATGATGGGCAGGCCGGTGCGGCTCATCTCTTCGGCCGTGGTGTAGATGTAGGGCAGGAGGCGATAGCGCTCTTCAATATAGCGGCGGCGCAGGTTCAGGTCCGCCTGCGTCCCGTTTTCCCATGGCTCTTGCGGGTTGGTGCCGGTGGCGGTGTGGTCGCGGTCAATGGGCTGAAAGGCGGCTACTTCAAGCCAGCGGGTGAGTAGCTCAGGCTGCGGCGAGCCGGCAAAACCGCCGACGTCCGCGCCGCTCATGGCGAATCCGCTGAGGCCCAAGTTGATGAGCTGCGGGGTGGTTTGGCGAAGATGGTTCCAGGTGCTGGAGTTGTCGCCCGTCCAGGTGGCTGCGTAGCGTTGTCCACCGGCATAACTGGCGCGGGTCATGACGAAGGGGCGGTTGTCGGGTTGGAGCTTGAGCAGGCCTTCGAACGTTCCGCGGCTGTTCTCCATGCCGAACACGTTATGAATCTCAAGATGCGTTGCAGTGCGTTTGGCGAACCCTGGCTCGTCGATGCGGTGCTGGGTGTCGTCAGGCATCGTCTTTGAAGCGACTTCAAAGATGGCCGGCTCGTTCATGTCGTTCCAGAATCCAGCGATGCCTTTCTTGACGAAATCGGCATAGAGCGTACCCCACCAATCGCGTGAGGACTTTTGGGCGAAATCGGGGAAGACGGCCTTACCGGGCCAGACGATGCCAACGTAGGTTGAGCCATCTGGATTCTTGACGAAGTGATCGCCGGCTATGCCTTCGTCGTAGGGTTTGTAGCCGATGTTGGGCTGGTCGGCGATGTGGAGATCGGTAATGACGACGGTGTGGAAATGATCCGATCTAAGGTCGGCAATCATCTGGTCGAAGTGGGGGAAGCGCTCGGGATCGACCGTGAAGGGACGGTTCTTGAGCTGAAAGTCGATGTCGAGCCAGATGACGTCGGCGGGAATGCGTTCGCTGCGCAGCTTTGATGCAATGCGGCGGACTTCTGCTTCAGGGTAATAGCTGTAGCGGGATTGCTGGTAGCCGAGGGACCAGAGTGGCGGCAGAGGGGTGGTGCCGACGAGCCATGCCCAGGTTTCGATGACAGCCTTGGGATCGGGACCGTAGAGGATGTAGTAGTCGAGCGGACCGCCCTCAGAGCCGAAGGAGTAGCCGTCGCGATATTGCTTGTTGAAGTCGAAGCTGGCGCGCCAGGTGTTGTCGAGGAAGGTGGCGGCGGCGATACCTTTGCGGAAGGTGATGAAGTAGGGAATCGATTTGTAGATGGGGTCAGTGGATTCCTGCCAGCCGAAGGCGTCAGTGTTCCAATCGACGAAGGACTCATTGCGGCGGTCGAGTGGACCGGGCTTGTCGCCGAGGCCGAAATAGTGCTCGTCGGCGGGGGACTTGCGGTAGACGCGAAAGGATGCGCCATTGTATTCGATGGGCCTGCCGGGAAGGTCTTCGGTGATGACATGTCCGTCGAGATCCGTGACGGTGAGGGAAAGCGGGTCTTTCTGGACGGACACTACGAGCTTTGCGGTCTTGAAGCCGACAATTGTGCCGCTTGATTGTGGGGTGACTGGTATGGCCGCGGTCCGCGAGGTAGCGAGCACGGCCCAGGATGCATCTTCAGGAAGCTGACCTGCGGGACCGACGCGCACGCGCAGCACATCGTCACGCAGGGCCGTGATCTGCATGATGGCAGAGCCGGAGCGGACTTCCAATCCATTGAATAGCGCCCGGGAAGCGGTGACCCGGTCCAACCGGACAAACCCAGAATTCTGCTGGGCTTTGACCGTTATGCTCGCTTGCTGTGTTGCGGCTAGAAACAGAAAACCAAATACAACAAAGTTGAAACTTACTGCCCTTGGCACTCAGCACCTCATGGGAGCCAAATTGTAGATCGTCAAGAAGGATAACCCGCAGAAGAGCAGATGGGAAATGAGTTTTCCGCAATGGAAGTAGCGGGCGACTTTAGAGGTTGCGAAAGGGGTTTTGGTTCTGGCTGCGGAGCTCTTGCAAAACGTCACATCGCAGGCGAGCTGCATTTGTGCAGAGCTTGCCTAATCTCGGGTGTCGAAAAAGCTATAAGTAGCCGAATACGGAACTCGCTGCTCAATCCCCGCGTGCTCCGCGTCGCAACCCCCTGAAGGAGCAACTCCGCCTTGGGTCTCCGTGCGGCGAACCACATTCACCCGGCTCAATCGTCCTTCGCCCCCGATCGACTTGGCCGCGAGAATCAGCCAGGGAATCGTGCCTGCCTGCTGCTTGCTATCGAGCAACGTGCCCCGTACTTCGCTTCCATCATTGAGCGACCAGGTGGGCCCGCCAAAATGCTTCCCAATCGCCTGGTGCTTGTGGTCAAACAACGTAGCCTGCGGCGCCTTCAGTTTCCACGCCCAATCGGCATCCTTCACACACGCATAAATCTGCACGCCTTCTCCGCGCGCCTGCAGAACCAGCGTTGCAGTGGATGAATCATCAAAATGAACCGTCTTCTCTTGCTTGCCGGTTGGCGTTGATGCGGACGGTGTTTGCGCCTGCGTCACGCAGGCGACTGCAAGCAATCCGGAAAGAAGAAGTAACTGCGCAATTCTCGTCTTCATTTGCATTTGAGAATACCATCGGCTCCAACCAGAACCATTCTTCTTGTGGTCCATCGCGCTATGATCGACGCAGCCCGTCCTGCTTCATAAGGTGTTCGTTCCATGCGCATCGTCTACGTACTAACGTCGCTCGGCATGGGTGGAGCGGAACGCCAGGTCCTGGCTCTCGCCGACCGCATGGCAGCGCGCGGCCACCACGTTTCGCTCATGGTACTTCGCCCTGGCCTTAAGGAACAATGGCCCACGGAACTCCCGGTGATTCACCTCAACATCCGCAAAAATCCCGTCACCCTCCTCGCAGGCATCGCACAAGCCCGCCGCTTTCTGTCGGATTTCAAGCCAGATATCCTCCACAGCCACAGCTTTCACGCCAATATATCTGCGCGTCTTCTTAAGCTCTTTGTCCCATCCGTCGCCGTTGTTTCCACCGTCCACAACATATATGAGGGTGGCTGGTTGCGCATGTTCTCTTATCGCATTACGGATCGCCTGGGCCGCCGCACCGTCGCCGTCAGTCAGGCAGCCGCTGACCGCTTCGTACGTCTGAAGGCCGTCCTACCGAATAAATGCGCGGTCATCGCCAACGCCATCGATGCCAACGAATTCGCCCCAAATCCCAGCCGCCGCATTGCCACGAGAGCTGCGCTATCTGCAAACGCCGACTTCATTTGGCTAGCCGCGGGCCGTATCGTTCCCGCCAAGGACTTCCCGAACCTGCTGCGCGCATTTGAAACCGTGCGTGCGGACGAACCGAGTGCACAACTCTGGATAGCCGGCGAAGCGGTGAACGAAGAATTGAATCCGATGAAGTCGTTTCTGGTTGGTGGGCACAAGGGACTCATGGACCGCGTGCGTTGGCTTGGTCTCCGCCGCGACATGCCTGCCCTCTTCGACGCGGCCGACGCTTTCGTTCTCTCCTCGGCATGGGAGGGCATGCCGCTAGTAGTTGGCGAAGCCATGGCCATGGAGAAACCTGTCATCGCCACCGATGTGGGCGGCGTGCGCGAGTTACTGGGAGAGTGCGGCGCAGTCGTGCCGGCAAAGTCTTCCTCCGCACTGGCCTCAGCCATGCTAACCCTGATGCGCACGCCCTCCGGCGATCGTGCCCGCGTCGGCCACGCGGCCCGCGCGCGCATCCAGTGCTCCTTCAACATGGATGCGAAAACCGATGAGTGGTCTCACCTCTACCGCTCGGTTCTGAATCAAACGAATTGATCTTGCCGTGATACCCTTATCCGCGGTTCAGATTCGATGCCGCATAGTCCATGGGAAAGAGCACTGAACTACGCGGTCGAGGGAACAAAATGCAAAAGCGAATTGCAATCTTTTTTATCGTCCTGATATGCGCAGCAGGGAACACGGGAATCAATCGAGCGAGTGCGCAAGCTCAGTCGCAGGCCAGGCCCGCGCAGAATGCCGTCTTCGCCCTTGATCGCGGTTGGCAATTCCGTCAGGGCACGGACAATCCGCAGGAACCCGAGGCCGGTTGGCTTCCCGCAACCGTTCCCGGTGATGTGCACCTCGATCTCCTCGCCAACAAGAAGATTCCCGACCCGTTCTTCCGCGATAACGAATCCAAGTTGCAATGGATCCAGGACGCAAGCTGGGAGTACCGCGTCAACTTCGATGTTAGTCCCGCACTGCTCGCGCGCACCAACGTCGACCTCGTCTTCGACGGTCTCGACGCTGCCTCCGAGGTCTATCTCAACGGTGCCCAGGTGCTTGCCGCGAATAACATGTTCCGCATCTGGCGCGTGCCTGTGAAGGGTAACTTGCATTCCGGTCGAAACCTGTTGCGGGTTGTTTTCCCATCGCCCATCAAAGCCGCGCAGGCCGTGGCCGCACTCGATCCCTGGCAGCCGCGCACCTTGACCGCTCCCAAGACCTACATCCGCAAAGCCGCATATGAATATGGCTGGGATTGGGGTCCAAAATTCGTTACCAGCGGCATCTGGCGTCCGGTGCGGCTTGAAGCATGGGACAAAGTGCGCATCGCCGACTTCGTCATCAGCCAGCGCGACGTCAGCAGGGAAGTGGCGCATCTTGATGCGGAGGTAGAAGTCGAAGCCGCAACCGCAGGTCCAGCCAAAATAAGCGTTCAATACGCTGACAACGGCAAGCCCGTCACAGCCACTGAAAACGTCAATCTTCATGCCGGGCGCAATGTCATTGATCTCCCCATCGGAATTCGCCAACCCAAACTCTGGTGGCCGGCAGGATACGGCGATCAACCTCTCTACGAGTTCGCCGCGCAGGTAGCTTCCGGCGTCCAGACCATCGCGGAAACGCGCAAGACCAAAGTCGGCCTGCGTTCCATCGTCCTTCATCGCCAACTCGATAAATGGGGCCGCTCCTTCGAACTCGTGGTCAACGGTATCCCCGTCTTCGCCAAGGGTGCCGATGTTATCCCTTTCGATAGCTTTCCCAATCGAGTTACAACCGCCGACTATCGTCGCATTCTGCAGAGCGCCCGCGACGCTAACATGAACATGATTCGCCACTGGGGTGGTGGCTATTACGAGACCGACGAGTTCTATTCCATCTGCGACGAACTCGGCATCATGGTCTGGCAGGACTTCATGTTTGGCAATGACTGGCAGCCGGGCACCTACGACTTCAAGCTCAACATCGAGTCCGAGGCTGAAGATCAGGTCCGCCGTCTCCGCAACCACCCCAGCATCGTTGTCTGGTGCGGCAACAACGAAACCGAAAGCGCGATGGGCTGGGGTCCTCGCATGGTTTTGCCTGCCGATGTGAAGTACCAGATGTGGCAGGACTATCTCACCGAGTTCAGTGGCATTCTCACGCGCGTGGTCGCGCGTCTTGCACCGGCAACGCCTTATTGGCCCAGTTCTCCCAGCGCCGACTACGAAGCCGTCACACCCACCTTCCACACTGGTGACGATCACATCTGGGACGTGTGGCACGGCCGCGTCCCATTCTCCACTTATGAAACTCACAAAACGCGTTTTGTTACGGAGTATGGCTTCCAATCGTTCCCGGAGATGCGAACCATCGAAGCATTCACTGATCCGCAAGATCGCACAGGAATCTTTACACCCGTCATGCTTGCTCATCAGAAAAATGACGAGGGCAATGCAATCATCCACGACTACCTGCTGAAGGACTACTCTGAACCGAAGGATTTCGCCAGCTTTCTCTATGTAAGTCAGGTGCTGCAGGCCGAAGGAATCAAGATAGGCGCGGAGCACTTCCGCCGCAGTCGCCCGGAAACCATGGGCTCCATCTTCTGGCAGCTAAATGACTGCTGGCCAGTGGCATCCTGGTCCTCGATCGATTACTACGGCCGCTGGAAAGCTCTTCAATACTACGCGCGCCGATTCTATGCGCCCATCCTGGTTTCCCCCCATGTTGAAGACGGCGCGCTGAAAGTTTACATCGTCTCTGACAAGGTGAAGCCACAGCCGGCAATATTGCGCGTGCGCCTCATGGACTTTAACGGCAAGGTCCTGCTGGAAGAAAAACAAAGTGTTGATGTCGCCCCGCTGTCCAGCAAAGTGTACATTGCATGGCCGCTCAAGAATCTCACCGACGCCGGCGCTGCCGATACCTCGCATGTCTTTGTCGCCGCGGATCTCACAACGTCAGTTCCAACCGGGAATAACTCCGAAATTTCAAGCAATCTAGCCTATCTTGCGCCGGTCAAAGAGATTCACCTGAAGCCGGCAACGCTCAAGATTGAAGCCTCCGCCGCTAATGGAAGTTACAAGATTCGCATAACTTCCCCGGTCCTTGCACGGAGCGTTTATCTCTCCTTTGGCAATCTCGATGTGACTGTCTCCGACAATTACTTCAACATTCTGCCGGGACAGACGGCCGAGATTACCGCCAGCGGCGTGCACTCCCTGGATGAATTGAAATCACAAATGAAGGTCATATCACTGACCGATGCATTCTCTACCGACGGCCAAGCTGCAACGATCGGCGCATCGCGCTAACCCTACGCAACAAAGGCCGGCGCATCGTCGCTCCGGCCTTGGTGTTTGCAACTATCCTCGATCAGAACGCGAATGTGGCCTGAAAGAAAATGCGCCGTGCCGCCGGGCCTTGCGAGAATATCCCGTTGGCGAGACCCGTCGATCTACCGAAACGGTTCCCAGGGCCATAGATGTCTGTGCCAGGAATTAGCGTAGGGGACACGGTTCCCACCGGTGTTCCGTAGTCGATATCGTTGAACAGGTTCAATGCCTGAGCGCTGAATGTGAGATTGTATTTGCGGCCTGTATTTGTTGGCGCAAACATACCACCCAATCCCCGCCCGCCACCCCCGAGTCCGCCGGGTCCAAGTCCACCGCCCGGTCCGCCGCCTCCACGCCCGCCGCGTCCGCCCCCAGGCCCACCACCGGGGCCGCCCTCCGGAGGTGGCGCTCCACCATTCGCTGACGTCAGCTTGGGCCCCAGCCCGAATGCACGGCTGACGCGCAGATTCACAGCCACAGCGGCCGGGCCGTTGGCAGAGTTGTATGCGATCGGCGTTTCAGCGCTAGTTGGCTGTGTGTCAAGACACCCGTAGGAGGTTTGCGCGTAACGGCTGGACCCCGATTGGCAAAGAGAAGCATCCGCTTCCGCCGGGCGGTTGTTAAAGAAGTCGTCGCCGGTCAGGTCGCTGTTTGTGGTGATGTCGAAAGGCCTGCCAGACTGCGCGATCAGGAATGGATTGAAACGCAGCGCCCATGGCCCCATATAATTTGCCATCAGGAAAACCATATTGCGTGAGGCGAAGCTTGCCCGCCCATAATCCTGGCTCAGGTTATATGAGTTTGAAGCGATGCTCCCGGCGCCGTCAGTATTGGCGGAGGTCAGGTTATAGAAACCTATCACGCTGAAGTTTGGCGTAATGCGCGCATTCACATTGACAATCAGCTGGTTTTGTTTGAATACCGCCTCAGGGTAGTATTCGTCGACGATCCCGAGCGATGGATTGGGACGAACGCCTGCCAGTGCCGGGTTGTTGAACTGATATGTCCCCGGCAAATAGGCATTCGAGTCACGTTCTACAAGCTGATGCACGCCGAATGAATGCAGGTAAGTAAAAGTGAGCGTTGTCGTCTTAGTCAACTGCCGCTCAAGGCTGACCCCGGTCTGCTGCGTCGATGGCGATTTGTAGCTGGGCGCAATCACCACATTCGTATTGGCGGCGCTGCTGGCCTGGCCGCACTGGGAAGGATTGGCCACGATGTTGCTCAAGCTATTGGGATCGTAGCAAGTGGGATTGGTGATCACAATCTGCTTCTGGCTAGGGCCCGTGATGCCCTGGCGAGTGGCTGAGAGCAAATCAGCTAAAGGCAGGCGGTCGTAGAAAATGCCATATCCACCGCGCAGTACTGTCTTGGCCTGCTTGCTGTCTTTGTGTCCATCCAGGGCATAAGCGAAGGAGACGCGCGGCGCCCAGTCGCTGTGATCCGACACGTGATTCTGTGACTCCCAGCGCAAGCCGGCAGAAGCAGTTAGATTCTTGTTGACCTTCCAATCATCCTGGAAGTAGAGCGCCGCATCGAATAGGTTCGAAGTAAAAGCCAACGGCCCGGTGGTATAACTCAGCTTGCTTGGCCCCGTGCCGGGAGCGAGCGGTTGCCCATTCTGCTGTGCGGTGAGTGTTGCCAGGTAATTGGCTGGCGTGAACGTGAACGTGCCATTGAAATTCCCGTTTGTGGTGGTGGCTTCCCGATAATCGCGGACGCGCGTTCCGAACTTCAGAGCCTGCGCTCCAACAGACATTGTGGTCAGGTTCTGATACTCGTAGCGGTCCTCATGCGTGTTCGATACTTGCCCCTGTGCCCCGCCGCCAACAAAATCGCCTTCTACCTGAATGGTCGGGGTAGTACTCACCGGTGTATTGGTCCCGATGTCGCGCACATACTGAAACCGCGACTCATTCACGATGTGATCGTTGATGACCTCAGCGTCGCTGAGTTGCAACTGGCTCTCAGTGGAATACTCAACTTCCGACTGCGATGGAAGCTGCAGTTGCGTAGAGCTGATATCCCCTTGCTCGGTATCGCGGTAAAACTGGTAGCGGATGGTCAGCGTGTTCTTCTGGCCGAGTTGCAAGTCGATTCGTGGAGACAAATTGATGCGGTTATGAGGATTGTTCACAGTTCCCGAGCATTCTCCCGTGGACGCGGAGTAAGTCCCATCGCCGAAGTCGCAAGTCGGCGCAAAGGTCGGGGCGAAATCGTAAAGCTGCACATCATGATTGTCGCGTTGCTCAAAACTGAAAAAGAAAGAAGCCCACTTATTGAGCGCGCCGTTGATGGTGCCGTTGTACTGAATGCGGTTATATGGCAGAACGTTCGGCGTGAATGGATTGCCCGTGTTGAACACGTCGTCGTTCCCCATGATGAAAACCTGCCCGTGCAGCTTGTCGGTGCCGGGCTTGGTGAGAATTTCTATGCGTCCGTAACCAAGCTTGTCGTATTCGGCGGAAAACGGATTCTGATTGATGCGAATCTCGCGGATAGCCGACTTCGGAGGCAATTGCCCGCCGGTGAATCCGTCAATATAAATCTGGCCGCCGTTCGGTCCCGCAGATGGCCCCGCCAAAGCCGACAGTTCACTCGATAGTTCGTCCGGATCATCGGACAATGCTTCCAGGTCCTTGCCTTTGAGGACCACGGCACTGGCATTGCCGCTAGCTTCTACATTCACCGTTGGGGCGTCGTCTGTCACCGTGACACTTTGCTCCGCTACCTGGATGGCCATGGAAATGTCCACGCGCTTTGACTGGCCGGCCGCCAGTTGAATGGTAGGAGAACCAAATGGAGCAAAGCCGGCAAAGGTCGCTTGCACAATGTAGCCGCCGGGAGCAAGGCCGGTCACCGTATACGATCCGGAGGCATCAGCCGTGGTGGTCTTCACCAAGCTTCCAGCCGACGTCCTTATGGTGATGGTCGCCCCTGGAATTAATGCGCCGGTGGGGTCGGCAATATGTCCGCGCAAGGTCGCTGTCGCCGCTGCCGGTGCGGCACTCTGCGCCGCTGCCGCGGGCGTTTGCACGGCCGGCGCGGCTGCCTGTCCCTGTGCGGACAGCGTGACGGCCATACCAAGTACTGCGAAGAATAGAAATTGATGAAAACGCAATTTTGAATACACGTGTCCCTCGTTAATTCCGTTTGATAAAGTTGCGTCTACTGTGCGCCTGTATCTGGTGCGCCGGATCCCATGCTCCAGTTGTTGAGCAGGTTCTGGCTGGCCGCGGGAGCTTCAAGGAGCGGCTCGACGCCTGCGAGCAATGTGATGGCTGTAACCTCTGTGGCTCCGTCGGTGGCAACCAGCATCACGGCGTCACCCTTTTTTAAATCGGTCAGCTGGATCGCAGGCGCGCGGCTCAGCATCTGCTGCGGGTCGCCACCCCCGCCACCAGCCTGCCCCGCCCATTGTCCGCCGCCCTGCCCGGCTCCTTGACCAGGAGCTCCGCCGGAATATGCGGCACGAGTACCCGCCCCTCCGGCAGCCTGACCACCTCCGTAACCGCCGCTCCCGCCCTTCAGCCTTACCGCGAGCATTTGCGCCATTCTGTCAGGCAACCTGCGCATCTGCGCGTCGGGAGTCACGTGAACGGTCACCTGCTTCTTGCTGACAAGATCTTTAACCACCAGTGTTGAGCTGGCCGCATCAACGGAGCTAATCGTCCCTGAAATGTTTCGGAAACTTCCGGATACCACCTCAACCGCGGCTAGCTCTGTCCCATCGGCATTCTTGGTTCCGCGGGCCCGCAACTGATCACCCGCATGGATAGCATCAATCGGCGCCGCCATCGCCTGATCGAAACGAACCGAAGCGGGCGCGTAACGCTTGAGAATCGTATCTTTGGTCGTGTGAACGGCGATCGTTTTGGCCGTGGCTCCCACGCCGCTGGCCAGCACAATGACGCCAGCCGAGGAGTCCACGCTCTTCACCAGTCCGCCCACGCCATTCCGCTGCCAGTCTTCGCGCTCCTTCTGTTGCTTCTGCGCCACATCCGCCGCTTTCACGGTAATAATCCGCAGAGCCTCCGCCGCGCCGGCAGCAGCATTGGGATCGAGTTTCACCAGCACCCGGTCACCCGTCTGCAAATCGCTGAACTGGATGGTATCGGCCTTGCTCAGGTCCTTTTCGCCCGGCGCAATGCGCTTCAGCGCTGCTGTGTCCGGCACATTGACCTGGTGAACTTCTCCCGCATCCGTCTTCACCGTCAACGAATTCCCGCCGATGGCAGTGATGGTGCCCATAAAACTGGATGGGGTCTGTGCCACGGCCGAAACACCGCCGAGAAACGCAGCAGCCACCAGGGCGACCAACAGCACTACCTTCGCCCACTCCCTTCGCGCTATCAATCCTGGAACTCGGTCTTGCATCTTGCTCGTCATAAGTCTTTTCTCCGCGGGCTCAAACTTGGCTTCGCCCGCGCGGGAATCTTGTCTCTATTGCTAGACGAGCCAAATCGCCAAAAGGTTGATGGCTGCAGCTCATCCGGTTCCACGTTGTGCGGGATTTCGGGGCAGGGAGGTAAATCTTCAGGTTTCTTTAATTTGCGGAAAAAGTGAACCTTAAGAAAGTGTGAACATTTTCCGCCTCACTTCGCCAGATCCGCAGTCTCCAGAAACAGGTAGTTCCCAGACGGCGCCGGAACTACATGCTTCAAACGCCGGTTATGCACTACGATCGAATCCGGGTACCAAAGATTGATTGCCGGCAAATCGCGCGCCAGAATTTGCTGCGCCTCTACGTAGTCCGCCCGCCGCCGCGCAACATCTGCGCTCTCGGAGGCGTCCTGCACCAAGGCATCAAACTGCGCGTTCGAATAGTGGCTCCGGTTGGCGCCCTTAGGCGAAAAGCTCGCTGTCGCAAACACAAATGTGAAGATGTCCGGCTGCTCATTTCCGCCTACCCAGCGTAACGAATACATCTGAAAAGCACCCCGCCGTACATCCGAAAGAAAAGTCGCAGTCTCATAGCTGCGAATGTCCAGCGCGATTCCAACCCGCCCCAATTGCTGTTGCAGAACCGCGGCCAGCAACCTGGTCTCTTCCAGCGTGCTGGTCTTCATTGCCAGGTGAAATCTCACTCCATCGCGTCCCGGCTTATACCCAGCCTCATCAAGCAGCCTTTCCGCACGCGCCGGATCGAAATCGTATCGCGGCCCATCCCCGCTCCACGCCCAATGGTTTGCCGGCAACAGGCTCACTGCCGCCCGCGCACGCCCTCCCAGCAGCGTTTTGATGATCAGTCCCCGGTCGATGGCACAAGCGATTGCCTGCCGCACACGCACATCCTTCAGCAGCGGGTCGCGCAGATTGAACCCCAGGTACTGAATCTCCGTTCCGCCCGTTTCATCTACCTGCAAATCTGGCCGCGCGGCCAGCACGGCCAGCGAGTCCATGGGAAGGGAATTAACCGCAACATCGCCTGACCCCTTCTCCAGCTCCAGCGACTCCGTAATCGCATCAGGCACCACCGCAAACCGCACCCGCTCCAGCTTCGGCACCACCGCCCAGCTCTGCTCATTGCGCTCCACCACCACATCCTGGTCAATCTGCTGGCTCACGAACCGGAATGGCCCCGTCCCCACAGGATGCTGCCAGAAATCCTTTCCGCTGCCTTCCGGAACAATCCCCATCGCCCCCGTCGACAGGTTGGTCAGCAGAAAATTATCCGGATGCTTCAAATGCAACACCACCGTCAAATCGTCGGGTGCCTCAATCGAATCCACGGATGCATACGATCCCGCCTTAGGCGAAATCACCGCTCCCGACCGCATCGATTGAATTGTCCAAACCACATCCCGCGCCGTCAGTGGCCGGCCATCGTGAAACCTCACGCTGCTGCGCAGATGAAACACAAATGTAAGCGGATTCGGTTGCTCCCAGCGCTCCGCAAGCGCCGGCGTGAATTGAAACTTGGCATCCCGTGCCACCAGCCCATCAAACAGAAGCGCATCGATCCGCTGCGACTGCGCGTCCGCCCCAATCCGCGGATCCAGATTCGCCGGGCTGCTCTCAATCAGGAACACCACTGTGTTCGGGTCTCTCTGTTTCGCCTGGCACCCCACAAGTGCAAGCATCGCCGCCAGTGCAAAAACTCTACGCAAACGTCACCTGCCCCAGAATCGCCGCCCGCCCCGCCCCCGTTGCCGCCGGCACATTCCCAGCCCGCCGATGCCACGTTTGCCACGCCATCAGCGCGAACGCCGCAGCCTCCTTGGCCTCCGCCGGCAAGCCGAACTCCTCGCTCGCAGCCAACTCGCACCCCATGGGCTCCAAGCGTTGCGCCAGCATCGCCATCAAGGTATGGTTGCGCGCCCCGCCGCCGGAGACGATGTAGTCCACTCCACCCTTCATCCTCGCCTTCACAAATCGCTTGTAGCTCAGCGCAATACTCTCCGCAGTCAACGCCGTCGTCGTAGCCAGCGCATCCTCGGCCTTCCCGCTGTGCCGCCGGCAATCCGCCAGAAACTTCACGGCGTACTGCTGCCCAAACTGCTCTCTTCCCGCAGTCCGCGGCGGCTTCTGCGCAAAGTAAGCATTCCCCATCGCCGCCTTCAGCACTGGCGCAATCACCGCTCCCGCCGCCGCCAGCGCTCCATTCCGGTCGAATGCCTTCCCAAACAGATCCTGTGTCAGCGCATCCATCACCATGTTGCCCGGCCCGGTGTCGAAGGCCACTACGCGCTCCGGCCCCGCTCCTGCAGGAATCGCCGTAAGGTTCGCGATCCCGCCAATATTCTGCAGCACTCGCCCACGCTTCGCGTCCGCAAACAACACATAGTCCAGCAGCGAAACCAGCGGCGCGCCCTGCCCCCCCGCAACCATATCCATAGGTCGAAAGTTCGACACCACCGGAATCCCAAGTGCTCCGGCAATCAACGCCGCTTCGCCCGCCTGCCAGGTACAGGCAAAACTGCGGCCAGCATAGGCCCGCGGCCGCGCCTGGTGGTAGAGCGTTTGCCCATGGCACCCAATCAAATCCAGTTCCACCTTGTGCCGCTTCACCGTCGCGGTTACTGCCTCGGCATAAGCCATCCCCAGCCGCCAGTTCAGCCGTCCCAACTCGGCCGTCGAGGTTGACTCCGCATTCATCGCCGCCAGCACCTTGCGCCGCAGCGCCGCCGGAAACGGAAACGCTTCATGTGCCAGCAACGTCAGCTTCGGTCGCAGTTTTCCCGGCGCAATCCGCACCACAGCTACGTCGATTCCATCTGCCGACGTCCCGCTCATCACCCCGGCCACCGTCATCGTCTTCGCGCTCATGGTTGCCGCATCTCCTCAAGGCTCTTGACGGTCTCCCCAAAGCGCAAAATCCGTGTCCGCAGCGCCTCAAACTGCCGAGCGGGCAGTGCCGTCGCCACCCCGTCCGCAAACAGCATCCCCCGCAGCCGATCCATGCGCGCAGCCCGTTTCAGCAGCATCTCGCGGAATGCCCGCGACCGTTCTCCCTCCGCCAACAACGCCTCGAACGCCCGCAAAATCAGTTCCGGGTTATGGCAAATCTCCAACAAATCCGTCCCCGCCCGCACCGCCTCCACCGCCGCTTCCTCGATCGAGAAAAACTTCAGAATCCCGCCCATCTCCAAATCGTCCGAGAAAACAATCCCCCGATACCCAATCCGCTTCCTCAGCACATTCTCAATCCAATACCGAGACACGCTCGCCGGCCGCCCCTTCCCCGGCGTCCGCGGATAAGCAGCATGGTTCACCATCACCATCGGCAGCTCATCCCGCAACTCCCGATAGGGCGCGAGGTCTTCGTACCAAAGCTCACGGCCCTCGCGCTGAATCTCTGGAGTCTCCAGATGCGAATCAAGCATCCCTCCGCCCAGCCCCGGAAAATGCTTCCCGCAACCCACCACCCCCTGCGAAGCCAGCCCGACAAGGAACGCCCGCGCATAGGCAACCACCCCCGCCGCCGTCTCTGCCGCTGCCCGCGTCCCCATCACCTCCGCGGAAGCGGGCAACCCCAAATCCAGCACCGGCGCCAGCGTCGTATTGAACCCGAACGCCCTAACCGCCCGCGCCACCAACTCCCCATGCTCCTGCGCGAGGCCAGACACTTTCTGTGCCCCGTTCATTCGCGCCTTTTGCGAATGAGCGGGAGGGACAACGTGCGCACTCGTTGTCCCAGCTCGAGCCACGGCCTGTGCCGAAGGCAGCGCCGCTAGCGCATCCCGCAGTCGGTTCACCGTCCCGCCCTCTACATCCACGCAGCGAAATCCGCTCTCCGCGCCTAACGCAGTAGCATCGGTAAGCAGTGTCCGCGTCTGACGAGCATCGGCAATGTTTCGCTGGAAGAGGATGATCCCCCCGGGCCGCACCAGCTTTAGCCACGCGCGCTCGAGGCCCGTCAGCTCCGTCCCCGCCAGCCCCACCACCAGCAGACTCCCCGCCGCCCGACGTAACTCCATCGTCATCTCTGACCCCTGATCTCTGACCCCTGATCCCTGTTTTTCAATTCCTGTTGCAACTCCTCCAACAAGTTCAGCGCCTGCAACGGCGTCAGAGAGTTCACATCCGTAGCCTCAAGCCGATCCACAATCCGCTGTGAAAGCGGCGTAAACATCGTCAACTGCATCGGCGCATCCGTTTCCACCTGCACGCTCTGCCGCTCGGCCTTCTCGTGCTGCTTCAGCACCCGCTTCGCCCGCTCAATCACCTGCGCAGGCAACCCCGCGAGCTTTGCCACTTCGATCCCATAGCTCTTGCTCGCCGCGCCGGGTTCAATCGTGTGCAGAAAAACAATTCCGCCCGCCGCCTCCTTCACGCCCACACGCAAATTGCGGACCCGCGGCAGCCGTTCCGCCAGCATGGTCAACTCGTGATAATGCGTGGCAAACAGCGTTCGCGCGCAGGTTTCAGCGTGCAAGTATTCCACCGTCGCCCACGCCAGGCTCAGTCCGTCGAAGGTCGCCGTCCCGCGTCCCATTTCATCTAGAAGAACAAGCGACTTATTCGTAGCCGTATTCAGAATCGTCGCCGTCTCCGTCATCTCCACCATGAATGTCGACCGGCCGCGCGCCACATTGTCGCTTGCGCCAATCCGTGTATAAATCCGGTCCACCAGCCCAAACCGCAAGCTCTCCGCCGGCACAAAACTCCCCATCTGCGCCAGTAGCACCAGCATCGCCGCCTGCCGCAGATAGGTGCTCTTGCCCCCCATGTTCGGCCCGGTGATCAGCAGCAAGCTGGGCCCATCGCCTCCAGCATTCAGATAAAGGTCATTGGCAATGAAGCGCCCTTCGCGAGTCTCCTCCATCCACTGCTCAATCACAGGATGCCGCGCTGCCACCGCCTCCAGCACTGCCTCCTCCGCAATCACCGGCCGCACATACTTGCGCAGCACCGCCAGATGCGCAAAGTTCGCCAGCAGGTCCGCTTCAGCCACAGCCTGCGAACTGCGCCGAATCCTTCCCGCCGCCTCCAGCACCGCCGCCCGCAGCGCCACAAAAATCCGCTTCTCAATCTCGATGCAACGATCATGCGCCGTCAGAATCTTGCGCTCATATTCCTTCAACTCCGGCGTCGTAAATCGTTCCGCATTCACCAGCGTCTGCTTCCGCTCATAATCTGCCGGAGCCATCGCCAGGTTCGATTTTGTGATCTCGATGTAGTACCCAAAGACAGTGTTATACCGGACCTTCAGCGACCCAATCCCCGTCCGCTGCCGCTCCCGCTCCTCAATCGCCGCAATCGCCTGCCGTCCCGTTGTCGAAATCGTCCGCAGCTCATCCAGTTCCGCGTCAACACCCGCGGCAATTGCACCCCCATCCACCAGGGTCAGCGGTGGCTCCTCCACCAGCGTGGCGTGAATGCGCGCCGTCACATCCTCAAGCGCATCCAGCCGGCCAACCAGTTCCCGCCATTGCGCCGACTTCATATCACCAACCGCAGCCTTCAACCCCGGCAGCCGCTTCAAACTCGCCGCCAGCGCCCTCACATCCCGCGGTCCGGCCGAATCCAGACTGAGCCGCGCCAGCAGCCGCTCCAAATCCAGAATCCCGCTCAGCGCTCGCCGAATCTCCTCACGCCGCATCAGATCCCCAAGCGCTTCGCCCACTGCCTCGTACCGCGCCTCCAGCATCGCCGCGTCGTACAGTGGTCGCACAATCGTCGCCCGCAGCAGTCGCTTCCCCATCGGCGTCTGGCACTCATCCATCGTGTGGAACAGCGTCGCCCGCGCGTCTTGTCCCGCAAACAAGGGCTCAACCAGCTCAAGATTCCGCACCGTCACCTGGTCCAGTTCCAGGCAGGTTGAGTGCTCCTGGAACTTCAGCGAATCAATGTGGAGCGCCTCAATCTTCTGCGTCGTGCGCACATAGTGCAGCACCGCCCCCGCTGCAATCGCCGCTGCCGGGTGCCGATCCAGCCCAAAACCCTCCAGCGACCGCACATGCAATTGCCGTTCCAGCAGCGGAACCCCGAAGTCCCGCGTCCAAACCCAATCTTCCACGCGCGTCCGCGCCGGAATCCGCTCGAGCGCCGCCGGTATCTCCGCGCTCGCCGCAACCAGCAACTCGCTCGCCCCGGACATCAAAATCGCATCCACCGCCAACTGCCTTGCGTTCCCACCCGCGAACTCCGCCGTCCTGAATTCGCCCGTAGACACATCCAACAGCGCCACCGCGCACACCAAATCTTTCGCGAGCCCCGTCGCATACAGCGCCGCCAGAAAATTGTTCTGCTCCTGCCCCAGTCCGGCATCTAGGGCCGTCCCCGGCGTCAGTACCTTGGTCACTTCCCGCCGGACGATCTTCTTCGTCAGCTTCGGATCCTCCATCTGGTCGCAAATGGCAATCCGATAGCCTTTCCGCAGCAGCCGTGTCAGGTACTGCTCCACCGCGTGGTAAGGAACTCCGCACATCGGCTGCGACCGTTCCCGGTCCCGCGCCGTCAGTGTCAACTGCAACTCGCGGCTCACCGTCACCGCATCGTCGTAAAAAAGCTCGTAGAAATCCCCCATGCGAAAGAACAGCAGCGCGTCGGGATTCTCGCGCTTCGCCGCGGTCCATTGCCGCATGAAAGGCGTCAGCTCCGCCGTTGCCTTATCTGCGGAGGGAACAGGAGGCACCAACTCCGGGAGCGTATCTTCGAGGGGGAAGATCGCCGGAGCCACGGGTTGCATGTTGTCCTTGATCACGCTGGCTTTAAGACTACCGTGAAGCGCCGGTCAAACGGTAGCCGGGATCGCCGTAAAATCCAGAAGCAGGCTAAGTAATCATGAGTCAATTGATTACGTTGATATTCTTAAAGTAAACCCGGCCATGCGGTGCTGTGGAAATGCGGGCCCGCTCCGCCTATCCTCACGCTGACTTTGTCTTTCATCCCAAACTCGATTAGCATCATTTCCGCCCGTTAACGTCAACCAAGCCCCGGAGAAAGATCATGAAGCACCGCCTGTCCGCTCTCGCTATCCTCATCGCTATCGCCTTCCTGCTCACGGCCACGAACCTCAGCGCCGCCAGCCCCAGGAAACTTGACGCCCTCGAATCCCAGGCCTTGGAAGTCATGAAGAAGAAAGCAGCCGAACTCAACATCGCCGGCGTCGCCGTGGTCTCCTACGCCGAGGGCGACACTGTTCAGGGCTGGACCTCAAAAATGGCAGTCGTCGGCCGCATAACAGACCCCAAGGCCAGCGTGAACGGCAACAACCTGCTCGGCATCGCGTATGCTAAATCGGCCGAAATGGCCGTAACCCTGCAAGACAGCGGCACCGCCAAGCGCCCTCCCATGACCGGCGAATTCGGCTGGCAGGGCGGCGTTATTCTCAAAGGCAAAGCCGGTTACATCGTCGTCGCCTTCAGCGGCGGTAAGTCAGAAGACGACGTGCAGGTCTCAAAAGCCGGCCTCGAAGTCCTGAAGAAAGGGCTTTAATCAGAAAGGCGCGATTCGAGTGGTGAACGGATTTCTTTACGAGGGATCAGGGCGGCGGGTGATTTACATCACAGTATACTGAGCAGTTACGCCTTTAAGGTAAAACAAGGTATGTATCTGCTTTGGCTGAGAGTTGCGGCGATTTTGTATGCGGCGGCGAGTGTGGCCGTTGTGCCAGCAGCATTATATGGACAAACCCGTTGGCGGAGTTGGTGCGTCCATTTTGGCGGCCTCGCCTTGTTCTTTCATTTTGTTTCCTGTGTCGAAATGCTGGGCCAGGCGCATCGCTGGATGCCTGTCGGCGTCCGCGAAGTCGAGTCGCTGTTGGGGTTTGCCGTCGTCGGGCTGTTCTTCCTCGTATGGTGGTTTTACGACGCAATCTCCCTTGGCGTGTTTGCGCTGCCGGTCACATTCTTCCTCGTCCTGATTCCCGCGCTTGGCCCGGATCGCTATACCTTCCCCTCCCAGGGAGTGCGCGTCAGCTGGCTGGTCGCCCATATTGCGGCGCTTATGCTGGCTTACGTCGCGCTGGGCTTCAGCCTTTTGTCCTCGATCCTTTACCTGGTTCAGGAACGTCGCCTGAAGAGCAAACCAAGGACGAAATTTCTGGCGGGAGAGGATTCCTGGTGGGCGCCCTTCGACTGGCTTCCTCCACTCGACACCTTGGAACGAATCTCCGAGGCCATGCTCGAATTCGGCTTTCCGTGCATGACAGTAGGGCTAGTCATTGGATCAGTGTTAGCTCAGGAGACCCCTCTCGGGGCCTCTTACTTTCTGGACCCCAAGATTATTGCCGCGTTCGTGAGCTGGGCAATCTATGTTCTACTGCTTTTGCTCCGCCGCACCTCAGGGCTCCGCGGCCGCAAGGCTGCCTACCTTTCCGGCGCTGTATTTGCCGTCGTCATCGCCGTCTGGGCTACGAACTTTTTTAGTCATGTCCACAGGTACGGCGGCCAATGACACTCTCTCTCATTGGCGTGAATTACAAGACCGCTCCCATCGAGCTGCGAGAGCGTATCGCCATCTCGCGCGAAGATTTGCCGGAGACGACCCGTGCCCTGGCCGCCGTTCCCGGTGTCAGCGAGTGCATGATCGTTTCCACCTGCAATCGCGTTGAACTGCTGGCAGCCGTTGAATCGCCTGATGCGGATCTCACAGGCTTCCTTCACCGTCACTTCGGTCTTGATCCTGCTCTGCTGCAGCCTCACATCTACCAGCAGCGGGATCGGGATGCGGTCCGCCATTTATTCCGGGTCGCAGCCAGCCTCGACTCGATGGTGGTGGGCGAGCCGCAGATTCTGGGCCAGGTGAAAGAGGCATTCGCAGTAGCGCGCGCTTCCGGCACAGTAGCCGGACAGCTGGAACACTTGTTGCAGAGCGCCTTTGCCGCGGCCAAGAAGGTTCGTACTGAGACTGAAATCGGGTCGAGTTCGGTTTCCATCGCTTCCGTTGCGGTCGACCTGGCTCGCAAAATCTTTGGGTCGCTCCACGGACGAACCGTGTTTCTTGTGGGCGCGGGAAAAATGAGCGAATTGGCTGCGCGCCATCTTGTGCAACAGGGCGCCGGAACGATTCTGGTGACAAATCGAACTCAAGAGCGGGCCCGGCTCATGGCCGAGGAGTTCAATGGACGCGTGGTTCCGTTCGATCAACTCTACGATGCTGTGAGCGAAGCCGACATTGTCATCAGTTCGACTGGAGCGCCGCATCCGATTTTTCGCCGTGAACATGGCCAGGCTTTCATGCACCGCAGGCGCAACAGGCCGATGTTTTTCATCGATATCGCGGTCCCACGCGATGTGGATCCGGCAATGGGGAAACTTGAAGGCGTTTTCGTTTACGACATTGATGACTTGCAGGCGGTGGCTGCGGCGCACATGGAAGAGCGCACCCGCGTTGCGAGCGATGCGGAAACCCTGATTGCCAGGGAAGTGGAGCGCTTCCAGCAAAAGCTGCGTACCGTCAATGTGGCGCCTGCGATTGTGGCATTGCAGCAACAATTTGAAGAGATTCGAAAGGCGGAATTGCGCAGGGTGCAATCGAGGCTGGGCTCACTCAGCGCTGAGCAGGTCGCCGCTGTGGAAGTCCTGACCCGGGGGCTGGTGAACAAGTTTCTGCACCCACAGATGCAGGCGCTGAAGCAGGCGGCTCGCGAAGGGAACTCCGCGCGCGTCGATGCTCTGTGCGAGGCATGGTCGGTGCCAGTCACTGGAGAAGGGATTCCCGATCCTATCGTCTTCGTCCCTGCGGAGGAGTTTGAGAATCCTGTGGATGAAAAGGCCAATGCAGTTGCCGTGAATGAGACCAAGATGGAGAGTCACAGATGAATCTGCGCATAGGAAGCCGTGGATCGCAGCTTGCCTTATGGCAAGCCAACCACATTGCTGCGCTCCTGCGCGGACGGGGATTTGGGGTCGAGATTGAGATCATCAAGACGACGGGTGATCGCCTGCAGGAAGTGACCTTCGCGCAAGTCGGATCGAAGGGCATGTTCACTAAGGAGATTGAGGAAGCTCTCGCGGAAGGCCGCGTCGACCTCGCAGTGCATTCGCTCAAAGACCTGCCGACCGAGTTGCCGGAGCCCTTTTTGTTAGCGGCGACGCCTCCGAGGGTTGACCCTCGGGATGCACTGGTGTCTGTGAAGTTTGAGAGTCTGGCAGCGGTGCCTCTGGGCGCGCGGGTTGGAACCAGCAGCCAGCGGCGGCGAGCGCAATTGAAGGCTCTTCGACCGGATATAGAGGCTGTTGAGTTTCGAGGAAACGTGGACACGCGTCTACGCAAGCTTGCAGAAGGACAAGTGGATGCGATTCTGCTGGCGTCAGCGGGGCTCGATCGACTGGAGAAGACGGAGTGGGTGCGCGAACGGCTGGACCCGAAGGACTTTTGTCCTGCGGCAGGGCAGGGTTCACTGGCTATTGAAACCCGCAAGGGCGACGAGGCGACTATTGCTGCAGTTGCGTTTTTGGATGATCCGGCTACACGATTTGCGGTAACTGCGGAGCGGGCGGCTCTGGCTGCGCTGGGTGGTGGATGCCAGGTGCCGATCGGTATCCACTGCCGGGTTGGAGCAGAGCAGAGAATCGTCGGCGAACAGATGCCATGGGATGAGATTTTCGGAGTGGTTGCTGCTCCGGATACAGGAACGGCAGTGCGGATCTACCATCGTGCGCCTCGCGGAGAGTACCAGCCAGCGGAACTGGGAAAGCTTGCCGCGCGGATGCTGATTGAAGCTGGGGCGCAACCGCTGCTGGAGGCTGCAGGCGAGGTTTCGCGGTGAGTGGATCGCCGCTCGCAGGTCGCAGAGTGCTGGTGACGCGCGCTGCGCACCAGGCGGGAAAACTTAGTGAGGCATTGCGGGAGTGGGGCGCGGAGCCAGTCGAGGTTCCGGTACTCGAGATTCTGCCTCCTCAGAGTTTCGAGGCTCTGGATGCGGCGCTCCGTCAATTTGATCAATACCATTGGCTGATCCTGACCAGTACGAACACCGTTCGAGTGCTTATGGAACACGCCGCAGCGCTTGGAATTGCGTTTGGTTCTTTTTCGTCGATCAACGTTGCAGCGGTCGGTGAAGCGACAGCCGCTGCGGCGAGAGACGCAGGACTTCAAGTTGGCTTTGTGCCCGATTCTTATGTGGCGGAAAGTTTGGTCGAGGGTCTGGCTGCGCGAACTGTCGGGCAGAGAGTTCTGCTGGTGCGTGCCGCGGTTGCGCGCGATGTGATCCCGGATGCTCTTCGTGCGGCCGGCGCGACCGTCGACGTGGCAGACGCTTATCGCAATGGAATGCCCGCAGCGGCGCCTCAACTGCTGCGAAGTGCGGTAGCAGATGGAATTGATGCCGCAACGTTTACCAGCTCGTCAAGCGTGACACATCTGGCCGATGCGGCAAGGTTGGCGGGAGTCGCGTGGCCGTTTGCAGGGGTTCCGGCGGTTTCCATTGGGCCCATTACCAGCGAGACTCTGCGAGAGCTTGGTTGGGAGCCCGTCGCGGAGGCTAAACACCACGATATTCCCGGATTGATCGCGGCCGTCGTCGGCATTTTTCCTTGATCGTAGCGGTTCCGGCGCATTGCAAGTTATATGCGGCAATCGGCGCAGAATGATTATAGGCGGGGTTTCGAGTCATCGATCCTTCTCGTAACTCCTCCCGCTTCAATTGACCAGAAAATACATACCCCACCCCCCTCCCCCCCGGAAAAGGCGCCGGTATTCGAGCCCCGATGATGATGGTTGTTTAAATTCAATAGTATGCAAGAACTGCGCGGTGTCCATATGTCAACAAACAGGTGCGGAAAGATGGGTAAAAGAGCGGATTTCTCGCGAAAAATGGGCTTTTCGCACCTCAAATTTGAGGGATTCTGTATCTTGGTGCGGCTGTTTATGAATGCCAGGTTTTGTCTTTGGAGTGACAGAGCTGTTCGAGGTTGCACTGGTCGCATTTGGGTTTGCGTGCGATGCAGACCTGGCGGCCGTGGTGGATGACTTGGTGGGAGAAGTCGATCCAGCGGTCCTGGGGAATTACCTTCATCAATTCCTGTTCTACTTTTTGGGGCGTGTCGCCTTTGGCAAGGGCAAGGCGATGGGAGATGCGGAAGACGTGCGTATCGACAACCACGCCTTCGGCTTTTTTGTAGCTGACGCCGAGAACGACGTTGGCCGTTTTGCGGGCTGCGCCGGGGATGGTGATGAGTTCGGCGAGGGTCTGGGGGACCTGCCCATCGAAATCAGCGATGATTTTGCGGGCTGCGCCCTGAATGGATTTGGCCTTGTTGTGATAGAAACCCGTCGTTCGAATGATTCCTTCGAGCTGGGGCAGTGTCGCTTTGGCCATGGCGTCCGGGGTGGGGAAGCGTTTGAAGAGCTCCGGTGTGACGATGTTTACGCGAACGTCAGTGCACTGCGCGGAGAGGATTGTTGCGACGAGCAGTTCCCAGGGTGAACGATGGTCGAGTGCGCACTTCACGTTCGGATAGGCTTCGTCGAGGCCCCTGAGGATGGCAGCGATGCGTTCTGGGGCGAGGTCGCCACGAGTGACCGCTTGGGATCGGCCTGTGGTCGCAGGCAGCTTTGTCGATGCAGCCTTTGAAGGCTTCTTGACCGACGGCTTATTCGACGTTTTGGTGGCTGGCATCAGATTCAACTTTCATTGAGGGCTGTCGGAAGTTGCGATGGATTGCTTCAGTGCAGTGGTTACTTTAACTGCGATGTCATCCTGGATGGTGAGGATGTCGCTCATGGGCTGGTCGTAAGTGGCTGACCAGACGATATAGCCGTTGTCGGCTCGTAACAGGCGGACATCGACGCGTACCCATGTGCCAGACTTGCGGAGGCTGCCATCGAGCGCGTAAGCCACATGCAGTGCTCTGGCGATGTCAGCAACAGGGACCTGCTTATTCTTGTAATAGAACGATGAGGTGGGCGAGGGCACCCGCAGCCCTGGAACCTTGCTGAGCTTGTCGATCAGTTCCTCAGTGATGCCGTCGGCGAACTCTTCGTTCTTCATTCCTTCCGTCAGATCGAGAAACGGGAGCACGGCTATAGAGTTTTGCTGCGAGGCAGGGACGGTGGGCGAGGCCGAGCGCGGCGCCGCGAAGCGCGCATGCAGGAAGTAGATCGCCATCAAAGCGAGACAAAGAACTGCGGCAGCCGCTGCGAGGGGGCCAAGTTTACGGCGAACGGGAGGGTAGGCACTGTTCGAAGCCGTCACGGAGCCAAGTGCGTCAGAAGGAGCTGGGTCAATTTGCGAGATTGCGGGATGCGACGCTGCGTCGTTATTGGTCGTCGAAGGCTCCACCCATGGGCCGACCTCCGCCACCATGCGGTAACCCAGGCGAGGCACCGTGGCAATATAAATTGGCTGGCGGGGATCGTCACCAAGCAGACGGCGGAGCGAGGCCACAGCCTGGTAGACGGAGTCCTGGCTGACATTGACGCCGGTCCAGACCTGATCGAGCAGGGCATCGACGCTGACAATCTCGCGGGGGTGCTCGGCGAGACAGAGAAGCAGGCGCAGCGTGCGCGCTTCCAGACGAAGAGTCTCGCCTTCGCGTGAGATTTCGCCGGAAGCGGGATTGAAACGCCACGCTCCGATGCGGAGCGCCGCGGACGCTGGACGTTCTGTGCCGGAAGGGTGAAGGCTGTCTGTCATGGTGGCGGCAGAAACGAAGTGTCTCCGATTGTAGCAGCGGCGCTTTTATGGATCGCGGGATCGTTTCAGAACTATTCAGAGTGATTCAGAGCGGATTCAGGACTTTCCGCGCCGGGGCGGGTAGAACTGCATTGCGCTCCGAAGGCAAACGACGAGCGAAAGGCGGAAGCATGCGAATGGGAAACTGGATGGGCAAGAGTGGGGCTGGGGTCGGAGTTCTGGTACTGTGCGGAGTTATCGCGATTACGATTGGCGTAGCAAAAGGTGCAACTGCAGCATCGAGTTTGGCGCTGCTACCAGCGGCAGGAACCTACAACGTCGACCCAATGCATAGTTTTGCGTATTTTGGAGCTTGGCATCATATTGTCGGGCTGGTACGGGGAAGGTTCGACAAAGTTACAGGGACGATCACGGCGGCGAAAGGTCCTGCGGATTGCGCTGTGGATATTTCGATTGATACGGCGAGCGTCAGTACCCAGATTGACCGGCGTGACGAAGACCTGCGCGGCCCGGACTTCTTCGACGTGAAGGATTTCCCAGCGATGACGTATCACGGGCACGGTATCAACCGGGCTGATGATGGTGAGTGGGTGATGGACGGCTCGCTGACAATTCGCGGTGTGACGAAGATTGTGCCGCTGACCTTCAGGTTCAAGGGATTGTTTCCGGATACGCCCAAAGGCCAGCCCGCGCGAGCTTCGTTCCATGCGACTGCCGCGGTGAAGCGCGGGGACTTTGGCATGACCCGCGACAACCTGATGGAGCTTGGGCCAAACCCCAAAGGGCCGGATGTCGATATTGAGATCGACGTGGAGGCGAACGCGGCTGCGACAAGCCCACAATAAGTTACAGCTTGCCGCTGAGCCAGCCCGCTAGGTTCTCGATGGGAAGGCGGACGCCCAGATAGAAGTTGCCGAACAGGGCGTAGACGGCGCTGACTTCGTCGAAGCGCATTTCATAGATCAGCTTTTTGAAGATGACCGGGTCTTCGGCGAAAAGGTCGACGCCCCACTCCCAGTCATCCATGCCAATAGACCCGGAGATGATCTGCTTTACCACGTCGCCGTAGCGGCGGCCGATGAGGCCGTGCTCATGCATCATGCGCTGGCGCTCAGGGAAGGGAACGGTATACCAGTTTTTGTCTTCAGCGCGCAGGCGGTCCATGGGGTAGAAGCAGATATATTTCGCGTCGGGGATGGCGGGAAACAGGCGCGAGGTCATGGCGGCAGATCCCCGCTCGATGGACGCAGCGATCTCGGCGTTCCACTCGGGACTGTGCGCGGCAAAGCCTTTGGCCGATGCGGCTTCATAAGTCTTGCGAGTCGACTCGTAGAGGCCGAGTTCGACGACCGAGACGTAGGAGTGTGTGAGGGTCAGGTAGTCGTACAGTTCGGTTTGAGCGAGGTCGAGTTCAACCTGGTTGAGGGCTTCAAATGACTCACGGAAGTGGACCAGGATGAGATCACCCTTATGCCCAAGCTCGGAGAAGAGCGCGGACTGCGCGGGGGCATCGGCTGCCTTTCGCTCCAGTTTTTGCAGAGCGGAAACGGCTTCGGCAGCAATGCGGTCGCGGTCGGCGGGCTGGGCGGCACGCCAGGCTTTCCAATCGAAACGAAAGAACTGGTGGAGGAGAGCCGAGCCTTCAAGAGTAAGCGGAACGGGAGGAAAATCGGACAACGGTCGCACCTCAGGTTACAAACTTCATGGTAGCAAAACGGGCACAGGAGTGTTGAGACGTGCTCACGATCTCAGGTCGCTCTCCAGACTTGCGGCGGCGATCGGAGATGCTGCGTGTTGCTCGCCCCAGGTCTTCATGGCAATCAGGATTGGGTTGAGCGCGCGGCCCTTGGGCGTGAGCAGGTATTCGGGGCGAGGAGGATGGTCCGCATAGAGGCGGCTCGTAAGAATGCCGTGGGCGGTAAGTTCCTTGATCCGGGAGGAGAGCACGCTGGGGGTGAGGCCGGGAAGACTGGCTTCAAAGTCCTGGAAGCGGCGCGTGGGATGAAGGAATAGATCTCTAAGGATGAGGATGGTCCAGCGGTCGCCGATGATATCGAGCGTGCGCGCAATGGAACAGCGCATGGAGTATTTTCTCGCCACGGGATAGTCCTCCGGGAGATTGAAAGCTGTAGTCGCTATTATAAACAAAGTCACTGCTGTTAAGAAACTATCCGAAAACACTGGAGAATGGCGGGGAGCGCGGCTCCCTCCGGGCCGGACATAGGCTGAAGCGGCAAGAATGTCGCCGGCTCTCGCTATACTCGATTCAGATGAGTGAAAAGACTATTGGCTTCCTTGTTCTGTTCGTTACCCATGTGATTCAAGCAGGCGGCTACGCAGGTGTTGCGGCGTTGATGGGGATTGAGTCGGCGTGCATTCCGTTGCCTTCGGAGATCATTATGCCGTTTGCCGGCTATGTGGTTTACCTGGGGCACATGAATCTGTTGTTGGCGGCGACGGCAGGAGCTGTCGGCTGCAATCTGGGGTCACTAGTGGCGTACTGGATTGGGGCCAAAGGCGGGCGTCCGCTGGTGGAGCGATATGGCCGCTGGGTGCTGATGAGCCACCACGACCTGGACCGCATGACGGAATACTTCAACAAGTACGGGTCGATCACGGTGCTGGTGGGGCGCTTGCTGCCGGTGGTTCGCACCTTCATCGCGTTTCCGGCGGGCATCGCAAAGATGCCGCAGGGCAAGTTTCATCTCTATACATTTATCGGCTCGTGGCCATGGTGCTTTGCGCTGGCTTATGCGGGCATGAGGATGGGCGAGGCCTGGAACACTGACCCGCGCTTCCATGAATGGTTCCATCGGTTTCATCTGGCAGTAGAGCTGGCGTTGCTTGCTGGGGTTATGTGGTTTGTCTGGAGCCACCTGAACAGGATCCGCCAGCGCGACGCGGCGTAGGTACAGTTTTCGGTGTGTATTTCAAAAAGAGCAACGGATAGCGGGGCAGCGTGCCCCAAGATCAACAGAGAATAGGAGCAGTAGATGGCAACGAAAAAGAAGACGGTAAGCAAGAGCAAGCGGTCGGCCGGCAAGGTAGAGCCTGCAAAGGGCAAGTTGGGCGTGATGGTGGTGGGCCTGGGCGCCGTTGCTACAACGATGATTGCGGGTGTTGAGGCCGTGCGACAAGGTTTGGCGAAGCCGGTGGGTTCCCTGACGCAAATGGGCACTATCCGGCTGGGCAAACGTACGGACAATCAGAGTCCGCTGATCAAGGACTTTGTTCCACTGGCGGACCTGAAGGACGTGGTGTTTGCCGGCTGGGACATCTTCAAGGACAACGTGTATGAGGCTGCGGTGCACGCTGCGGTTCTGGACAAGGAAACGCTGGCCAAGTTGAAACCGGCATTGGAAAAGATCAAGCCGATGCCGGCGGTCTTTGATCAGTACTACGTGAAGCGGTTGAACGGCACCCATGTGAAGAAGGGCAAGACGAAGCGCGACCTGGCAAACCAGGTGATTGCGGACATCCAGGCATTCAAGAAGAAGGTGGACCGCGTAGTGGTGATCTGGTGCGGGTCCACGGAGATCTTCCTTGAGCCGACCGAGGTGCACCAATCGATCAAGGCCTTTGAGAAGGGGCTGGACAACAATGACATCGGCATCGCTCCGTCACAGATTTACGCGTATGCGGCGCTGAGCGAAGGAGTGCCATTTGCCAATGGCGCGCCGAATCTTACGGTCGATGTTCCGGCGATGATTGAGCTTTCAAAGAAGAATGCAGCTCCGATTTGCGGTAAGGACTTCAAGACCGGTCAGACATTTATGAAGACCGTGCTTGCGCCGGCCTTCAAGGCGCGCATGATTGGCGTGTCCGGATGGTTCTCCACCAATATTCTGGGCAACCGCGACGGAGAAGTGCTGGATGATCCGCAGAGCTTCAAGACCAAGGAAGAGTCCAAGCTGGGGTCGTTGGAATACATCTTCCAGCCGGAGCTTTACCCCGATCTCTACAAGGACATTTACCACAAGATTCGGATCAACTACTATCCGCCACGCGGGGATGATAAGGAAGCCTGGGACAACATCGATATCTTCGGATGGCTGGGTTACCCGATGCAGATCAAGGTGAATTTCCTTTGCCGGGATTCGATTCTGGCTGCCCCGATTGCGCTGGACCTGGTGCTGTTCCTCGACCTGGCAAAACGCACACCGGATCTGCGGTCACGCGGAATTCAGGAGTGGCTGAGCTTCTATCTCAAGTCGCCGCAGACCGCCGCCGGCTTGTATCCGGAGCACGATCTGTTTATCCAGTCAATGAAGCTGAAGAACACGCTGCGGCATATTATGGGTGCGGATTTGATTACGCACCTCGGCCTGGAATATTACGACTGAGCACCTGCTGTGCGGCGCACGCCTCCCACTGGTCGACAAGAGCAATGACCCCACGCGCCATGGTGGGGTCATTGTGCGCATTGGGTAGGGAATTGAGCATCCAAGGTACAAGACAGCCGGCGTCGCATCATCATCGGGCACTGGGAAGATATTAGGTGGGAGGGCCGCCTTGAAACGGATTGATCGACGGAGTTTTCTGCGCTGCTCTGGACTTGTTACGGGCTCATTGGCATTGTTGGGCAGGAAGAGACTTTGGGCGCAGAGTGCCCCGCTGGCAACAACAACCGCAGGCAAGATCAGTGGTGCATTGCTCGACGGTGTCAACGTGTTCAAAGCCATTCCGTATGGCGGCGATACCGCCAAGACGCGATTCAGGGCTCCCGTTGCTCCCATTCAGTGGACGGATGTGAAGGAGTGCACTCAATTCACAACGCAAGCACCGCAGTTGGCGATTGCGCGGGCTTCGGGCACGGGCGCGCCTCGCGGCCCTCGGGGTCAGGGCGTGCAGAGCGAGGATTGCCTGCACCTGAACGTCTGGACCGCGGGGCTACGCGATCATAGAAGACGACCGGTTCTGGTCTACTTCCATGGGGGTGCGTATAACAACGGAAGCGTCAACAGCGATCTCTACGACGGGACGCGTCTGGTTCATCGTGGCGATGTCGTAGTGGTTACGGTGAATCATCGGCTGAATGCATTCGGCTACATGTTCCTGGGTGATCTGGCGCCCGAGTACGCGGAATCGGGGAATGCGGGACAACTTGACCTGATTCTGGCGCTCAAGTGGGTGCGGGACAATATCGAGGAGTTTGGCGGCGATCCGTCGCGGGTTCTTATCTTCGGGCAGTCGGGAGGGGGTGCGAAGTGTGCGGCGTTGATGGCCACGCCTGCGGCAAAGGGTTTGTTTCATCGCGTCATGACGATGAGCGGACAGCAAATCAAGGGCGCCTCTATTGAAATCGCTTCAGGGCGTGCGAAGACGGTGCTGGAGAAAATGGGCGTGACGCCGGGCAAGAACCTCGAGGCTCAACTGAATGCGCTGACCATGGAACAGATTCAAGCGGGGGCTGGGGCAGTGAGTGCAGACTGGCTTCCGGTGGTCGATGACGTCGTCCTGCCGCGGAATCCATTCGATCCAGATGCGCCCGCGCTTTCCGAGAGGGTGCCGATGATTCTCGGGAATGTGCACGACGAAACCAGCGTAGCCGGTCATGGTCCCATTACGTGGGAGACAGCGGCGGCGGTGCTGAAGAGTTCGGTTGCCGAGTACCTGGGACCGTATAGCGCGGAAGAAGTGGTGGCAAAGTTCCGTGAGATTCATCCGGACTATACGGCGGAGCAGGTGGACACGGCGGCGGCTACGGCGTTGCGTGCGTGGCCTGGGCAGCGGTGGGAGGCGGAGCGGAGAGCCGCCAATGCCACAAGCCAGAAGCATACATGGGTCTATCAGATGAACTTTGCGGGCGCGAACGGAAGAGCGATGCACACCATCGACATCCCTTTTATGTTCGATAATATTGCCGAGGCTGAGATGCAAATTGGGTCGACACCGGAGCAGCTTGCGGCGGCGAACGCCTTAGCTGCGACGATGTCTGAAATGCTGTTTATCTATGGAAAAACAGGGGATCCGAACTTCAATGGGCTGCCGCATTGGCCCGCGTACGATCTGAAGAGTCGCAGCACAATGATCTGGGACCGGACGCCGCACATCGAGAACGATCCGCGCGGCGCTGAACGGGTGTTTGCGGACAAATCGCACTACCACCAGGCAGGAACTCCGCTGCCCTAGATAACCCACATTCTGTTTCTTCATGCAGCCATGGCTTGGGCGAGTCGGCGCACGGTGACCACGGTGATGTCGTCTTCCTGGCCGAATGCTTTCGCGGCGTCGGCGATGTAAAAGGCGCTCTGGTTGCTCAGGTTATGAACGCGCTCAAAGCCAAAGAGCTCGCCGGATTTGTGGCGGGCTTCCACGACTCCGTCCGAGAGCAGCAGCATTCGGTCTCCGGGGTGCAGGAAGAGGCGAATCTCATCGTAGCTTGCGTCGGCAAGGAAGCCTAAGGGAAGTCCTCCAGGTATCGCTATTTCCTGGCTGTTGAGATAGGGCGGAAGGTGACCGGCGTTGGCAAGCACTACGTCACCGTCCGGGCCGAACCATGCTGCCTGGCAGGTGGTGAAACTCTCACTGCCAAAAAGGACACGGTTTAATGATTCGAGAATCTTGGCGGGGCTGCGCTCCGGGGTGCGGCGCACAGCTCCCATGAGCATGGAAACGTTCATGGCTGCCTGCAGGCCCTTGCCGGCCACGTCCCCAATAATCACAAGCAGCCCGCCGTCGCTCGTGGGTTGAACATGAAAGAAGTCTCCACCTACCTCATTGGCGGGGTTGTAGACTGAGTCGACCTCGAATCCCGGTGTGGCAAGTTTTTCGTGCGGAATCATCAGCTCTTGCACGCTGCGGGCCGCAGCCAATTCCTGTTCGCGACGCTGAAGACCTGCTTGGATGCGCAGGAAACGGACGAAGATGATGAGCACGATGACAAAAATGCCTGTGAAGTCAGCAATTGATGCGAAGTGGATGGGGATGGGGCCGGTCTGGATGGTGAGCGGCGAATGATAGGCGCTGCCAACCCACTGGGTCATGCCGGCAGTTAGAACGGGCTCGATGACTCCTACCAGGCTGAGAACGAGGGGAATGAGGAGGAGGCCAGCTTCGAAGTTTCGCTTGGCCGTGGCAATGACCAGGGTGAGGAAAATGAAGATCAGCCATCCGGTAATCCAAAAGAAGGTGCCGACCCCTGCAATCAGCAAAGTGATTCCAATCACCGCCTGATTGATATGGCGCGTGCTGTGGCCGACCATGAGCAGCAGGGGGCTCATGCAGAGCAGGACGGGGGATGTGAAGCGCAGCAGCAGAATATACCAGCGCTTTCGCAGCGAGAGGAAGGCGATCAGGAACTCGAAGTAGAGGAAGGCCGAAATCAGGACCAACTGCATGAGCACGGCCCAATACAGCAACTGGTCCATCTGGGCGAAGCCGCCAGCTAAATCGACAAAGCCGATGGGCGCCTGGAGCAGTTCGTGCAATGCGAGCCAGAGGTATTCGATGTGGCCCTTCTGCGTGAAGTAGAGCGCAAGGAGGAAAAGCGAGAGCACGGTGAGCAGGATGGAGTAGACGAGCCGGGGCAGGCGCTCCAGCAGATTGTGGATGGACCACAGGTCGAGGGCGCGATTAAGGTCTTCGGGGCTCCCGAGACGTAGCGTGCGATTGGAGAAGAAATTGGTGTAGCTCCCCGTGCCTGCAGGGACATAGATGGTTCGCAGCACAAGGCAAAGGGAAGTCTGGGACGGATCCAAATTCAGGTTGTAGATGCGTGAGATCGGTTGATAGTGTTCGGGCTCGTCTCTGTGCGGACCTTCCGGGTGGATTCGCACGCCATTGGCAAACACTTCCATGCCGGCGCCTAACCCGGAATCGCTGCTTGCAAGAGAAGCATTGTGCGAGACTGGGAGTTCAACAAACAGAGCGATTGGGCCATGATGGGAAGGCAGTTTTACATGGAGACGAAACCAGGCGAATGGCCGCTGGTGTTCGCTGGGGGGGGCCGAATGGCCGTGTGATCCGTGGTCCTCAGGCGGGCCATTACCGTCGTCCGCATGATCCTCATCCGGGACATCGGCAAAGGACTCTTGCGCATTCCGGAGCACCCACGTGGAATCGTCAAATTCCGGATTTGCGGCTGCCGGGTTAGCCGTGATTCCGACCCTCCAGTTCTTATCGAGCAGAACCGGGGATCCGATGCCGGTGGCATCGAATATCACTTGAGGCGTGGAGGGAGCGTTCGGCGAGACGGGTGGACCATGTCTGCGCGGACCGAGAAGTTTCTCAATCGGGGATTGGGGGCCCGGATGTGACTCCTGGGCAATGAGATACGTCGTCGCGCTAAGGATCGAGACAGCCATTCCACACGCCATCAATGCGACTGCAATGATCGTTCGGCGCAAGTCTCCTCCAGAAAGCCGCTTGGTCACCACTGTAATTCACACGGGTGGAAGTTCCAAGAGGATTGCCTTTTCAGATCAGGTTCGAATCGGGATGGATGCTTGATGCGGCGAAGCTGATTCAGGCATCCGGAGGAAATATTGCTTTCTAATGTTGCCAAAGAGGGGGATACTAGCGTCTAAGCTATGGAGCGAAGCGGCGTAGCCCGTATGTCCCCGGCTGGAGGTTAGGTCATGAGATCAGAATCAATGAGCTCGAGAGCAATGATGCTGGCAGGTCTGGCGTTGGCGATGACCACCGTATTATGTGCGCAGTCCGCGCCGTCGAGTTCGACGCCGGCCAGCACCCCTGCAACAACCCAGCCGACTCAACAGCCAGCTTCAAGTCAACAGCAAACTTCAGGGACAGCGCAAACGCCCGCGGCGAACCAGCCCGCACCCGGAACCACGCCTGTGGGAGGCGATACTCCCGCGGCACCTGCGGCGGCGCAGACAACTCCAGCCAAGGGAGGAGACGACAAGTCTTCAACGACTCCTGGGAAGGCTCCTGCGCCCGGCACCACGCCCGTAGGCGGCGATACGGAAGCAGTCGCGGTGAATCCGGACAAGGTGGTTGAGCCGGGAAGCCAGAAGATCAATGTGAAGCCGGGCAGTATTGACGACGTGAGCGCAGTGGGAAACCGTGATATCGGCGGGCGCGGCGTTGGGAACTGGTACTCGGTCGACACCGAGATCAAAATGGGGAAGATGTACGCCACGGAGATTGAAAAGAGCACCAAGTTTATTACAGATCCGGTGGTGCTTGAATACGTGAACCGGGTAGGACAGAACATCGTGAAGAACTCGGATTGCAAAGTTCCGTTCACGATCAAGATTATCGATTCCGATGAAATCAACGCCATGGCGCTGCCAGGCGGATTTTTCTATGTGAATTCGGGCCTGATTCTGAATGCCGACGAAGAGGCTGAGCTGGCCGGAGTTATGGCGCATGAGACGGCGCATGTGTGCGCTCACCATGCGGTGCGCGAGCAGACGCGCATGAATTACGCGCAGTTGGGCACCATCCCGCTGATCTTTATCGGTGGGTGGACGGGGTATGGCATCTACGAGGCTGCGAGCCTGGCTGTGCCGATGACATTCTTGAAATTCTCGCGTGAGTTTGAAGCGCAGGCTGACTACCTGGGTGTGCAGTATATGTACCGAGCGGGATACGATCCGCAGGCATTTATCGCGTTCTTTGAGAAGGTTCAGGCGCTGGAGAAACGCAAGCCTGGCATGGTGGCCAGGGCGTTTGAGGATCATCCGCAGACGCCGGATCGCATTCTGCATTCGCAGGAAGAGATTGCGCGCATTCTGCCTCCGCGTGAAGAGTACACGGTGACGACATCGGAGTTTGACGACATCAAGGCTCGGCTTGCGCGCATTGAGAACAAGAGGCGCTTGACGGATTCCAAGGATACGAAGAGGCCGTCTCTGCGGCGGGCGAGCACGGGCTCGAACGATCCCAACAGTTCGTCAAGCACGTCGAGTGGGAACAGCGGATCCGACACCAGCGACCAGCCGACGTTGCACCGGCGCGACGACCAGAACTAAGAAGCCCGCTTCTTCAGAAGTGCACCATCTGTCGTAATAGCCCAAGTGATTGGGTTTGACTTGAGTAGTGGCCCAACGGGCGGGGTATGAGGGGCTGTGGCGTGCGAATGGGCATCCGGGGTGGGGAACGCAAAGTACGTAAATTTCCTGCAACTCCCGGAAAACCCTTGAACTCACAGGCGAAACCGCGTTATATACAAGACTACCGGTACGTATGCCGGAATCCCTGAGGCACGTTCGATGCCGGGAGGCACTGATGCGCAACGCCGCGGTTCGCTCCAACCTGCTTGTACCTGAAGTACGCGAGGTGATGGATATTCGCACTGCCTCGGATTACCTGGGTATCTCCCCGGACACCCTGTATAAGTATGCATCGGAAGGATTTGTGCCCGCCTTCAAGCTGGGGAACCGGTGGCGCTTCAAACGGTCGCGGCTGGATGAGTGGATGGATCGCCAGTCGGATTTGCATGCAGCGGAGACGGAGATTGATCCGGAGCAGAAGAAACCGGTGCGGCCAGCGCTGTGAAAAACAGGGGTCAGGGATCAGGGTTCAGGTGTCAGTCTTGATCGATCAAATGGCTGCTCAGAGGGTTGTTCTACATAGCCGGTTAGGTTGCTTGCAGGGTTACAAACAAGGGCAAATGGCTGCTCGGAGGGTTGTGATTCTTTGAGACATGAACCTACGGGGCAGCCCGCGTGTGTGTTTTGGGTTGCTGAGAATTGAACTAATCGAAGCATTAGGTTGTGGAGAATTTGACACTTTTCTGGAACATGTGCTGATTTTGCACGAGATAAAACCTTAACTTATTGATCGTGAGTGGTTTATTTCGCTTTTGTTTACAGTGTAATTGCGCTCGGAATGGCACACATTCCTTTCAAGGTTCGAACCCAGCGGTACTCGGCAACGAATCGCGGCGGGCCTCCGGGACGCTTTGACTTTGTTCGGATGTTGACCCAGGGTTTCGCTGTGCTTCACCGCCGGGCTATTATCGTGCGCTCCTTGCAGGAGCTGAGACGCGGTCGCCTTCCGGTGGTGCGGAGGAGGGCTGTGATCCCCCTGTTATTCTTACGCAGTGGATCATACACGCCGCATTGGGCAATTACGCCGCAGGTTGACGAAAGCTGGATTGCCAGGGCTTTTGGTCACACACCTCCCAGACCTTCGCTACCTTTCAGGTTTTACAGGCTCGAATGCTGCGCTCGGGATCACGCGGCGTGCGGCGTGCCTTTTCACGGATGGGCGCTACAGGACGCAGGCGGCGGAAGAGGTTGAGTCTGCGCGGGTGCGGGTTGTGTCGGGCTCCGCTGCGGTGGCGGCGCTCGACTGGCTGGCCACGCAACCCGGTGTTGACTCGGTGGGATTCGATCCGGCCTGGACTTCGGTTGCAGATCTTGTCAGGTGGAAGAATGCGCTTCCGGCGAAATTGCGCCGGAACTTTCTGTCGCCGCTGGAGTCGCCGCTGGTGGAACCGCTGCGGTGGGTGAAGGACGAGGACGAAGTGGCCCTGATGAGTCAGGCGGCGCTGACGGGTTGCGCGCTCTTTGAGCATATGCTGGGCTTTATCAGGCCGGGTCTCCGGGAGACAGAAGTGGCTGCGGAGCTTGAGCACCAGGCGCGGCTCAGCGGCGCGGAGGGCATGTCGTTCGAAACCATTGTGGCCTCCGGTGTGCGCTCCGCGCTTCCGCATGGACGGGCGACCGACGCCCGGTTGCCGCGGCGCGGCTTTCTGACGCTCGACTTCGGTATAATCCTCGGAGGCTACTGCTCGGATATGACCCGTACCGTGTACTTGGGAAAGCCCAGAATCAGGGAACGAGTTGCATATCAGGCGGTGCTTGAGGCGCAGGAAGCAGCAGTGGCTGCGGTGGCTGCTGGCGTGCGTTCGGGAGCGGTGGACGAAGCGGCCCGAAGCGTGTTGCGCAGTGCGGGTTTTGGAGAAGCATTTTCCCACTCTACGGGGCACGGTGTGGGCCTTGAGATTCACGAGTTGCCGCGAATCGGCGCCGGACAGACAGCCACGCTGCTCCCGGGCATGGTGGTGACGATTGAGCCGGGAATTTATATGGCGGGTCAGTTCGGCATTCGCATTGAGGATATGGTGGTTGTAACCCAAACCGGAGGCCAGGTGCTGACACCGGCAGCGAAGGCCCTGATTGAGCTTTGAGCAAGGTAAAAGAATCTGAATAGCGCATCCCACATTGCTGCGGGAGAGTTAAGGAACGAATGAATCCACTGAGTCCCGACAATACCGAAGATCTAAAACAACTGATTGAGTTTCTGAAAGAGAACCAGGTTGGCGAATTCGAGCTGGAGCGCAGCGATGTGCGAATCCGGCTGAAGTTTACGCAGCCGGAGGGCGGAGGGGCATCGGACCTGGCGCGGCTTTTGGTGGGAGCGCGGGAAGCAGCGGCGATCCAACCCGGGGTGGCTGCGGCGGCTGCAGCGGCACCTCCGAAGGCAACTGTGGAAACGCCGGCGGACCCGGAAGCGGGATTGCACCTGGTGAAGTCTCCGATTGTGGGTACGTTTTACGGTTCACCGTCGCCGGGCGCGTCTCCGTTTGTGGTTGCCGGCGATCACGTGGACAAGGGCCAGGTGGTCTGCATTGTGGAAGCGATGAAGCTGATGAACGAGATCGAATCCGACGCTGCCGGTGTGATTGTGAAGTGCCTGGTAACCAACGGCCAGCCCATTGAGTTTGGGCAGGCCCTCTTTTCCGTCCGGCTGGGATAGGTCTTGAATGTTTCGTAAGGTTCTGATTGCCAATCGCGGTGAAATCGCGCTCCGGGTTATAAACGCCTGCAAGGAACTGGGTATTCGCACGGTCGCCATCTATAGCGAGGCGGACCGCAACTCATTGCATGTCCGATTTGCGGATGAAGCCATTTGCATTGGACCGCCGAGGCTGGCGGACAGCTACTTGAATGTGCCCGCGGTAATTTCCGCGGCTGAGATTGCCGATGTGGAGGCGATCCATCCGGGATACGGGCTGCTGAGCGAAAACGCCAACTTTGCCGAGGTTTGCCGAGCCAGCAATATCAAGTTCATTGGGCCTCCGCCTGAAGTGACGCGGCTAATGGGCGAGAAGGAAAAGGCGCGCCAGGCGATGAAGCGGGCCAATGTGCCGATTTTGCCGGGGTCTGACGGGGTGATTGCGTCGGTTGAGGAGGCGCAGGAGTGGGCCGCGAAGGTTGGCTTCCCGGTGATCCTGAAGGCGAAGGCCGGCGGGGGCGGGCGCGGCATGCGGATTGTGCGCACGGCCGACGAGTTGCCGAACCTTTTCCACGCGGCGAATACCGAGGCGGCTAACGCGTTTGGCAATGGCGAACTGTACATGGAGAAGTTCATTGAACAACCGCGCCATATTGAGTTCCAGGTGCTTGCGGACGAACACGGGAGCGTGGTTTCGCTGTTTGAACGCGAGTGCTCCATTCAGCGGCGGCACCAGAAGCTGATTGAAGAGGCGCCGAGTTTGCAGGTGACGCCGAAGATGCGCGAGGAGATTGGTCAGACGCTTTGCAGATGCCTGGCTGAGATTGGATATCAGAATGCGGGAACGGTCGAGTTCCTGATGGATGAGGACCGGCAACTGCACTTCATCGAAATGAATACGCGTATCCAGGTGGAGCACCCGGTGACGGAGGCGATTACCGGGATTGACCTGGTGAAGGCGCAGTTGCACATTGCGGCGGGTGAGCGGTTAGAGCAGATTTTGCCTGCGAAGCTAGAGATACGCGGACATGCGATTGAATGCCGTATCAATGCGGAGCATCCGAAGAAGTTCACTCCTTCAGCAGGGAAGATTACGGCCTTCAATGTTCCCGGCGGGAACGGCGTGCGGGTGGATACGGCGCAGTACGCGGAGGGTGTGGTACCGCCTTACTACGATTCACTGATTGCGAAGCTGATTGTGCATGGCGTGGACCGGGCGGAGGCGATTGCCAAGATGGAGCGGGCGCTGGGGCAGTTTGTGGTGCAGGGGATTGAGACTTCGGTTCCGTTGCACCAGTCGATTTTTGCGGATGCCGGGTTTAGGGATGGGGAGTTCGATACTAAGTTCATGGAACGGTTTCTGGCGCGGGCGGCGGAATAGGGCTGACGTAGCTCGAATGTTGCTCAATGGGAAATACGGATAGCCGGTAATGCGAGAGTGACCCCGCATTGAGTCAGTGAGAAAACGCGTTGAGGATGCTCGGCCCGAACCACGCAACAACAAACGCGGTGAAAAGTAAGATGGCCAAAACTGCCCAGATTGCCATTTTCCACGTTCGCGCCAGTCTTGATTGAAGCAGGCCGGGCAGGTAGAATTCGGCCGGCTTATCAGGGTTGAATCGTATGCTGATCGAATCTCTCTCGGTTAGTTGATAGAGTGGCGATTCTTCATATGCTTCAAACCCCGCCGTATGTTGGACGCGATGCTGATCCTCCCACACGATCTTGCACACTGATTGCCACGCAATCGCCTGTCGGTTCCCTTCTCCCCCCGGCTTGACGTCCCCGAATTTGACAGGAGTGAGTATTGACGACTGAACCGTTGCCATAGTCGGCGTCCACTTGTTATACCCGCGCAAGTTCTCCCAAATCTCGATCAGCATCGTTCGTCCAGTCTGCCACAGAGGGTGCTCAAAATTCGCGATGAAAGGAGCACAGAGTTATCTACCTTGTGCCCCTTCGCGGTATGTCGATGCCGTAGGCGCGCTCGCTTCCTTCCGCGACTACGAAGAATGTCAGGAGCGTTCCGGGTAGGCCGAAGATGAAGGCTAATATTCGCCAGATCGCGCTCGGACTGTTTTGCGCACGCATGCCGGCGTAACTGATGTTGGCCAGGACCCACAGGCCCGAGATGCCGGTATCCTCCGCTTGCGACTGTGATGTAACGCCTGACTGCGCCAAGGCTGCAGATGTACAGGAGATGAGAAAGCACAGAAGAACGGATAGATTCCGAAGAAAATGAATATATCGCATTGATTACTCCATTCCACACCGTTGTTTGAGATTGCCGGCGGGTGCATTGATGTGTTGAAGGAGAATTTACGCCTGACTCCGCCGATTGTCGATGACGGAGCCCAATGCGGGATTTCCCGGGCTTGTTGATTGCTTCTCGATTCGCCGTAACCAGCGTTGAGTAGCGGCCGTCAAAACTCGTGCATACAAGGGCGAGCCATCGGATTAGAATTCGGCGCAGGGGTTTATGGGGTTGAAAAACGTCTCGCAGGGGCTAAAGCCCGGATCTTCTTTAGAGGTGAGTTCGGCACGACTGAAGTCGTGCCCTGATACAAGGCGCCTGTGGCTTGCGGTGGCCTGCGTCGGGTTCTTTGTCTGTAGCGCTTATGGGCAGACGGCACCGGAGAACCAGAATGCGCCTGCGGCGGCGGAGCAGGCCCCGTCCCTGAGCACGGATATCAATGAGGTGGGGCTGGATCTGGCGGTGCACGATAAAAAGCACAAGGCTGTTCTGGATCTGAAGCCGGACGACTTTGTGGTGATGGACAACAATGTGCCGGTGAAGCTGACCGGGTTTCGCCTGGTGAGCGGACCGGAAGCTGCAAGCAAGGGTCACATGATTACGCTGCTCTTTGACCCATTCCATGGGCCAACGGCGAGGAGCGCGCGCAATATCGCCGAGAAGGTTATGGCGGTTCTGCCGACAACTGGGTATTCATTTTCCGTTTTGGACTTTACGGGCCGGCTGCGGCTGATTCAGGGGTTCACACAGGATCGGAGCCAAGTGGAGCAGGCGATTCACGTGGTGACCGAGAGCGAGCCCATCAGCATGACGACGACGCTGAGCCTGGCGATGGACATTGTGATGGATGCGAACTCGGATGCGGACAAGGCGAAAGCTGTAGCGGCAGCGGAAAAGAACGTGGTTGCGACTGCGCAGACGGGCGTGGATGTGACCGGTCGCCATGTGGATGCGAAAGAGAGGGCGCAGGCGCAGGCGCTGTTAACGGCACTGAACCAGTCTCAGGCGATTTGGCAAGAACAAAAGGGGCCACCTACCTTGGCGGCGTTGCTGGCGCTGGTGAAGTCGCAGCAGGGCATGGGGGATCGAAAGGCTCTGATCTACTTCACGGTGAACCGGCGGTTGGATCTGAAGTCAAAGAAGCTGCTGACGACGATTGCGGGGGCTGCGGCGGATGCGGGAGTGACGATCTACACGGTGGACATGGAGGCGATTAACCAGTCGAAGTTGGGCGACACCGCGAATGCGATGATGAACGCGGCGGCTCCCGCCGATATTCCCGCGCAGGCGTCTGCGACCCCGAAGGAACTCCTTCCCCAAGCTCCTCCAGCAGGAGCAGGCTCCGCTGGAGGCGTCCAAAACGGAGGGTTCGGTTCAGGAGGATACGTCTGGACTCAGCAGGATGACATCCGGGTGATGACGGATTTCTCGCGCAACGGATTTGAGGACCTGACCGATCCGTTTGCCGATTCGCAGAGCCCAATGGCGGCTTTTTCAAAGGCGACGGGGGGTGCATATATTGACGGGCAGAACCCGACGACGAAGCCGCTGGCGGAGATGGCTGAGGATTTGGCGACCTACTATGTAGCTTCTTATGTTCCTCCTTTCAAGGAATACGACGGGAAGTTTCGCACGATCTCAGTGAAGCCGCTGCGTGCGGGGCTGAATATCCAGACGAAGACGGGGTACTTTGCGCTGGCGGCGGGCAGCAACGCAGACATTCAGCCGTTTGAGGGGCCGCTGCAAAACGCGTTTAACGCGGCGGAATTGCCAAAGGACTTGAAGTTTCACGCGGCGGTTCTGCGGTTCGGCGACTTGCCGAATGGGAACAGCAACACGATGGCGGTGGAGGTTCCTCTGGCGGAGTTGGCGACGACGGTGGATGGGAATTCGCATGTCTCGACTGCGCACGTATCGATTGTTGCGCAGATCAGGGATACGAGTGGAACGGTGGTTGAACACTATAGCGAAGACGTGAAGAAACGCGGAGCAAAGGAGACGCTGGAACGGGACGGGTCGGCAACAATTGCGCTGGAGAGGCATTTTATTTCGGGGCCGGGGAAGTACACGATGGAGGTTGCCGTGCTGGACCAGAACAGCGGGAAGGCCGGGGCAATCCGCAGGGATTTTGAGATTCCGGACCTGACCGGAGTTGTGTCCGTGAGTGACATGGTACTGGTGCGAACGAAGGCTGCGGACGATGGCGATCCTCTGGAGCCGCTGCGGTATCAACATGCGAAGGTGACGCCGAATCTGACTGGGGAGTTGCCGGCGAATGCGAAGGACGCTTCGTTCTTTTTGATACTGCATCCTGACCCGGCGTCGGACGAGCCGGTGAAGCTGGAGATGGAGTTGATTCGAAATGGAAAGGCGGGCCCGCGCACGGCGCTGCTCGAGGCGGATGGCGAGCATACCGCGATGTCGTATATGGCGAATGTGAAAGCCGGCACATTGCCGCCTGGGGACTATGAGGTGAAGGCGTTCCTTAAACAGGGCGCGAAGACGGCGGAGCAGTCGGGGAAGTTTCGGGTGAGGGGGACGGCGGGAGCCGCGGACGTTGACGCGGGTTCTCTGGAGATGGCTGGCCTGAGCGAGGGCGCAGCGGGCGGGACGCTGGAGGGGCCGCCGCATGCGCCGAATCAGTTGGCGATTGCCGCGCTGACGACGCCGGTTGCAGCGCTGGCGCAGGACGAAGTGCATCAGCTGATTGAGGGCGCGCGGGAGCGGGCGCTGAGCTATAACGAATCGCTGCCGAATTTTGAATGTACGGAAGTAACGAAGCGCGCTGTGGATTCGAATGGAGATGGGAAGTGGAGATCGATTGACTCGCTGGTGGAGATGCTGAGCTATCAGGACCGGGTGGAAACACGGACCACGCTCGAGCTGAACGGCAATGCGAGCCATACGGATCGCGGGAGCATGAAGGGGATTTTTTCTTCAGGAGAGTTTGGCGGGATTCTGCAGGCGGTGTTTCGTGAGTCGTCGAAGGCGGAGTTCAAGTGGAAAGAAGCCGCTTCGTTGAACGGGGCGATGGTTCAGGTTTTTGACTATCGCGTGGATCGCGGGAATTCTTCGTTCTCAGTGACGGGCCTGGATGGCAAGCAGATGATTGTGGGATTCAGCGGACAGGTGTTTATCGATAGCAATACGCGGCGCGTGCGGCGGGTTACGTTGAAGGCCGACGATCTTCCGGCGAATATTCCGACGCAGAGCACGGCTATGGATGTGGACTACGACTATGTTGCGATCAACGGGCTGAAGTACCTGATGCCGGTGAGCGCGGAGCTTGATGTAAAAAAAGGACCACGCGAGGCGCTGACGAACACGATGGAGTTCCGGGACTTCAAGCGCTTTGGTTCCAACTGACCCTCTGATGAAGTCTCCTTTACTTTGTGCGGAATTGCCTATATATATGCAGGTAATTCACTGGAGAGAGCCATGTTCGTTGATCCAAGCAGCATGCCTGTCGATTTGCAAAAAATACCGCTCAGCCAGATTGTCGGCGCCATTGGGGGACTGGGGACGGCGGCCTTTGGGGTGGTGGACGCGTCGAGGGCGGTGATTCCGGGGATCGACCGGATTGGTTTGAAGCACATTGAAGAAGTGGTAGCCAGCCTGGTGCCAGACCAGACAGGGGAGGGTCTTCCGGCCAAGCCGGTAAACACGCTGCCGCGTAGGAATGTGCTGGCGACGGTGGGAGCGAACTGGATAAACGGGAACGATTTGGCGAGCCAGAAGGCGATCGCCAAATCGCTAATCAAGCTGCATATGAGCCCCGGGAATGCGGCGGCGCTGGCGGCGAGGACCAATGTGGATCCGGTGATACTGCGGTCGATAGCAACGAAGATTTCGACGGGCGCATCGTTGACGCAGGCGGAGGTGGATGTATATGCGCGGTTCGACCTGATTGTGACGGCGCTGCTGGATGAGGCGTACCAGCGATCGGACCAGAAGTATCGCAATAGAGCGCGGGGACTGGCGGCACTGGTCGCCGTGCTACTGGCGGTGGCGGCGGGATGGAGCTTGACGGGCAATACGTTTTGGGCTTCGCAGAACTTTGGCCTCTCGGTGCTGGTGGGGCTGCTGGCGACTCCGCTTGCGCCGGTAGCGAAGGACCTTTCAAGCGCGCTTGCCGCGGCTGTGAATGCTATGCAAGTGGTGAAGAGGAAGTAGCGCGACATGACTCAGTTTCTGGATTGCCGGCTTTCGGCGGTGGGCGGAGAACTGGCGGCTACGGTCGCGGTGAATCAGGGCACGAGCCTGAATGACTACTCGAGCCTTGGGGTGAGCGAGTTGGTTGCGTCGGTGCGCGGGCGGCATGTGCTGATTGCGACACATGGGTTCAACATGGATCGCGCGGACGCAATTGCGTGCCTGTCGAACTGGGGGAGCATTCTGCAGTTACCGCAGGCGTCGGCGTTTGTGGGGCTGCTGTGGCCGGGAGATTCGATCTGGGCACACGGGCTGGATTATGCGGTGGAAGCCAAGGTTGCGGACGATGCCGGGGTAATGATTGCGGAGTTTGTGGACACGAACTTTGCGACTGCGGCGAGCGTGTCGTTTGCATCACATAGCCTTGGGGCACGGGTGATTCTATCGACGATTTCGAATATGAGTTTGCCGGTGCGCCAGGTAACGATCATGGCGGGCGCATTGGATGACGACGCACTGACGAACGAGTTTGCCACGGCGGCGGGAAAGATTGGACAGATTTCCGTTCTGTCCTCTGCAAAGGACGAGGTGCTGACGTGGATGTTTCCGATCGGCAATCTAGCATCGGGGATTATTGCTGTGGGGCATCCCTGGTGGCATGCGGCGCTGGGACAAGCAGGGCCGGCGCAGCCGTGGCCTGCAAATATGACGGCTCCGTATGGGATTCCGGATAACTGGGGCTACCAGCATTGCGACTACTTGGCGATCCATCAGCCGCCGGCTCCGAGTCTTCCGATTCCGACGGAAGTTCCGCCGAATGGGGCGGCGCCGCTGTGTGCGGAACGCGGGCCGAATGGAGAGCCGGTTGCGGGATGGACCGAGGTTTTCTCGGCGGCGTTTGCTTCTTCGCGGTTTCGGTAGGGCCACAGTTTCACAGGATTACGGGGGCTGCCGGGAGACCGGCCTAGTTTGGAGAATTTGGGGATTGAAGGATTGCGCCAGGCATCCTTGTCATGCGATACGGCCTTTCGTCTGACGCTCACCCGGGAACTTTTCGCTGGACGATTTCGTACCGATGGACAGGGAATGGACTGCCTCGCTGAGAGTGAGGCGTAAACTGTTTCCACACTCAATCACGCTCCTCTGGAACAAGCGAAAGGCAGAAATGAAAAGGATTATTCTCGGGATTATCGCGTTTACCGCTATGGCCGGTGCAGTTGCAATCTCGGCCCAGGTTTCGTCCCCGGCGCAGGCTCCAGCCCCGGCGCAGGCTCCGGCCCCGGCCCCGGCCCCAGCGCAAGTTTCGGCCCCGGCTCTGTCTGCCGACGAGGTCGTCAACAAGTACGTGGACGCCGTTGGCGGAAACGATTCAATCAGCAAGATCAAGACGATGTCGATGGAAGGCACGATGCAGGTGATGGGGAGCGAGGCCCCAACCAAAACCACGACGGTGGATGGCGTGGGAACAAAACAGGAGTCCGAATTCAACGGAACCAAGATCATTTCGTGCTACACGGATAAGAGCGGCTGGATGGTAAACCCAATGGCGGGCGCCACCGACCCGACGCCGATGCCGGATGACCAGTACAACACGGGCAAGGCCGGAATCTACGTGGGCGGTCTCCTCTACAACTACGCAGCCAAAGGAAGCACGATCGAGTTGGCGAGCAAGGACGACAAGAGCTATACGATCAAGGTGACCACGAAGGAGAAAGTCAAATACACCTTCCTGATTGATGCGAAGACGTACCTGGTGAACACCATGACTACGGAGGGCCAGATGCAGGGCCAGCCGGTGACGATCACGGCCAACTACTCAGACTACCGGAAGACGGAAACGGGCTTCATGGTTCCGTATGGCATCAGTCTGGATTTCGGTCAGTTCCAGCTAAGCATCACGGTGAAGAAGATTGAGCTGAACAAGACGATTGATCCGGCAATCTTTGCCATGCCGAAAGCGGGAGCGTAATCCGAACACGCAGAGATCCCCGCTTCTTTGGTGCCGCAGCGAGCCTGCGGCGCCAAAAGCGAGGCTAGGTTGATTTGGGGGCGGAGCGGGAAGCTATTCCATGCTCCAGCTTCTTTGACAGGAAGATGCTCGACAGGCAGAAACCAACGAATAAGTAATAACCGGGCAGGATCCTGGAAGCATTTGTCGGAAACGACACTGCCTGGATGCCCGGCATGCTGCGCACGCCGTCCCACGCGCTTCCGATGACCCCGTTGAACGCGACAAAGGACATGAAGATGGCGAGGGCCATGACGTCGGCCATGGACCACTTGGACAGGTCGAATGCGAGGAGCCTGATCAGGCGATTGGTGCGCAACAGCGCCGGACGAAAAAGAGATGCGCCGAGCGCTAGCATTTTCAGTGCCGGGAAGACCACGCTGAACAGGATGACGAGTACGCCGACCAGCGTCATCTCCGGCCTGCCCATCTCAATCAGTGTCTGGCACACTTCAAGCACGGTCTTGCTGCGGTAGTAAAGGGATTGGTCGCGAAACTCGATAGGCGTGCCGAGCAGGGTTGCGTCCAGCTTGGTGACGCGGACTTCCACCTCGAGCATGGGGCTGAGAATGCCGCCGGCCAGCATCGCAATGCAGAACAACATGAGCACAGCGACGGCGGCACGCGTGAGCTTGCCGAACATCAGCAGGATGAACCCCAGGGCTGCCGATGCAAGGACTGTGAGATAGTATCCAGTCGCCTGCCGGTCCGCTTCCGCGATCTTTTTGCCAAGAGTCTCCTCGCAAGCTGTGCTTCCGGTGCTTGTCTGGGCACACCCGTATCGATTCAGGATGCTGTTGTAGGTGTTCATGTCCGTTGTGCCGAACGTGTTGTTGACCGCATCGGCAAGGACGCCGCGGACGGATTCCTTAAAGCCCTTTTGCGTTTCCTGTTTGGACAGCTCGGCCATTACTACGTCGGCGTACTCAGGGACATGTGGGCGCAGGGATCCGATGATCATGTTTACGATGATCGGGTTGCCCCCGCCGGGCAAGCCCGTTCCTTTGGCGTTGGGCGATGTCATCTGCGTCTTGATGTGGTCGAGCAGGTCGTAAAGCGACCGTTCGACCATAGGCCGCAGACTCTTGGTTTGTCCCTTGAGATCGAGCTTATCGACTTGCGCATTCAGAATTGGACCGATGATCCCGCGCCATTGGTCGGCGCTCAGGATTCCGTAGCGCGCGTGTGTGATCTCGGCCAGGTCGGTGCGGACGAGGCGGCGTGCGGCCAGGCAATCAATCGTTTTCCAACTGAACCAGATTGCCGGCAAGAGCAAAATGACCGCTGCTGCCAAGCGGAGATTGAACCAGAGCGAATGTTTGCTCGGTGTCGGATTCGTCGGTTGGCTCGCGCTTTCCACTTTGGTGATACCCAGTATAGAACCGGTTCCGGTGGGTGGACACGGTTTCACGGGATCACAGGGGCTGTGCTTCTGTGCGTTTTGGCTTTGTAAATTGTTTGTTTGGAATGATTTAAGTTGCTTCACAGTTTCACAGCCCTAAAAGGGCGGTCGGCTTTTTATTTGTAAATGTTGTCTAAATATTTTAGTTTCATATGCTTGCGAGCCATAAAACCTAAAAACCAGACCTTTTAGGGTTAGGAAACTGACGGCAGCAGACCTTAGAAAGTTCGGAAACTAGTGGGAAGCTAACCGTTCAGGGTTTGGAAATCGAGGGAAATTCACCTACGAAGAGGACTTTTTCACTGAATCGCTTGCGAGTGTGTTTGCTTTTGCCGCGTCGGCAGCGCGTCGTTCTTCCAGCATGTGCTTCATCTGAGGCATGAATTCAAGGATATCGGCTACGAAGGCGGAGACGGATGTGTCCCATTTGGCCGCGTAGACCCTGGCCCGGTGGTAGACGCCGTCGTCGACGGATACTGTGATGTTTCTCATGGGGTCACCTGTATTTATTGTGCGCCGGGAGGGGGGAATTATCTGCAAAGCGAAACGGATTTGCCTGGCCATGATCGGGCCGACCGAGTCTTCACATTCCGATGGAGGTGCCACCGAATGGGGCGGCGCCGCTGTGTGCGGAATACCAGCCGAATTGGGAGCCGGTGCCGGGGTGGACCGCGGCGTTCTCGGCGGCGTTTGCTTCTAGTCGGTTTCGGTAAATGGTGATTGGGTTCTGTCTATTGCTACGATCGCGCTCGTTGCGTTTCGCAACGCCGAATTCAATCCGTTGCCGCGCTCTGAGGTATGCCTTGAATCCAAGTGCGTGGCCGCTTGGACGACTTCGTGAAGTGGCTAATCCCAATCGTCATCCAACAAACAGCAACTGCAATCCGGAAAAACGCTATCCCGTGCCGGTCATGAAATGCTTCGATACCGTAGAAAGTCGACAGTACCAGGTAGATCAAGCCAGATCCCGAGGCTCGCCATTCGATTTTCCTCTTCGACCAGATCGCGCGACAGACTGTACAGCGGAGAAGCGTGCGCGTTTGTCGACCCGACTCAAACAGCGGAGCACTCATAGGAAGCTGCTTTTGGGAGGCGCATTCGGGGCACCGAGCCTTCACCGGCGCTGTGTTTTCGGTGCCTGTTGGAAGCAATAACTCTGCGATCTCTCTGCTTCCATTCAGAACCGCGTAGTTAAACGGAGAGTAGATATCTTTGACTTTGATATTTGCATCCGCTCCCCGATCGAGAAGCAATTTCACCACCTCGGTGTGCCCGCGCTTTGCGGCGACGCACAAGGCTGTCCATCCGTCCTTTCCCTTTGCATTCGACTCCGCATTTTCGCCAAGAAGCAGTTTTGTTACGGCGAGGTCACCTGCATAGGCCGCGCAATACAACGGAGTCTCGCCCAGTTCGTCGCTTGCGTTGACGTCTGCTCCTCTCGCAAGCAGGAATTTCGCAACCTCCAGCTTTTTCTTTCGCGTCGAGTCCTCATCCTTTCCCGCATTCATTTCATCCGCACTATTGAGGCTCTTTTTTGGGGGTGTTTCTGCGCCTGTTCCGTCATTTCCGGCTGCGGCCCAGAAGAGCGGTGTCTGGCCCCAGCAGTTTGTGGCATTTACATTGGCACCGTTCTCGACCAGCCATTCCGCTACTGGCAAATGGCCTCTGTAGGCTGCGGAATGCAAGGGTGTCCATCCGTCGTTGCTTCGCGTATCCACATCAATACCCTGGCGGAACAACAGTTTCACAAGTTCCAGATGGCCACTCGATGCGGCATAATACAGCGCATTGAATCCGCCCTGGTCTTTCGCGTTCGCATTGGCTCCGCGCGAAAGAAGCAGTTCAACGATTTCCTTATTGCCTCGTGCGGCTGCCCAGACCAACGCCGTGGAGCCCCGTCTATCGCCTGCGTCGACGGCTGCACCATGTTCGAGAAGGTAAATCGCGGTGCCTGATTGATTGAAGAATACGGCTCCGTGCAACAGAGTCGCACCGCTCCGCCTGTCTTTGCTTTGACCGAGGTCAGGATGCTGCTTCAGGATCGACTCCAGTTCCGCCAGATCGCCACTTCGAATGGCATTGCGCAAATCCTCTGGGGGCATGAGGTCGAACGATCGCTTCGAAAACCCTCCGATTCCGAATCGGTTCCGTCGACGTAAACTCAATTCTGTTCTCCCGTTATCTGGAACGCGAATCAAACCGCTGAATACTGCCGCGTCTTCCGGCGTGTTGGGTCTCTTCAGGCTCGATTGGTAGTCCCAACCAGTGTAAGCCTGTAGGCTAGGTATTTGGATTCCAAGCGATAGTCTTGAAGTAACAGAACTCGAGTTTAGGAGATTTGTAGCCTTGGATACAGTGATCCTATTTCGACCGACTGGAGAGAAGGAACTAGCGCTTATCCGGGAGAGCGGGTGGAGGGAATTTCCGCCTCGTTTGCCGGAACAGCCGATCTTTTATCCGGTCTTGAACGAGGAGAACGCGGTGCATATTGCACGGGACTGGAATACGCGCGATGGTGGAACAGGGTACGTGCTTCGCTTTGCGGTTGAGGGCGACTATCTCTCGCGTTTTCCGGTCAAGACTGTTGGGGCGCGCATTCATCAGGAGTATTGGATTCCGGCTGAAGAACTTTGCGAATTCAACCGACACATTGTCGGGCTGATTGAGGTTGTGAAGAGCTTTGAGGGCTCGACGGCGAATAATAAAGAGCTATAAGAAGCAGGTCCTTCGACTCACCACCCCCAAACTGAAAAACGTTTGGGGCCCCGTTCGCTCAGGATGACAGATATTTTTAAGGAGCCACAAAAAAGCAACAGCAAGAACAGAGGCAAAAGCAACCGCAAGTGCTTCGATTTTCCTGACCCTGCATGGGGCGTGTAACAATCGCTTCGTCGCCTTCGAATTTGGTTCGGCAGATTGGGCGAAGGGGATTGCTATGAGTCGGATGGATCGTCGGCGGTTGTTGCGGGATGGGGCGTTGGTGGTGGGGGGCGGGGTTGCTTCTGCGTCGGCGTTGGCGCGCGTGGCATCGGCTGCTGGCTTGGGTGTGCGCTCTTCTGCTTTGGCTGCGCCCACTGTGGCTAAGGCGGATTACTCGCTGCGGATTGAGGCCTGCAATCTGGAGATTGCGCCGGGCGTTGCGGTGAAGACAACTGCTTACAATGGGCAGGTTCCGGGGCCGGTGCTGCGGTTGCGCGAGGGCATTCCGGTGACGATTGATGTTACGAATGCAAGCGCTAGTCCGGATATTGTGCACTGGCATGGGCTGGCGATTGACTCCGTGAACGATGGGGCGATGGAAGAAGGGTCTCCGATGATTGCGCCGGGCGGGCAGTTGCGGTATAGCTTTACGCCGCGGCCGGCGGGGACTCGGTGGTATCACACGCATGCGGGGGCGGGGGCGGATTTGTCGCTGGGAACGTATAGCGGGCAATTTGGATTTTTGATGGTGGAGGGGAAGGCAGACGCGGGTCATTACGATCAGGAGATTTTTCTGGCTATCCATCATTGGGGACCTCGGTTTGTGCCCATGGTGGAGACGATGCGAATGGAGAGCGCCAACCAGCCGCTGACGACGGGGAGCGATGTGGGGTACCAGTATGCCACTGTGAATCAGCACATGCTGGGGGCGGGCGAGCCGTTGCGCGTGAAGGCCGGGCAGCGGGTGCTGTTGCGGCTGCTGAATGCGAGCGCTACGGAGAATGTGATGCTGGCGCTGCCGGGACATACATTCAAAGTGATTGCGATGGATGGAAATGCGGTGCCGAATCCGGTGGCGGTGGAGGTGGTGTCACTCGCGGTCGCGGAGCGCGTGGATGCGGTTGTGGAGATGAACGCTCCGGGCGTCTGGGTGCTGGGGTCCACATTGGCCGAGGCACGGAAGATGGGGCTAGGTGTGGTAGTGGAATATGCGGGGAAGACGGGGGAGCCGGTTTGGAAGGAGCCGAGCTCGGTTCAGGCTCCAGCTAAGTGGGATTATGCGCAGTTTGCTTTGACGGCGGCGGCGGCCGTGCCGGATGAGACGATTCCGCTGACGTTCCATGATGTGGGGGCGCTGAAGGGGGCAAAATTCGACACGTGGACGATCAACAACAAGTCGTGGCCGGATGTGGACCCGATCAAGGTGACTCAAGGGAAGCGGTATCGGCTAGTGCTGAGGAATGGGAGTGGCGATCAGCATCCGATCCATCTGCACCGGCACACGTTTGAGGTGGCGAAGATTGGGGCGAAGGATTTGAGCGGGCTGCGCAAGGATGTGATCAACGTGATGCCGCTGCAGACAGTGGCGGTGGATTTTGTGGCGGATAATCCGGGGGATACGCTGCTGCATTGCCATCAGCAGTTGCATATGGACTTTGGGTTTATGACGATTATCAAGTATGGGGCGTAGGGGAACAGGTGAGGACGACATAGTGACTAACAAGGAGCAGAAGGTTGGAAGGCCCGAAGGGCGCGGGTTGGGCTTTGTGCTCTCCCGCCTTTGCGACAGAAAGAAATCGCAAAAACGGGGCACGGGGCATTTGGCGAGTGTGAATCGGATTGCAATTGCTGGGATGCTGGGTTTGGCGCTTTGCGGGGTTGGCGCGGGGCAGGACTCGGCGGGATGGCCGGTCTATAACGGCGGGATTGATGGGGATCACTACTCGGCACTGAAGCAGATTGATCGCGCGAATGTGAAGACGCTGAAGATGGCGTGGAGCTTTGATACGGGGGAGAAGGGTGGGCTGCAGGACAATCCGCTGGTGATTGGGCGGGTGCTGTATGCATATACGCCGACGCAGAAGGTGGTGGCGCTGGATGCGGCGACAGGCGCGCTGAAGTGGAAGTTCGATTCCGGTGTTGGGGGAAACCAGCCGGCGCGGGGCATGGCGTATTGGACCGACGGCAAGGAAGAGCGGCTGTTTGCGGGGGTGATGAACTTTCTCTACTGCCTGGATGCGGAGACGGGGAAGCCCATTGCGAGTTTTGGCGAGGCGGGGCGGATTGATTTGCGCAAGGGGTTGCGCGGGGATTTTGAGAAGCAGTCGGTGGTGCTGACGACGCCGGGAATTATTTACAAGGACATGATTATTGTGGGTGGGCGGAATCCGGAGACTCATCCTGCGCCGCCGGGAGATGTGCGAGCGTTTGATGTGCATACGGGGGCGGTGCGGTGGGTGTTTCATACGATTCCGCGGCCGGGTGAGGCGGGGTATGAGACGTGGCCGCCGGAGGCTTGGAAGACGGCGGGAGCGGCGAATAACTGGGCGGGGATGGCGCTTGACGCGAAGCTGGGGATTGTTTATGTCCCGACGGGGTCGGCGGTGTTTGATTTTTATGGCGGCGACAGGGTGGGGGACGATCTGTATGCCGATACCCTGCTGGCACTGGATGCGAATACGGGGAAGCGGATTTGGCATTTTCAGGGAGTGCATCACGATATATGGGACCGGGACTTTCCGTCGGAGCCGGCGCTGTTTACGCTGAAGCGCGACGGGAAGACGGTGGAGGCGCTGGCACAGACGACGAAGCAGGGGTATCTGTATCTGTTTGACCGGGTGACAGGGAAGCCGCTGTTTCCGATCCATGAAGTACCGTATCCGGCGAGTACGGTTCCGGGCGAGGTGACCGCGAAGACGCAGCCGAAGCCGGATGGTCTAGAGCCGTTTGCGCGGCAGCGGCTGACGGAGGATATGCTGACCAATCGCACGCCGGAGGCACATGCGTGGGCGGTGAAGGAGTTTAAGACATTTGCCAGCGACGGGCAGTTTGTCCCGTTTTCAGTGGGGAAGCAGACGGTTATTTTTCCTGGGTTTGACGGGGGCGCGGAATGGGGCGGGCCGGCGATTGATCCGGCGACGGATGTGCTGTATGTGAATGCGTCGGAGATGGCGTGGCTGGGCGGGCTGATTCCGGCGCAGCACGGAGGGAGTACCGGAGAGCGGGTGTATCAGAGTCAGTGCGCGATGTGCCATGGGGCGGATAGGGCGGGTGCGCCACCGGCGTTTCCTTCGCTGGTGGGCGTGCTGAGCCGCCTGACGGTGGAGAAGGTGACTGACAATGTGCAGAAGGGGAATGGGCGCATGCCGTCGTTCCCGAATATCGACGATGCGCATTTGAAGGCGCTGATTGATTATTTGCGAACGGGGGCGGCAGGGGCGAAGAGCGACGCGCCGAAGGAACTGGGGTCGGTGCCGGTACAGGCTATGACGACGCAGACGCCAGGGGACAAGGCGGGGGCTCAAGTTTATGCGGACCATTGCGCGATTTGCCATGGAGACCATTTGGAGGGGATTGCTCCGGCGTTTCCGATGCTGATTGGCGTGGGCAGCAGGATGGGCCGGGCGCAGGTTGTGGACCTGGTACAGAACGGAAAGAACCAGATGCCGGGCGCGCCGGATGTGCAAGGGGCGGACCTGGAGGCGCTGCTGCGGTACCTAGGTGTTGGAGAGAAACCGAAGGTGGATGCTGCGCAAGAGGAGCCGGGGCAGGATGCTTACAACTTTACCGGGTATCGGAAGTTTCTCGATCCGGATGGGTACCCGGCGATTGCGCCGCCTTGGGGCACGCTGAACGCGATCGACCTGAAGACGGGGAAGTACTTGTGGAAGATTCCGTTTGGGGAGTATCCGGAACTGGCTAAGCAGGGGATGAAGAATACGGGAACTGAAAATTATGGCGGGCCGATTGTGACGGCGGGCGGGGTGCTGTTTATCGGGGCGACGATCTACGACCACAAATTTCGGGCGTTCGACATGCGGAACGGAGATTTGCTTTGGGAGACGGAATTGCCGTATTCGGGAGTGGCAACGCCTTCGACGTACATGATTGATGGAAGGCAGTATGTGGTGATTGCGGCTAGCGGGGCGCGGGATCCGAAGGGGGCGAGTGGCGGTGCTTATGTGGCGTTTGCGCTGCCGCAGTAAGGACAAATCGGGGAAGAAAATCGGAGGAGTTGTGGGGCTTGCTGAGGCCTGACAGGGTGTGCAAAATATTTTCGTATTTTGTTCGCCTTTTCACACGGATTTGCGGTATGCTGGCTTGGCAACATGGAGGTTGCACCGATGGACTTTCAAAAGGAACTAATTGCTGAGTACGACCGCGAGGCAGCCAGCACGCGGAAGATTCTGGAAGCGATTCCGGAAGACTTTGACCCCGAGTACAAACCGCACGCCAAGTCAATGAAGTTTGGGCGCCTGGCCGGGCATGTCGCGGAGATCCCTGGGGAGTGGGCGATGCACACGTTGACTACCCCGGGGCTGATTTTTGAGCCGGGACACAAGTTTGAGCCTTACGTGGCGACGTCGAAGGCGGCTCTTCTGGAGCGCTTTGACAAGGAAGTCGCGGAAGTGAAGACGGCGCTGGCCAGCTTCGACACTGCGAAGTGGGACGAGATCTGGAAGATGGGGGCTAACGGGCAGATCTGGATCGAGGACACCAAATACCGTGTCTGGCGGGTCTGGGTGATCAGCCACCTGGCCCATCACCGCGCGCAACTGGGGGTTTACCTGAGGCTGCAGGACAAGCATCTTCCGGGAATGTACGGGCCTTCAGCGGACGAGATGTAGAAAAGCAGTTTTCAGTTGTCAGTGATCAGTGGCGTCGCCCGAGAGAGCGTGACAGGCGACGCCAAGATCCTTGGGAACACGCTCTCGGTATTGAGCGTTTGATCACTGACGACTACCGACTGATTCAGCTACGCTTGATATATGAGTTTTTCATTTCCCAAGATTTACCCAATTCTGGATTCGTCGTTTCTTCCTTCTGTTGGACGGGTGGAGTTTCTTGGCCGGCTTGGCGCAGAGTTGGCGCAGGTGGGCGTGACGCTGCTGGAGTACCGAAACAAGAGCGGTTCCGATGCGCAGATTCTGGCTGACGGCGCTGTTCTGCGTGAGGCAATGCCGGCAGGGCAGGTCAAGCTGATTCTCGATGACCGGGTTGACCTAGTGGAGCAGGTTGGGTTTGACGGCGTGCATGTAGATAGCGGTGATGCTTCGCCGGGTCAGGCGCGGCATATTCTGGGTCCGAAACGCATTGTGGGGACGTTCGGCGGCGGTGAGGGGTTGGTTCCGGGGATCTTGTTGGCTCCGGCGGATTATTTCTCCATAGGGCCGGTCGGGACGACGCGGACGAAGCAGACTACCAAGGCTCCGATTGGAGTGGAGGGGGTGCGACGGCTGCGAACCGAGACTGGAAATGGGCCGGTGCTGGTGGCGGTGGGCGGAGTGACTCTGGCCAATGCGGCGGCGGTGCTGGAGGCGGGAGCAAGCGTTGTGGCTGTGGCTGGGGCGCTGTTTCGCAATGTAGATCCTTCGGGAGAGTTCGGGCGGTGGATGGCGGAGTTGGGGTGACGCCAGCGTTTAGCAAGAACTTTCTCCCTCAACGAAGCCAATCCGAGGGGCTCAAAGAGCTACGCAGGTATTCGAGGCGCAAAGGACTTTTTCAAGAGCTTCGACAATCCGGGCATTGGTCGCCCTGTTCTTAACTGCGATCCGGATAGCACGTTCGCCGATGCTTCTTCCCATTAAGGAAACGTCGCGTAGAAAAACGCCGTGCTTCCTGCTTTCGCTCGCCACTTCGGCCGCCGTAGGATGGTCAGGCTCGAGGTGACACAGGACGAAGTTCGCTAGGCCGGGTACGATTTCCCTGATTCCGATCTCTTTGAGTTGGCCGACCAATTCGGCGCGCAGGGCACGCGTGTCTCGATAGCGTTCAAGGTAGTAAGGCTCATCCTCAAGGGCCCGCACAGCAGCCACCTGGGCCGGAAGACTCACAGCCCATGGAGGCGTAAGCGAAACCAGGGCAGAGAGCTGGTGCATGGACGCGCAGAGGTAAGCGACACGCATGCCGCTGAGTGCATAGACTTTCGACATTGACTTGCAAACAATGACGCTTTCACTTCGCGACGCGAATTGCTCCAGCGACTCACCGGGCCCCACATACTCGAGATAGGCCTCATCGAGCCAAATCCTGGTGGTTGCTGGGACTCTGGCCAGCACTGCTTCCATCACTTTTCTAGGAACGTGCTGCCCGGTCGGATTGTTTGGATTCACCAGAACGATCAGGTCATAGCCCATGCCGATGCGGGCTTTGAGTTCATCGAGATCGACGATGTAGTTATTCGATCGCCGCAAGGTGAGCCTGTCGATTTTGCAGCCGATAACGTTCTGCAGAATGTGCTCGTACTCACCATACATTGGGTCGAGGATAAGAACTTGCGAGTTCGCGGATAACCAGTGGCGAAAGACCAGATAGATAAGGTCGGATGAGCCTGCGCCGGGCAGGATGTTATCTTCGTCGACTCCGCGGGACTCGGCGATGGCAGCCCGTAACCCCTCGCTGTGAGTCGGGGGTGAGGTGCTCATCAGCCAGGGAAGATGTTCGCGCATCGCATCGAGCACTTTGGGCGACGGCGGAAACCATGCGTCAAGGACATCGGCATTGACGATTTGATTCCTGCGCTCCAAAGCGTCAAAGCGCGCACCAATGGCTTCAAAAAATGCGCCGCCATGGAAGCAGCACGCGGGCTTGAAGAACGGAATATCGAGATTCCAAGCGACCTGGCGAGCAAGCCTTTGGCAGTAACGATGGTTGCGCTCTGCCTGTGCGCGCAAACGGTCGATACTCACATGCAGCAGATCGAACGTTACCGCACCGGATCGGACCTGATGATTCAACGATTCCAGGCCGCTCTTGAGATAAATGCTCAAAACCTCTGTGCGGCCTATCGCGACAATGTGTTTTCCATTCTTCTCCTCGATCCATCGAAATGCAGCGTACATCAGGAGAGGAGCGAGCCGGCCGTTACGAAATTCCTGAGCTATGGTAAGTAGCCGCACTTCATAGAGCGACTCGTCGAATCGAATGGGCAAAATATCCCGTGCGATGTATTTGTCGACCGAGTAACGGGCAAAGCCTGGAGGAGTGATGCTGATGAAGCCGGCCAGATCATCGTCGACATGCGCCACGATGTACTCGTTGAATTCATCGAGCGAGTCGGTCAGGCTGTGCGCGGGGTTCATCGCGTGCTGGCCCAACTCCTGAGCGTATACGTCGTGACGCATCGCGTAGATTCGTTGCCTGTCCTCTGGCTTGGCAAGTGAGATTCGGGTCTTTGGATGGTAGTTGTCAGGCATGTTTGGCGCCTCGTCGCGGTTAGTTCTGGATGCTGTGGTGCATACGCGGTTGCCGGCAGTCGCTCCTAGCCTGTGGCGAGCGATCACTCAACTGAGGGTAAGGGCGCCCGCGTGGTAAGCAGGAATCGATTAGGACAGTTTTTCAACTGCACTATCAGCGGACCAAAAGTCGCGCTCGATGGCGACCCCAATGTACTCTGTCCGTGGCAATCCGTCTGTGCGGCGCAGTTTCAGAGGCTGGAGGGGCGGGGTCGGAAAGTGGCTCGTCGAAGGGCGGATTCGGTGCTGCTTAGAATTCAGGAGACACCGATGCGTGAAATGCAGTAAAACTTTGATTACGTGACGACCCCAGATATCACTCCTATTCGCGAGTCGGCCGTTCCAACAAATGCTCCACGGTTGGTGCCAACTCTAGGCCTGTTCAGCTCAACGGCGCTGGTCATTGGATCGATGATCGGGTCGGGGATTTTCATTGTGGACGCAGATATTGCGCGGGGGACTAACTCTCCGGCGCTTTATCTGGGCGCCTGGGTGGTTACGGCCATTCTGACCATGATTGGCGCGCTGAGCTACGGCGAGCTGGCGGCCATGATGCCGAAGGCGGGTGGGCAATATGTCTACCTGCGGGAGTCGCTGGGGCCGCTTTGGGGCTTTCTTTATGGATGGACCCTGTTCGCGGTCATCCAGACTGGAACGATTGCGGCGGTTTGCGTGGCGTTTGGCAAATTCCTTGGCGTGTTCTTTCCTGCGGTTTCGACGACGCACTGGCTCTGGCACATTGCGAAAGTTCCGCCGATTCCGCTTGGGCCGATGGTGCTGGGGAACATGGACATTGGCGTGAGCACGGCAAATCTTACCGGGATCGTGATCATCTTTTTTCTGGCCGTGGTGAATATCTTTGGCGTGCGGCTGGGGTCGCTGATCCAGAACGTATTTTCTTCGGCGAAAGCGATCTCGCTGGCGGGGCTGATCCTGCTTGGGTTCACGGTGGGGATCAACTCGACCGCTTGGAACGCCAACTTTGGTGCGGGGCTGAGCGAGTTCTGGAAAAACGCGGGCTGGAGCAGTCTGCATCCGGTGCAGGTGGGCGTGGGTGGTCCGATGGTGCTGGTGAATATGGCGGTGATCCTGGCGGTGGTGCAGGTGGGGTCGCTGTTCTCCTCGGATGCATGGAACAACATCACGTTTACGGCGGGGGAAGTAAAGAACCCGAAGCGGAATATTCCGTTGTCTCTGGTGCTGGGGACGGGATTCGTGCTGACGGCGTACTTTCTGGCGTCGCTGGCTTACATCCTGGTGCTGCCGATGCACGGCGATCCGAATGGCGCGACGGTGATGGCGCGGGGCGTTCAATATGCTGCGGAGGACCGGGTGGCGACGGCAGCGCTGCAACAGATTTTCCACTCGGGCGGGGCACAGTTGATGGGCGCGGCGATCCTGGTTTCGACGTTCGGGTGCGCGAACGGGCTGACGCTGGCCGGCGCCCGCGTTTACTACGCGATGAGCAAGGATGGGCTGTTTTTCAAGTCGGTGGGCAAGTTGAGCCCGAAATATAAGACG
>Ga0187847_10000248_pt1 | contig 65157 bp, 46 predicted proteins | sample June2016WEW_4_10_FD_132458 | JGI IMG/M metagenome (GOLD analysis project Ga0187847, IMG submission 132458) | Peatland microbial communities from SPRUCE experiment site at the Marcell Experimental Forest, Minnesota, USA - June2016WEW_4_10 | ecosystem: Environmental > Terrestrial > Soil >...
CACAATCGGCCCCAAAGACCACCTCTACGGTCGCTACATGCTGGATAGTTATCAGTCTCCCCCATTCTCCAACCCACACAATATCATTGAGACGAATGATGGCAATAATTTAAACCCGGAGGAAAGGGTACAGACTGAATCCATCGGCGAGGACCATGTCTTTACCATGAATCTGGTGAACTCCGCTCACGTCGCGGCGATGCGCCGCTATCAAACCCGCGGTTACGCCGCGTCTGACATCAATGCCTGCACAGGCCTTGGTGTAACCATGACCTGCGCCGTCAGCGCCGGCATTTATGAGACTGGCGGTGGCCAAGACGCCTTCCCCAACCTTGGCGGCGGCACCAACTCCTTAGCGCATTTCAACGACAATACCCTGGTGATCGACGACGACCTCACCTGGCTTCACGGGAAGCACCAATTCGTCTTTGGCGGAGAGTTTGTCCGTAACCAACTCAATATTTCCAACGCATATAACAGCAATGGCAATTTCGGCTTCAAGAGCAACTACAGCGCTTATGGACCGTACGGGAATCAGAAAGGTTCTGCGTACAATGGGAATTACTGCGCTACCTGCGCTACTCAACCGGCGCAGTTAGGCGACGGACAGCTCGACTTCCTCGAAGGAACATTGAATAACTTCGACCAGTCCAAGCAACAGCAAAATGCCTTGCGCGGGCCCGTCCCCAGCCTATACTTCCAGGACACCTTGCACGCGACCAAGCGATTGACCGTTGTTTTAGGCTTGCGCTGGGATCCGTACTACGCGCCGTACGATGTCTTTAATCGGGGCGAAGATTTCAACTTGGCCGACTTTGTGTCGAACACGCCCAGCAGCGTCTATCCGACCGCCCCGGCCGGTATGCGCTTCTATGGCGACCCGGGCGTTGTCCGGAACTTCACGGGGAACTCGCCCAACCAGTGGGACCCGAACCTCGGGTTCACCTTTGATCCGGTCGGCGACGGCAAGACCGTGCTGCGCGCGGGCGCACAGTATATGTACGACACGCCCAACAACTTTACGATGCAGCGAAACCAGCAGAATCCACCCTTCGCGTCGGATATCGGCCAGTCGCTCAACTCGTATATTCCGTTCTCCAACCCGTGGAGCGCTCCCACCGGTCTCTCCCTCGGTCCGGGCGCAACCACTTCCGCCAGCGTCATTGGCAACCCCTTCACCACCATCCCGTTCACTGGCACTCCTGCCCCCGGCGTTGCGATCTTCCCTAAGGGAGGCCAGTACATCGTGCCAGTCTTAAAGTTTCATCCGGCCACCTATGTAATGTGGACAGCCAGCATTCAGCATGACTTCGGCAAGGGCTGGATGGTGGGGCTCCAGTACATTGGCAGCAAGGGGAACCACGAGGAGTGGGACACAGCGATGAACCCACCCGTATTTATTCCAGGAGTGTCGAGCGGTGCGGCCGGCCCGGGCAACTGCAATGTTTCCATCAACGGCACGAATTACTGGCTGGGCGAGTTCTCCGCGAGCGCTGCGGTGCCCGCAGCCGGAGCAGCCTGCTCGACTACCGGCAACGAGACGCAGCGCTCCAAGCTGATACTGATCAACCCGGCTCAGGGCAACTTGATCGGCGCAGTCAATACTTCACAGTTTGTAAACGACATTGCCATCTCCACCTACGAAGGCGGGGTACTCTCGGTCAACCATCGCCTATCGTCCGCTTTCAGCGTGCTGGCCAATTACACCCGGTCGAAGTGCCTGGACGAATATGACAACAATGGCGACGTCTCCGGTGTTCTCGGCGAGATTAATCTAAATCCGCACACGGATTACGGCCCATGCGGCTTCGATTTCCGGAATGTGGCGAATTTTTCAATTGTTGCCAAGAGCGGGTTTCACTTCAGCAACCGCACGGAGACCCTGATCATTAATGGCTGGGAAATCTCGGGGCTGTCGAACATACGGAACGGTACAAACTTCAGTGTTACGACGGGTGCGGATGACGACTTGATCGGGAACCCCGGAGGTGATCGCGCGAGCACCATCCCTGGGGTACCGGTTTATAAAGAAGCAAAAATCCAGCAGGGCTCCGGCGAGCCGAACCGAGAGTACCTCAATCCAGCCGCTTTTCAGACGAGCGGCACGTACTATTCATCGTGGGAGACTGCGACCGCAACCGGGCCAGTTTACGGAAACACTGGCAGAAACCAATTCCATAACCCTCCGGTTGTTAACTTCGATAGCCAAATCAGCCGTATCTGGCAGCTGCGCGAACATTTGACGTTGGACACACGCATTGAGGCCTTCAATGCCTTGAACCATCCCAGCTTCAATGGGGTAAACAGCAACAACAACGTCACGTCGGGGAGCTTCGGTCAGGTCTCAGGTACAGTGAGCGGTATCACGAATAACGCCGCCAACAGTGCAAGGGTCTTCCAGGGGGCGTTGAAGCTTACCTTCTAGGCAGTGTCTCGATACACACGATTCAGCACATTGTCTCTTAACCACCGTGCCCTGTTTCAAGTTTTGAAACGGGGCACGTCTTGCTGAACACCTCCGATAAACCGGCGGAGGACTTTGCGTAAGCCCAAATCCTTGGCATCCGCGCCCTTGTTCCCACGGACGCCTAAGGATCAAGTGCCTGTGGAGCGATGAGTATGATTCCAGGAATGCACCGGCTGTAATGCACCATTTTGTAGGTAGACACTCGCATCGAAGGAGCGAAGCATGGCACGGCAGAAGAGGCATAGTCGTGAGCGCGCGATGGAGCTTCTGCGGCAGATTGATAAGAGTCTCGCGAACGGTAAGTCGACTGAGGAAAGCTGCATGGAAGCGAAGATCACCAAGTCGTTGTACTTGAGATGGAGCAAGAAGTACAGTGGTGCCGGGGACAGCCAAGAACCTCGACTCAGGGAACTGGAGCTGGAGAACGCGAATCTGAGGCGGCTGGTGTCAGAGCTGTGCCTGCAAAAGCTGGCACTGCGGGACATCATCGCATCGGGAGGACTCTAAGATCTGAACGACATGGAGGAACAAGGATGCGCATGAGTTGCAGGAGTTAGCTCAACTGCAACGGCCGCGTAAGGAGAATGCAAGGCTGAGGGGCATGGTGGTCAAACTGAACACGGATCGTCAGATACTGAATGAGGTTGTCGCAAAATGACCATAGAACATCGGTCAAGTGGCAAAACGATCTATAAAGTTGAAAGGAAGGGTGAGCGGAGAATGAGAGAGTTTCGTAGGGAGTTTTTGAAGATGGCTGGCCTCGGAATCGTAGGCAGCTCCGTGAGCTTACTTGACACCACCACCGCGTCCGCGCAGGAAGCCCGTGGTGCACAGGAAAGCACATCGGGAAAACCGCTATTCTTCGACGTACGCTCATTCGGTGCTACCGGGGACGACAAGACAGTTGACAGCACCGCAATCAACGCTGCGATTGAAGCTGCTGCAGCAGCTGGGGGAGGCACGGTCGTGTTTCCCGCAGGCAGGTATGTCTGCTTCTCTATCCGCCTAAGGAGTTTTGTGGCGCTGTTCTTGCAACAGGGCGCGACCATCGTAGCTGCTGCTTCACCATGTCCCGGTGAGGCCACCGGCTATATGGACGGGACCTACGACGCAGCCGAGCCCAATACAGCGTGGGATGCCTACCAGGATTACGGGCATAATCATTGGCACAACAGCCTGTTCTGGGGAGAGAACATTCACGACTTCGGAATCTTCGGTCCTGGAATTATCTTCGGCAAAGGCCTCAGCCATGGGGGGAGGCCCACTCCCCGCGGCGACTATCCCTTCTACCTGGCTGAACAGCCGGGTGTCGGAAACAAGGCCATTGCCCTCAAGAACTGCCATAATGTGATCTTTAGGGACTTCTCGATTTTCAAGGGAGGCCACTTCGGTCTTCTGCTTACCGGAGTCGATAACGTGACCATCGACAACCTCAAAATCGACACTGACCGCGATGGTATTGACATCGACTGCTGCAAGAATGTGCGTATATCCAACTGCAGCGTCAATTCTCCGTGGGACGATGGCATCTGTCCAAAGTCCAGCCTCGCGCTTGGATATTTGAGAGCCACGGAGAACGTCACCATCAACAACTGTTTCGTTACGGGCGACTATCAGCTTGGCTCCGTTATTGACGGTTCGTGGAAGAGGCACACGGACCAGGCAATGCACAGCTTCTCGACAGGCCGCATCAAGTGCGGAACTGAGTCCAATGGCGGCTTCAAGAACATTACAATCTCAAACTGCGTCTTCGAGAGTTGCCGCGGCATCGCGCTTGAAACGGTGGACGGTGCACAGTGCGAGGACATCACAATCACCGGCATCACCATGAGGGATCTCCGCCAGTCACCCTTATTCCTTCGGCTGGGAGCTCGCCTTCGTGGGCCAAAAGAAACTACAAAGGTGGGGACCCTCAAGCGCATCATTATAAGCAATATCACGAGTTCCGGAGCCGCTCCTCTATGCACGAACATCAGTGGAATGCCAGGCTACATGATCGAGGACCTGAAGATTAGCGATGTGTTCTTCCACCAGCATGGCGGTGCTGATGGTGAAATAGCAAAGCGTCAGCCACCGGAATTGGAGAACGCCTATCCCGAACCCACGATGTTCGGGAATCTGCCCGCGACTGGACTTTTTGTACGCCATGTGCGCAACCTTGAAGTATCGAATTTAGAAGTAATGACGGAAGCTGCAGACGCCAGGCCCGCATTCTGGCTGATGGATGTGGATGGGGCTGACTTTTTTCGGGTGAAAGTGCCTCGACAGAGCGCCGCAGCAGCCTTCAATCTAAATGACGTCAAAGAATTTCGGGCGTTTGGATGCAAGTACTTGAAAGATGCAGCCTACGACCTATCAAGCAATCGTTCTTTCTAGAGCGTGTTTCATAAATAGGTTCGGCCTCAAGTTTATTGAGCTTCTTGTATGGGCAAGAGGCGATTTGAGTTGTTGACGGATGCGCAGTGGACGTTGATCGGGCCGCTGTTGCCAGAGCCGAAACGGCGCCGGGATAATCGTGGCCGCCCGTGGGCCTCGAATCGAGCCTGTCTGGAGGGTATTTTGTGGGTGCTCCGGACCGGCGCTGCGTGGCGATTTCTGCCCGATAAATATCCTTCTCCGGCGACTTGCTGGCGGCGGCTGAAGCAGTGGGAAGAGCAAGGTGTTTGGCTCGATGCCTGGCGGGCGCTGCTGGGGGCGCTCGATGGCGAGGGTTTGTTGCAGTGGGAAGAGACTTTTCTCGACGGCAGTTTTGCACCTGCCAAAAAAGGGGCTCCGCAGTGGGCAAAACCAAGCGTGGCAAGGGTACGAAGTGGATGGTACTGGTCGACGGTCAGGGTCTTCCGCTGGGAGTTCGGCTTGAAAGTGCCTCTCCGGGAGAAGCTCGTCTTGCGGAAGCCACGCTCGCCGAAGTCCGTGTCCCACGCGCCAAAGGCCGCCCCCGGCAAAAGCCGAAACGAATAATCGCCGATAAGGCCTACGACTCGGACCCGTTGCGCGAGCGGCTCGGCAAACGAGGCATCGAGTTGATCGTTCCCTACCGGCAGAACAGCAGGCACAGGCGCTATGAAGATGGCCGCAAGCTGCGCCGCTATCGACGACGCTGGATCGTCGAGCGAACCAACGCATGGCTCGGACAGTTTCGTCGGTTGCTGGTCCGTCATGAACATCTTCTCCTCACCTACAGGGCCTTCTTCTATCTCGCCTGCCTCTGGATCACACTCCGGAGGTGTTTATGAAACACGCTCTACGCACTCGTGTTGAACCTGAGCCGTGATTCTCTGAGGTATTTCACAAAAAAAGGCGGGCGGAGCGCCGGCTCGCAATGCTTCCGCGAATCGGCGCTTCGCCCGCCTTGGGTTCGGGTCTGCAAACACTGCAGGAAGCAGTGTTCGCAGACCCGGCTATGCCCTTACGGCTTGTACTCCCACAGGTCATTCAGGTAGCCGTATTCTCCGACCGAGTCGTCGCCCGCCCCGCCGAAGAGCCAGAGATTGCCCGACGCATCGATCCAGCTTGCGGAGCTTTCCCGTTCTCCCGGGACGTTGCTGAGGGAGAAGCTTCCGAGCGTGCCATAGACTCCCGAGACGATCTGAACGGAGGGTATTGAGCCGCCCATCCACGTCCATTCGACCGTTGAAGAATCGAGCTCCCAAAGGTCATTGTATGTACTGCCTCCAAAGAGCCAGAGATTGCCGTTGCTTCCAGACCAACTCGCTGCGTTTACGCGTGCATTCGGTAGGTTCGTTGCGGAAGGTATACCCAACGTGCCGTACACGCCGCCGCCTAAGGTGTTTTGGGCCGTGTTGCTTCCGCCCATCCACGTCCATTCCTTGGTGGTAGTATCGAACTCCCAAAGGTCTTTGAGAGATCCAATCGTCCCGGCCGAGTCCACGCCATACCCGCCGAATAGCCAGAAGTTTCCGTTGCTATCGGTCCAGGTTGTCGCTTCCTCGCGGCCTCCCGGCAGGTTTCCTGTAGCGGGCGTTCCTTGCGTGCCGTAGACCCCTGCATTGGTGCACTCTTCCGAACCATTTGCGCAACTTGCTATCGAAATGCTGCCGCCCGTCCACGTCCATTCGTGGTTGGAAGGATTGAACTCCCACAAATCGTTGAGATAGCCGGGATTGCCAGTGTTGCCTGTACTTCCATAGCCCAGGCCCCCAAAGAGCCAGAGATTGCCGTTGCTGTCGACCCAGCTCGCAGCGTAGTCTCGGCCTCCGGGATGGTTTGCAGAAGCAGCGGTTCCCTCGATGCCATAGACGCCTGACCAACCATAGTATTCATATTCATTCACCCCCGCATCCACACCAAGGAAGAGCGGGCCAGTCAGCGTGCTATGGCCGCCCATCCAGGTCCAGTCCTGTGTGGAAGGGTTGAACTTCCAAAGGTCGTCGAGATCGCCATATCCCTGCTGCGTCACAGAAGTACAACTGTCTTCGTTACAAACAGATACGAACCCACAAATACTCATGGAATCACAGCCAATGCCCCCGAAGAGCCAGAAATTTCCGCTGCTGTCGGTCCAACTCGACGCGCCATATCGGCCTCCGGGGATGTTCCCATAAGAAGGCGTGTACTCTGTGCCGTAGACTCCAGGAGCGCCATACGTGAGAACGTCACCCTCTTCAGGGATGGTGTCGCTTCCGGCCTCGTAGGTCCATTCTTTGGTGGAAGGATTGTACTTCCAGAGATCGTTGAGATTGCCTTGATTGCCGTCGGAATCGGCGCCATAGCCGCCAAAGAGCCAGAAGTTGCCGCTGCTATCGCTCCAGCTTGCAGCTGCCTCGCGGCCTCCCGGAATGTAGCTGGTGGCAGCGGCGCCCGGTGCGCCGTAGACTCCGGATTGGGTGTCAGTTTTCGAGCCGCCCATCCATGCCCATTCGCCGATGCAGCCGACCTGGACATTGGCGATGTTGGCCGTGGCCGTGCCGCTGCCGTTCGAGACCGTGCAGCTTTGGCCGGCGGGCTGGGTACTCACGGTAACGCTGTAGGCGCCGCCGCTGGCAACGGTGTTGCTGAAGGTGAAGCTTACCGTTCCGCTGCCGCTCACCGTCAGGTTGTTGCCGAGATTGTTCTTCAACACTAACCCCGTGCCGGTGAGATTATACACGGTGCCACCGATGGTGTAACCGGATGTGCAGGTGACGGCTACATTGGTGACGTTGGCGGTTACGGTTCCACTGCCATTGCCCACTGAGCAGGTTTCGCCGGAGGGCTGCGTGCCTACGGCGACGCTGTACGAGACGCCGTAGTTAATCGCGGTGGCGAAGGTGAAGTTGCCGTTTGCGCTCACCGGCAAATTGAAGCCATTTGTCGTCAAGACCAGCCCGGAGCCGGTGAGACCGGTGACCGTGCCGCTGATGGTGTAGTAGGGTATGCAGGTGACGGCGACATTGGTGACGTTGGCGGTTACGGTTCCGCTACCGTTGCTCACTGAGCAGGTTTCGCCGGAGGGCTGCGTGCCTACGGCGACGCTGTACGAGACGCCGGAGTTAATCCCGGTGGCGAAGGTGAAGTTGCCGTTTGCGCTCACCGGCAAGGTGAAGCCATTTGTCGTCAAGACCAGCCCTGAGCCGGTGAGGCCGGTGACCGTGCCGCCGATAGTGTAGGTGGCGGCCGCGCAGGTGACGGCCACATTGGTGACGTTGGCCGTCGCTGTTCCGCTGCCGCTGCTCACCGAGCACGTCTGGCCCTTGGGCTGGGTAAGAACTGTAACGCTGTAGGCGCCTCCGCTGGCGATCGGCGTGGCGAAGGTGTAGCTGCCGTTTGCGCTGATCGCCAGGCCGTTGCCGCCATTATCCTGCAGCATCAATCCTGTGCCGGTGAGGCCAGCGACCGTGCCGCCGATGGTGTAAGTGGGAGTCACGGTGATCGTGAAGATCTGCTTGTAGGAGGAGCCGTTGACAGTGTAAGTTGCGGTGTACGTGTTGACGCCTGCGACCAGCGGGATGTTATCGATCTCGCGCATGGTGGAGGCGAAGCCGTCGGATCCGGTCCAGCTCCAGGTGCCGCCGGTGGCGGGCTGTGGGCCAAGGTCCACGGAGCTTCCCGAAACCACGGTGACCGAGCTTTCGGGGGTCGCATTCCAGACACTGTTCACCGCGAGATAGGGAACAATTGGGTTGGAGTTTGTCGTACAAGTGATGACCACATTGGTGATATTTGCGCTGCCCACCGTGCCCGCGCCGTTGCTCACCGTGCAGGTTTGACCAGCGGGCTGCGTACCCACGGCGATGCTATAGGCGCCTCCGCTGGCAATCTGGGTGAAGCTGAAGCTGGTGGCGTTGGCGCTTATTGTCTGGCTAGCGCCTAAACCATCGACCAAGACCAGCCCGGAGCCGGTGAGGCCATTGACCGTGCCGCCGATGGTGTAGGTGGGAGTGGTGCAGGCGACACTAACATTCGTCACGTTCGCGCTAGCCGTTCCGCTGCCATTGGTGACTGTGCAGGTTTGCGCCGGAGAACTTGGCTGCGTGAGAACAGTGACGCTATAGCCCGCGCCGCTGGCAATCGCGGTGGTGAAAGTGAAGCTGCTTCCGCTAACCGCTAGGTTGTTGCCGAGATTATCCTGCAAGACCAGCCCGGTGCCGGTAAGCCCGGATACCGTGCCGCCGATAGTGTAAGTGGTCGTGGTGCAAGCGACACTCACATTCGTGACGTTCGCGCTGGCCGTTCCGCTGCCGCTGCTGACTGAGCAGGTCTGGCCGGTGGGCTGCGTGAGAACCGTCACGCTGTAGGCACTGCCGCTGGCAATGGCAGTGCTAAAGGTGAAACTGCCGCTGGCGTTCACCGCCAGGTTGTTGCCGAGATTGTCCTGCAAGACCAAGCCGGTGCCGGTAAGTCCGGTGACCGAGCCGCCGATAGTGTAGGAGGTCGTTGAGGTGGTCGTGCAGGCGACACTCACATTCGTAACGTTCGCGGTAGCCGTTCCACTGCCGTTGCTCACTGAGCAGGTCTGGCCGGTGGGCTGCGTGAGAACCGTCACGCTGTAGGCGCCGCCGCTGGCAATTGCGGTGGTGAAAGTGAAGCTGCCATCTCCTAAGATGTCCAGATCGTTGCCAAGATTATCCTGCAAGACCAGCCCGGTGCCGGTGTATTCGGTGACTGTGCCGCCAATCGTGTAGGTGGTCGTTGAAGCGGACGTGCAAACGACCGCTACATTGGTGACGTTGGCGGTAGCCGTGCCGCTACCGTTGGTGACGGTGCAGGTCTCCGCTGGAGAGGCGGGCTGCGTGAGCACCGTCACGTTGTAGGCACCTCCATTGGCAACCTGATTCGTGAATACGAATCCACCATTTCCCGAAACGGCCAGATTGAAACCGCCATTATCCTGCAATACAAGCCCTGAGCCGGTGTACCCAGTGACCGAGCCACTGATTGCAAATGTGGTTGGAGTGGGAGTGACACTCGTCGCTCCTCCGCAGCCAACAACCGTAATCAACGTCATCGCCGATAGCATGAATGCGCAGAATTTCGTCCAGCTTCTCATTTGTGAACTCCGTTTCCATTTCCGAGTTGGAAGATGCTATGAATCAATCACTTACAGCGTCGATCTCTGATGGCCCACGGCCAGATTGAAACAGCTGGAGCGTTCCGCAGCTTTTCGGGAGACTTCATCGATTCCATAACGAGGGCCGATGAAGATCACAACACCGCAACATCTGGTCAAAGAGTTGTGTAGGTTATGTGCTTCGCCGGGAGGAATTGTGACGACGGAAGTGAGAAAATTCTAAAAAACTTTCTAACAGGCCTAGACGAAGTGGAAGTTCTCTAGTTGTTCGCCCAAGATAAGGCGTCCCTGAGCGCTGTTCGTATGTACTATTCCCAAGCGCCGGAGGCCACAAATCCGGCCCAGTACCAGGGATGGGTGCTCTTGCCGGCGGCGCGCCGGGCAAGCAGCAGTTTGCGCTCGGCATTCCACACGGCATCGGCGGTAGAAGCATGAAGGCCGAGCCGCTGGGCATACAGCTCGTGCATGAACTGTCGGGTCAGATCGTCGTCGATGGGCCACAGCGACATGACCACGCTGCGGGCACCGGCCTCGCGAAAGGCGCGTTCCAGGCCCAGTACGCCCTCGCCGTCGTGCAACTCGCCGTTGCCGGTGTTGCAGGCCGATAGGACAGCCCAGTCCAGCCCGCTCAGGTCCATCGAGGCGATGCGCTGCGCGGTGAGGATGGAAACGCCGCCGGCTTTTGTGTCGCCGGCAAAGATCAGCCCGGAGCGCAGCAGCGGATTGCCGCCTCCGCATTTGCTGTCCAGCAGAAAGGCGTGCGTGGCGATGTGGAGGACACGGTTTTGCGGCGCATCTACCAGGAATCGCGCTCGCGTCGCTTCCGTGCCTGTCTCCAACTCGGACGGCTCGCCGCCATTCCAGCGTTGCCACGCAGAGTGAAGGTCGTCGATTTCGGCCGCAGCGCCGGGCAGCGGGTGAAAGTCAACCTTGTCGATGTTCTCGCAGTCGATGCCCGCATCCCGCAAGACGGATGCGGGCAGCGTATTTCCGGCCTGCTCGAATGCAGGATTGCCGACCGCCAAGAGCCCAGCCTTTTGGCGCGCGCCCTCCGCGGGGACCAGATCGCGCTCACTGGAGAGGATGTGGATCACCGGTCCGTGCTCGACTATATAGCCTTTGCCCTCGGGCAGGCCGCTGAATGGAATCAGGTTCAGCACGCCATCGGGAACCACCAGGGCCAGTTTGGAATCGCCCACTTCGGCGCGCAGCGGATCCCATATGCGTTGGCGCAGTGCTTCGGCGGCCTCGCGCCATTGGCGCTCATTGCGGACCGAGCCGAGACCTGCGGCGTGAGCCTCGACATCGGCGGTCGCCCTGGCGCGGGTCACCAATTCATCGATCGGTTTGGCGTCGCCCAGATCGTAGACGCGAATCCGATCCGAATCGGGCTTGAGCACGAAGGCTATGTAGGCCGGAGTCAGCTTACGAGCGGGATCTACCTTTTCTACCGCATAGCGCTGGTAGGCCACATAGGAGACGAGTACCGAATGGGCAGGCAGGCTGCGGCGTACGTCTTGCAGGTGGACTGCGCTTGCCCGCTCATCGTTGCGAAGGGAAACGCTGCGCTCGGCCAACTCACGCTCAATCTTCTCCATGCGCCCGGTCGCCTGAACAACGGCATCGCTCTTGTCCTGCTCTGAAGGCTCCTTTTGTCCAATGGCAAGAAGATCGGCGCGGGCCTGATCCATCTCTTTGAGCAGCCCCGCAACTTCGGGATCGTTGCTGGCGTTCAAATTCTTTTGACGGCGCGCCATTTCGTCGGCCACCAGAGCGCGCGAGCGCACCATCTCTTGATAGATGTCAGTTGGTGGGAACTTGGGATGGCAGGCGAGAACCGAGAGCGCAATATCCAGGCCCAGAGCACGCTGATCGTTATAAGAAAGCGCCTGACGTTCCGGCAAGGTGCGAGCCTGAAGCACAAAGCTCTCGCGGCTCATTCGCGCGGCCTGCAAGCCCTCCTGAATAGCGCGCAAAAGACTGCCTCCCGATGCCAAGGAGGCCGCATATAACGCGTGATGATTCGCCAGGGCATTGAAATTATTGTCCTTATATGTCAGAGCGGCCTCGTAGTTCTTCCAGGCAAGTGGAAAGTCCGCGAGGCGGGTATATAAAGTGGCTAGATTCAAAAGGACATGATGGACTGCCAATGAGTCAGGTCCATAATTCCTTCGTTGCAGTTCAAGAGCGCGGTTCAAATGATAAACGGCCTTGGAGAACTCCTGCGTACGAACGTAATGCATACCGGCATCATTCTCGATCGCTCCCAGACTTGGGTCGTCGGGACGAATGCGCCAAGCAATGGAGAGCGCCTCTTCGATGTCCCTGCCGCCTCCAGCCAGGTCGCCGGAATCATCCCTAAGTTGGAAACTTGTGGTTAGCATAGCGACTAGGCCCCACTTTCCTTCACCACCGCCCTTTCGCGCGAAAGCAATGCCCGCTTCATCTGCGCGCAGCGCGCAGGCGTAGTCTCCCAACGCCTTGCAGGTCTCGCAGAGATCTTGGGCTGCAACACCAAACTGTAAAGAATCGGGAAATTCCTTCTGCGCAATCTCGAAGGCACGTTCCGCGAAGGGGCGCCCTTCAGCGGGGCGGCCAAGATAGTCGTAAACATATGCGTTTGACGCCAAGGCACTCACAAAGTATTTGTCGTGCTCACCGACTGCGGCCTCGGCTATAGCCAACTCTCGTTTCGCTTGAGCCAATATCTCTAGACTAGGGCCCTCCGCGTCCATCTCCGCGGCGATTAACTCATCCAACGCGTCAACCACATCCACCGTGTTGCCGGGATGCGCAAGCTCGGCGGCGCGCAGCTTTTCGCGAGCTTCGGCAACCTGATCTTTCGGCGATTTGGCCGGTTGTGCAGCCTGCTGCGCGACGCAAGGCAGACAGAGGAGCACAACGAGAAGAGGCAACGTCAAACTGCCGATTGCGATCCGCTCTGATGTACCTTCTTCCCGATCGATAGATTTACCCATTGCTCGTTCATCCAAGTTCGATAGATTCTTCCATCGCCAAGCCCTTATTTCGCCTCCGGATTCTTTCCTTTGGCCTCTTTATCTTGAGCGATCAATTCCGTCAAGCGCCGCTCCTGCCCTCGCGCACGTTGCTCCAAATCTCCCCGCAGCGAGATGGTGCGCAACAGGTATCGATGGGCCGTGACCGGATCGTTGTCGGTCAGTGCGATTTGCGCTAAGGAATAGAGGGCAGCTTCCTGCTGGGGCGAGTCCCCAGCATCGGCAACCTTGCGTAAAAGTTGAGAGGCCGAGGCAAGGTTCCCCATTCGCCTCTGACAGGCACCGGAGTAGAATTCGGCCACCCGCCCCTCCGAGCTCTCGCCCGGAACCATCGCCAGAGCTTTGATCGCTCCACGGCAGTTGCCAGCGGCATACTCCTTCATCCCCGCTTCAAAATGCGCGTCCAGGCTCTCTCCACGCAGGTTGGGCAAGCTGTAGACTGGCAGCGTCATGTCGGCCAACTGGGAGATACGCACTGGTGTCGCGGTCGGTTGGGCGGGCTGCGCAGCGGTCTGCATTTGCGGAATCGATTTCGGCGGACCTTGAGCAACGGTTGGTTTAGCCAGCCTGGCTTCGAGGCTCTCATAGGTGAATACGCACACCAGAAGCACAGCGGCGATGGCTCCCGCGGTCCACAACCAAGTTGGCCATCCGAGTCGGATTCTTGGTTCCGGCTCGCGTCGCGACGCAACGGGATTGCGGGCAAGCTCCCGGCCCACAGCTTGAATGGCTTGCAGGCGAACCAGACAGGCCGGGCAGTCAAAAAAGTGCTCTTCAAACTGCTCCACCTCCGAAGCGGGCAATGTGCCCTCGACGTAAGGCAACGCTTTCAAATCAGCAAGTGATCCTGTACAAATCATCATCGAACAATCCTCTCGCTAAAGTGAGTCGTGGAATTGTTTTGTGACAGTTTGAGGATTAAATTAACGACTTTCCGTGTGGCGCGCACCTTCTTTTGCCGCACAACCTCAGGACTCAGACGCAGTTGCTGTGCGATCACCCCCGGCTTGAGCCCTTCGACCAGGGTCAGTTGCAGGATGGACTGATCTACAGTGTCCAGAGTGGAAATGGCGCGCTGAACCAAGGATTGCTCCTGTTGTTCAACCATCGAGTCTATTGCGGTTGCCAAATCGGGCAGTTCGTTGGGGAACTCCAATGTGGCAGGCCGGCGCACAGCACTCTGAAAATGGCTGTTCAGAATATTGCGGGCGATTCCCAGAACAAACGACGACAGCTTTGCAACGTCGCGCACTTGCCCCCGCCGCAGCGCACAGATGGCCTCAATCATCACATCCTGTTGCAGATCCGCGGCAAGGTCTGGGTTGCGGGTTCGAGCCAGCAACATGGCCCTGACTTTGGGAAGATACTGCAGGACAAAAGCCCCCTCTGCCTCCCGATCACCGGAGGCGATTGCCAGTACGAGCTGCTCATCTTCCGGAGCTTTCTCGACCGCTATTCCTTCGACTTCCGCGCGGTGTTCGCCAGACATGTAGTTGCCATGACCCAAAGTCGCTCAACACTTATTCTTACATAGACCAGCTTCGGTTCAACAGCCTAGATAGCGTTCCTGAAAGACCATAGGCTTGCGGCAGAGAGCAGTCGTGGTGAGGTATCCCGCGACAACGATGTAAGCCTTCCGCCGCGAAGTCTGCTTGAATCCCCGCATTATTTCTTTGTTGCCTGCATTGGTTGCTCCAGCGCCAAAGACAATTCGGGTAACGACGAAAGTGCGGGTTGAGCCCGTTGCGGCGCTTCGCCACGAATTGTTTTTTTTGCTGTGCACGTCGATGCGAAATCGCCAAGTCATGGATGGGCGGGCATTGCGGCTACGGTGCTCGCAGCCCAGGAAACCGCCCCGCTGAAGATGCCCCGTCGGATGCGGCCACAGATCAGAGAGGGGAGATAGAAGAACCGGGCTGATCTCTCCCACGAGTCAGCCCGAGCCCGCTCGGCTAGAGATTTAGTAGCAGCTGGGTATCTGCTTGACTAACCCTACCGCAACATCTGGTAGTTTGACATCCGCTCAAGGTGAGTTAACATAGCCGATTAATTCTACAAAACCAATAGATTCAAATGATTAACAGCATTTTAATCTCCATTCTACCGCTTCATTTGTTTCACTTATTGCATTTACTTCAGTTGTGTGGCATTCTAATTTCAGGAGGATAATCTGATGGCTCCCATTCTTGCTACCCCTCATCGTCAATTGGCTCCCTCGGCGCTAGAGGCAATTCTCGCCCGAGATTCGGGCAGCCGTTTATCACCTTATGCGCGGCGTGGCAGATCTCTGTCCGTGCGTGTACTCGAAGCTGGTCATGATCAAACGCTTGAACTGCCGGCAGGTGCGGTTGCCCTACTTATGGACATTCTCGAAGCGATGGCGGCAGGGCAGGGCGTTTCTCTGATTCCCGAGAATGCCGAGTTGACGACCGTGCAGGCGGCAGGCGTGCTAAATGTCTCTCGCCCCTACCTTATCAAGCTGCTGGAAGAAAATGCCATTCCACATCGCAAAGTTGGCAAGCATCGTCGCATTCGAATGGAAGACGTGATGGCATACAAGGCTCGCATCGATCGTGAGCGAGAGGCTATTCTTGATCAGCTCACCCTAGATGCACAGCAGAACGATATGGGATACTTGCGTACATGAGCCACTACACAGCACTGCTAGACGCCAATGTGCTGTATCCTGGTAAGCGTTCGGAGATTCCATCTGGATCAACGGTGGCTCAGCACTGAACGATGGGTTCATGGACCAGGGAAGTGGCTTGTTGGCAGGGAGTGGTAAGCGGGTATACCGATCGGTTGCCGAGAAGCGTCGTATCGTGGAGTTGACTCTTCAGCCTGGGGCAAGCGTAGCGAAGGTAGCGCAGGCCGAAGGCGTGAACTCTCATCAGGTCTTCGATTGGCGACGAGGCTATCTCAAGGGCAAGCTGGAGCCGAAAGGTCAGAAGTCTGCCGCGTTGTTACCGGTCGTTCTTTCCCCGACCGAGGCAGGCGCCGTTACCGCGGATGCGGCTGTCACAGAGAAGAGTTCCACCAAGTCCCTTGCTGCGATGCCGGGCGGCGCCATCCATATCGAGTTGTCCGGGCGCATGAAGATTCGCGTGGAAAGCGGCGTCGATGCGGCGTTATTGCGGGCGGTTTTGGAGATCCTGCGTCCGTGATCGATCTGCGCGCAGGAACGAAGGTCTGGATCGCCGCCGGCGTGACCGATATGCGGCGAGGCTTCTATGGTTTGAGTGCTCAGGTGCAGACAGTGCTGAACGCGCAGCCCTATTCCGGCCACGTCTTTGTCTTTCGCGGCCGGCGCGGCGACCAAGTGAAGTTGTTGTGGTTCGATGGCGATGGGCTTTGTCTGTTCTCGAAGCGCCTGGAGCGTGGACGTTTCGTATGGCCTAAGGCCGACAGCGGAACGGTCGCACTGAGCCGCGCCCAGTTGTCGATGCTTCTGGAAGGGATCGATTGGCGCGGGCCCGAGCGCACCTTTGCGCCGCCCTTGGCCGTTTAGCCGAAGCATAATAATCACCTGTATTCATGCGGGTTTTTGTGCTTCTTTCCACAGCGTGTCATGCCATACTCAAAGCGTGATGGCGAACGCTCTCCCCGATCTCGATCGACTGGACAAGGGTGCTCTGAAGGCGCTTGCCATAGAGTTACAAGGTGAACTGCGACAACAGCGCGAGACCCTGGCCCAGCAGGAGGCTGAACTCTCCGCTCTCGAAGCCGAGTTCGCCGAGCAACGCGAGAAGCTCGCCGAACAGAGCCAGGAACTGCGCACACGCAGCGACCAGATCGAACATCTGAAGCTGCTGGTCGAGAAGCTGCGGCGCACCATCTTCGGTAAGAAGAGCGAGAAGATCGTCGTTCAGTTGGAGCAGTTCGAACTGGAACTGGAAGAGCTGGAGACCGCGCAAGCTGCGGCGGAAACGATTGCCGACGGGGTTCGCCCCGAAGCGGCGCCCAAGGTGAGGCCCAAGCGCAAGCCCTTGCCGGCGCATCTGCCGCGCCAGGCCGTCACGCACACTCCCGAACACGACTGCTTCCCGGATTGCGGTGGATTTCTGAAGCAGTTCGGCGAAGACGTGAGCGAGCAACTGGAGTACGTCCCTGAGAGCTTCAAGGTGATTCGCCACGTGCGGCCCAAGTTCGCCTGCGCGGCCTGCGAGCGCGTGGTCGAGGCTCCGGCGCCGTCGCGGCCGATCGAGCGCGGGCTGGCCGGACCGGCTCTGTTGGCGCATGTGCTGGTTTCCAAGTTCTGCGATCATCAGCCGCTTTATCGCCAGTCGGAGATTTATGCGCGGCAGGGTGTCGAGATCGAGCGCTCCACGCTGGCCGGATGGGTGGGGGCATCGAGCGCGCTGCTTGATCCGCTGGTGGATGCGTTGCGCGAGCATGTCCTGGCCGGGCGCAAGATCCACGCCGACGACACACCGATGCCGGTGCTCGCGCCGGGCACAGGCAAGACCAAAACCGGAAGGTTGTGGACTTACGTCCGCGACGAACGGCCCGCCGGTGAAAAGACCGCTCCGGCGGTGTGGTTTGCTTATTCAGAGGACCGCAAGGGAGAACATCGCGTAGACTAGAGTCTACTGATTCCGGGATACATCCTCCCTGGTTTTGCTGAAGTTCCGTCGGTGTGGTTGGGCACCAAAGGGAGCCGAAAAATGAGGGCGCAAAGCCTTCCGGCAGATGACCTTAGCTTGCTACCGCCGCGCACAGGGATACTGCATTTTCTCCACCCGAGGCTATAGAAGCGTTCTGGCGATGCCGATATAAGCATAGGGAACAGACAAGACGGTGGCGGTTTGGCAGTGTTCTGTCCGATGAACAGACTGATTTTGACGGTTACGATTGTCTTTGGCTGGGCTTTGACCGCCCGGGCTGCGTCTCCCGCCACACTGACCACCCTGCGCCAGATTACCGACCTCAGCAACGCTCAGGCCGCCAATGGGCTGCCGGTCGCCTTTGAGGCGACGGTAACCTACAAGGTGAACAGTGAACTTTTTGTGCAGGACGACGGCGCAGGCATCTACGTCTGGCCTACAGCGGATGCCGTGCTGGTTCCCGGAGATCGCATCCAGGTGCGGGGAAAGACCGGCAGCAGCTTCCACCCCATCGTGAACAGCGAGAGCATCTCCGTGCTCCACCACGGCGACTTGCCTAAGCCCGTGCCGGCCACCTACGACGAGTTGATTCGGGTTCAGCACGACTGTGTGCTGGTGACAACGCGCGGCGTGGTTCGCGCCGCCGACGGAGGGGATCCGCATGAGGGTGGCCACTCCGCCTTTTTGCAAATGCAGACCGAGGGCGGTTTCATAATAGTGGTGGTTGCGGGCGACTATACGGCAGAGAAACTCCAAGAGCTCTTGGACGCCGAAGTGGAGATCACAGGCGTTTCTGGCGGACAATTCGACGGCAAGATGCAATTCGTTGGCACTATGCTCAACGTTTCCTCGCCCGCGGGCATCAAGATCCTCAAGCGGGCCGCCGCAAGTCCGTGGTCCCTCCCGCTCACTCCCATGGACTTGGTTATCGTCAATTATCGTGTTAAGGGCAGAAATAGAGTCCGGGTCCATGGAACCATCACCTACTACCAACCCGGCTCATCCGTCGTGCTACAGGACGGCGCAAGAAGTCTCTGGATCTCAACGAGGACACAGGATCCCTTGCTGGTCGGCGATGTGGTGGACGCAACCGGTTTCCCCGATGCCCGCAATGATTTCTTGGCCTTGGCCCGCGGCGAGATACTGGATAGCCATATTCAGGCGCCCATCTCGCCCTTTGTGACGACCAGGAAGGTACTTGCCAAAAGCCACCATATCATCGATCTGGTGACGGTCGAAGGTCAACTGGTTTCAGAAGCCCGCGGGGCCACGCAAGACGAATACCACCTGACCGCCGATGGCCAAATCTTCGCCGCGGTTTTCCGGCATCCCTCCGCCAATAACGCCGCGATACCGCCAATGAAGGAGATTCCAATTGGCGCCATTGTCCGCGTCACCGGCATCTGCATCACGGAAGACGCCAACCCCTTCCCGGGCGAGGTGCCCTTCGATATTCTGATGCGTTCTCAGAGCGATATTAAGGTCGTCGTCGGGCCTTCCCTAATCAACACGCGCAACCTCCTCTTGGTCCTCGGCGTGCTACTAATCGTGGTTTTCGCCGTGATCGTCAGGAGTTGGGCCCTGGAACGCAAAATGCGGCGCCAAACAGCCATTATGTCGGCTCGGGCCGAGGTCGAGGCTGACCTGGAGCGGCAGCGCAGCCGTATTCTCGAGGACATCAACCAATCGCGGCCCCTGGCCGAAATCCTCGTGCAGATTGCGGCCATGGTTTCATCCACGCTTGAGGGCGCTCCATGCTGGTGTGAAATCGCCGACGGAGAGAGTTTTGGAGATTCTCCGGCGGCGCAAGAAGGTCTGCGCGTCATACGTGCGAGCATCGATGCCTACGTCGGTCCGGCGGTCGGCGCGCTCTTTGCCGGACTCGATCCGGAAACGCCGCAGATCGACCGTGAAACCGTAGCTCTGCACAACGGGGCGCGACTGGCCACGCTGGCTATTGAGACCCGGCGGCTCTACGCCGATCTGTGCCGCCGATCGGAGTACGACCTGCTCACCGATATTCCCAACCGCTTTGCGATGGAGAAGTTCATCGAATTGCAGATCGAAGAGGCGTGGCAATCCGGCAAAATCCTTGGATTGATCTACATTGACCTCGACAAGTTCAAGCCGATCAATGACACGTACGGCCATCGCGTAGGCGACTTTTATCTTCAGGAGGTTGTCCTGCGCATGAGCCGTCAGTTGCTGGGCCGCGATATGCTGGCCCGGCTTGGCGGTGACGAATTCGCCGCGATTGTCTCTCTCCAACATGGTCTCAACGACTTGCACAGAATAGCTGTCAGGCTGTCAGGCTGCTTCGACGCCCCCTTCTTCATTGAGGGGCATGTCATCAAGGGTTCAGCCAGCATCGGGGTTGCCCTTTATCCAGAGGATGGCGTCACAAAGGACGCCCTGCTGGACGCTGCCGACGCCGCTATGTATGCGGTGAAGAAGAGCAAGCGACAAGTCGAAGACAACCTGGTGCAAGACCTGTAGAACGCCTCTCCAGTTCACAAATGCCCTTATTGGGAATGTTGGAGTTGCTTTTACTCACACCCCGGCGACCAAGAATTGTCGCTGGGGACCCAGAGCTGTTGATCGGCTCGACTTGAGGGCGCTGGTTACCTCCTATGACTCACACACTATCCCGGCCTCAAAACTACTCGCCAGCCAACGCAGCAGCGACCGCGGCGCCTGCGGCTTCGTTCTAACCGGCAACTCGTCTCCGATCCGGCTTTTGGCCGTTCCAGGCTCTCCTGGGGGCTCAAATCGGGATCATATACAGTTTGGCGACGATCCAGGCGCGAGCCACGATGCGAACCGCTGGGTTGAAGCAGGAGGGCCGGTATCAAAAAAACAGAGGGGCCTCGTCATCGAGCATCAGGTATTCCCAGAGCCCCTCCTGGAGGAGCCAGATCGGGTCGGCATTGCGACGGATAAAATCGTCCACGTCCATGCTGTCGATCATTGGTGGCCGGCGTACCCGCTTCTGTTTTCCACGCACGTAGATCCACATTTACTCATCGCAAAGCCGCGCCTTTTCCACCTTCTGCTTCGTCTTCAACTCCCGTTTCTGCTCAAGCATGAGTTTCTTTCCAAAGCAGGATACACTCCGATCGTTGTGCCGCTCAATTGATCCACTCATTTTCATTGCTTTCTTCGTCTTCTTCCTCTGACATTGGTTCAGACATCGCGATGGCCTCGTCGGCCGCCTCAGCGATTTCTTCGTCGTCAGACTCGGCAAGGTCTATCAGGATTTCCCCTGCCTCCCGCGGACGGATGCTTGAGGCAGCACCGATGGCAGCAAGCAGCAACGGCTTTGGGGTGCCAGCGTCATTGAGGAGCACGACGATCTGAGGCCAGGCCGCGTCCAGTTCCCAGTTGCCAGCCGCGTTTACAGCCTGGTAAAGAATCTCAGGATCGCCGCTTTTCAAGGCCTCCAGTATCTGATTATCAAAACCTCGAACCCAGCGCATTGAAAACACTGCCGTCAGCATCCAGTCTTTGTCCCCGCTGAAGTAGGCTGCCATGATAGCGTTCTGGTGCCAGTCCTGGGGGGCTCGCACCGATGCTTCCAGAATTCGCCGCCGTACTTCCTTGGGGTTGCTCTTTACGAGGTAAAGTCTGTGGAGCGTGTCCTGGAGGTTGCGAAAAGTGCGCTCGGAAATGGGTACGTCATCCGGATCTTCGAACCCATCCATGTCCGCCTGTCCGAGTACTGCCCCGAGCGAGATTGCCGCTCTGGCCCGCAGTTTCTCTGGCTCCTCAGCATCGCGTACGATCGCTATTAAGGCATCAGCCAGATCGTCATTGATAACGGTAGAATCGCCAGCCAGTTCGGCGGCCATGAGCCGGTCGGACTCTTGGGCCAGACTATCATTCAGAATCTTCTGAAACATCTTCCCGGCGTCGCTCGGCCAGTCCCATGGAGGTGTGTCTATCAGAGTCGTAAGGTCCACTTTGGTCCCTCCTGCGTTCCGTATCTTCAATCGATTCGCAGATAACGTCGCCAGCTGAGGGCGCCCGTGCGACATTCTGCGGTTTTCTTCCTTATCTTATGTCCAGAAGGGCAAACAAAACACTTTCCGGGTAAGGTAACGTTTGGCGACGACACGACCGCAAACTCAATTCAGAGCCGCTGCGTCTTCTTAACTGACGCGAAATCTGCCTAAGTATGATGCGGCGGAGTGGTTCCGCGCCGGAGTGCAGATCGTGAGCGGCTGCTGCCGCACGCGGCCGGCGCACATTGCCGAGCTGGCGCGGGCAGCGCCGATCCGTTAGTGAGCCTGCGTGGTATTAGCCGCCGGGTTGTGCCAGGTTTCGCCGAGGATTCTATACAGGTAAACGGCGCGATCGGGAATCTCAATGTCGTTGAGCGGTTGCTGACTAATCGGGTCGAGCAGCCACCAGGCAACAGGTGCCTGGTCGATGTCGTACCCCGCATCGTGCAGCAAGACGAGGCTCACTCGGCCGCTTTCTTCCTTCTCCTCCGTCCGGATTGCCATTTCGGAGCTCATGCCGCCAACCAGCCACGCCACCTTGCGCTCCCCTTGCGTCCGGTACTGCTGCCTCTCCAACGCGCGCGCAATACCATCCGCAAGGACTGTGGCGAGCTGCGAGTCATTCTGCAACCTTTCCACCACCTGATGCGGAACCAGAATGATGCCGTTGGGCAGTGTCAGCGCATCGCGGAGAAGCTTGGTGTCGATTAGCTGAAAACGGAAATCGACTTTGGCCGGATCAAACCCCGCCAAAGCGCGCTGGTAAGCGGGAACGAGATCACTCCCGATCTTCTCGATGCGTGCCTGCATCGCAGCGTCCTTGAATGGAGGAAACCTCTTCGGGTCCAAGCCCAATCTGACCACGTCCTTCAGGTAGTTTTGTCTCGCATCCGCGGGCACGGTCGATGGGTCGTACTCGTTGTCGGCGCGCAACTTCTCTTCCTGGCTTCCAACCACATTGGGGCCAATCTGGACAAGCGCACCGACCACCACCCCTGCTGTGGTCATCTTACCTTTGTATTTGATCCAATCGCCGGCTTTTACATCGGCAAGCGAATGTAACGGCGGGCTCCATTCAATCTTCGTCTTTCCCGTGATGCGAATCCGGTAGCCGTCCGCGCGGACGATGAGCCCGGACATCTGCGCTCCAGGTGCATCCTGAGCCGGCACCGCGTCGATAACGGCCGCACCGGAGATCTCGCCAGGATGCGACGGCTGGATTTCAATGCGGGTTGCATAGACAGAGTTCGCGTGCCCATTCAGGACGCCATAAACCTCGAGGCCCTCGCCGATGAAGGGCGGGAGACCTGGGCAGCCCACGGCCGTTGCCCTGATGCCGTCAGCGGTTTCGATCACGCCTCGCGTTACCCGGATGCAAACGACGTGAACGCCGTTAACGTCGAAATCGGAACCGGAGGCCGCGCGCGTGACGTAGCCGACAATCGTTGGGGGCTCTTGGCCTAGCGTCGATACGGCAGGAAGAGCCACCAATCCGCAGAGCAGAAGAACATTTGAAGGATTCATTGCCCAGCAGTATAGGATTTGCTCGCGGCGCAAAGCAAGCGAAGGCAGCTGGGACGGGTTTTGCGATTCCCTATGCCAGTTTGAGCGCCGCCCTGCCTTTGCGTGACGACCTCGACAAATCTCGGCCGGGTCACCACTGCAACACAGCTACCCCTCCCAATAACACCTGTTTTTTGGAAAGGCAGAAACAGCCGATCCCAGCACCGCGGATTTAAGCGCGTACAACTGGGATTCTGGAGGTTTTTGGAACGTGTCTGGAGTCCCCAGCAGGCAACTCTATGGGTTCCGAGCGAACGACCGGCCACTCGTCAGTTATAAAGTAGTTACGCAGAAGAAAAAGCGAAAGGCGATGATTGCCGCCAGGCATTGTCATGACGTCGAGAACCATAACCCTGGCCGACATTCGGTATCTATCAGTCTTCCGGGCTAACCCTGGCCTTTCTGTCATGAGGTATTGCCGCGCAACTTCCCTGGGGGGCGAGAACGCGGCGGCGGCCATCGGGATCTGACGGTTGCCAACGCCCGGGAATCGAACTTTCCCGGGCGCTGGCGTGGCTCAGTGTGACGAGCCATTGGTTCGCCGCACAGTGCTCGTGGCATGGAAGGTTATCTATATTGATGGGCTGGTGGCATTCATCTATGAGATGATTTCGCTTTCGGAGTATTTCGCCACCAATGACAGACTTCAAAGAAGGCCTTTACGATCAGTTAGTTACACGGCATGTCCGTGAGTTCCTGGATTTGCAAGCCACACGAGGTCTGAACTCCTCGGTCGAAGATCTTGAAGAGAGCGACTATCCGGACTACCTGGCCCGCCACCTCATCCGCCAGATGAAAGCTGTTTTCCGAGCTCTGCCCGCAGAAGACCGTAAGCAGAGGCAGACGGAGTTGGCGAATGTACTTTTGGATTTCGCGCGGGCTCAAGACAATTCGATCGAAGCTGACTCTGTTGATCAGGCCGGTCAAGTTCTGCGCGCAGTCTTTAGCGGCGCCACTGCTCCGGAACGTCCCTCCACGCCACTGAGTGTTACAACCCTGTTGATGAATGCCCTGGATGAACCGCGTTTAGGCTTTGAACTTGAACGAGAGATGGCGACTGCCGACCAGGTGTTTATGGTGGTCAGCTTCGTTCAATGGCGTGGCTGGCAGCGCCTCAAAAGCGCCTTCCATACTCTCGCCGAACGTAAGGTTCCGATCAGATTCCTCACAACCACCTACATCGGAGCAACGGATTTCCGCGCGATTGAGGAGCTCTCGCGGCTGCCAAATGTCGATTTGCGAATCTCCCTCGATGGGCGTCGGCGCCGGCTCCATGCAAAGGCGTGGCTCTTTCAGCGGGACAATGGCTTCAGCAGTATCTACGTCGGATCCGCAAACCTGTCAGGGCCCGCTCTTGAAGATGGAATCGAGTGGACGGTCAAGCTTAGCGAAGTTGAAGCACCACATATTGTTGAACGCTTCCGGGGTGCATTCGAATCGCTTTGCTGCGATGAGGAATTCGAAGAATTCCGCCCGAACGACGAAGCCTTCTGCCGTCGCGTGAAAGAAGCTCTCGAGTATGCGCGAAAAGGGCCAGGTCGTCGAGACTCCGGGCCGCCCGTGTTCTTCGATTTGAAGCCGCATCCTTACCAGCAAGCTACGCTCGACCAACTTGAAGCTGAGCGGGTCGACAGAGGGCATTTCCGCAACCTGGTGGTTGCCCCGACTGGGACCGGCAAAACATTAGTAGCAGCATTCGACTACGCCCGCCAGCCTATCACGGGGCCACGGCCGCGACTGCTCTTTTTGGCCCATCGCGAGGAGTTGCTGCGCCAGGCACGCGATCGATTCCGCCATGTCTTGCGTGACGAGTCCTTCGGAGATCTGCTGGGCGGCGGAGAGGAGCCAACCAGCTACGATCACCTCTTCGCCACAATCCAGAGCTTTCGAAGCCGCGGGCTGCTCGAATCTCAAGGCGCAGATCACTGGGACTACGTTGTGCTCGACGAAGCTCACCATGTGCCTGCGGACAGTTATAGGGAGATCGTCTCATCTTTGTGCCCTCGGATTCTGTTGGGTCTGACAGCGACACCTGAGCGCATGGACGGCGCGAGCATTCTGCCGTGGTTCGAAAATCGAATTGCGGACGAGATGCGTCTCTGGCACGCAATTGAACGCCAGTACCTTGTGCCCTTTGACTACTACGGCGTTCATGACGGAACTGATCTTTCTGCCCTCTCCTGGAGCCGCGGTGCATACGCGATCAGCGAACTTGAGCAACGCTATCTTGGTGATACTCGTCGCGCAAACCTGGTCATCAAAGAGTTCTGTGAGTTCTATGGTGAATGGAGTTCGGCGCGCGCGCTCGGGTTTTGCGTGAGCATCGCTCATGCCGAGTTCATGGCCGAGTCATTTCGCCACGCGGGAATACCTGCGATAGCTATTACAAGTGAATCACCCGCCGAGGAAAGGTCCCAAGCTGCGAATCTCCTGCGCAGCCGGGAGGCGAACGTCCTATTCACTGTTGATCTGTTTAACGAGGGTGTGGACATTCCCGAAGTTGATTGTGTGCTATTTCTCCGGCCGACAGAAAGCTCAACCGTCTTTCTCCAACAACTGGGGCGCGGCCTTCGGTTGGATACGGGTAAGACTGCCTGCCTTGTGCTGGATTTCATTGGCAACCAGAGGCGAGAGTTCCGCTTCGATCAGAGATTTCTTGCCTTGTTTGGCGGTACCAGACAGCAAGTAATTCAGGAGATCGAAACGGGAATCACTCGGCTGCCAGGGAACTGCTACTTCAGGCTCGATAAAGAGTCCCGAAAGGTGATCCTTGAGAATCTCAAAGCACAGCTGAAGGCGAGCCGCGCCAGGATGGTTGCGGAACTCAGGATACTGGCTAGTCAACTCGGACGGCGCCCAACCCTGATTGAGTACTTAGCCGAAACGCGCTATGAGCTTTCCGACGTTTACAAGCCGTCCATTGGAGGCTGGTATGCACTTCTTAGTGAAGGGCAGTTTCTGACCGAACTGCCAACGGAAGCCGACATTCTACTGACGAAGCGCTTCCAGCATTTTCTTCACTTGGATTCGCCTAGGAGGCTACGGTTCTATCTCGACCTCTTAAACGAACAGCGTATTAGTGTCGACACGCTTCCACTATTGGAGAAGAGGATGGTGCAGATGCTCACATTTCGCCTTCTCCAGAGCGAAGCGCGACAGCAAGGAACAGATTGGGACTCTGGATTGGCGCGGCTTCTTCAAAATGGTGTAGTCCGAGAAGAGTTCAAGGAACTCTGCAATACTCTTCTGAATGCGGTGAAGTTGCATGCTAACGAAAGCCCGATAGTTGATGAATGTCCACTCTTCCTCCATCGGCAATACACACGCGATGAGGTTCTGGTCGCATTGGGCCTTCCGAATCTTGTCGGGTCGTTTCAAACGCAGACCGGTCGCTTTTGGATTGAATCATTGAACACAGAAGTTTTCTTCGTGACCCTGGACAAATCAGAAAAGACTTTCTCTCCAAGCACGCGCTATGAGGACTTTGCGCTCAGTCCGACCCGCTTTCATTGGCAATCTCAAAGCACAACCGGCGAGGATTCTCCAACTGGGCAGCGATACGTACTTCAACACGAAAACGGCGCCAAGTTTCTTCTGCTCGTTCGACCGAAGAAGAGCGACGCATTTTTGTTCCTCGGGCCGCTACATTATGTATCTCATTCAGGTAGCCGTCCTATGAGCATTCACTGGAACCTCCTCTACGCTATGCCTGCATGGTTCTTCGAAATCTGCGCATCACTTCGAGCCGCATGAAACTAGTACCTTGAAAAGGCAGCCCTTTCTCCGGGCATTGAAATCAGATACAGATTTGACGACCCTGACATCTGAGAAGCCGTTTTTCTCAGAGGCCAGTTGTCAGTTGTCAGTTTTCAGGGTCTAGATGCCGAGCCCGGCGGCGGCGTTGCGGGTGAAGATCTCCCCGATGCGGATGTAGCGGGCAAGCATCTCAACTGACTTGTGGCCGGTCTGGCGCATGATGTCGCGCTCGCTGACGCCGTTCATCGCGGCCTGGGTGACGCATCCGGCGCGCAAGCTGTGGCCGCCCAAAGGCTCCGGCTTCAAACCGGCGCGGCTGGCGGCCACTTTGAGGATCCAGCCCACGCAGTCCTTGTGGAGGCCGCGGTGGGACAGCTTTCCATTGCGGTTAACCCCGCGAAAGACAGCGCCGGAGCTGATGCCGGACGCCGCTAACCAGCGGCGAAGCGCGCGGACCGGGCAGGTTGCGTCCTCCTTCCCGAAGGGAATGCCGACCTTGCGACCTGCGGCCTCCTGGTCGGTCTTCGAGCGGCGCAGATCGATGATGAGGCCATCCTGGATGAATGAAACGTGGGTGAAGTCGATCGCGGCGAGCTCGGAGCGGCGAAAGGCGCCGGCGAAGCCAACGAGAATAAGCGCCCGGTCGCGGAGGCCCAATAAAGTCTCAGGACAGCAGGCGACGATCCTGCGGATGTCGCTGGTCAGGAGTGGTGCCTTGCCCTCCTGGGCGGTGCCGATTGAGCGGCGGATGCCCTTGAGGGTCTCGCTCACAACAAAGTGATGGCTCGACGAGGGCGACTCTTCAAATCCAGCCGCCTGGTGGGCCTTGGTGATCGAGGTCAGCCGGCGGGTGATGGTAGCCGAGCGAAGCGATACCGCACGGTCGGCGATGTAGAGGGCCACGGTTGTGGGAGTCGCCGGCAGGTAAGGCAGGTTGTGCCCTTTGCAAAACTTGGTAAAGTCCTCGAAGTCGGTTCGGTAGGCGCGGAGGGTGGCGGGGGCTTTGGCAGCGTGAATGTAGGATCGCGCCTTTTCGATCAGGTCTTCGAGGCCGAGGACCTGTGGGACCAATGAGAGCGTTGGTGTTTGCATGGGGAAACTCCAGATGAAGGGAGGAAGAAAAATGATAGGAAACGTGTGCTGTTGTTAGGCCTGCAGAGAGGCAATAAGCGGCCGCGCTAGGTCGAGAGAAGGCCACGGACAACGAGGAATTTTCTCAAGGTTGAATGGGAGTCGACCGGGGGACCGATCGGGGGGATCAGTTAGTTGGCCATGTACCGTTGTTACGAGCAAAAAGACAAACCTCTGCTGTTGCACGGCAAAGGTCTTGGCGAAAGTTCTAAGGTTTAATGCAATTGAGGGTGTTCAAGAGGGTGCTGAACAGATGCTGAATAATTGCTCGATGCGCCGATGCCGCGTGCCTACTTCAAGTATCTGGCGGAACATGGATTAAAAGTAAGTGTAGAGTATGTCCGGCACGGGTGATGAACTTGTAGTTTTTGATGCGCCTTCCGATCTGACGGCACTCAATTCCCGGCTCCCGGCACTGTTTCTCTTTGGCCCTCAGGCTTCAGAGCGATTCTGGGAATTCTTCGCAGCCAATATCCGCAACAAAAACACGCGGCGGGCCTATTACAGGGCAGCGTGCGGGTTTTCTGACTGGTGCGAAGGTCGGGGGTTGTTCGATCTGGCGATGGTGAAGCCTTTACACGTTACGGCTTTCATCGAAGAGTTGCAGGTCACGCATTCAAAGCCCACCGTGAAGCAGCATCTGGCGGCGCTTCGGATGCTTTTCGACTGGCTGGTGGTGGGTCAGGTGATGATTGCCAATCCGGCGCACGCGGTGCGCGGTCCCAAGCATGTCGTCAAGAAAGGCAAGACCCCTGTGCTGGCCGCCGATGAAGCGCGCGTGCTGCTAAACAAGATCGACGCTGCAACACCGGTCGGCCTGCGGGACCGGGCGCTTATCGCGCTGATGGCCTTTACGTTCGCTCGTATCGGGGCGGCGGTCGGGATGCGGGTGGAGGATTATTTTGTCCAGGGAAGGCGCGGATGGGTGCGTCTTTACGAAAAAGGCGGCAAGCAGCACGAAGTTCCCGCCAGTCACAATCTCGATGAATACCTCGAAGCCTATATCAAGGCAGCGGGTCTCGGCTCCGATCCCAAGCGGTTTCTCTTCTGCACCGCAAGGGGAAGGTTGACGCCTTGAGTGATCGTCCGATGAGCCAATCAGACGCCTATCGTATGGTTCGCAGGCGAGCCAAAGATGCGGGTATCAAGACTAAAATAGGGAATCACACGTTTCGTGCCACGGGTATTACTGCCTACCTGAAGAATGGCGGCAAGCTGGAAATTGCCCAACAGATCGCTGCGCACGAGTCATCGCGCACTACGGGCCTTTACGACCGGCGCGACAATGACGTGAGTTTGGACGAAGTCGAGAGGATTGGGATCTAATGAGCGCCACCCTGACGTGGCTGGATCACGACGCAGAGGATCGGGAACGAATGAACCGCATCCTGGCATTATTTCGCGAGCGTGACACGCGAGATGAGCTAGGCGTCGGGGTCATACGCGATCTGCTGGCCGACGAATTCTTTCCCGGCACAAGCACCATACAAACTCGCTTGCGGTACATGCTCTTTGTTCCCTGGATATATCAGGAGCTTGAGGCAGGGGGATGTCCCTCCGCAGGGCTGGCTGCTCAAGCCCGCAAGCGTGAAGTGGAATTGGTCAAGGCTCTCTCCGAATCCGATGACAAGGTGGGTGTATTTGGCAAGCGGGCTGGCGGGGACTTGCGAAGGTTGCCAAGTTCGGTCTATTGGGCAGGGCTGGGTAAATGGAATATTCGGAGGTTCAATGGCTCTCAAGAACAGTATCAGGCTGCGATTGACGACATCTATCAGAAGCGAAGTAATCGACACCGGGCGCTTGATATGGCCCGGCGTCGTGGGGAAGGCTTGGATGCCATTGGTGGCATGTCGTCTATCACCTGGCACCCTAGAATACCTCCTCCGCCGAAAGGCTTCCCGCAAACCGCTACACTTCGTCTTACCCGCGATGAGGCACAGTTTATCGAGGATCAGATTATTACTACCCAACCTAATTCTCTGTTCGCGCGGATCATCCCCTTGCCCTTGGCAGACGTTGACTATCCGTGGCAACACCCCTCTTTGAGTCGTTTCACGCAGGAGCAGCGCGATTTGCTTCACCATGCCCACTTGTTCTCGCAGGTGATGTATGGCGCGGCAATTCTCTACAACCTGATGCTCGCCAGGAAAAAGGCCAGTGCGGAACTCGTCAAGGCTCGCCTGGAAGATGCCAAGCAATGGCTTGAATCGCTAGATCGCGTGGGGCTCGATAAGTGGGAACTCGATTGGGTCATGCCGCTGGCATTTAACCATCAACAAGCCGTGTCGCCGCACACACTGGAATTCTGCAAGCGATGGGTAGAGTTGGTTCGAGCGAGTGGAAATTCAATCATGAATGAGAAGACTGCCCAGAATTTGATTCAAAGCCGCGAAATGCGCCTCAAGGTGGGACGGTCGCGATTCTCAAATTCTCGCGCTCTCGATCAGTGGAACGGCAGGGCGGGACTAGCCCGCATGGATTACCGTTGGTCTACGGTGAAGAGATTCATTCTGGATTTGCGAGAGGGACTGGACGGAGAATGAATGCTTGATCCCAACAGCCGTAGCCTCTTGGTCAATTCGCTGCGCCCCCCGCCTGGTTATATTTTTAGCGGGGGACTGGCGACGACCTACTCCCTCGATCTGACAACCTTGTTGTCCGTGCCGTTGAATCTGGCTCTGCGGTCGAGCGATGACCGCAATGCAATGCTGCAAGATGGTGTGGCCCTCCTTGAGGCACTCCGGCGAACAACTGACAGGCTCTCGATTTTCTGCCAGCAGGGGCGAATCAGTGCTCCGGCCAAGGATCATGTGCTCTACGGACTCCTGGAGTCTTGTGTCGTGGAAGTCACCGCTCCGCAGGGCGGTGTGTTTCACCCCAAAATATGGGTGCTTCGTTTCGAGCGTTCCGACGCCCCCGACGATGTGGTTTTGCGCTTGCTGGTGCTGTCGCGAAACCTGACAAATGACAGATCGTGGGATTTGAGCCTGAGCCTAGACGGTAAGCCGGGCAAGCGCACTGTCGCCCAGAATAGGCCATTAGCCGATCTGGTAGCAGTTCTTCCGGACCTTGCTCCCATTCAGCCAGGCGCTCGCATCCGCCAGAATTGCAAAGCGCTGGCGGATGAACTGCGGCAGACGACCTGGACTGAATTGCCGGGGGCGTTTGAGGGCTTAGCGTTTCATACGCTTGGGCTCAAAGGGCAGTCGTGGTCGCCGAAGGCGTCGAAGAGGTTGGCCGTAATTTCTCCATTTGTCACTGCATCCGCACTGCACGCTCTTGCTGCAAGCACACAAGAGGCTGTCGTCCTCGTTTCACGGCCCGATGAGCTGGCGAGGGCCTCGAAGGCTTCACTGGCGAGATTCGGCGCGCTCAAGGTGCTGCACGATGGCACCGAAACGGACGACGCTGAAGACGCAATCGCGGGAGATCGACTTACACGAGGACTACATGCGAAGGCATACATCGTAGAGGACGGTTGGGACACCACTCTCTATATGGGTTCCGCGAACGCGACAAACGCCTCTTTGGTTGCTGGAACCAATGTTGAGATCCTGGCCGAACTTACAGGGAAGCGCAGCCGCGTTGGGGGCATTGATACATTTTTGGGCGTTGATGGCCTGGGCGAGTATCTTACCGATTTCGAGCCCCCTGAGGAGGTGCCCCCGCTGTCCATTGAAGAGCAAGCGGAGAAGATTATCGACGCGGCCCGTGCCGACTTGATGCTGGCTGGAATCCGGCTGTCTTGTAGCCCTGCCGACAAGGACGCCTGGGACTTGCGCATATTCGCGAAACGCAATATCAAACTCAAACAGATTGAGTCAATCCACATCTGGCCGATCTCCCTGCCAAAGGAGCGCGCAATAGATGGGTTTCCTCTCGCAACAACGGCCGAAGCGATGATTCCGAGATGCGCGACGGCCTCAATTACCGGCTTTGTTGCGTTCGAGTTGACGACGGCCCTATGCAGCCATGCGGTTTGTTTCGTTCTGAATCTACCCGTGGACAACATGCCCGAAGGGAGGGATGCGGCTGTTCTGCGGACCATTGTTGCCAACCGCGAAGGCTTCCTGCGTTATCTGCTGCTCTTGCTACAGGACATGGATAACCTACCCTCCGTTGGCGACCTACTCTCTGCAACTGGAGGCAAATGGAACGCCGGGGACAGTCTTGACGGGCTGCCGTTGCTCGAAGAATTGACGCGGGCCTTCAGCCGTAATCCGGGTCGTCTCGATTCCGTGCGGAACCTGGTTAAGCAACTCAATGAGACTTCCGAAGGGCACGACATCATCCCAGCCGAATTCATGGACCTTTGGCAGGTGTTCGACTCTATCTTGCAGGAGGGCGAACGATGAGCGCCAAGCCGCTCGATGTAGAGGAGTCACTCAAAGGGCTGAAGGATTTCCAGCGCCGCACGGTCGAATACGTCTTCAATCGTATGTACGGCGATTCAAACCCTGCGCGCCGGTTTCTCGTCGCTGATGAGGTAGGTCTTGGTAAAACTCTCGTTGCTCGTGGCATTGTCGCCAAAGTAGTGGAGCAGCTCCGGGCGAAAGGTAAGAAGCGAATAGATGTACTTTACATTTGCTCCAATGCAACCATCGCGCAACAGAATCTGAATCGACTGAACGTCACAGATCAAAAGACATCGTCGTTCGCAACGCGGCTCACGCTATTGCCCTTGCAATTGCAAAGCCTGAAGGCAAACGGGATCAACTTTATCAGCTTCACGCCTGGAACAACGTTTGATCTCCGTTCGCGCGGGGGCAAGGTGGAAGAGAGGGCGCTCATCTACCGAATGCTCCACGGGCATTTTGGCATCCGCTCGACACCGCTCCTCAATCTCCTTCAGGCGACAGTTGTTTCTCGCGAGCGGTGGATACGTTGGGCCAGGGAATATGAACTCAAGTACGACGAGCCTTTGGCCGTGGCATTTCGCAAGAAGATTGGAGCCGACCGCGCATTTCTGGGCAAGCTCCTGGCAGTGTGTCACGACTTCAGAAGAGTGAAGAAAGTGCGTGGCGATCTCGTGCGCCGGAGATACGAGGTCATCGGCGAGCTGCGGCGGCGACTCGCCGATGTATGCATTGAGGCACTGCGGCCTGATCTCGTCATCCTTGACGAGTTTCAGCGCTTCAAGGATTTGCTCAACGGTACGAACGAGGCAGCGGAGCTGGCGCAACAGCTTTTCAGGCATCACGAGGTCCGTGTGCTCTTGCTTTCGGCCACACCGTACCGGATGCTATCGCTCGACCATGAGAAAGATGATGATCACTATACGGATTTCCTGGATACGCTGCGGTTCCTGTTCGATGGTGATGAGAGCCGTATCACCGAAATCAAGGAGGAATTCCGCCGTTTTCGTCAGGCGCTCTACGGTCTAGATGATCAGAGTTCGGCACAGGCTATCGAAGTGCGCGACATCCTTGAGAACCATTTGCGCTCGGTCATCGCGCGCACCGAGCGCATCGACATGACGGAGTCGCATAATGCAATGCTGGTGGAACCGCCCGAAGTCGCAACACTCGGGCCGGCGGACCTGCGGACGGCCCGGTTCGTTGATCGCGTCGCGCAAGCGGTGGAATCTGGGGACACAATTGAATACTGGAAGTCTAGCCCTTACCTCGTCAATCTGATGGGAGACGGCTATGAGCTGAAGCGGCGACTGCTCGAACGTTGCACAGAGCCGTCAGCGGAGTTGTTGTCGGCCTTTCGGAAGGCCGATGGTGAGCTTCTGCGCAACGTCAATATTCAGCGGTATCGCGCTATCGATCCAGCCAACGCGCGGCTCAGGCAACTGATGTCGAAAACGGTAGACGCGGGCCAGTGGCAATTGCTTTGGCTACCCCCGGCCCTACCCTACCTCAAGCCTGGCGGCGTGTACGCACAGGACATTCCCGCAACCAAATCGCTGATCTTTTCGAGCTGGCAAGTCGTTCCCGATGCCATTGCGGCAATCTGCTCATACGAATGTGAGCGGCACATGTTGCAAGAACAGGAGCGGCCGCCGAGGTATCGGGAACTGCACAAAAAGCGCCGTCAACTGCTGCAGTTTCGTATGGACTCTGAAGATCATCGCCCTGCCGGAATGCCCGCTCTTGCATTGATGTATCCCTGTCCCACGCTGGCCAGTCTCGTAGACCCGCTTGTTTTTGCTGTTGCTTCCGGGGCGACACAGGCAACTGACGTTTCGGACATACGTGGGCAAGTGCGCGACCGGATTGAGGAGAAGCTGTCGTTTGTCACACCTTCCGACGCTCCAAAGGACGGTATTGCGGATCAGCGCTGGTATTGGGCAACTCTAGCGCTATTGGATAGGCAGTACGCAGAAGAAGTATTGTCGTGGCTGAAGAGTCAAGGAGAAGGCTGGGCGAGCATTCAGGCGGGCGATGATGGCGACACCGCAGGCGGATTTAGGCAGCACATTGATCTCTTTACACAGGTTTTTGAGGGCCAGATAAAGCTTGGTAGAGTGCCTGACGACCTGTCAGAGGTCTTGACCGATTTCGCGCTCGGCTCACCTGCCATATGTGCTTTGCGAGCGATACGGCGAATCTCCAAGGGCCTCCCCGACGTTGACCCGTTTGCGCTATCGGCCGCTTCCCGCATCGGCGACGGCCTGCGCTCCCTTTTCAATCAGCCGGAGGTGACAGCGCTGTTGCGAGCAGATGACGAGCGCGTGCCCTATTGGCGCCGCGTGTTGAGCTACTGCATCGACGGAAACCTCCAGGCTGTCCTTGATGAGTACGCGCACGTCTTGAAAGAAATCACCGGACTCACTCAGAGAACCGGAGTAGAGATCGTTGTGGGGGTTGCGGATGCGATGGTCGAGGCACTCTCATTGCGTGCCTCGCCGTTACGAGTGGATGACCTGAAGGCAACGCCACATGGCCATATCCGGGGAAACGAGTTTTCCATTCGGTGCCGGTTCGCAGTTCGGTTCGGTGATGTCCGCGATGATGACGGAAAAACGCTCATTCGCTCGGGAAGCGTACGACAAGCGTTCAATTCGCCATTCAGGCCGTTCGTCCTGGCCACAACGTCGGTCGGGCAGGAAGGGCTGGACTTCCATCCCTATTGCCATGTCGTTTACCACTGGAACCTGCCTTCCAATCCGGTCGATCTTGAGCAACGTGAGGGGCGCGTTCATCGCTACAAGGGGCACGCTGTCAGGCGCAATCTCGCAAAGGCATACGGATTTTTAGCTCTCCAAGATGGTGGCAGGACTGATCTTTGGGACGAGCTATTTGCGCGCGCGGCGAAAGATAGAAAGCCAGGGATGAACGATCTCATCCCCTACTGGCTCTTTGAAACAGATGGCGGGTGGAGTGTCGAGCGCCGGGTCCCAATTCTTCCGCTGAGTCATGAAGTGGCGGAATTGCGGCGGCTAAAGCAGATGCTCGCGATATACCGGCTGGCATTTGGTCAGCCTCGCCAAGAAGATCTACTTTCCTATCTGAGTGACCACACGGCCAAAGACGCGTCGGAAAGCCAGACTAGCGCGTACCGAATCTCTCTGGCACCTCGCTGATCGCGAAAGCCCAGTTCATATACGGCTCGGAGTCTGGGTAACGTAAAGATTGATCCAAGAATATGCTTCGAGCAATTTGCGGTCTTTCTTGCGTACCAGAAACGCGGAACCTACAGCCTTTTCATTGCCATTGACGTGCTTCATAATCATTTCGTGATCAATACCTATTATCTGGACGAAAGCGGCAGCACAGGCGATCTGGCGCACCCCGGTGCCCGCTTTGATTTCGGACAGCAGCAAGTGTTTACGCTTGCGAGCCTGGGTGTTGATGACGAGAAGGCACTCGGTGTTGAAATCGAACACTTGAAAACGCGTTACCGGATTCAGGGTGCTGAGCTTAAATCAGCATCGGTTGTCAAGAAGCCTGAGCTGATGGTTGACCTTCTCGATTATTTGGAGCGGAATCGACTGCCACTGCTCATTGAAGTCGTAGATAAACGCTTCATGGTTGCAGCGAATATGGTCAACACGGTGATCCTGCCTTACGTCGGGGTGTGCGATCTCAGTCCAGAGTCACGCTTTGTACGAAATATAATGGCTGAATACATCCATGCCTATGCCGCTCCGGCTCTGTTTGAAGCGTATGTCAAAGCCTGCGACCGCTATTCGACAACAAACATGGTTGAAGTCTTTGACGCGCTGCTAAGTTGGCTAACAAAACGATCTCCACAAGATGAAATCGCAGAAGCGCTTTACCGTAGTGTGGTTGACGCGAGAACTGAGTTTCAAGCGCTCCTTCCGGACGATCAGGCTGCGCGGCGTCGATTTTTGCCCGTACCGGATGTCGGTAAGCGCGCACAGTCTGTCTGGATGCTTCCAAATCTGGCTTGTTTTACCAATATCTACGCGCGAATGAACCGACTGCACCGCCGACGCATCGGCTCTCTGACGCTATTCCATGATGAACAAGTGCATTTTGACGAAATAGTACGCAGCGCCAAACGCTCCACGGAAGATCTAGCCAAGGCATCAGAGGTGCCGCTGATGCCTTTTGCGGATTACCATTTTGAAGAGCAAGCAACGCTTGTATTCGCCAACTCAAGCACCTCTCCTGGGATTCAGGCAGCTGATGTGTTGGCTGGCTTCATCATGCGCTTTACCAAGGATGTGCTTTATGGCGATCATCCACCCTCTGAAGCCGCGAAGGTCGGTTTCAATAGCATCTTGAAACTGTCTGAGCCCTTGGAAGGGCGTGGTGTAAATTTCGTTCTTCCGACAAATGACCTGAGCAAGCTGGGCGTTGTTGAGGCTTAACTCCGCGTCAGAAAGGTGTTATTGGTTCCAAGCCTATGCAGATTGCGGTCATCGGTTGGGGTTCGCTCATCTCGTCGCCTGGAGTTCTTGGGCTGCGATCCCGTTGGCATTGCGACGGGCCGTCCCTGCCCGTCGAGTTCGCAAGGATTTCGGGCCGCAATCGTCTCACGCTCGTTATTCACCCTTCCAGCCAGCCCCAACAGACTCTCTGGGCAGTCGCTGCTTCGGAGGATCTGGCCCATGTACGAGAGAATCTGCGCGTGCGAGAGGGAGCACCTCGGCTCGATTTGATCCATACGGCGGCTGCTGACGGCACTTTCTCAGAAGGGGTCGCGGATAGCGTCAGGGAATCCATGTCAGCTTGGCTAAAACAAAAGCCGCATCTTTCAGGCTGTGTTTGGACTGGCCTTACAAGCAACTGGGAAAAAGAGCGACAATGTATCTATTCATCCGCTGATGCGTTGAAGTATCTGCGAGGGCTGCCCGATTCCGTCCAAGCACGTGAATATGTGCAGAACACGCCCTCCCAGATTCAAACAGAGACCCGAGCCTTGATACGCGCAGAGCTTGACTGGCGGGATGCGGAATTGTCGGACGAACTGTTTGAAAATGTTACGTTGCGTTCGCAGAAGGAAGCCGAACACATGAAATCGACTGAAAAAGGAACTGCCGGAGCAAGTGGAGCGCCGCCCGCCGCAACTCAACCAGTGACGGTGCGTTCTTTGTTGGTAAGGTGGGCAAACCAGCAAGACGGCTGGGTGCGCCAATTGGTGTCCGAGATTATCGTTGCAGGTAAGGCACTGACGGATAGTCAGGTGGACACTATCTATCAGGTGTTCCTCAAGGAGAAGGCCCTGGCTCCGGGCGGTCCCGTTTCGGTCGTCCAGCTTAGTGATGATCCGGCCTCCCTGGTAGCCGGGTCCGGCCTGCTTCTTACGCAGCTCGGAGACTTGAAAAACGTCAACGCGCTGGCGGAGAGCCAGAAGATTGACTTTAATCCAAAGCTCACCATCGTGTTTGGTGAGAATGCCTGCGGCAAGACGGGATACGTCCGCGTATTGAAGAATGCAGCAGCCGTGCGAACCAGCGAGACGGTTCTGCCCGACCTGTCCCAGGCTCAAAGCACCGCGCAGCCTCCATCTGCGCACATCGGATACAAGCTGGGACAGGAAGCTGAGCAGTCGGTGGAGTGGAAGGATCAGGCGGGGCTTGTTCCGTTCAATCGAATCGATGTCTTTGATTCGCGGGCAACGCTGCTTCATGTGGACGGCGATCTGAACTATATCTACACGCCGGGAGAATTGGCCCGCTTCCCGCTCGTGCAGCGCGGGATCGAAGGTGTTCGCACCCGCCTAGACAATGACATTACGTCGAAGACTCAGACGGCCAATCCATTCCTTGCACAGTTCGACCGTCAGAGCAGCATCTATCCGCTTGTGGACTCGATGGGAGCCGCGACCGATCTCGGACAGTTAAAAGGTCTGGCCGTGGTTACGGATGCGGAAAAACAGGAGATTGAAACGCTCAAGACGGAGATAGATGCGCTGCGCACCACCAATCCGGCTGCGCAGTTGAAGCTGGCAGAGACCGGAAATCAGCATATCGAAGCCTTGAAGAAATCTTTCTCGGCCATCGGTAAGTTCGACATAACTGTCTACGGCGAAGGGCTCGGCAACCTACAGAAGGCGGAGCGCGAGTATGAAAGCGCCACGCAGGAATCCTTTGCTGGCCTACCGATACCGGGCATTTTGCAGGACGAATGGCGGGAGTTCGTCCGGTCTGGCGAGCAATACCTCCGCGCGCTAGAGGGCCAGGAAGCGTATCCCACAGAGGGAGAGGAGTGTCTCTATTGCCGTCAGCCGCTTTCTCCCGAGGCGGTCAATCTTCTCCGGAAATACCGGGACTTCTGTAACAACGATTTGCGCGCCGGGCTGGATGGTGCAATGCGTGAGCTGGAAGCAGTTCGGCGAGCGCTACAGCAGAGTGTGGACTTCGGCGATGTCGAACGTCGCCTGGGCGAATTCGCGGGTGAAGGGAGCGCCATCACTCAGGAGCAGTTGGCGATACTGAAAGCTTTCGTCGTTGCCGGGAAGAATATGCGTGATGCGGTTGAGGCACGTAAGCCTGTTGAGTGGAGCGGACAGGCGGACGAAAGCACTGCCGCGCTCGCGGTTTTAGACAGCGCCCATGCGCACAATAGGTCTCTCATCGCTGGCTTAACAGAGCGCCGCGACAAGCGGGAAGAGGCGCTCAAGGAGAGGCAGACAAAGCTGCTCGACATTGAATCGCGCCTCAAACTTGCGGCCTTGCTTCCGCAAATCGACAAATCTGTGGAACAGGCGAAATGGGTTGATAAGGCCAAGATTCAGCAGCGGAAATTTCCGGCGCTTCTTCGTTCGCTTACAGATACCTCGAAGGTTGCGAGCGAGCAGATGCTCAACAAGGATTTCGAGCGGCATTTCAACGAGGAATGCAAGTCTCTCCGGGCACCGGCAGTCACGTTGCAGTTTCCCGGAAAGCAAGGACAGGTGACGCGGAAGAAGGCTGTAGCTGGTAGCGCACACCGCCCGAGCGATGTGTTGTCAGAGGGAGAGCAGAAGGTCATTGCGCTTGCAGACTTTCTTGCGGAAGCTTCGCTGAAGCCGCCTGCCCCCGTCATCTTCGACGACCCAATCAATAGCCTGGACTATCGGCGCATGACGGAAGTCGTAAATCGCATCGTAGCCCTGAGCGACACACGGCAGGTGATCGTGTTCACGCATAACATCTGGTTTACGACGGAGCTGCTGGCGCGCTTTGAAAAGCGCACGCAAGACTGCGCCTACTATGATGTCGCGCGCGACGGGGCAAAAATCGGCATTGTAAGTAAGGGGACGCATCCCCGTTCCGACACATTCTCCAGCCTGCGCAGCAGAATTAACGTCCTGCTCCAGTCGGCGGAAAAGGCGACAGGTGAGACGCAGGCGGCGCTTATTGAAAAGGCGTACGAACTGATAAGGAACATCTGCGAGGTGATCGTGGAGGAAGAACTTCTCCAGGGAGTGACAAAGCGTTACCAGCCAAATGTAATGATGACGCGGCTGCCGAACATTAACTTCACCGGCCTCCAGACAGCCGTTGCCGCAATTATCCCCCTTTTCGAGGACTGCTGCCGCTATATCGGATCTCACTCCCAGCCGATGGAAACGCTCAATGTGCGGCCAACGCTCGACACGCTGAAGGCGGACTGGAAGCGGCTACTGGACGCACGGGACGCTTATATCAAGAAACCCGCCGGAAGTTAATCAAGGGAAGTGGAAATGTTTGAGTGCGAGTGGGAATGGGAATGTTTCGAGGAGCTAATAAATGACGGGAAGTCTACCATCACGGATATTGGGCCGCTCCGCGCTCCGATTCGGTCTTTCGTGCTCAAGCGCAATGAAAAGCTGGAACTTGTTCTGGAGACAAAAGCTGAGCAAAACGCCTGGAGCAACATTCCGGACCATCCTCTCGGCACAGTCAGAAACAACCTTGACACGGTTACTCTTTCCGGCGCGATGGGGTCCGTTATTGCCCACGGAGTGCAGCCAGAAAGCCATTCAACGGTCCTTAGTTCTAATCCTGCGGAAGGTGAACTTCGGGAAGTGTCCCGTATCCAGGCCTTGGAAGGGAGCTTTGGCAGCTCTGGTAAACAAGTCACCTGCGTGATCGACTGGCTAGCAAATGTAAACAACTCGTTTGTGTGGCCACATTTCAGCGAAGACAAAACTGACGACACAAAAACCCGGCGGCTGCACGATGGCGTGGATGGAATAAATATAAAGTCGTCGAGCAATCGCGGCAACAGTAGCAGAAACTGTGTACGATTCGCAGTGGATGGACAGCAAATCTATCTGGCTACCTGCAAGCCAAACCAGGCCAAGCAAATCACAAGGCCTGGCTTCATTCTCTTTGAGGGCAGTCCCTCAAAAGAATTCAGGAAGAAACTCCTGGACTGCGTCTCGTTCGCTCTGGGTGTGTATCTGGTACGGCTCGGATCATCGTCATTTGATGAAGACTGGAACTTGCTGTCGTTCGAAGCGGTCAGTGCTTATGCGTTAGGGGGCAAAGCCTTCGAGCATGGTGCACTTCCGCCAGCTCCCATGGGGTCCTTGGTGATCACCCAAAAGCGGCCACTTATGATCACTTCAAAACCGGCCACTCTGAGGGGCTGAGACATACGCACTGACGGAGGCAATTAGCCTCTGTTGGCATGGGTAATGTCTTGAGCAGAGAGAAGCGGGAACAGGTGATCGCGCTGGGACGTTTGGGCTGGTCCCTGCGGCGAATCGAGGAGGCGACGGCGGTTCGTCGCGAGACGGCGGGCGATTACCTGAGGTCAGCAGGGATCGTGGTGCGTTCGCCAGGAAGCTGGGGACCAAAATCCCTTCCAAAACCGGCCACTTTGGTGATCACCGGCTCGGACGGTTCAAAACCGGCCATAGAAGTGACCACCGGCACCGGCGAACCAGCCAACAACTCAAAAGCGGCCACTTCAGTGATCACCGGCTTTTTGCCTTCAGGGGCAGAACTGGCGCAGAACGACCAGCGCACGGCCAGCAGCAGTGAGCCCTATCGCGAACTGATCGAACAGGAGCTATCGCGGGGCCGCAACGCGATGGGCATCTTTCAGGATCTGGTTGATGGTCACGGGTTCACGGGCGGTTATCAGAGTGTGCGGCGCTTCGTGCAGAGACTGCGCGGATCCTCATCGCCCGAAGCGCGGGTGATCATCGAGACCAAACTCGGTGAAGAGGGCCAGGTTGATTACGGCACCGGCCCTATGGTGCGCGACCCAGATAGCGGCAAGTATCGGCGCACGCGGCTGTTCGTACTGACGCTGGGGTGCAGTCGGAAATGTGTTCGTCTGCTGGTCTTCAAATCGAGTTCACGAGTATGGGCCGAACTGCACGAGAAGGCTTTTCGCCGTCTTGGCGGTTCGCCGCGAGTCGTGGTTCTGGACAACCTTCGCGAGGGCGTGTTGTCTCCAGACTTCTACGATCCCCGCTTGAATCCACTGTATCGCGACGTTCTGGCGCACTATGGTGTGACGGCGTTACCGTGCAAAGTGCGCGATCCAGATCGAAAAGGAAAAGTCGAAAGTGGCGTCAACCATGCGCAGATGACGCCGTTGAAGGGCAAGAAGTTCGAGAGCCTGGAAGAGGCTCAGGCGTACCTGGACCACTGGGAAGAGCGTTGGGCCGACAAGCGCATCCACGGGCGGACCAAGCGGCAGGTGGCGGCGATGTTCGCCGAAGAGAAACCGTTTCTGCAAGCACTACCGCTGGAGCCGTTTCGCTACTACCAGTATGGCGAACGTACCGTTCATCTGGATGGATGTGTCGAGGTGGATGCGGCTTACTATGGCGCACCACCGGGCTGGATCGGCCGTCAGGTCCAAGTGCAGTGGGACGCGATGTACGTGCGCCTGCTCGATCTCCGCACCGGCCAGTTGTTGCGTGAGCATTTGAGCGGCAAGGCTGGCGGTCATCGCATCCGCGATGAGGATCGCCCGCGTCGTACGCCACCGCAGTTGCTGCAACTGCTGGCACGAGCCCACAAGGCTGGAGCCAACATCGGCGTGGTCTGCGATGCCATCCACGCTCGCCAGGGCGAACTCGGAACCCGCCGCATTCAGGGCATGTTCTCGCTTGCCAAGAAGTACGGCAACGCTGCTTGCGATCAAGCCTGCGCAGCGGCGCTGGAGCTAGGCGTAAGCGAGTATCGATTCATCCGCCGCTATCTGGAGCGCAGCCAGCAGGCCCCTCTGAGCCTGAAGCAAATCGATCCCCTCATCCGCGAACTGAGCCAGTATCGCGACGTGATCCAACAACGCATGAACTTCGAGGAATCCCAACCATGAACATGATCGAACTCAATCGCTGCCTGGTGCAACTACGCCTGAGCGGCATGGCCGCGGTGATGGAAACCCGGCTTTTGCAAGCACAATCGGAGAACATGGCGCCCATCGACCTGATCTCCACACTGGTATCTGATGAGCTTGTCTGCCGCAGCAAGCGGCTTCTGGAGAGACGCCATAAACAAGCGCAGTTCCGCGATACCGACAAGCGCCTCGACAATTTCGACTTCCAGTTCAACCCCAAGATGAATCAGAAACTCATCTTCGATCTGGCTACCGCAGGCTGGGTGGGTCGGCGTGAAGATGCCTTGTTCCTCGGTCCACCTGGAAGCGGCAAAAGCCATATCGGGCAGGCCATCGGGCACGCTGTTATCCAACAAAATTATCGTGTTCTCTATCGCGAAGCCCACGCCCTGCTGGAAGAACTGGCCGACGCCACGCTTGACGGCAAACGAAAGGAACACATGGAACTGCTCACCACTGTGCCCTTGTTGATCATCGACGACCTTGGAATGCGAAAGCTGCCGCTGACCGCAGCCGAGGAACTGCTGGAAATCATCATGCGCCGCTACGAACGAGCAAGTACACTTCTCACGTCCAATCGACCAGTAGACGACTGGGGCAAGTTGCTTGGCGACAGTGCAGCCGTGACCGCCATGCTCGACCGGCTACTGCATCACGGACACGTGCTCAAGTGCGGCCCGCGCAGTTGGCGCACCAAAACCAGCGGTGTGGGAGATGCCCAGTGAAAAAGCCAAAGCAATACAGATGCCGGGCAAAAGCGCCCGGCGGCATCGCGACTCGGGATCCAGAAGCCTCGACGCCGGAGCCTCACCCTAGAAATCTCGTTGAAGACACGAAACCCTCTGCAAGGCGAGCCTGTCAGGCCCAACCGCAGAGGGTCTCGATTACCGATTTCTTCGGAGCCAGCCCCGTGTCATCGGCCCTGGATCACTCCGCAAGGCGCGACCCCGGAGGAGCGACTACAACCTTACCACGCATCCCAAGGCTTGAACACCGGCCATAACTGTAACGACTGAAACTGCACCTTGCAAATGTACCTCGCAGCAAGGTAAAACAATCACGTCTCAGGCCATCCAGAGTGGCCGGTTTTGAAGTGACCACAAGTGGCCGGATTTAAGGTGATCACCGAGGATGGGGTTTAAATATATGTTCGAGATCGATCCTCCTCTTCTTGTCCGAATTGTGTCGTCGCTTTACAAGACATATGACTCCCTTAAGTTTGGTTCCTTATGCTGGGCGTATTGGCATGCGGCGTGCGCAACGCCGCACATCGCGGCGGTTCACTTCGGAGCAGCAATCGAGTCATTGCAAGCATCGTACCTGGCGGCAAACAAGTCTGCCATTAAAACAAAGCTGCTTAAGGACGACTCTTGGGCGGCCCTGAAAAGCACGGTAGAAGAGGGGATCGAGAGACTAACAGAAGGTGAGGAGACCCTAAAAATCCTTCGAAATAAGCTCGGCGATTTCAATAAGCCACCGCTCGGAGTGACAACCGACAGGCTTCTGAAGGTTCTGAATCTCAATCTAGGAGAACGAGAGAAAAACGCATGGAAGCGTCGGAACGATGCGGGCCACGGAAATGAAATCGATCCCGATGGCTATGTAGACTTGATCCGTGATATCAAACTGCTCCGGATTCGCTTTAACAAGATGATCTTGGCGATAACCGGGGCCAGTGATTTCTATAACGACTATTTCACGATTGGTCATCCAATTAGAAAACTGGGCGACCCGGTTGCTTGATCAGTAACCCAGAACTGCTCGGGTCGCGAACCGCAGTCGCCCAAATGGATGCCGCCTATTTGCCCGTGTAATATATTGCAGTTCCTTTGGCGGCTTTTGACAGAGGAATGTCACTTCGCTGTGAGCCCACCTTTGCGAAGCCGAGATTCAACCGCTGGGCTAAACTTGTGAGCTTCTCAACCGGAGGATAGAGACCAAGATATTCCTGGCCTTTGAATTCGGAATCATCCTGTGCCACCAGCGGAAGAATCCACACATAGCCAGTCCTGATACCGTCAAAATAGCCGAGTTCCCAAGGCATCCACACCGAATGCGTAGCGTTCGATGAGTGGACATAAACGAGGCAGGAGGACACTTTCATCCTTTGTTTGAGCACCTGCGCGGTTTTCGTAGTGACCTTGCTGCGATCCAGCCCGGCGTCGTCAATCCAGTCTACGTAGACGCTGAGGCCGAGGGACTCGATGATCTTCTTGACGCCGTAAATAGTATCGGCGTCTTGGTAGGAATGAGAAAGAAAAACATCGTAGCTGTCGGTCTCCGAAAAGCGAGCCGAATCCTCGATGAGTATTTGAGAGGCGCTCTTGCTCACATAGGACCGTGCGGCCTGGCCGGCGGCCTTGGCTTCTGAAATTCTGAGATATGGCAATCTGCAAGTCCCTTCTGCTTACTTCACCCATGTTGCGAAATTCGTGAATCCGTCGTTGGTGTTCCAGTCGTAAACGGAATACCAGTTGCCAAGGTTGTATCCCTTTCCACGATACTCCTGGCTCACCTGGAACGAGTAGGAAGAAGAGCCGTCGATCTTGTCGTATTCAACCCATGTATTTGCGGTCTTCTCCCATAATGTAGCTGTCGCTCCGTCCGCTGAAAAGGTCACGCCCACATACTCAAGAGGGTTCGGGCCAGAAACTTTGGTCAACCCGTCCTTTCCCTTTATCGAATTGATATGGACGCCAAACAGGTGATTGCCCCGCCTGAAGCTTTTGAGGATTTCATATCTCACCCAGGGACGCGCATAAGTGTTTGAGCCTATCAGTACACAGGTATTAGAGGTATTCTCCAAACCGCCGTTGATAAGGCGCTTCAGCGCGATATCACCTTGCTTCTTGGCATTCTCCCAGATGGAAGCATCGTAGAAGCCTGCCTCTTCGCGGTCGGGTTTCGTCATCCAATGGTTTCTGACAACGTTTGCCCTGAAGTCGATAACATCCTGATAGTGAAAAGTGAAGAATACGCGCTTTGCCATCTTGCTCTCTCTTGTCTCTACCTGCCTGCATCTTTGGCGGCTTGCTCAACCCAGTCGGCAAACCTGTCGTGATTCCAGTTGTAGACTTTGCCGTAATTGCTGATCCACTTCGGCCCGTGCTTAGTCTGATTAGGCAGAAGAATTCCAAGAATTCCTTTTCCGTCTTCGATGCTCTTGGCCAGTTCGTATTTGCACCACGGACGTTCGTGTGTCTTTTCGCCGATCAGGAAACAGGTAACGCTGGTATTCTTCAGTCCCGCATCAATGAGCTTCTGTAACGCTGCTTTTCCTTTGGTTTCCGCCTCCTCCCACAGAGATTTGTCGTAGAATCCCGTCTCGGAAGTTGGCTTGAACTGCCCGGAATTGCGGACGATGTTGGCATTCATGATGTCGTCGTAATGGAAACTAAAAAACACTCTGCGCGCCATAGTCACCTGCCCTTCGCCTTGTTGATAATTTGGATCACAGTGTCGATGAGGCGTTTGCTGTCTGACGCGTCATCCAAGATTTCAAAAAGCGGCTTCAATTCCGGATGCTTGGGGTAAAAGGCGTCGAAATTGTCAATAATGTCCTTCCACAATTCCTGAGCCATGTAGCCAGTTGCGCCGATGGGGATTAGCAACAGTCCGTTTTCTTTTGCGATCTCGAATTCCCGGCGAACTCCATTCGCCGAGACTACGCTTCCGGCTTGCAATTTGTTGCCGAAGACGAAGACGGCGATGCCTGCGTGAGCAATCATCTCTTGCCGGTACGCCTCCCATTGTTTCTGCGCATCCGCGCCTTGCGGGAACGGCCGCAGGATGAGCTGATCATGGAGACGCTTTCCCTGATGTTGATATAGCTCTTCCAGGATGCCAGTGATCACCTGACTGCCTACTCCAAGACCAAAACCTGAGACGACGCGGTTGTCGTTCTTAATCAGTGCATGGCTGAGGCCGCGGACGAACGCCTCGGCTTTGTCCGCTTCCCAGCTTCCGTACTCATGCGCGCTTCCGGAAATGAGGACTGTCTTTCGCTGGTAACGATTCTCGATCTGCTTCAAAATCGCAGTGATGTCGCTGTATTCATCGACAAGCAGGGTTTGCACGCCAAACCGCTTAAGGTCATTGATAGCGAGGTGCTGCTTGATTTCCGCGTATTTGAATGCATCGTCACTGACAAAACCGGATCGCTGGCATTTTTTGAAAATACAGTAATGATCACGCGGCTTGCCGTGCAGGCTGATGCGGACGCGGCTCAGAATGTAATCGAGATTAGGGTCGGTGAAACTGAACCCCAAAAACAAAAACATTTTGGCCACCAAATCGCCGCTCAGAGCGGTCACATATTGGCCGCGCGTCGCTTGATAACGCTCGTAGTCGTCTTTGGTGAGTACGGCATCGTCAGGGTGGTCGATATCGCCGTGCATTTTGTAGACGATGGCATCGCGCCTCGGCTTCGTCAGCTTTAAGTGGTCAAGGGTGTATTTAACATCTGGAACCTTTCCTGCGGCCCTGAGGGACTCCTCAACGAGTTTGTCGTAGTTCGTAGTCCAGTAGACCTTGATGGGGAGTCTGGCAAGGATGCGATGATTTTCCGTGGGAACATGGCCCGGCGACAATTGATCGATCAGCGCGCGATTAAGTCCGCTCCGGTTCTGCTTTTCGTTGAGGTGGTACTGCGCTATCGAGATCAGGTCATGTTCCTGGTCGATATCCAGCTCCAGTTCCTGCGCGATGGGCTGTAGGAGTTTTTTCCAATCAACGTAACCGGCTGCCACCGACAATCCCGCACCCGCAAAGATTGCAACGTTCTCCTCTTCGAGCTCTTTGACGAAGGTCTCTACGAACTGCTCGGCGTGCTTGTCCATGGCTAGTCGTCACACTTCGGCTACAGTTTTGTGCACGATCCTCTTGATGCAGGGTTTACGCAAAACCTGGAGATAATTTATTCTAACGCGCAGAGAAGAAAAAGCGAAGCCGATTTCGTCGGGTCGGAAAGCGCTCGCCGTGACAGCGGCTTAACCGGAGGTTGCTGACTCCGAGGCTGTCGGCCCAATCTAAAGTCTTGAGCGTCTCTAGGGTCCCGGGAAACATCACCCTCGGTTGAAGGGGTTCAAGTTAGCGAGATCGTCTTTGGTGAGCTTGGTAGTTCCCAAGAGGTCCTTGCGAATCGCTAGAAAGACGAGGCTGAGTAAGTCGCCTTCCTTCTCTAGGTCTTGTTTTTCCTCATCTGAATACCGGATCCAAGCGTCATACGCCTTAATGACTTCATCGCTGGCATAGAGCAGCAACTTATCTCTTGCTAACATCCGCTCACGGTCTGCATCCTTTCCGGATACATCCTCGTCATGCATGACAGCCAGTGCTGTCGCCGTGAAGTTTTCTAGGAAGGTCCCGTATGCCTCGCGTTTTTGATCCGCAAGTTTGAGATTCCATACTTGTTCCTCTGGAGCAAGTATGGAATCACAGCTCCGAATACGGCGATGAGAGCGACAATGATTTCTTTGTATTCGTGCATGATCCAACTTCCGGCGCGATTGAGGAGCTTGCCCCCTACGCAAACAATTTTTCTTGGCGCTCAATGTGAAAGTGCCCGTTGATGCTTTCGAGGACGGCGCGGGCTGTTATCTGCGCTAGCTCTTTGGGCTCGACCTTGTGCAGACCTCCGCCGTATACGCGGCCCTCGGAGATGAATTGGCCGGGCGTAACGCTCTGAAGCGCCTCGAATACTCTTGCAGCAAGTTCTGGATGGCTGCTGAGAACTGCTTGCAACCGGCTCTTGGGATAGAGCAGCAGGTAGACGTTATGCGCGGTGGCTTCCGAGCGATTCCAGATGAAGCGGAAGGGATGCTTGCCATTGCCGGAGCGCCCCATATATGTGCAGAGAAACGGCGCGGGCGGGCGCTGCTCCTGGGAGTACCAGGGTACACGGTGGCTCGCAAGATACGCTTCGGAGATCTTCTCTTCATGGCCTTTCTGAAGATACTCATAAAAGCGCGGCCAGCTTGCTTTTATCTGTTCTTCTGGCACGTTGCAATCCAACAGATAAAGCTGGCGAGACACAGCCGGGGCTCCGTCGGCTCGGGCCTCGATGATGTCGGCCGTCAGGTAGCGTGGACCGGGGAGTATCGATTTGAGGAACTGGCGCGGGATCTGCCAGTTATTTGTTTCTTCATCACTCAAGATGAAAAAGTTGTTCGATCCTGTAGCAAGGCCGCGCTTGATGACAAAAAGATCGCCCAGTGTCGGCTCGTCCGTGTTTTCAAAATTGGTGCGCGCGGGGAATTGCGTCCACTTGCGGGAACGTCGAAGCACGTCAAGAGGCACCAGTGCTTCGCTGGTAGGGCTGTCAATCGGACCGGCAAAAGAAAATCGGACGCGGTGTCCGTTCGGCGGCGGAGATTTACGAAACACGACGACGGCGGAAGATACGAGAGCATCGGTGAACTGAACGTCCGTGGGGCAAAAGCGGTGAATATGCAAGAGCGTCACCCGCTCTGAAAGGTAGCGGCGGAGGGTGACGCCGTAATTCACGTCCATGAATTCCGAAGGGATGAGCCAAATCGCAAGCCCCTGCTCTTCCATCCAGTCATGGCATAGCAGCAGAAAATAGCAGTACAGGCCCGCAAGTCCGCTGATTTCCATGTTCAAGGAGTGCGCTAGCTGCGCCTTTAGGCGCTCTTTCGCGTCGGAATCCAGATGATGATGACGAACATATGGGGGATTGGTGAGGACAAGATTGAAACGCTTTGCGGGCGGCTTCTGTTGGGTGAAATCACCTTCAATGATAGAAAGGCCATTCTTGCCCCAGAGATTCCTGGCCGCCTGTACAAACAAGGGATCAAGCTCGACGCCGGTAGCGCCCTTGATGGATGTCGCTGGAACGGCCTCCGACAGCGCTGAGAAAAACGAGCCGGTGCCAATGGCCGGGTCGAGGAAGCGCAACGGCACCTCCCCCAAAGCTTTATCGGCATACCGAGCGAGACTCAGCGCGAGTTCAAATGGCGTGGCAAACTGTCCCCATTTGTTTCGCTCCGCAGCCGACTTGAGAGTGTCGAGGCGATTTTGCTCTACCTGACGTGTCTCCTCGATACTGTGCAGTGTGGCTGTGCCCATTTGTTTTTAGATCCCCAACTGGTCGATCTCATCGATACGATGTTCCCAAATCCAGTCTATGCCTTCGGCTGCTTCAAACCCGAGGTACGCGGCATCGAAATAACCGCAAAGCAGCAGAACAAACGAAACATCCTGCCCGTAGGTGGCTCGAAGCATAATCATCTTCGTCGCCTCTTCCTTGCGGCGCTTGTTGACATTCGTGAAGTCCCCTGCGGACTTGGCTTCGATGAGCAGTGGAAGATGTTGGACTCGGGCATGCAGCGGTTGAATGACGGCATCCACCGGGATGCGTACCGCCTTTCCGTTCTCCTGCGGTGACTTTACGAGTACATTCATGCGGAACGTGAATGTGCCTGGCTCCATCTCTCGCAACGGCGACGCCGGAGGATGCGGCTTGAGTTTATAGCCTTTGGCAACAAGACGCTGCTCCAATAAATCAAGCTGACGTTTCTCCTGGGCATTTCTCACGATGGGGTCCGCGACTGCGCCGCACAGACGGTCTGCCACGATGGTAGAGGACCGATATCGCTCCTCCTCGGTTGGCCTGCGCTTCTCCGCGAGCCACGGGAAAATATCAGTATCCAGCAACTTGGAAAGCACGCCCGAAATCTTCCCCAAGTGTTCGGCCAGAAGCTCTGTTGAAAGGCGCGGAGGCAGTTTACCCGCTTCCAGCGTCTCGACGAAGTTTCTGCTCGAATCCGCCAAGCCAACCAAGCGGTCGCGTGCAAGCGGCGGACACATCGCCATACGCAGCATGGGCAAAATGCCAGGATTGGCCTTGATGGTGGCGGGATCGATCTTTGTCAAATCCTCGGTGAGGGTCAGGCCCTGCTCCACCGAATCAATCGTAGTTCTTCTGGTATCGCGGTATGCTTTCGGTGCGAAAAGCATGAACCACTGATTGAACTGGTCAACGGAAGCGCGCGTATCGGCTTTCCATAGATGCGGCTTGTCGGCATTAATGGGCATAGGGCAATTTAGCAGTCCCCAAACAGTTTGCAATGCTTCAGCTCTTTGGGACTCAACAACTTACATTCTAAGCGACTCAGCTCATTTGACCGGCCAAAGCGGTTCAAGTATTTACCCCCTGCCCGCCTGACTGCCGCGCGCCGCTGCTACTGCGGCATTCTGGGCGGTCGCGAGTGCATAACCCTCATCACGAAGCCGTGCGCGCTCCTGGGCCTTGGCGCTCACTTCCAGTAGCTTTTCTGCCGTTTCCTCGGCGCTCCAGCCTCGTTTTGCAGCCTGCAAGCACCAGAAAAAGTCGGCCTTGCTGCGGTCTGGGCCGGAACCATCATGGGCTCGCGGCGCGCCGGTTACGCAGCGCTCGTAGTCGGGCCAGGTGCGCTCGCCCTCGGCTACTGACTGCCTCCAACGGGTGCTAAGCGGAATCACGACCGGGAGCGGTTCGGGTGGAGCAAGAAGGCCACAAGATTCGATGGCGGCGGGGGTGGCGACCCACAATAGAGGATGTCTTGTACGACTTGCAGGTATTTTGGCAGTCCCCGCGTCGTTGTATGTCGTTGAAAAACTTAGTCTGGCGGCGCTGTTACGGCAGAGGTCCAGATGGTACCCGAACTCACGCCACAAGGAGCTGTTCGACCTACTGGCTGCTGCGTCCTGATTATTTGTAGCCCAGCCCCTGAGAATTGAATCTTCTCGGCGACCGGAATCGCCCCGAATGCACCTAGGCATTGCCTCCTGTATCCTTTTCGGGTACGATTGACTCCAGAATGGGTACAGCTAGCGCACTTTCGAGCACGCTCTTTGGGCGCACGCGCGGTGCCGTGTTGGCCGTTCTGTTTGGGCATGTTGGCGAGTCCTACTACTTAAGACAACTTGCCCGGATGACGGGGATTACATTAGGGCCCGTTCAGCGGGAGTTGCGCCAGTTGGTCGACGCCGGTCTGGTAACCAAAAAGACTCTGGGAACCCAGACCCTCTTCAGCGCCAACGAGGCCAGCCCCATCTTCGCCGAGATGCGGGCCATTGTCGCGAAGACGGTCGGAATTCGCGACATTCTCCTGACTGCGCTCAGCCCTCTCGCCGCGAATATCGACCTTGCTTTTGTCTATGGCTCCGTGGCGCGTTCCCGTGAGGGCCAGCAAAGCGACGTCGATTTGATGATTGTGGGCGGGGTGCACTTTGCGGATGTGGTCGACCGAATCGCAAACGCACAGACAACGCTGAACCGCGAGATCAACCCTACGGTCTATACAGCGAGTGAATTCAGAGGCAAGCTGCGCGGCAACTTCCTCAAGACGGTGCTCGGCGAGAGCAAGCTCTTTCTGATCGGAGACGAGGATGTCCTTAGAAAACTGGGCCAGTAATCGGTGGCTTGAGAAACTCGGGTCCGATCGGGAGGAGATCGAGCGTCTGCTCGCGAATGCGGATGGGCATCTCGGCGACTATCGAAAGGCGGTCGCGAGCGAAATGTCTTCCGATGCGCAACTGAGCCTGGCCTGGGACTCGATCCGTGCTTCCGCGACAGCCGCCTTACGCGCGGCTGGGTACCGGGTTGTCCGCGGCGGAGGCGAACACTACCGCACTATCGAGGCACTGGAGTTCTCGATCGATCCGGAGAGAAAGCTCATCCCGATGCTCGATGCCTTACGCCGAAAGCGAAATACGGGCGCCTATGACGACTACGGGCTTGTGGCTCAGGGAGAGGCTGATCTCGCGGGCAAACTAGCGGCCGAAGTCCGCAAAGTCATCGAAGACTGGATCCGAAAGTACCACGCCGGCAAGATTACATAAACGCCGAATCGGCTAAAGCTCGAAGCCCTAATTCCTCGTCAACAGAAACGAACGGTGCTGATGCATGTTCGTGCCGTATGTCTCGTTGGAAACCGGCCCATGACCCTTCAGCAGATCTCCGCGGCTGTCCGTGCCAAATGGCTACAGTTCGGACTCCCCTCACGCAGACCTCTATCTAAGACGTGTTCTCAACAATTCAAGAGAATTCTCGGAAATTCGACCAAATGTATGGACTATAAGAATTCAGACTCGATAAACGCATCTAAATCTCGGACTGGCTGGAAAGACACGTCAGGTTTAAGATGGCTTCCCTACGAGTTCCGCAACGCCAACAACAAAGTCCCGCATCACGAGGCGGTGTTCGCCTGCACCCTCGGCCAGCCGATCGAACAGGTCGGGCCGGATCACGATTCCCGACCCACGAATCCGAGGACGAGCCAAGTAGTAGTCACTTCTATCGTATTCTGCACGCCACGTAACAAGCGCCAGGCCAATTCCTTCGCTATCGTGGTAGGTGCATCCTTCGCCAGGCTCCAACGCAAGAGACATGATCAGGGCGGCGGTAGGCGTGAGAATGGCTGGGGGTACACCAAGCCCTTCTCGACCATCACCAACGAATCGGAGCTCGCGATCGACGCCAATCAACGGTTGGGTCGCCTGCAGAACTGCCGTGGCGGCGATCGGCTCAATCGATGCCATCCACATTCGAAGGTCTCCGGAAGCTACGGGAGAGAGGTTTAGAACCTGCCGATTATCGACGTCTCTCACTTCCAATACGCAATAGCGCTTCGCGGACAATTCCTTCTCATCTCGCCAATCCGATGGCTCGACCCGACGCTTCTCCATAGTGCCGAGCCACCGCCAGCCTCTGAATGTCCCGTGTTCCACATTCCCCGCTGATCTGCCAGGCAGGACGCATATCGTCGCGACGAGGATCCCTTCCTCATCCAATGCCTCTTCAATGCCCGAATCAGCTATCGAACCTCCACGGGCGCGATCACGGATGAGACCCCAAATCGCGTCACCATTTCCTGGTGGTGGCGGAATGGGCGGACGAGGCTGTCGAGTTGCCTCTAATATTAGGGGTACCTCTGGGTCATCAAGGAGAGCAGAGGCAAGCCTGTCCTCCCATGCGACGCCGTCGGCGACCAGGTTTCCGGCTGCGAGCATGGCAGCTCGTCCTCCAGCTGCAACGGACTGAACCGTGTTTTCGATTGTTTCATCATTGACGAGAAATGCATCAGGCCAACGTTTCCGAACACGGTCACCAAAGCTGTCCAATTGTGAGTTGAGCCGTTTCCTCACGGATTCGCTTTCGAGCGAAGAGACCAGACGCTCTTGTACTGCTCTCGTGAGCCCTGGTAGGAGTCGTTCTCCGCGTTTCAACCGATCACCCGCCACGGATTTCACAAACTCTTCTCGGGCTTTCTTTTGTTCCGAAGCGTCATCGCCTTCATCAATAGAAGTCCAGATCACTTGTCTCTCGCCAGCAAGCAGCATTGGATCAGGCACAGCAGATGGTGCCAGCGGGGTTTCTTCGCCATCTACCAAGCGGCGGGCGAGCGCCCTCACCGTAAGCAGCCCGCGAGACGATAGCTCCCGTAATACGGGTTGACAAGCGGCAACAACAGCAACGCCTTTTTCCCTGGACAAGTCAATTACGCTAAGTAGCCAGACGAGGGTTGCCGGATCAGAGATGGTCGACAGCGCAAAGCTCACGGCACTCGCAATGACATCTGGCCGTTGCTCGAGAAGCAGTTGCGTGGCGAGAAGCGTTCGCCGTTTTCTTTCACGGCTAGGATGAAATAGGCTGCCGAGAACCGCCAATGCAAAAGCTGCATCCAGATTCCCTGGGACTGCTTGTCCTGCGTCAGGAATGGGCGGTAGATACGGATCGTCGGGGTCGTCATCGTCAGAGACTCTAGGCGCCCGTGCGCTGATGACGGCACAAGCTTCGTCCCAGACGGCAAATGCCGTATCGAGGGGTGCCGCACCATTCACGCGGATCGCTTCAGAGGCAAACGCAAAAACTAAAGCTTGGGATATTCCGTATGGACCGTAGCTGGCGGCCACAGCTCGTTCGACCTCTTCAGCTACAACATAGCGAGCTACTCCGGCATCAAGAGCTGACGCGCGTTCAAGCGAGTCAAGCTCGGTTTGGCCGCCAAAGGTCATCCAGCCGCCATGGCCCCGCGCACGTGTCCACGCGAGCGTGTACGCAACTGCTGCTAGTCGGTTCTCACCGTGTCGTTCGAGACCTTCAGCAACATGCCGGAGAATACCTGACCGCTCTCCGAGAGTTACGCTATCGCCAAGTGATCGAAGTGCCGACTCCGCCTCTTCGAGCCTTCCATCGGCGGCGAGCTCAACCAGGCGGTATCCGATGACATTCGTGAATCGTTCGACCGCCCACTCCTCTGACTGCGCGTCATAGGGTTTTCGTCTCCATGCTCTGATTGCGCGACTGAGTCCCGGCAATCCACCTGGAAATGGAGAATACGAAACGACGTCCGCAGTCGAATTCTTCGATTTCCTATTTGGCGACGCGATTAGAGCTGCTTCATGCCTCGGGGTTGACGCTCGGTTTATAAGCGAAATGACCGGTACATCCACCGACGCGGCTATTTGGTTCAGGCCCGTAACAACAATGTCGTCCTTTGCGAGCAGTTCGGCATCGTTTGAATAGCTGTACGAAACGGGACGTTCATCCGCCCGTGCGACCAGCCACGTCATAAGCAGCCGTATGGCCTCGCTGTCGGTGGTCGTATCTTCCGCCAAACGCTTGAGCTGTTCGCTGTCGCGCCGATCCAGAGGCTTATCGAGACTTAAACGAAGCGCTCCCGAGATCAATGGATCAACGCGCTCATACCACTCTTCCCAGACGTCTTCCAAAGCGTCATCAAGGAGTTCGTAAGGATCGTTGCACTTTTGTAGTAAAGTGGGGACGGCTAGATCAATTGCTGCGACAGGATCAGCCTTCGCGAGAACCTCCCACCACCTGCTCCATGCTGCTCGTGTCTCCCTCCCATCCGTATGTAAAGGCAAGCGTTCGCAAAGACCTTGAATTGCGGCAACCCTCAAACGACCACGTTGAGGATCAGCTCTTATCAACGCCGGAAGTGGGTCTAGCACTTCATAGATGGTGATGTCCTTGTGATATCCGTATGCGGTGAGAAATTCGCACGTCTCTCTCCACAGTACAGTAGCGCGTTCAGTGTCCTTTGCAGCGAGGGCTAGACGGGCCGCAACGAGTCTATATTCAGCAAGGTCGCTGTAATATCGACGTGCTGATCCCTTAGCAATTTCATCAGCGATCAGTGCTTCCGCGGCACGGTGCCGCGTTGGCGTCGCAGTCTCAACGGCAAGGCGCAAAAGGAAGTCTGGTGCCACAGGACCGCCAAGTTCTCCGCTGATTGTCGTGGTTATCGAACCACTAACCGTGTCAAGGATCTTTAGTCCTTCTTCCCAGTTCGTATCCTCAAGTAAATGTATTGCCCGGGTGATTGTGTCGTGAATCGCACCCCGCAATGAATACAAATCGCATGCCCGAGGATCGCCAGCGAATGGGCGAAGATCTTCGGTAAGCAGACCCAGCGCGCTTAGGGCGAGTTGGCTCTTTTCAGATGGGGAAGCTTCAGCTTTTGACAGCCATATGGCAAACCGAAGCCAGCAGCGATACCATCCTTCTCCCGCAATGAGGACTTCTGCCACGCGCAGAACGTCTTCGTCGAGATGAGCGGCAAGTGTCGTCGCATCAAGCCAGGCCTCCAGATTGCCATTCTTGTCAAACTGAATTGACGGTTCCTGCACAGCGCGCGTAAGGTCCAACAGCCGTTCGCGCGCCGCAGCCGTTGGTTGATGAGCAACGGAACCGGGACCGACGCCAAGTTTCAAGACGCGATGTATCGATCCAGCCCGCACGCCGTGCGCAACGGCTGCAACGGCCCAGGTCCGCGGCGATGGAATCACTTTCTCGGGCAGGAGCTGAGTTGCGAGCTTCTCTGCGTAGGCAAGGCAGGCTTCGCCGGGCTTGTCCAGGGCATGGATCAGTTGAATGACACCGTCCGAACCGTACGTGTCGATTACGGCATCAATCATGTCAAACATTGGCAAATCATCATGTTCGACCCACTCAGCGAGACGAGTCCAATCAATTGGAGCCGCTAGATCCCTCTCTTCCCCGGGTGCTCCAACCTCATCAGCCTGAGTATCGATCGCATCGGCTATGGAAGGCGACTGTTCGGCGGGATTGCCGCGATCAACTATTGACGAAAGCCGCAATCTCCCACGAATCCACGCAAGGGCCACCGCCCGATCCGATGCTTCGCCATAGGCGGTGTTATCGCCCTCTCTCTCGCGCAAGAAGCCAAGCATGTAAGAGCGCCACGGAGCAGTTGCTCCCAGGCGATCGATAGGCGCGCACATCTGAAGACCAGCGCGAGCGGGCATAGCCAGACGATCATCGTTGACAAGTCGCGCTGCAAGGGTGTCGGTCCCAATAACGCTGGCGAGAACATCGGCGAATGAGACTAAGAGTGAATCGAACCGCTCGTACTCGTACATCTGCGCGGCACGCGCGAGCTCCACGCAACGCACGACCACCGCCCATTCGCCTAGTCGGGCTGCCGAGCCAACCCCAGTCGCCAAATTAGCGGCTATCGCGGAGCTAGGAAATCCGGCAGCAACCGCTTTTGCGACGAAGGCACGATCTACCAAATCGATCACGCGCCGGTCGTTTCCCGAGTCAGCCAAGATCGACAACAGCGCGCGAAAGGATCTTGGATCAACGAACAATCCTTTCCCCTCAAGCCACGCAGCAATACGTTCGAGCAAGGCCCTCAGTGCATGGCTCTCACGGTCAAACGCACCGCGCAGGTATCGCGCAAATGACTCGTGGTAAACACGCACGCCACCTTGAGTCGCACGCTCCACCAAGACGGGCGCGAGCAATGCAAGTGCTGCGTCGACGCGATGTGCAACATCGGGCCTGATCTGTCGGAGTTCTGCTCGTGTAACAGCAAAATCAACGAGCGCGATAACGTCTGCTACCCATCCTGTCTCCGCGCCGAGGGAGTTGTGCAAGTGGTCGTAGTAATTCTTCAACGTGCCATCGAACTGGGGTAGGTTACGAACGGTTTCCGCGGGGTCAACCAACGTTTCTGCGTGCCTGAGCGTCTCGCGACAAAGGTAAGTTGCATACAGAGCATTCCCGCTGGATCTGAGTTCAAGCGCTTCCAGGAAACGGGCAATTCCATCTGCATCTTCCAACAATGGCCGCCTTACAGGTAGGTGTCGTTCGTCACCCGGCAGAATGTTGAAACGCGCGGAGAGGAGTTCGAGCTCGGTTTTGCTTAGTCCCGGAACGTCGATCGTTCTGGCTCCAACACGGTCCAGTGGCTGCAGGTGCAATCCTGGTTGGCTCAGGATGATTACGACTACGCCCGCGGGAAGATCCAACGCCGCTAGGGCTTCGACTAGAGTTTTGCTGGGATCGAACCGGTCACCCATTCGAGCACGCACGCGAGTAATGTGATCGATCCCATCGATGACAAGAGCCACTCTCCTGTCAGGATTTCTTGCGAGTGACCGCCGCAAGCATCCCTCAAGAGCCTCCTCATCTCCAGCAAACCTCGGACGTTGGTCAACGACAATGGTTGGATCAGCTGCCGCCAAACGGCTGACCAAGCTACCGAAAACGGCCTCCAATAGAACACGATTGTTTCGTTCACCGTCAGCATCCCCTAAGAAGCAGTAGTGCTCTGCCGAGAGCCAACCGCCTTCCGACATTTCATCCAGCACTTGTTGGCAGACCCACGACTTCCCTTGCCCTGGAGGCCCTACCACGATCAAATAACCGCCACTGGTGGAGAGCTCTGTCGCTGCCTCCACGATCTCGTGGACCGTCATCGGCCGTAAAACTTCTAACTCACGATCCACTGGGTGCGCGCGGGAGACTGCGCCGAAATCACTTTGCAGTTGCGTTCGTCTGAACAGTTCTTCAGCCGTTATCACGAGACGGCCCTGACGTGCTGCGCGAGCCGTTGAAATCATCGCAGCCGCGACATCGACAGCGCTGCGCTCGACATTGGGGAATACTTCGGCACCGACGTCGGCACTCATTCGATTTAGGAGCAGGCGTTCAGCGGCATCGGGTGCTGTGAGATCTGCGCTGGCAGGAGGGGCACCGAGCTCAACTACGAGGTGTTGACATACCCATTCAAGGTCGTCGTAAGTCAGCACGCGGGCATTAGCAAGAAAGCTGAAGGGACCGTTTGTTCCGCCGATCGCAGAGCCGTTCCGTTGGCTCCACAGTGTCGCCGGATCAAATCGGAATCGATGCGTCCCGCTTCCGGAAATGAACGGCCCAGGATCGCCTTCCGCAAATGGTGTGAGAACAGTTGTGAGGGCTGGATCAACTGGGGAAGAGTCCCTCAACACAACTCGATATGAGAGCAAGGTCGCTCCCCGGCCTGGTCCAGAGCGGTCGGCAAGAATGGATGCGATCACGCAATCGAGTCGAAGCCCTCTCGCGTCCGTCGTAAACGTCGTTAGACTAAGAGGACGATCGGCATTGTCGGTATGCTTGAATTGTGTGCGCTCACGGCGACCGTCAGTGTCGGTGGTGGATAGGTCGTCAAACCTATCATCGACTGTTAACTTTTCGTCGACGTGAACCCGTACTACCCTACCGAGGAGCATATCAACGAGCCGACATGCAATCAGTAGATCCTGGTATTCGTATCCTCGATGAGCCGCAATAAGACTTGCCATATCGAAAGCAGGAACGACAGCTCGGTTATGCCCTCACATCCAGTTCGCCATTTCGCCGGTCACGCGGACTCCACCGGAAAGAGTTCGTCCTCGGAAAAACCAAAGCGGATCAACTCATCAGCGGTGAGAATCAGCGGATCTTTCGCCGTAGCTTCCAGTGTGATGACCTGGTGCGCGGCAAGCCGGTCGATATAGACGTCAACAATGTTCATTTCGCCGCCGTACGCGTGCGTGAGCAATGAACGCACTGTACCGGAGTCGAGTTGTGACTCAACGATTCTTCGATCCTTGATGTTGGTCGCGATCGCGTGAAAGGCCTGGCGGCCCGATCCGTCAGCGGTCGCCTCCAGCGTCAGAGTGTAATTATCGATTGGCGTGTTCTGTGGCATCGAAATTCCTCCTCTTTCAGGTCTATCCAAGCAATTGCCCCGCAATTTGCTGCACCTGATCATCGGTGTCGGCTATCGCCATGAGCTGCGCGTAGCGCATTCGATTCTTGATCTTCTCGTCTGCTGCCGTTAGCTTGAATTCCTCGATGACCTTATTGAGCACGATCATGTAGCAGGTGCTGGCGACATAGAAGTAAATCCCCGCCAGGCGGGTATAGGATTCCTTCTGCAGATCGAACCCGGTAAGACCTGCAGAGTGCGTGTACCAACTCATCTGCGCGTATTTGGATTCGTAAATCTCGTCGAAGGGATCGCCCAGACGGGCTGCACGCTCCTTGAGGTTCATCCCCGACCAATGTGCGAGAGGTTTTGCCTTTGACTGCCGGCTGGTCGCCTTCAATTCAGGCCATAGCGCAGCGCGGTGCGCTTCGATACTTGCTCTGTTCTTGGAAATGAACGAGGCGACGATCGATGTGTCAACGCGTGACCCTGGGTGACTGTTCTTGAAACTAACAATCTTCTCTGCGGAGCGAAGTTTCTCGATTTCCGAAAAGGCAATGAACTTTTCGACGCCGTTGGATACACAGTCCAGCAGTTTTGCATCGATTGCCAACTCGAACAGATTTCTTGCCAGCATGATGATTGCCTGAACATCCGAGACTTGCTTCAGCGAAAGGATGCTTTGGACGTTGGCGCGGGCCCGCAGGTAAAGCCTGTAGATGCACTCTTCCCGTGGGCTCTTGCTCAACTGCCCAGCCGTGACGCCTTGCATTTCAAGCCTGTCAAACTCGTTCAGGCTCTTCAATGACGTGAACAGCTTCTCCACCGCTGTGGATTCGTCTGGTCCCATCACGAGGTTCAGCTTTCTGAACACTCTCATCGCGTCGTGGCTCGTGAACATGCCGCGCTGCAAACCAGCAGTCTCAGCAAGTGCCTGCTTGACCGGGTACTGGATTCCGTTGACGACCACATAGAGCTCTCTTACGGACTCCGGAGTTACACCACGGAGCTTCTCCTCGACATCCTCCCGGCTGAGAAGAAATTGCATGCCGCCGACTGTAAACTGTGACATATTTTTTACCAACATCTACTCCATACCACCTACTACTTACCACCTATTCTCCCTCTATTGCCATGGTTGATGCAAGATGCAGCGCGTTAATTGCGCAGAATGCCAAGAAACTAAATGCTTTAGCCCCCATCGCCGGCCTATTCAAAATCTCCGTCTTTTCTTTGCCGACGCTGTTCTTTGTGTTTGCCATTCCCAGCTCAGGGCCTCCTCCCCATTCGTTGTCGCCTGGAAAACCTGTCAGCGCAACATTCCGGCTCTCAACCTTACCAGATGCCCTACTGACCATCGTCGCCGGCAATCTCACCAATGCTCTGTTCAAAGCCGGACTGGCCCTCGAGCTCGCGCTGACCCGGTTGCTGATTGATGTCGCTGACGTCGCCTAGCACGGAAAATGCGGCACATATGTCGCACACGCGGCCGCTGCACAAGGATGTTGTAGAGATCATTGAGGTCGAAACCGCCCGTGGAAGAGGGCAAGCTGGAGCGGGAGGCTTCCGATTTGGACGGGGCGAAAGCTCGATGAGAAAAAGCACAGAGGCGCTGGCAAGAATCTTCCAGCTGTCGCATCCCACTCTCTTCCGGCCCGTTCGCCGGCTGCGCGGCGGGAAGGCGGTTGCCCCTTCCTGCACTCTTCCCCTTCACTGCCTGTAGCGCTTAAACCGCCGTCCACTACGAGTACACGGCCTTCGATAGGCCGATCCCCATCTGTCCGCCAGGATAAGGCACAATTTTCAGCCCAGTGGTCTCCTGAATGATGCGGCAGATGGCCACGACAAGGCTGTCATATGCCGCAAAACCCGGCCAGGCATCGCGTGTCGACCAAAGAGCGTCCAACTGCTCCTCCAGTCCGGTAAAGACATCCCCCGTCGACTGTTCCGCCGTCCACTTCACAAAGGTCTCGGGAATGTTGGCGCCGACATCTGCGCCGATGCCACGGCAATGACCGAGCAAGTACGCAAAAGCCTGCAGTACCGGCACCGCAAGGCTGAGGGCTGTCGTTAACGCTGCTTGTCTGCCTTCGTCAGTCGGAGCGAAGACTTTCCGGACTTGGCTCCGCGAAGCAAGCAGAGCGGTGATCGCCTGCTGCAGGAGAGCTTTATAGTCCGATGCCTGTTCCGGAAAGGAAAAAGCGGACAGCCGGGACGCAGCGTACTCGTTCCATGCGATCTGCAGAGCGAGTCCGATTGGTTGAGCGATAGGAAGTTGGAGAAGGTCTGCCGTCGATAACGATTGAGCACGGGTGTGAAGGTCCTGCACATGGGCACATTCGTGGACAAATGTATAAACGCACAAACGGCGAAGCGGTGCATCCTTCTTGGCGATCTGAAAGGCAACATCGAAGTTGATGAAGACATGCCCCATCACAACTCCGTTGCGCACCGTTGTGATCATTCGGCCGAGCACGGCGTCCCGCATCGCTGCTTCTTGGTTGCCCGCATAGCCTGTGTCGAAATCCCGAATCGCCTTCGATAGGTCTTCAACGATCGAAACCCCTTCGATCCGTTCCAGACTGATGGCATTGCGCGTTTGAATTTCATCGAGGAGAGAAGCCAGATTTTCTTGGAGTGGCTTCACCAGTTCTGGGTGGGGCCACTGCAGGAGGTGGAAAGGAACGGTATCCGTGGACATGGAGTAATGATAAGAGATCGACACACAACTAGGAACCTAACGTTCCTGTCACCTACCGGCTTACCGCATCGAAGGACAGAAAAAGGATAAACACGGACGTATTTGCTAAGGCTCGTCAGCGATGCCGTGGGCTGGCCGGATAATGAGAATCGAGTCCATGGCAAGCGTTATAGGAGGATGAATGGCAGATCCCCCGGGAGATTCTGGGCTGGCTAGCTTCTGAGAAATTCATGTTCTCAGTGGTCAGCCCTGATTGTCCATCGAAAAACCCAGAGAGATTCTTGGCTGCTCGGTCGAGAGGAGTTCCAAAGAGTTCTCGTGACTCCACGCTTCCTCGAAGACGCTCCGGGCTGCGCATTGCAGCCAGCTTGAAGGAAACCTTCTGCCATCGAGGAAATGCAGCGGAGATAAGGAAGTCGTGCTTCTTGTTGACGGCACCTACAGCGCTGCCCTAACCACCGCAATCAACTCCCCCTCCGTAAGCGGCAGTGGGTTGGCTTGCATACTGCTGGCTTTCGCTGCTTTCTCAGCTATGCCCGGTAGATCAGCTTCGTTAACTCCCCATGCGCCGAGCGCTGGGATTCTGAGTTCGGCTGAGAGCGCTATTACCCAGCCGATGCCATCCTCTATGCTTGCATCACTCCTGCCCGTAAGGAAACGAGCAACGGCAGAGTAGCGTTCGAGAGCCGGATGCTGTGGTACACGGGCGCGCAATCCAGCGACGTTGGCCGCCATGCCGTGTGGCAACAGCGCAGCGCAGAGCGCGCCGTGCGGGGCCTTCCATTGGCCTCCAAGCGGCGCAGCAAATCCATGCACCACACCTAATCCGGCATTCGCCAGCGCCAATCCCCCGAACAGGCTTGCCAAGGACATATCCCGTCGCGCATCCCGGTCCGCGCCATCGTGGTACGCACGGCGCAACGCGCCTGCAATGCGCCGGATCCCGTCAACACAAATGGCATCGACCAACGGATTAGCTCGTATGCTCACATACGGCTCGATGAGCTGCGTCAGGGCGTCGAGGCCGGTAAATGCGGTTATTTCAGGCGGCAGCCCATATGTCAGCTCGGGATCTACCACAGCGACCCGCGGCAGCATCAGCGCGCTTCGCAGGCTCGCTTTGACGCCGTGCTCGTTCGATCCCAGCACCGCATTCCGCGTAACTTCGCTGCCGGTGCCGGCCGTGGTTGGCACTGCAATAAACGGTAGCGGTGGGTCTGTGATGGCGCGACCTTTACCCACTATCTCGAGAAACTCGAGTGGCTCGCCTCCGTTGGTAGCGATGATGGCAATTGCTTTGCCAGCGTCGATTACGCTGCCGCCGCCAATCGAGATCACGACATCGCAGCCGGCGGCCTGCGCGTGCCGTGCACCCTCGCGAACGAGGTCGACCGTTGGCTCGCCGGACACCGCGAAGGTTTCGGCTGAGAGTGCTGAGAAAAGCGCTCGACCTCGCTCTTTCGATGCGCCGGTCACCACGAACGGTCGTGTGCCGAATGTACGAACCAGATCGGGGAGGTTGGCTGCCATGCCCTCACCGAAGATGATGCGGGTAGCGGTCGCAAACTCGAAGCGCATGTTCTACCAGTCCTGGGGTTCGGGAAAGACTGCGTTGAACTTCACACTGTGACGCGGCTCCGCCATCATGTCTGCCACCGCATCGCGCCACTTCGCGTAGTGCGCCGTCTCTTTATGTGCGGCCGCCGCTTCCGGCGAGCGGTAGACCTCGATCAGCACGAACCGAGTCGGATCGTCCTGCTGCTCCGAAACATCGAAGCGCGCAATACCAGACTTCTGAACACTCGCGCGGGCATTCTCTAGGGTTGCCTGCCGGAAGTCTGCGACCGATTCAGGTTTGACTTGCACTTGCACGCGAACGATCAGCATCGGCTTTGCCTCCGCTCCATATCTTACTGCTTCTCCCTACTCGCTCAGCTCGTCCCGCCGCCCGAATCTCAACCTGTCAACTTTTCGATTCCGGTCTCCCGGAGTAGGGCATACGTGTGCCTGCCTACAGAAAGGAAATCCCCATGCAACCTCATATATATGCGCTGACCTCTAAATCCGCCGACATCGAGGAGTTGATCCAGAAGACGAAGACCTTCGTCGCCGCGGCCAAGGCCCCCGCCACTCTCAAGGCATATCGCAACGACTGGCGCGACTTCGAGTCATGGTGCGAGGCGCATCAGCTTTCGTCGCTTCCATCGACGCCTGAGATCGTCGCCCTCTATATCGCTGACCGAGCATCTACATTAGCATCGGGCACCATCACCCGCCGCCTGACCTCCATCACAAAAGCACACCAGGCCGCTGGTTTCACCAACTCGCCCGCCACAACCCGCCACTTCATCGTCGGCGAAACGCTCAAGGGCATCCGCCGCACATTGGGTACCGCGCAGAAGGGAAAGGATCCGCTTCTTTCTGCCGACATCCGCCGGATCGTCGCCGCACGACGTAAGGACCTCCTTGGACTTAGGGACGCCGCACTCGTGTTGACTGGATTCGCGGGAGGATTCAGGCGGTCAGAGTTGGCCCGTATCCATATATATGATCTGAAATTCACGGCCGAAGGGGTCGTCATCACCGTCCTAAAGTGTGTGCTTTCGCCAGCGCTGCGTAATTGAAGAACCCGCCCTATTTCTTCCTGGGCGGAGCGGCGAGGATGCGGCGCACAGAGGTGCGTCCGATGTTGAGACGGCGGGCGATTTCGGATTTGC